>Ga0180302_10001752_pt1 | contig 10382 bp, 4 predicted proteins | sample GuaBasSediGuay17_FD_121794 | JGI IMG/M metagenome (GOLD analysis project Ga0180302, IMG submission 121794) | Subseafloor sediment microbial communities from Guaymas Basin, Gulf of California, Mexico - Guay17, Core 4571-4, 12-15 cm | ecosystem: Environmental > Aquatic > Marine > Hydrothermal... | reverse complement strand
CTTGTGACATATCCTCCCGTATAGTCGCATGCCCCGTAGGTGAGTAGAACCCTATCTCCATCTATCACGAGCAGGTCAGGTGCGTGGGCGTTGGTGTTCAGCATCCTGGGCTCCCCGAAGCTCTTCCCTCCGTCCTCAGAATGAACTATGCAAGCATTCGCAAAAGGTGCATCCGTGCGCACGACCGCAACTATGTGATCGTCCCCCAAGTATGCAAGACCCGTCTCGTTGAAGCCTATGGGACCTTCCGCTATAACGCATCCCTCGTGCCAGGTCTTTCCTCCGTCCTCGCTCACCATGAGGACGGAGATGTGAGGGTTGTATCTATCAAGTGGGAAGACCTCCTCGGGAGGTCTCTCCTCCCTGCCTGCCTCCACATCTGCGAGGTACCTGAGGTAATCCTGCTTCCTCACACCACTGGCCCTCCTGGAAGGGTCCCTGGGACGATACACCGGAAGCAATAGCCTCCCGTCCGGAAGCTCCGTGACCTCCTCGAAGGTCGCACAGGGCACATCCGACACTCGAACAGGCCCCATCCAAGTATGGCCACAGTCGAAGCTACGGCAGACGTACACATAATTGCGAGGAGGTCCCTTGCTGGTATCAGTTGAGTTGTAGGTGAGCACGAGGGAGCCGTCGGAAAGCTGGGTGATGTGGGGGTCCCGGTCGTCGTAAGGCGTGTCTATGATCACCTCGGGCTGGGACCACGTGTTTCCTCCGTCCTTGCTCCGCGTACAAAGGATCCTCCCTGGCGGAACATTTCCATGCCCTAAAGCGGCACGGTAGACGACGATAAGCTCCCCCGTGTGGAGCCGGACCACCGAGGGGAAGAACACGTTGTCTCTATATGTCCTCCCTGCCACTATCACATCGCTGTGCACCTCGTGGTCCGCAAGCTCGGAGATGGAATCCGAACTTCTGCCCCTCACCACGGGATTTTTGAGTTGGCTTTCCTTCCAGCGGTACACGTTCATCGAAACCTCCCCGTCATTCGAACTCGATCTCCCCGAAGTACGATGTGTCCTTCGAGAGGACCCCTTCGGGACGGATCACGGCCAATTTCACTTCCCTCAATGCAGTTTGTAGCGTTTGCGGACATGTCAGATCTGTTCGACGAGCTCCTTCACCACCCCTCCGTCGGAATTGCGGGGCGAGTCCATTCCGGCAAGGAAGCATAAGGTGGGCACGATGTCCTTCAGATGTATGGGATGGGGAAGGGAAAGGTCCTTCCTCACCCCCGGGCCGGTGAAGAGGAAGAAGGCGTGCATATCTCCCAGGGAATATGAAGAGGTGGGATGGGAGAGGCCGTGGGTCCCTCCTGTGGTGCCCCATTTCCCGATGGAGGGGGGCACGACGTATTCCCCCTTCTTCCTTCCTTGCTGATACGAGGCGGTTTCATATCCCGCCCTCAGGCAGAATACCAGGTCCCCCACGGAATTCGGAGAAAGACCGAGAAGATGGGCCTCCTCTTTCCTCAAGACCATGGCCACCGGCATCGCCCCCTTCTCCTCGTCGGTTATCCCGTGGAGGACCTCTACGATCCTGTTCCTCAGGCTCTCGTATTCCGGAGAATTCCTTCCGATCCTGCGGCTTATGAGTATGTTGAAGTAATCCACCTTCGCCTTCCCACCCTCGGGGTCCTCCGGATCGAAGATCCCCGCATCCGCCAGGGCGTTCTCGACGAGCACGCTCCTCCTCTTAAGACAGTGGCCGTGGTCGGAGACCACCGCCAGGATTGTGTCCCCATCGAGCGCCTCGGAGATCCCTCCTACCAACCTGTCCACTAAGGAATAGGCGGTGCGAAAGACCTCCCAGTACTTGCGGGAACTCCTCGGGTCGTACTCGTCGGATTCAGGGTCTATGAGGGACCAGAACTTGTGCTCGATGAAATCGGGGAAGTGGCACTCCATCATGAAAAGGTTCCAATCCCTGGTCTCCATGAGGTAACGGCTCGCCCGTATCAGCCATTCTACGTGGTCTTTTGCCTCTTCGAAGTAGGTGTCCATCCATCCCGCGCCGAGGAGTATGCGGCCGGGCGTCCCGATGTAAGGTCCACAATTTTCGGTAAGTTCTTCCGTTATCCCTTCCGGATAGGAGAACCCTTCCACAGGATATACCTCGCTCCGGTAGAGCCTCAGCTTATCCCCCCGAGGGGAGAGGAGCATGAGCTTGAAGCGGAAGGCGGCCTTGACGCTCCTCCCCTTCCACCGGAAGGTGTGGACCAGGAAGTCGCTCCATCCCCCCTCTTCGAGGACGCAGAGGGGGTTCCGGAGATCCTTCCTCCTGTTTATGAGGACCTTGCGGTACCTCCCCCTTTCCGGCATAAGCAGCACGAACAAACGCAGAAGTTCCCTTTTGTTGTCGTCGGTGGTTATGGAGATCTCCCCCTCTAAAGGCTCGGGGTTCGAGGGGGGGAGGCCCTTCCAACCCCGGGCCGGAGAGAGTCTTACTTCCATGCTTCCCACGGTCCCGTGCATTCCCCCCACGTATTCCACCCTTTCCCCAACCAGGTGCACCTGGGCCATGGCCAGACGGAAGAGCGAGGGAAGGTTCCCTCCCTGGTCGAAGACGATCCCACAGGAGAAGTCCCTGGGCCAAGTTCCGGGGTATCTCAAGAGGATGCTGTATCCCCCCTGCCTCTCCACGGCCTGCCAGATGCTCTCAGCCTTCCGCAACCTGGTGTCGTACCTGAACACGTCCACACCGTGGATGAAGACGTCCGCCCCCGTGGCGATGGTGGTCCAGTTGGTGGGGGTGTGGGTGGGAAAGCTGGGTATGGCCCTGCCGTGGGTCCCCTTTCCCATGAGTTCCCCGAAGGAAGGCATGACGCCTTTCTTCACGAAGCGGTAGGTGAGCGTGGGAACCAGGGAATCCAGGCCGATGATCACGAGCTTCTTCTTCATCCCTTCCTCCTTGGTCGACGGGAAAAGACATCCTACCAGCTCTTCGTCAGATCCTCGAGGGGAGGAAGCGGCCGGCCTTCCTCATGCTCCTCGGCCATGCGCAGGAGCCGCCTGGCCCGTATCTCCAGCAGCCTGATCAAAGCGTCGTATTTGGCCAGGTTGACCTCCAGCCAGTAAGGCCGGCATTCCTCCAGCCAAAGCCTTCGGTACTCGTCCTCCAGGTCCTCCACCTGGGCCCTCAGTTTGGCCAGACGCCAGCCCATGGCCTTGAGCTTAGAGGCAACATCGCAGGGCCGTTCGGAAAGGGACCGGTATTCGGAAAGGATATCCCGCACCTCTAAGAACTTCCGGGCCAAAAGCCACATCCTCTCGGAGGCGAAGGTCAGATAATCCATGTTCTCCCGTTCCCGCCTGATGTAAGGTATGGCCTTCTGCAAAAGCCTCTTCGCTTCCTCTGCTCGACGTCCGACCTCCTCTATCTTCTCCCAGAAGCCCTCGATCTTTTTTGGGCTTTCCCCTGTGAACGGGTCCTCCCAGAAGAGCGCATCCGTGCCGATGCCAGGGGCACACTTGGGCCATATCACCTGCTCGCAGCTTCCCAGGAGCTTTATGGCCTGCGTGACCTCGGGGACGTCCGCTCCGTAGAAACAGGCGGGGAACTTCCGGTCGAAGGCCTCCTGGTCGGCCCGTTCCGGCCCCCAGGCGCACTCCGCACCCCAGAGGATCCCGTACCAGTTGTACCCGAAGAGGTTCTCTCCATCGTCGTTCCAGGTCGTGTTCAGCATGCCGAGCGCTCCCCCGCGATATCCGTCCCGCACGAAGTTCTGTATGTTCGGGACAGCGTTAACATAATCGGGGAAGATGCGGCTCCAACAGCTCACACCAGGACACACGAGTTGTTTCAAGCCTGCTTTTGTAAACGCCTCCACACGATCCCGGTAGCTCTCCCTCGCCAAATACGTCCAATTGAGCACGATCGCATCCTTGGGGACCTGTGAGATGGCATCGGGATGGTTCAGGACGATGTCCCCCCAGAACATCATTCTCTTTCCGTACTTCTTGAGCATCTCCCTGAGCTTCAAAAGGTGTTCCAGGTAGACCCCGTCCACGCCGATCTCCTCCGCCCTCTCCTTGCTCGCCCCCTCGCCCAGCCCCCAGGTCTCGTCGCAGTTGACGTTGAACCATTCCGATTCATATGCGGGGACGATCTCGGAGTAGAGCTCCTCCAAGAGTCTGTAGGTCCCCTCCTTGGCCGGCGAAATCACCCAGCGGAAGGAGGTCTCGGCCAGATCCCGGTACTCCCGATGCTTGAGGATGTTGCGGAAGTGTCCCAGGGATTGGAAGTTCCCGACGAGCTCCACATAATACTGCCTGGCGTATGCGCTTAGCTCCCTGACCTCCTCGGCCGTAAGCGCAGCCCCTTCGGGGCCGATGATGGGGTGTTTCTCGAAGCGGAACATGTGCTCGGTATAGAGGGTGAGCATGTTCAGCTTAAACTTGGCCATCGTGCGGATGACTTTTTTCAGGTAATCCATCCTGAGCACGGGGCCCCGGCTGATGTCGACCTGAAGCCCCCGGTAGCGCATGTCGGGCCAGTCTCGGATCCGCAGGCAAGGAAGCTCTCCGTCCCCCGATTCCAGAAGCTGGACCAGCGTCTGCACTCCGTAGAACACCCCCGCCGATCCCTCGGAGGCCACCAGGATTCCATCTTCATCTATTAAGAGCGCGTAGCTTTCCGATCCCTCCGGCACCTCCACCCCGTACTTCGAGCACAGTTCTGCCACGAAGGGGTCCCGATCGGGGGTCCCCATGACCACCGCATTTCCGGGCCTCGACGACTCCGAACACGATACGATCTGCACTTCGAGCTGGGCCGCCTCTTCGATCGCCTTTCGCAGGATCTGCGCCGCAAGCCGGTCAGAGGGGTTCGCCAGGATCGCACCTATCCGCTCCAACCGGACGGCCTTTTCCTCGAACGCGACCTCTTTGGGCTCGGGGATCACTTTGACCTTCACGGCCTCCTCCCTTCGTTTACCCTGACCGAGAGCACCGGGTCCTGCATAAGGCCGTAGGGAAGCAGGACGTAATCGTCCGTCCAGGCCTCCCCGGTCGTGACGAATTGGCCGGGGCCCGTCCACCTGGGATACTTCTCCACGTTGTGCAGAGGTCCCAGTAGGTTCCGCCGACTGCCCGTCACCTGGATCTCCAGGCGGTTGACGCCGTCCCGCAAGGCCTCGGTGATGTCGAGCTCGTAAGGAGGCCATGCGATGGCTCCTACCGATCTGCCGTTCACACGCACTTTCACTAAGACACCTTGCCAGGAAGGAAGCTCTAAGAAGACCCTCTCCTGGTCTGAGAAGGAGACCTCGAAATCGGTTATATACGAAACCGTACCGGTGTAGCAGGGGAAGCCCTGTGCGGTCCAATCTCCTATGGCAAGGCCCGTGGGAAGCTCGGTCACGACGAAGCGCCTCCCTTCAAGCCTTACGCCGAACTCCCCTGCGAAATATAGGCTCTCCAGGCCGTGCGTCGGGCCGTATTCGGTCTCCAAGATAAGCTCGTTTTCCCCCTCCTTCAGACACCAGGGGGCCACCGGGATCTTGCGGAAGGACTTATCTATCCACCAGCCCTCGTCCTCGTCTGGATCGAGCTCGTATCCGTTCAGGAAGGTCCGGTATCTGCCGGGCTCCTCGAGCACGAGGTGGCAAGTCCCCCGAGGGAGGGATTCCACACCGAAGCGGAACCTCAGCTTCAGGGGGACAGGCTTTACATCGGGGGGTTTATCTGCCCAAGGCTGGCACATTCTGCCTCCCCGATGGGGAAGCCCCATCGCATCCCGCACCGCCATATCTATCTTCAACACCTCCTGCGGCCCCTGCCATGGACCGCCATTTATGGAAAATTCGGCTACATCGAGGGGGAATGCGTTCGGCTCGTCCCTCAGGATGGGCCATCTATCCCGCTTAATCGTCTGCCGGCGTACCTCATGGAACTTCGGACGGGCTCGGAGGTCCTGCCTGGGATTCGGGTCCACCACGAAGATGCGGCTCCCGACCCCCAGAAGCTCGGTGCGGATCGCCACTTCCTCCCCTTCCTGCTCGGCATCGGCCGAGAACACTTCGCCGGTCTGGGGGTCCCATTCCTGCACCTGTCCCCTTCCGGGCATCCGCACCACGAGGGGACCGGATTCCTCGTCCTGTCGGGTGTGGCAGATGAAGGCCAGGAAGCGTCCTGTCTTTTCGTCGTAGCGCAGCATGTAGAGGCTATTTCGGAACTCCTCCCCTTCCTCGGTCCTTATGGACACCCGCCGGATTTTCCCTGTGGCCGAAAGGGCGTCCACAAGGGATTCCCTTTCCAGCGGGACCCGGATGGCCCTCCCGGCGAGCTTCTTCGCCCCCTCGCTCGGAAGCGCATCCACTCGTTCCGGGATCGGCTCCACGAATATGAGGTTTCCGCCGGCCTCGATGAACTCCTCCAAGGTCTTCCGGGTGCTCTCCCTTATCGTCAGCATGGGGGGCACCACGACCACACGGTACTTCGCCTCGGCCACGCGCAGACAGTCCCCTTCAACCGAACCATGTCGGGAAAGGATGTCTTCGTCTATGTAATCGAAGTCGAAGTGTTCCTCCAAAAGCAGGTTTTGGAGGGTCTCAAATTGGCCTTCCAGCCGGTCGAGGGGTTCGCCCACATCCGCATAGAACACGCCCCAGGCGCTTTCTATCGGATGGATTACGGCTATGTCCCTTACCGGCTCTCCCTGTGTCATCAGGACCCCGACCCTTGCGAAGTAATCCTCCACGACCGGATAGTCCCGCCACCAAGGCGACTGGAAGAAGATGGAAGCCGGGTAGTCCCTCTTGGCCTCTCCCGCCATGGTGTACCACGAAAGGTGCTGACATCTCAGGTTCACCCCTAAGGCGGCCTGCCAGTCGCCGACCGCCTTGTGTTCGGCGAAGGTGAAATGCCAGCCCGTGCAGCCGTAAAGCTCACTTAAGACCCATTTCCTTCCGAACTGATGTGCCACGGAGCTACACTGCTTGGCTGTAGCGTATTCCGGCGGGCATCCACCGGGCCTTGTGAGGCCCTGGCCGCACAGGATATCTATGCCGGGAGCCTGCATAAACTCGTAAAACCTCATGGTGCTGCCCACGACGGAGGTCTGGCTGCGCAGGGTCCCCTCTGCCAACACATGTCCGGTGAAGAGGAGGTTGTGTTCCCCGCACCACCTCCCGATCTGCTCCCCGAAGTTCCTGGAGAAGAGATGTGTGAGGCAGTCGTAGTAGTCCCGGCGCACCTTGGAGAATTCCTCCCCGTCCACCTCGAAGAAGACCTCCGGCAGGTGGGGCAACAGGTCGTATCCGTATCGTTCCCTGAAGGCATCCGGAAGTTTATCCGTCCAGGGAGCCTCGCCTCCGTCAGGGGTCATGCACAAATTTCCGTAGTTGGGCTCGTCCGTGAATATGCCCGGGACGGTGGAGCCGAACTCCTCTCCGACTTCCCTGGCGTAGGCCTCGTACGTGACCTCGATGAACCTGCGCACGGCCTCGGCCGAAAGGGTGTCGAGGTAGGTCTGGTTGTTGTACCATGGGGAGGGATCGGCCACCCTACAATAGAAGGCCAGCACCTTCTCCCCCGGGGCCGCACGGGACGCATCCTCCGGCCGGATCTGGCGAACTTCCGAAGCCTTATTGCCCTCCACTCGGGCTAGAAATACCCCCAGCTCCTCCCCGCTCGGGCTGAACTTCTCGGGGTCCACGACCTCCATACGAAGGCGACGTTGGCGGTAGCGCACGTCCTTCGTCACCAGCCCTCCGGCCGCACCCGATGGCCAGCGGTCTTCGTCGTAAAGCCACGCCTCTACACCTACTTTTTTCGCCTCGTCCACGCATGCCTTAACCATTTTGAACCATTCTTCGGAAAGATAAGGCGTGGCCAACCCGACCCTCGAGTGCATAAAAGCACCGCCCAAGCCCATCCTGCGGAATATCCGGATCTGCCTTCTAAGCTCTTCCTCCTCCAACAGCCCGTTCCACGCCCAGAAGGGCTTCCCCCGATACGCCGAGGGCGGCGACGAAAAGAGCTCCTGCAGGTCCACGCATCCTCCTTTCGTGCGGTTGGGACCTACTTACCTCCATACCTCTGAGACCTTCGGCTATCCTGTCCTCCCGGACATCATCGTATGTTTTAAATCGGATATTCTCTGAAGTCTGTGGTCACCTTGAGCCTGAATTTCTCCCCTTCCTTCACCCAGAAGCACTCGTATCCCTTCCTCCCGGGATGGCGAACGGGGCCCTGCAACAGGGGATCGCCGGTCTCCTCCAAGAACCTCATCAGACGATCCCGAAGCTCGGCCCGTATCTTTTCGTATCCCGGCCTTTCCACGAGGTTCTCCCTCTCCCAGGGGTCCTTTTCCAGGTCGTAAAGCTCCTCCTCGGGACGGGGCTGGCCGTAGTACTTCTCTATCATCTCAGCACCGTAGCGCTGTGCGGGAGGCCCTCCCATGAGGATGGGCCATCCGGGCCGGAAGTTTTTAATATATTTGTAGCGCCGGGTGCGTACGGCCCTCATGGGATCGTAGAGCGTATGCCAGGTGAGCTCGGCATATATCTCCTTGCGGGGCTCGTATTCCCCTCCCACGAGCAAGGGCCAGAAGCTCCTCCCCTGGACGTTCTCCGGGATGGGGATACCGATCGCCTCCAAGATCGTGGGGAAGATGTCCACGTTGCTTACGAGTTCCTTCACCCTCATTCCTGCCTCCAATACCCCGGGATATTTCATGATGAGGGCCACCTTGATCCCGGGATCGTAGAGCGTCATCTTGGCCCTGGGGAACTCCGGACCGTGGTCGGTGGTGAAGAACACCAAGGTGTCCTCCTCGAGCCCGCTCTCCTTTATAGCCTGTAGGATCCGCCCCGTGGCTTCGTCCGCCCTCTGGATGGTCCGGTAGAAGGTCGCTATGTCCTTGCGTACGATCTCTAAGTCCGGAAGGAAGCCGGGAACTTTTATCTTGTCCAGGATTTCAGGATCGTACTCTGTGCCGTAGTTTCGGTGCACCTCCTTATAGCCTATGGATACGAAGAAGGGCTGCCGGTATCTGGCTTCCTCCCTGAAGAAGCGGCAGGCCATGTCCGCCACCTCGTCGCAGTCCCATGTGTGGTAGTAAGCGTACTTATAGCCGATCTTGGCCATCTCGGCCTCGTCCTTGTAGTTGTACTCGTGCTGATGGCCGAAGAGGTAGGTGTTATATCCCATCTCGGTCAGAAGGTGGGGCAGGTCCTTTTCCCCCTCGTTGTACTTCCATCCCCTGTGGGCAAGGCCCATCATGCCGTTGGAGTGGGGATACCTGCCCGTCATGATGCTGGAGCGGCTGGGCGAGCACTGGGGGGCTGTGCAGAAGCATTTTTCGAAGACCACCCCTTCCTCGGCCATGGCTTGGAGGGAAGGTGAAGGGATGGGGTCATCCTTGTAGCAGGAGAGCCAGTCCCCCAGATCGTGCCAGATGATCTCTACGACGTTGGGCCTTTCCATTTTGTCCTCCTTTTCTGCTACTACTTAATAGGATACTCACACACCTCCCGCCAGGCATCTATCATCGCCCGCACGCCCTCCCAGGGGGTGTCGGGAAAGAGGGCGTCCACGGGGGAAAGGATGAAGCCTCCCCCGGGAGCGAGCGCCCGCACCGCAGCGTGCACCGCCTCCCTTATCTCTTCCGGCGAGCCCTTCCCCAGGGTGATACTGCTGTTCACCCCTCCGGCCACCGCGAACCTCCCCTTGAGCTTGTCCTTTAACTCCCTCAGGTCCACCCTGTCCTGCACAGGGTCCACGAAATACAGCAGGTCTATCCCAGCCTCGCAGAGGTCCTCCAACATCGCCATGATCCCAGTGGTCATGACGTAGGCAAAGAGCAGACCTGCCTGGTGGACCATCTTTACAAGTTCCTCGAGGTATGGAAGCACGAAGCGGCGGAATAGCGCAGGGGACCAGAAGTCCGTGGAGCTGTACCATCCCCTCTGCACTACCATGTCCGCGCCGCCCGTATCCAGCAGGACCTCGGTCCTCCTCCTGTCGAAGTCGTACATCAGGTCCACGAGTTCCCGGAAGGACTCCGGGTCCTCCATGGCCCACATAACAGCCCTCTCCACCCCGCAGAGCCATATTATCCCGTCCATCCCGAACGCGCTCCATCCCTGGACCATGACCCCTTTCTCATCGGCGAATTTCTTGATCTGAGTCATCCTCTCCCTGAACTCCGCAAGCTGTTCCGAAGTGGGGTCCCCAAGGAGGTACTTGAGCTTGGGGATGTCCTCAGGACCGGAGACCGCATGTTCCACGCCTCTGGGGATGTTGAAGTCCTCGAAGAGCTGTGGGAAGGGAGGCTGTACGACCCATCCCGGACCCTGGCTCTCTTCTGTCTTCCTGACCACGTGCCTCAGGGCACCTGCCGGGGTGCTGTATTCCCTGCAGAGGAGGGTGTAAGGT
>Ga0180302_10001750_pt1 | contig 10386 bp, 14 predicted proteins | sample GuaBasSediGuay17_FD_121794 | JGI IMG/M metagenome (GOLD analysis project Ga0180302, IMG submission 121794) | Subseafloor sediment microbial communities from Guaymas Basin, Gulf of California, Mexico - Guay17, Core 4571-4, 12-15 cm | ecosystem: Environmental > Aquatic > Marine > Hydrothermal... | reverse complement strand
GGCAGGAGTGGTCTAAATGGGGCTCATCTCGCCGCATAGGTTTTCGGTTTTTGTTTAAACACTTCCTAGTAGAGCTTGGGCGTTATTTCCTCTTAAACTTCCTCAAAATTACGGTTAATTACGGTGAAAGTGTTAAGCGACCTATTATACTTTCAATAATGACTATAATACTCTTCGCCCTCCTCTATTACACTACCGGCTGCCTATGTATACCAGGAGCTAAGTTAACATTCCGAGACTGTCTTTATCATAGCGCCACCACCTTTACTACTTTCGGTTTTTCAGGTGTACAACCAAACCTAACAAGCCCATTAAAAGCTCTTATAGCACAAGCGCTAATAACCATTGAAGCGATTTTGGGCGTTCTCTTCACAACATTATTGATATTTGCAATAACATATCAAGTATCAAGGTAAGGATTTTTCCTAGACCCATAATAGCGTAATATTTCATAAGAAAATTATATGGACGATACCATTTCACTATCTTCCATGCTTTGAAAACCCATTCAATCTTATCTTAATGTCTCTATAAAGGACTATTTTAAGCTAATTTATACTACCTCATGGCCCTCATAGCCGTCTTAACGATCAACACCTTTTAAGTACTTATTACTTAGGGAGGGGTCTCAATAAACTACATCCTCCTCGACACCCTCTAGAGCTTACTTATCCTTTACTTGGGATTAATTAATTCTGTCGGCGAGCAAGACCTTTAACTCACCGCTTAACTCATTGTAGCCGTCTACGCTGACCAATATACACCTGCCAAGAGAGGCGCCTAGTATTACTAAGCGGCCTGCTCAGCGAGGTACCTCGGGCTTGCTTAGAGGCTCACATCGGGCTCTGCGCACCTGCGCATAGCTTCTTAATAAGGTCGGAAGGGCCCCCTTTCGCCGTTCACATCACCTGTCTTCAGCTTTTCGTCGCGCAATGTACTCCATTAACCGTCTTTCAATTGCTAGAATTGAAAGTGGTTTAGGTAGGTGGTGGTGTTAGCTTAGATTAGGACTTTTAATAGTAGGGCTGCTATGCCTATTAGTATTGGTACGTTTAAGCCTATAATGAGCTTTTCAAGCAGCCCTACTCGTTTATCGACGTAGTATCTTAGGTCCTCGAATCTACGGTTAACCTCTTCAAACTTTCTCTCAGTGGAGGTCTTTAAGTCTTCAAACTTTCTGTTTACATCCTCAAACCTACGGTCTATAAGCTCAACCACCATTTTAAGGTCATCTTTAGTGGTTAGTTTATTCCACGGTGTAATCTTAGCTAGAACAGAGTATATAATGTCTGGCCTACTCTCAAGGGCTGAGGCTATAATTTCAGGGTGGTCCCTTAAGATCTTAGCTACCTCATCGATAAGCGACATTCAAGAGCTATTTTTAGGTGAGGTTAAAAAGCTTAAACCCTAAACGATTACACCTAACACTACCTGGTAAACTCGGCATTAAAGATTAAGTTGGAGTAAAGCTTCATTTAGATAGACGCCATCGATAACCTCCTTAACATTTAGCTTAGCAACCTTTAAGACCGCCCTCAAAGGAACCCTATCTTCCCTATAAAGCTCGATGATTACGGGTAGATAGGCTTTATCGTTGATTAACGGAGCCTTTACTACCTTAGCGTCGACCATAATACCACGCTGTAGCCAATATAGTACTGTGGAGTTTAAGCCTTAAAGCTGTTCATGTAGTGTCACGCTTAATTAAATTTCACCGGCATATGGAGCACGAAGCTATAAGCTATGGAGGCTACCTTAAGGAAAGGGGGCCTTAATGTACACTACCTTGGACGTTAAGCTTAAGGTTAAGCTCTAACCTACCTAGCATTTAACACCTTAAAGGTGGTCTAGGTGAGGTTATGGTTGAGGTTTAAGAGGTCTAGGGTTTTACAGGTAGCCTTAGCCTTCACAACGCTACTACTAGCTAACTCCCTCTTATTTTGGTGGATTGAAGGTCTACCTAGAGGTCTAAGCATCTTTGACGCGGCTTACTGGTCGTTTATAACCATTACCACGATAGGCTATGGAGATATAGTGCCTACTACCCTAATCGGGAGGCTGTTGGCTGTTGAGGCTGCAGCTACAGGTATTGTTTTATTCACGGCTTTAGTGTCTATCCTAGCTGAGCACTACGCTAAGGTTGGGCTTAAAAGGTTGATGGGTATGCATAGAGTAGCCGTTAAAGGACACTACCTGGTTATCGGTAAAGGTGAGGATGTAGAGGCTGCTGTACTTGAACTTAAATCCCTGGTAAATAGGGGCTTAGCGCCCTCCAAGGACATAGTGGTGTTAGTCCCATCCTCCAAGGACAAGGAGAGGTTAAACCTACCTGAAGACGTGGAGGTCCTAGTAGGAGACCCTATGAACGAGGAGGCCCTATTAAGGGTTAACGTAGCTGAGGCTGGAGTAGTCCTAGTAGCTGGGGACGATGATTCATGGACAGCCCTAGCAATACTATCTATACGTAGAGCCTTAGAGGGTAGGGGTGTTAGGGTGGTGGCGGAGGTTAAACGTAAGGAAAACCTACCGTTAATAGAGAAGGCTGGAGCTGACTATGTAACGTCTTCAAGCTGCTTTAGCGGTAGGCTACTAGCTATAGCCGCCACCAACACCCCCCTCGCAACCTTCCTACACGATACAACCACCGCCTCCTATGGAGCAAGCTTTGCCCTAATACCTGGGAGGGGCTATGAGGGGATGAGGTTTATCGACGTAGCCAACCACCTTTTAAGGAGCCGTGGATGTATACCCGTAGCCATAGTGACTCCTGAAGGGGTTAAAGTACCTCCAAGCCCAGACGACGTTATAGGCGAGGGGCACGACCTTATAGTGTTAACAAGCGTAGAAAAATGGAGGGTTAAGGGTTAGCGTAGCCAAGGACACCTAACCTTCTCTACAGGCGGCTTAACCACAACCTTCTCTACGTCTACTAGCACAGTGTGCTTCATGGGCACCCAGTACTTAATAGGATCGTAGCCCCAAACCCTCCACGTAAACTCGTAGACCAGTTTATACCTCCAAACCCCTATCCTACTCTTCGTGAAGTTAATAGCCTCCTTAAAGCTATCCTGGAACATCAATGGATGGGTATGCCACCATATTAGCTTATCGTCCTCGTATAGTAGGAGCTTCTCTATGAAGATAAAGGCTCTAGGTATAAGCTTCTTAACCTCGATAACCACGGTGTAAGTCTCGTTAACCTTAACCTCGCTAGGCTTAACCTCTAAATCTATAAACACCACTTCATCCCCTTTAGGGTAGTCTGGTGGTAGTTCCTTGTTCCATGGAGATGGACCTAGGTTCTCTTCGTGGTCGATGTAGTAGGTTTGACGTGGTAATGGCTTAGGCCATGATACGTAGGCGTAGGCGCATGTTATAGTTAACGCTAATAGCGCTATAAGCAGCGTAGAGGCTAGTTTAAGCCTCATACAGTAGGAAGGGGTGTTTATGCCTCCTATAAGCTTATCTTTAATTCTCTTAGAGCTAGCCTCATAGACCTTTAAGCAGCCTCCATAAATAGTCTAGGAGAGACTTAGTAGGAGGCTTAACTATAAGGGGTCTATGAGCTCTCAGTGGAGGTTGAACCCCGTCTATAACATTCAACTCATCAAGCTCCCTGTCTACCCTAGCAACGTAGGGTATATAGCCCCTAGCTATGGACTTAGCCCTAAAATCATTTATCCTAGCTTTATTAGCCCCTCTATACCCTGAACCGTCATCGACGTAGTCTACTACAAGCACTAGCTTACCGGCCTTAACCACCCTATCTAGGTATTTAACCCTAAACCTAACCTCTTCCTCTGGCTGAGGGTTTAAGCCGTCATAGAATAGGTCCTCAACCCCTACACCGGATATAGTTTTAAGGTAGGAGCCGTCATAGTCATACTCTAACAGCCTTTCACCGTTCTGGGGGATAACATAAAACCCCTCCTTACCCCTAACTACCCTACAGTAGTAGGCTATCTCCTTAACTAGCTCTATCATCCTCTTAGCGGCCTCCTCCTCGGTTAAACAGGTATCTTCACCGTTAGCTGGGTTACTCCAATATTCAAAGACATCCACCCTATCTAGGTAAACTCCCTGAAAACCTTGATCTAACACCTTGTCTAGGTAGTTAAAGAGTATAGACTTCCATTCACTACACCAATACTTCACCCTAAAATTACCCCTCCATTCAGGGTTTTCCTTACCTAGCCATGGAGGGGGTTTAGCCTCCACGTGGACTTCCAGTAAAAGCGGTACTCCTCGGCCTCACCTGTACTAATATAAGCTACCGGTATAACACCACTCTGCGGAGCTGGGTCTTAGGTTTGAGCTGGAATCATTATTTTTTATCTTAGGGATTAAGGATTAGTCTATGTTGGAAGGGTATTACTTAACGAATTCAACGTTTTCGAGTCCTTTAAATTCACGGTCACCTGTTAGAAATTTGATGTCTAATCTCTTAGCTATGACGTATCCTAGGCAGTTTATCAATGAGAGGTTCCTTCCCTCCTGTCTTGCTTTTAGTCGTAGTTTTGAAGCATTGACTAAGTCTTCTATGCTTGGCTCGATTACTTGGACATGTTCTTGAACTTGAGTTAAGATGTTTAAGGCCTGGCTAGGCTCGAAGTCCTTAATGAGGGCGTAGGCCAGCTCTAGGAGGTTAAACATGGTAGTAGTGAGTTCTTCGAGAGCGTATCTTTGATAGGCTGGGCTGCCACGTAAGATCTCGATGAGGGCGTAGGTATCAGCGAAGTACTTAACCATGAGCCTCTCTCAACTCATCCTTGATTCTCTGAGCATCAACCCTCCAACCTTTAAGGAGGCCAAACAAGCCTTCAATACGTATCTTCACGCGGAGACCTTCAGGCAGCTTCAACTCCTCTACAGGCCTTAAAACACCATTCTCGTAGACAGCCTCAACAACCCGCAACCACTAAACACCACATTAATAGACAAGAGCACACACCGATAAACTTTGCCAGAAAAACACGAACCATTTGAATATTGAAGATTAGCTAAGTCGACTATTGGTTGTAGACGCCTACTACATTGCGGCTTCGAAACTTCGAGAAGCTATCCTCGCAACTCACGATAAAGTTCAAGCAAGGAGCGCGAAACTAGCCAACATCCAAGCCTTCTACCTACTCGAGAAGCTCGACTCCTTCAAGGCCTTCATAACTGCAGAGCTTATCTAGGCCCTTACATGCAAATTTAACCACTAAACCATCTAAGCATTTCATGGTACCAGCCATGGTTTACCACATCAACCTTTTTACATGTAACTTTACATCTCTGTTGTCTGCGGATCTGAGCTATTTCAGCCTTAAAGTACTCGCCATCCCTAGACCCATCGCGTGAATAGTCCATTACCACTAGGTCAAAGCCCGATGAAGCTATAGTTTTAGGGTCTGCTCCTTGAAGCTGGCAGGCCCATGAAGCTATGCTTAGCTGTCTATTAACAGCGTTAAGCCAAGCTAAAGGTATAGCTAGGAGTATGGGTAGTAGGGTTAACGTGTATAGGTAGGTTTTCATCGATTAAGAGGTTTACCTATCTCTTTAAACTTAACGCTTAAGGGTTAGCTTAAAGTTAAATTGATGAGAGCTACCTTAATATTCAAGGAGGTATATGCGCCTAGCCTATGCAGCCTAAGCGTATAGGGGTAAGCCTAGCCTACCTCCTCGAGGCTTTAACAGGGGGCTTCTACATAGCCATTACTAGGAGCTTAGCCCCCCTATACTTCGCGGCTATAGGCATGGATATCGAGGAGATCCTCAAGATAAACCTATTAGCCTACCTAGCCGCCCTACTATCAGCCCCTATAATCAATGGGCGTAGAGAGGCCTTAGTTAAGGGTAGGTTTAAGGCTAAGTTAATAGCTTTCTATGTAGCTGAGAGGGTTTCTTGGGGATTAATACCCATAGCTACTAGGCTTACACCTACCATCCTCCTATTAACCTACACCTCCTCCATAACCCTAACCCTACCCTCAAGCATCCTCATAAACTCCTCTTTAATGGCGGGGCTTAATGAGGTTGAGGTTAAAAGGGTTTATGCTTATAGGGGGGCTTTAAGCTCAGTCTCTAGCGTAGTTGGCCAGCTTATAGTGGTAGTTGTATTAGCCTCTACGTTAAGCCTAGATAAATACCTGTACCTGTATATTTTAGCTTCAAGTATAGGCTTAGCTTCAACCATCCTCCTACTACCAATACCCACGCCCAACCCCTTAAACAGGAAGCCTAGGGAGGAGTTTGTTGTTAGGGTGTCTAGCACCCTCATCTACCTATCCTTAATGTTGTCTTCAAGCTCCATTATGGGGGTTGTATGGGCCCCATACTTAATGATTAAGCTTAAAGCCCCTGAATACATAGCTGCGTCCTTAGGGTTAACCCAGACCTTAACGTCTATAGCGGCTTCGCTATATTGGGTTAAGAAGCCAGCTTCAAGCTACCGTCTAGCAGTACTACTAACCTCCCCTATACCCATGATATCCTACCTCCTATTGGACCCTTTAGCCCATATAGCTATAGCCTCGCTTTACGCCTTTAGCTTAACCGGGGTTAACCTACTAGCATGTTTTATCTTTGCTGAGTCCTCTAGGGACATAGACCCTATTAAGGCTTCAACTATGTTAGCTACAGCTTACGCCTTATCCCAGGTACTAGGTTTAAGCTTAGCCTGCCTATCAGTCAAGGTAGCTTTATGGGTGTTGTTCGCTGTGGCAAGCCTTTTAGCCGCCGCGTCGTCTATAGTAGCCTTCACCGCTATACCTGAGCTAACCCTACTACCTAAAAGCTACGCGTGGATGTACTCTAGACAGCTATACTACCTAGCCTTAACAAGCTATAGCTACACAGCCATAGCCCTTAAGAGCTCGATCAAGCTTACGACTAAGCTTATAGGCTTAACCCTACTAGCCCTATTGGCTTACACGCTGCATAGGGTATTACACTACATGGTTATTTTAGCTAGCTCTGGGTGAAGGTTATGGTGGGTAAGGGCTTTATAGAGGCCTTAATCGAGGCCTTAAAGTTAACAGCCATAGAGTTAATGCAGCTAGTCCCTAAAATACTAGCCTCCATAGTTATACTGGCCTTATTTATAGTGGTAGCTAGGCTACTAAGCAGCCTAGCTAAGAAGATAGTGGAGCTCTTTAAGCTAGAGGACCTACTTAAACCGTTAATGGATAGGTATCAAGTCCCAATCTCGATAACCTCCATCATCCTAGCCCTGCTTAACATAGGTATAGCGCTATTAGCCTTCTACTCGATAGTAATGCTATTATTCCCTGAACACTTAGAGCTAGCTTCAGCCTCGATTAACATGGTTAGTAGGCTTTTAAGCGTAATTTCCTTAATGTTATTCGCCTTCATAGCCGTGGCCGTGGTCACGGAGAGGGTTAAGGCTGAGAGGGGGCTTAGAGGGTTTATGGTGTTGCTAATCACCTTAATCTCCATGGTGTTAGTGGTCGATATAGCTGCTTTAAGCGAAGAGGTTAAGTCTTCGCTTACATGGGGTTTAAGCCTAGGTATAGGCTTATCTATAGGCGTGTTTACAGCGTGGTTTTTCTTCGCTGAGAAGGTGGCTAAGCCCTCTTAGAGTATGGACTTAGACCTAGACTTTAAGGCGTAGGTTAAGGCTGGGTCTTTAACCACGTAGCGCCCACCTTCATATGAGATAAACTGAGCTTTCCTAAGGGAGTCTAGTATGTTGGCTATAGTGGAGTCAGGCACCCAACAACCCTCCCTAGCCTCTAAGTACCCCCTAATTAAGCTCCACCTATCTAACCCCATAGCTATAGCTTTAAGCACCTCTAGGTAGCGTCTACGGGCTATAAGCCTACGTCTAAGGAATAGCTCTAGGTCGCTCATAGCTAAGTAGCTAGCCTTCTCTAATACCCTATCAACGACCTCCTCGTAAACCCCCTGTTCAAGGGCTTCAACCCCAAACATAGTTAGCCAGCCAGGTATACCTCCAAGCCTCTTAACAGCATACTCTAAGACCCTACCTGGAGGGTATACTCGGTGTTGTTTAAAGCCCTCAACTAGGAAGTCGTAGGATTCACTTTCATTGAAAGGTTTAAGTGAAACCTCAACTATGAGCCTACCATAGAGAGGTGAGGATGGATCGTTTAACCTTAACGTCTCGTATAGGTAGTCTTTCTGGGAGGTTGTTAGTACTACGGCTATGTTAAGGTTGTAGTCGTAGATATGCGCTAATAAACCGACAACCTCCTTAACCCCTTTAAGGTTTTGCGCCTCATCAAGTATTAAGGCGACCCTAAAACCATGATCCCTCCCCCACTCATCTAAAACCTCAACTAGTTCACATAGATTTAAGTGGTCTCTACGCCTCCACACCAACCTAACCCTACCCTCCTCAAAGAAAACCCCCTTAACCCTACCTAGATACTCTTTAAGGCTCTCAGCACCCTCATATAGGAGGATTAATAGGCGGTTTAAGCCACCTTCAAGGAGTGAGAGCATAACTCTCCTAGATGGGTTTACAGGTAGTAGTCGACAGTCTATTAGGATATAAGGCATGTTTAACTCCTTAAGCCCTACATTTACCAGTGAAGTTTTACCGATACGTCTAGGGCCTGAGACTATAGTTAAAGGCTTATACTCTACGTAACGGGTAAACCTAACTAGCTCAGCCCTCCTATCAAATAGGTCGTCCTTTGAATACTTAGGTTCAACGGTAAAGTAAGGCACAGCCCCCTCCTAGCAGCTAAGGGTACTCTTAGTATAAATACGTAAAGCTCTATGTCGCTCTGAGTAGCTACTCAATTAGCTTAGAGCGTTGTTGGAAAACTTAATCCTTAAGCCGTGGTGAGTGAAGTTAGGCCTCGTTGGTGATCTCTTAATGAAACACCTAGCTTTAAGGAGGTTGCCTACACTTTTTGTGGGTAAATACCTTGGCTATACCTCCTTCTTCTACGTGTTAACCATAACCTTAACCGCTATAGCCTTAAACGAGGCTGGAAGAGCTTACGCTACATTAAACCTATACCTACTACTTGGTAGTGGAGGAGTTTTAGCTTTCTTAACCATGTCGTTGATAGCTATTAAGTTTACTAGGCCTTTACTAAAAGCTCCTTTAACGGTTAAATGGGTTATTGTAGCCCTCTTAACCTTAACCTACACCTACCTCCTAAGCCAGTATAGCTACGTTAACTACTTACTGATACAGGCATGGTTAATATTCTTCTTTGGCTGGATGGCTCTTCAAGTACTGTTAGTCTCATACACTGCTCTAGACTGGTCTAGTAGGTTAACCTTAAAGGTAACTAGCCCTAAACTATCACTGATAACATCATACCTTACCTTAACCGCCCTACTCCTACTAATTATACTTTCAACGTTAACAATACCAAGGTACCTCTTAGGGAGGTATACCTTGATATCTAAGTTATGGTGCTCCATGATATTAAGCTCAGCTATATTAACTCTAGCCTTGGTTATAAAGCGAAGACGGGAGGTTGACGTTAAGGCTTTCTCAGCGATAAGCTTCTTCACAGCCATCCTATGGATATACCTCATCTATAGGGCTACACTACTACTTTTAAGCTTACATAGGTTTGAGGCAAGATCTGAGTTTAGCGTCACCGACTACCTCTTCATGTTAATAACCCTAACCCTGTTAATGTCAACCTTAAAAAGCAAGCTTCAAGGATTATGGAGCGAGGAGGTTAATGACCCCTCAACCTTCCTAACCTATGCCCTATGCCTAACCTACGTAGTAGCTGAGCTATACCTGATATTCAACCTAGGCTTAACTAGCACGCTTATACCGTTAATGGGGCACGCCATGGCCTATGCAGGAGGACTCCTAAACCTACTATTCGTGATTAAGGGAGGTGGCTTTAAGGTTAACCATTAACCTTTAAGGGGGTTTACCACATACTTTAATTTAATGAGTGAGGTTAAAGTTCTAGGGGTAAAGGTTAAAGGATACACCTATCCAAGACTACCAGTACCATGGGACATTAAAGAACGACTACAAATTAAACCTGGAGACAGCTTAAAATGTAGAGTATTGGGGGAAATCATAGTCTACTATAAGGATGAAGAAGGCTTAAACAAAACCCTCAAAACAACCCCCATAACCAAAAACGAAAATAAAACCACCATGAAGACTATGTCCTTCGACGAATTTAAACAGAAAGTACGTGAGCTAGCTGAAAAAGGGGATGAAGACGCACTAAGACTAACTAAACGATGGGAGAAAGACATCAGCATCATAAGGCATACCTTTAACCTAATACAGAAGGTATGTGTTTAGTACTAACTGTTTAGTACTATTGTTCAGTACTAAACATCTAGTACTAAACTTCATTGTTTAGTACTAAACAGTTAGTACTAACGATGGACGTTTAGTACTAAATTTTTAGTACTAAGCCT
>Ga0180302_10001749_pt1 | contig 10386 bp, 9 predicted proteins | sample GuaBasSediGuay17_FD_121794 | JGI IMG/M metagenome (GOLD analysis project Ga0180302, IMG submission 121794) | Subseafloor sediment microbial communities from Guaymas Basin, Gulf of California, Mexico - Guay17, Core 4571-4, 12-15 cm | ecosystem: Environmental > Aquatic > Marine > Hydrothermal... | reverse complement strand
GTAATCTTAACATTCCTAGAACTTAGTCTAATTTCATGACTCTTCACTTCAAGCCCTTCATATTTACTAGCTATTCTATCTTTAGCTTCCTCTAACTCTAAATAGAGACGCTTGAGTCTCTCTTCAACTCTAGATATTTTAGTGTTAATTGATTTCAGTTTTCGTTTTAAAGCGCTAGTTGGGTTCTTCCTTCTTCTTTTCTTACTCTTTATTCCAACGGCTTTTAGTACAACACTCATTGCCTTTTTAAATTCTCTTTTTCTTATTTCTCCTCTTATTTCGTCTCTTTGCTGAACAAGTTCATTCAATTCTCTTTGAAGTTTTTCAATACGCAGCATGAACTTGGAGATCACCTTAGTCTCTTCCTCAGCTACTTTCTTCTTAATTTCGTTAATTGCTCTGGTCAAGAACTCTTCATATGGCTCGTTGACCTGAGAACGAATCCCAGCCAATTCATATACAGTATAATGAACTTTATTTACTATAGTTCTCAGAACTAACCTCTCTAATGTCCCATTCACAATTGCTTCGTACCAACCCCTAGGCACGTGAAATTCAGAGTCCCCTTCATAGTCTTCAACTAACAAGAATGACGTATAGGGCCTCGCCACTCTCCCGTCACAAGTTACGAGCAATCTATCAACGACAACATACGAATCTCTACCGACTCTAATTCTCACTTCGACGTTGACTAAAGCAGCTGGAGCATATGTAGTTTGAGTCGAACAGGGATAGTAAGCGTATTCGTAAGGACTCTCTGGAGGCTCATTAACTCCTCTTTTAAGCTTTACTCTTATATATCCTAGTTTTATTAACTTGTCTCTCACATGCCTCGATACTGTAACTTCGCTCAAAGGCTTAGGACCTTTAAGTAAGTGACTTACGTCTCTGACTACAAACTCCGTTATTTTATCCGGCTTTACTACCACAAACTCTCTAGTCTTGAGGCCAGCGATTATTTTTCCGACTTCCTTCTTACTCACGCCTATTTCTCCTAGTCCCTCAATTACTCTCTTTCTATCGTTCTCAGTTCTAAGCAAGCCAACAAACCATGTAGCCGCATTTGTCAACACTTTATAGTCGACGTCAACAGGGTTTTGAGTAGCTAAAATTACTCCCAGTCCATAGGCTCTAGCTTCTTTAACTAATCTCATCAACCACCTCTTTGTTAAAGGATCTCTAGGATAAGGTGGTATGAAACCATAAGTCTCATCAAAGTACAGCAAAAATCTCAATTCCTTAGAAGAGCCTAAGTACTTCATCCACTCGTATATTGAAGCTAGGAACCTCTCAACGAAGAAGTATCTCATTTTCTCATCTAAATGAGACACGTAGAGTACTGCGCAATTAACTAGGGACAGTATTTCACCCACATCTAATGGAATTCCCTCAGCTAAGTGAGCAACCTCATATAAGAAGGAAGTTAACTCAGCTGCTAGTGCCCTTCTCTTTGACTTAGGCATGAACTCTTCAACATTCATAGAGCCAACTGTACTGAATGGAGGGTTCAACACTAACCTTGGAATCTCGCCGAGGTCTTCCACTTTCGCCTCTCTCAAGACTTCACTCAAAAGCGTCGCAACTCTCCTAGACGAGACTCCAACTACCTTAACTTGTTCAGCTAAGCTGTTAGCTAAAGACCTATAGTATCCCCTACGACGCCTACTAGAGAGGAAAGAGACTCTGATTCCTCTGTCTGAACCGGGAGTTAAGATCGCAGCCTCCTCAAGACCAGTGAGTTCTCCCTTCACGTCTATTGCGAGTACCTTAACTCCACGTCCTAAAGCGTTCTCCAATATCGCTAATCCTAAACCAGTCTTGCCCGAACCCGTTGAACCTAAGATTACAGCATGTCTAGTTAAGTCATTCAACTCTACCGTTAAAGGACCTGAGGAACTTTCCCCTATGGGTACTTCAGGCATATGCTATAATGAACTGACTCTGAGAAAAACCTTCCTCTTAATTTTCCTGAACCTGAAACTCCAAGCAGCCATACCTGTCCCTCAAAAGCGTTAGGCTCTCAATTCGTTGAATTTAACTAAAGAGAGGCAATTTCAAACTAGGAGTTAACTATATGAGCTCTCAGGCAAATTAAAGGTTTGGGTGTCGTACTTGAGAGACTTGATGAGAGAAGTCCTCGACAAATACGTCACGAAGTACGGACCAGAGTTCATGGACTTGAGAGTTTTTAAGAGGCTTAGCTTTAGCGTTGTGATACAGGACGGCAAAGCGGACAGAGTACTTTCTAGAGAATTATGGGGGGCTTGCGCTAGAGCACTCATAGACGGCGCTTGGGGTTTCTCAGCTATAAACGGGACTTCGAGAGAGGACTTTGAGAAGATCTTAAGCGAAGCTGCTAGGATGGCTAAGGCCTCTTCGAAGAGGATAACTGAAAGAGGGGTTGTAGTTAAAATCAAGCCAGTAGTCGATGAAGTGGAATTGCCAGTGAGGATCAGGCCAGAGGACATAGCCATAGAGGACAAAGTCAAGGAACTCTTAAGAATCGAGGAGGAGATGCGTAAGTACGATCCTAGAATAGTCAACACTGTATTGTCCTATAACGACTCTGTTGATGAAGAGATCGTCGTCAACTCCTTAGGAACGGAGGTCAGACAGAAGATAACTCGTACTCGTATAAGTGGCTTCGTCGTGACTAAGGAGGCTGAAATTCTACAGAGAGCCTCTGAAGTCGAAGCTGGAACTCAAGGTTATGAGGTCGTCAAGCGCTTCATAGAGAAAAACTTACACTTGAAGGCTTGTGAGAGGGCTGTTAAATTATTGTCAGCAGAGAAACCACCCGCTGGCAAGTTCACTGTGATCTTAGACCCATCAGTAGTGGGTTTACTAGTTCATGAAGCCTTTGGTCACAACAGCGAAGCTGACCACGTCCTCTCAGGAGAATCAATACTGTCCGACAAGTTAGGGAAGGAAGTAGCTAGTCCTCTAGTCACGATAATCGATGATTCTACTATAGAAGGAGCTTATGGCTCTTACAAGTACGACTCAGAGGGAACTCCGGGGAGGAAGAGGGTTATAGTAGAAAATGGCGTGCTAAAGGAATTCCTCCACTCATTAGAGACGGCTGCTAAGTTAAACATGGAGCCAAACGGTAGTGCTAGAGCCGATACACATCTCTGGAGACCTATAGTTAGAATGAGCAATACATACATAGCTCCTGGAGACTGGAAGTTTGAGGAAATGATAGAGGACGTTAAGGAGGGCATATACTGCAAAGCATCTAGATGGGGTTACGTGTTTACTGAGAAGGGTCAGTTTACGTGCAACGTCGATGAGAGTTACATGATAAGAGATGGAGAGATGAAAGAAATGTTGAGAAACGTCAGTTTTGGTGGGCTAACTCTCGAGACGTTAAAGAAGGTAGACGCCGTTGGAAGAGACTTCGTCTTAGCCGATAAAGGGTTGTGCGGCAAGGGAGGACAGGGTATGTTCGTCGGTGGAGGAGGTCCTCACATAAGGATAGAGGAGGTCGTAGTCGGCGGTAGGAGGTGATGGATTGGTAGACCTAATTGAGTTAGGTAAGAAGGCTATTGAAGCGGCGATATCTGAGGGAGCTGAACAAGTTGATGTCTACGTCACTCTAGCAAGGTTCGTTGCTGTCAATATTGAAAGGGGAGGTATAAAGCTGTGTGACACTACTTACGACCATGGAATAGGAGTTAGAGCTTATTTTAAGGGTGGAATGGGCTTTACTTCATCTCAAAAATTAGATATAGATAGTGCTATTAGAGCTGGAAGAAGAGCTGCAAAGCAAGCTAAGCAAGCTCAACCAGATCCAGATTTCGTGAGTTTACCTGAACCAAAGAAGGCGCCATTTACATTAGAACTTTACGATAGAGAACTAGCGGAGATGGAAGTCGAGAGAATTGTAGAGTTAGCTTGTGAGATGATTGATGCTGCTAAAGTCTCTGAAGACATAATAGTTAATGGAGGAGCATCTTGTTATCACTATCGTCGTGCTATAGTTAACTCCTTAGGAGTTGAAGTGGAAAGCGAAGGGACTGGTGTAAACTTCAGCGCTTTCTGTATAGTTAGAAGGGGAGACGACGTAGGTTCGTACTACGAGTGGGACGCTGGCAGAAGGTTGAAGGACGTAGATCCAGTTAAAGTTGGAAGAAGAGCTGGAGAGACTTGCTTAAAGTTCTTAGGAGCTAAGAGAGTTGAGACAAAGCCAATGACTGTAGTGTTCAACTTCTTACCAGCCTCTTCTATAGTCTTCTCGGCATTAGCCGCAGCTAATGCAGAAAGTGTACAGAGGAGGAGGTCATTTCTAGTTGGAAAGTTGGGCAAGAAGATAGCGCCTGAGATTTTAACTGTTTATGATGACGGTACTGTCAACTATGGTTTGCGTAGTTCCGTCTATGATGGAGAGGGGGTTCCTAAGAGGAGAATATGCGTGATAGATAAAGGGGTACTTAAGACTTACTTACACAACTCTTACACAGCCAATAAGGCTAAAGTTGAGAACAATGCATGTGCTGTTAGAGGTTATGGAGGGCCACCGGGGATAGGGTTCTCAAATGTTCAAATATCACTAGGTGACTGGAGCCTTGATGAGATGATCGAAGAGACTAGGGAGGGAATCTTCATAAGTGCTGGAGGAATAGGAGCAGACCCGGTCACTGGCTCTATATCGACCTCTATAGACTTCGGCTTTAAGATAGAGAACGGAGAAATAGCCTATCCTATAAAAGGAGCGCTCATAGGTGGTAATGCGCTTGAGATGTTGGCTAATATAGACGCTATATCAAAGGAATATAGAGAAGAGCCAGGCAACATATTCCCAGCGATTAGAGTTAGGAATGTCAAGATAGCTGGGTAGTTAGTGACTCAGAGAAATAATTCTCTTTTTTGGCTATATCCTATTTATCATAGTACTTTACTAGTCTAAGAAATAGAATACTTAACAAATTAATAACATGACACGAAAGAGAAGTTAAATTATATGGTTTGCCCAATTATATTGAGGTGTTACAATGGTTAATGTTGTATTAAAACCCAAGAAAAGACTAGGTCGTATGCGTAGAGGTAAAAAGTTGGGTATAATCATTCCATTGAAAGGTGAAAAAGTTGCCAATAAGGATAAGAGTAAAGCTAGAAAGCTTAAGGAGTAATCGGTGTTTAATAGTTCCAGCACTACTTAACACTGGCTTCACTACAGATGAGTTAGATATTCATATCCCGAAAAATATTGCTGAAGAACTAGGATTATGGCCTCCACCTGCAAACTCTTCATTGGAAGTTCTTGATACGGCCGGAGGTGAAGTTCTCTCTTATTTTATTCCCAGTGCTACAAGGCTCACAGTAATTGAAGAAGACAGAACGTCAAAGAACATAATATGCAATGTAATAATATCGCTTCATGAAGATGAAGTTTTATTATCTGATGCTGTAATTGAGGAGCTTGAAGTGGAGATCTTATCACCTAAGACTGGTTTGTGGAGATTTAAAGGAGAAGACAAAATTAGGAGGGGCGTATAGTAGCACTCTAGTGATATATTCTAAGCTACAACATAGGTATTCCAACTCTCAATATAAGAATACTGAATTGCGCTCTACTTCAAGCCTAGTGTTATATAGCTTAATTCCTTTATTTTCCTTGGTGATGATATTGTCAAAGGTAGTCGTAACTAAAGTTCCATTGAAACCATTTGATGAAGAAGTTTATGAGGCTACTAAGAAGTGTGTAGATGCTCTAGGAGGAGCTAAGGCCTTTGCATCTCCTGGAGATAAGGTCTTAATAAAGCCCAACATCTGTGCATTTAACTTTTCTATGACTACTGATAGAAGGGTGTATTACTCGCTAGCGCTCATTTTCAGAGACATGGGTTGTGAAGTGACAATAGGTGAAAATCCCGTCATAAATACTCCATCAAAAGAATTATTCGCTAGTAATGAAATGAAGAGAGTAGCCGAAAAGGCTGGAGTGAAAGTGGTCAACTTTAGAGCTCATGAGTTCGTTAAGGTGAGAGTTCCAGAACCTAAAGTTTTCAGAGAAATAGAGGTTAGCAAGTTCATTGTGGACTCAGATGTGATAATAAACGTACCAACTATGAGAAGACATGCACTAGCCGGACTGACTTTATCCTTAAAGAATCTGTATGGCTTCGTTTCCCTCGAACAGCGTCACATAATGCACTCTTACAGCCTATATTGGGGACTAGTTGAGATAGCTAAAACGTTCAAAGATAAGATAAAGTTGACAGTCATGGATGGGATATACGCTAGTCTAAATGGGCTCATGGTTCCCATAGGCTTGATAATGGCTAGTAGTGATATGGTAGCCGTAGACACGCTCACGTCTTATGTCTTAGGGTGGGATCCAACTAAGCTAGAGACTATAAGGTACGCTAACCAGATAGGGATAGGAGTAGCTAACTTAGACAAAATAGAAGTCGAAGGGGTTGAGCGAGAAGAGTTAGAGAAAGTAAGGAGTACTGTAGCTAAACACTTCAACCCTTTTTGGTCTGACCCTAGGGAAGTAGCTGAGCGACTAGGCAAGGTAGAAGTAGTCTATGGAGATCCTTGTCCTACATGTGAAAGAAATGTCACGACTATACTTAGCAGATACTCTTCTAAAGACTTTGAGGAAGCTCCTGAAATAGCGATAATATTAGGACCTGGAGCTAAGCCTGTTGAGGGTAAAGTTAACGTGATAGTCGGAGACTGTCTCAAGAGGTACGCTGGTAAAGGGATATTCGTCCCTTGCTGTCCAGTATACCTCTACGACTTAAAGTGTGCCATTGACTATGCTATTGGAAAGATCAGCGAGAGAGTCTACCTCTGGGAAAAGTTACTGCCGCTCATAGAACAGTGGATTTAGGACGCAGCCTGTACTCAGCTTTGGACTATCATTAATGTGAAGGAGAATTTACAACAGTGATCCTTTATGTTGTTTAAGAGGATAAAGCTAATGATAACTGTTAGGATTTTAATACTTCATGAGAACTCATTCGGAAGAACTCTACAGCTAAACTTAACTAAAGTTAAGATCAGCGAGCTGATCTTAAAGGTCTCAAGGGAATTAAACTTTGACCTCAAGAAGTACCTATATAATAAACTAGGCGAGCTACGAGAAGGGAGAGTCATATTAGTTAACGGAGTCAACATACACTTCTTAAAGGGGCTTGAAACTGAGATTGCAAGTGGGGACAGAGTCATCATTACAGTAGTCGCAAGTGGTGGTTAACTGTTCAATTCCATTAAAGGCCGCATTTCACAGATCCTGCTCTTATTTTGTGTAATGACGCAATATAGTCTCACTCGTTTAGTAGGTTACTTATAAGTCGATGGAGCAAAGTAACACAAGGACTGTTAGGTGTTTATGTTGCGATTTGAGGTAATACTTCCAACAAAGTTAAAGAGAATGAGAATATACGAGCTAATAGACATCATTGATTCGATTCAATCCTTCGACTATGACTGGAAATCTTACATAATGACTGTAACAGAAGACCTCGCAGAATACAAGGAGAGCGAGAAGCTAACTCCTATACCAACTAACGTGGGGGCCATAGACTTCACAGAGTACGTTTACGACGAGGAGTTACTCTTAGAACACCTTAAGGGACATGTTAGGGGTAAGAAGTTTAGAGAACTTAAGAGACTTGTAGAATTAGGGTATGAGGTCTCTAAACTCGTCAATGAGGACTTACTTGAGGAATTAATCTATAATAACAAGGACATAATAACCTCTGTTTATGCCGAAGCTTTCATTGTCCTTAGAGGTGAAATGTCGATAAGTGAAACTAAGGAAATTGTTAAAGGCAGTCCCTTTGACGATTGTGAGCTCGTTAAAGCTAGCTATTACTACCTACAACCAGACGATGTCTACAGCGCTCTAGAGGAAAGCTATTACTTAATAGACTATCTCAACAAATTAGTTGAACTTAATGAAAGCTCAAGCATTGAAGGAGAAGGAATGCTATTAGTCCTAAGAGGTTATTACTCAGCTGAAAGGACAATGTTAGACTTAGAGGAAGACGTTGGAAAAATAGTTGAGAAGTTAGGGAACGTAGTCGAGTACAAGACGTTAGTGTTTAATAGAGTGCTCTAACTTTAGCTTGAGATCAACGAATACAATAACGGGTGAGCTCTTCATTCCATTGAGGGAAACAGTTTTATAACTATACATTAAGTAACGACAGTGGCATTGATTATTGAGGAGAAAGTACTAAATGGGAAGCTGAGACTTAAATTAGCACTAGCCACAATAGTCACTGCAGCTAGCACTAACATCCTTTGGGTATACCTAATACTCTATGCCAAGTCCTTAGAGGCGTCGAAGATCGAGATATCAGCCATCACGTCAATATCGTCTCTATTCCTCATGACCTCGCCCATTTGGGGTTACTTATCCGATAAATATGGATATAGCAAAGTCGTTAGCTTAGGGCAACTCCTAATCCTACTATCTTCAATAATAGTCCTGCTCTCACATGATGTGAAAACGCTATTGTTTTCAAGGTCGATAATAGGTCTTGGACTAGCTATGTTCATACCTTCAATGCTCTCACTAATGTCGTCCACAGAGAGTAGACGAAGTCTTTATGTAGGTGTTTACAGTGCATCTCAATCAACTGGATGGGCCGTTGGCTTAATCATAGGAGGGTTTATAGCTAAACAGTACTCTATAATTCACTCATTTTACTTATCGTTCATTTTGGCATTAATAGGTGCATTCACACTTAAGCTAACTATTAAGGGAGTCTCTATCTCAAGTAGGAAAAGTGTGATCTCAGGGGATAGTGACGTTTTATTATCAAGGTCGTTTTTATTTTTATCAATAGCCTCCTTCTTCAGAGATGGAAGCATATTAGGAGCATACTCACTTCTCCCAGTATTCTTAAAGGGGTTAGGGGCTAGTGAAGATCAAATAGGCATGGTTCTAGCCGTTAATACAGTTGCTCAAATATTCTTAATGTTATTCATTGGTAAACTCTCTGAGCTAATTAGTGAAGAGGTTGTGCTCTTGATTGGAATAGCAGGAACTTGTACAGTGATATTCCTTTATTCAATAGTAAATTCGGTAATAGAAATCATACCCATTCAACTTCTGTTAGCTATCTCGTTCTCTTCCTTCTATATCAGTTCGAGGTCTATCGCTAGTAAGCTGGCCCCTAAGAGTGTAGGGGCAGCGCTAGGAACTCTAACATTATGTAGAAATGCTGGAGGTACTTTAATGCCATTACTAGCTGGCATTGTCTGGAACTTATACGGAACTAGGATAGTTTTTGAGTTTCTATCACTAATTTGTCTCATAGGACTATTTAATGCGTTAGCGTTCGTATTCTTGACTAAGTCACTTTCCCTATCAAACTCTAGCCATGAATAAAAACTAAACAGAGAAACACTTAATTCATGGGCATATATGAGATAGTCACTACGTTTAAATATTCTCAAGCAAAGAGACTAGCATGAGATTCGAATGTCCTTGGCCTAAAGGTGAACATAGAGAGGAACATTTTCCTTGGTGGTGTAAAGTACATCAACGTACATATTGATGAACACATTCACTCCTATGTCCCTGGTCACACATTGATTAACTATCTTAGATGGAAGAAAGCTACGTTTGAGCTTAAAGAAGTCCCAATGCCTAAATGTTGTAGAGAGGTTAGGGAGTTACTAATAGAGGCTTTGAGGAATTGGAAGTGGGGTAAGCTTCACCATCGTCACCAAATTGAGACGTGTATTAGTTGTCCTAGAGCTAATTGGGACTACCTTTGTAAAAAGGTTAAAGGGAGACTTAAAGCTCTAGACTAATGATCACTACTGTTCGCTTTCAAGGCTTCATTTATTGTCTGTAATACTAGTAGGACTCCTTTAAGTAGGAGTAGTTCTAGTTCAATCCAATCTGCATGTGTTAGCTTATTCGAGTACAAGTCTAGCGCTGAATTAATTGCTGCTCTAATGATCCTAGCTAAGTATGGATTGTTCTCTTTAAGCCAATTAAGGTCTTCTTCAACTAATCTCCTAGCCTCTTGAGGATCATGCTTTAAAAATCCTGTAAACGACCTCACTTCAGAGAGGATACTATCAACTACACCCTCAGAAACTCTTGGTATCGAACCATACCTCCTCTCAAATCTCGACAAGACTATCACCACCCATTTAATATTGCGAGATAAAAATGATAACGCTCTTGTCTCTAATTTACATGATGTATACTTACTCGTTGTTTGAAAAGTGTAATTAAGGTTAAGAGTGTCGCCCTCCTCATCTTCCCCATAACTATGACAATTCATGAGAACAGTAAAAACAGAACCATACAACAGAGAAACAAGAGCGAAAGTATAATTTATCCGTCTCTTTCGATTTTTAAGTTACCTATACTCTCGGTTAGTTTTCTGATATACATGGCGAATTTTG
>Ga0180302_10001748_pt1 | contig 10391 bp, 22 predicted proteins | sample GuaBasSediGuay17_FD_121794 | JGI IMG/M metagenome (GOLD analysis project Ga0180302, IMG submission 121794) | Subseafloor sediment microbial communities from Guaymas Basin, Gulf of California, Mexico - Guay17, Core 4571-4, 12-15 cm | ecosystem: Environmental > Aquatic > Marine > Hydrothermal... | reverse complement strand
TTATATCCAAATGTAAACCATATACTGCTGTTGGTGAATCCACAGAACTCTCTATTCTAACAAACCCCCACGCTGACGTAAAAGCACCATCGACATAAATTCCAGTACACTTATCTGCTGAAATCCATATTTGTGGAGTTAAAAACGCTGCACTTCTTAGTTTAGCACCGTTCATTACAGCTATACTCTTTGTATTCTCGTTGTTAAGGTGAAATCTAACGTTCTGGAATGTGGTACCTTGGTAACCTCCTGTACCACCTCCTTTCTCGAATCTAATTCCTGTGTCTTTAATACCACTTATATCGCAGTCTCTTATTTGAGTTGCTTCGCTCCAATAGCTTTCATCAGTTATGAAAATGTTGTACTTAAAATTATATATCACCAATCTTTCAAGTATAGTGCCGTAGCTGTCGATAATCTTTATTCCAGTGTTTGTTCCGTCTCCTTCTATCCACAAATCGCTTATGCTTGCATACTTCGTTGTTTGACCAGCTACAGTTCTGACCTCAAAAACAGGGTCTGCGAAGCTTGTTATTTTGGTGTTCTGACCACAACCATGGAGATGAACTTTTTGACCAATTTGAATAGTTGAATTTAGAGAATACTCGCCTTCCCTTATCTTAACCTCTCCTCCTCCCTTGCTATGAACGTAATCTATAGCCTTCTGTATCACTTCTGCATCGTCCACTCCTGCTTTTCCTTCAGCAATAGTTTTACCGTAGCAATCCTCAGCCCAGACATCTGTTTCCTGCTTCATTACGATTGCACTGTAAGCTCCTTTAGCTACTTTCTTTCTTATGTATTCAGTCCATCTGTCTCTGCTCCAGCCTCTTGCCATAGTTTCACTTCCAAAAATTAGTTACTGAATCGGCAGCAAATGGCTATCCTCTGCAGCAGTTCCACCGTTGTTGAGCCTTACATTGCTTCCATCGCTAATTACTAAACCCACTCCTCCCGCTGCGATCAGTTCAACCCATGTAGTTCCTCCATCTGGCGAGTATTCAACTTTAGTGTTAGCTCCGCATCTGACATAGTAAATGCCCTTGTCTATTGTTGCAGTAGCTCCAGCATCTACAGTTACAGCGGTTTCACTTCCGAAAACCTTGTCTATCTGAGCAAATCTTAGAGCATTGTCTGGTATTGCATCATCACCACCATAGCCATGTCTGCTTGCATGAGCTTCGATATCCATTATATCTGTGCCTGTGGCATCCCTTATCTCTACTCTTTTCGTTGTGTCATCCACCGCAATTTTCCTCTGCTTCACCCCATCCGAATCGTACAGATTTATCTCACCTGCCATCTATCACACCCCCACATTAACTTCTCCAATCACATCGAGTTCGCCGATAACATCCAGATCTCCAAAAACATCCAGAATGCCTTTAACTCTTACCCTGCCCTTTATCGTCAAGTTCTTAACTCCAATTTCTACTCCACTCGCTACATTGAGTATTTCGTCTGAATCTACTGTTAAATCTTTGACCCCTAATCTGTAAGCTCCTTTTAAGTCGTCGAGAAGTGCATCCTTCAGAGCTGAAAGAGAGATGTCGCTGATTACGTTGCCAGCTGAATCAATTATAACTACTTTGAACTCCTTAGCATCTATAATATCCTTAATCTTCTCCTTGATCTTGTCATAGTCAATTGGGCCTAATACATCAACCATACGATCACCTCAGTATTATGAGCCAAGCTTGGAAAAGGGTTACAACAGCATCACTGGTCCCGATGTTCTTGATCTTGCAGACATTCTTACCCCTGAATGGAATTCCGAGTCCAGTAGGAGCATAGGCAACTACATAGACATTATTCGTAGTATCGTACCTTATAACATTGAAGTAACCCTGCCCCAAGCCCTTAAAGCCGAGGTTGTAAAGAGTGGCAATATCCACGATTAAATCCAATCTTCTATTACCGTAAATATCCAAAGCAAGGGAAATGTACGGACTGTTGGCACTGAGCATAGCCCAGTATATCCAGCCATCGAATTCCTCATTCCATATCTCCTCTTCTTCTCCAGGAGAAAGGGTTATGTTCTCCTCCCTTACAGGATACCATTCCCAATCAACTTCTTTAGGAAAGTAAAAATCCGATTTGAATGTAAGGTGCTTCAGAATCTTCCTCAGAACCTCTATTATCCTCTTTATCTCATCTGTACTCTGAATAAACTTTAACACTTCTTCGGACATCATCTAATCACTCCCTGGTAGTAGGCCTCGCTATGCAAGGTATAACTGTGTACGGCTTCTCTATCTTATCCAACTTCTCGAATTGAAATATGTATCCGAAGAAGACGACTATGCTACTTGTAACATCAGAAGTACCTACATTCTTGACCTTCATGTACCTCGTAGTATCTTCGAACTGGAAGAACTCTGTAAGCTGAAGCCTCTTAACACAGTCGAATGAGTTCATCCTGCTTATATACGAAACTACACCAGTGGAATGCTTAGTTCCGTAGAGAGGAGTACCCTTAGGTGCTTTGTGCTCAGAAACGATTATGTTATCCGTTAGTGGGGCAAACCTGTACTGTGCGAACTCGTTTGCATTGACATAAAGCTCCTTCATCTCCCTCTCAGAGCTTTCACCACCAGCACTTACAGCACCGAAGTCTATCTCAAGCCAAGGAATTGGCTCTATCCAAGTAACCTTTGCGGGAATAGGCTTCCTCTGAGTCAGAAGAAGAACCTTCTCATCTATCTGAACGACTGGATTAAAATGCCAATTATGAATAATTCTGTCTGGCAAAAAATATCACCTCCTAGAGAGAGATCTACTCCTTCTTAATCTTTTCCTCTTCGACCAATCTTTCAAGCTCAGGAATAACCTTGTCGAGCTTCTTCAGAAGGGCATTAACAGTCTCCTTACTGAATCCCTTGTTCTCCAAATCCTTTATCATCTTCTTGGCCTTATCCACATCTAAAATTGCAACTCCTGAAGCCAAGTCGTAGTGAATGCCTGGAGGAGCTTCATCCAAGTACATCGGCTTGAAAGGCTTTGTTATCCCATCCCCCTCAACGGGAATTATATACCTGACCATTTCACTCACCCCATGCCAAAACAGCTACAGTCTTAGCGGTAGAACTCACAGCGTTTGCAGCCGAATCGTGGGAAATCACTACCAAGTTCACAGTTCCACTGTTTATAGATGTTACAGCAGCGGTTGCGTTTGAAGGCAAACTGTCTTCGGCATTCTGCACAGCAGGAATCGCACCACTCACAGACTTAAGTCCTGTGTCAAGAGAACCAGTTCCTGTTATGCTTACAGTACCCAATGCGATCTTTATCTTCCCAGCTCCGAAAGGTTTGCCGAGAGATCCATAAATCACTTCAGCTCACCTCTGAAATAGTTTTAAGTTATCGTCTCCTTAACTGGCTCGGCAAACACGGCAAGGAGTACTGGCTTATCATCTCCTGTGCTATCTCCGTAAAGCAGTACAGTTATCTTCTCTCCTTCGGCAAATCCCTCTGGGTTGAACAGTGCTACTGGATTCTCCTGCATGTGAACTGCCTGAGTGTGTATGTACAGTATCGGGACATTTCCCCTCTTAACCAGCATGTACAGAGTCTTCGGAGAAGGACTCGTGTTCGTGTAGCCGTATATTACTAGGAATCTGTCATCATCCAGCGTCTTCTGTATCCAAGTCTCCTCTGTGTAAGATGCTGAATAGGTGTGCTTCCACTCCTCATTCGTCAGGCCGAGATCTGTCTTGGGCTTGACATCCCTGATTACATAGCTCTCTGGACTCTTCCCCTTCTTCCTTATCAACTGCTTCAGAAGGTCAATAGCCCTCTCTCTGAACACCTGCACATCCTCTGGTCTCATACTCAATATCGGCTTCGCATAGCTAAACTTCGCAACCTCATCCATACCGATCACCAAGCAGTGATAAGATTTTTAACCTTAAAAGCCCAATTGTAGTTATGACTGGTGAGAATGGGTTTTCAGGGATTTGCACCGAGCACATCAATGATAAAAATGAAAGAAATGAAGAAAACCGATTTTCAGGTTTATATGCAGGTGCTCGAAAGAGCGAGTACATAGCTGTCGATCATTTAAAAAAGAAGTACATCAAGATACAGAGGAACAAGGATGGAACTCCAGACTTCATCTGCTTAAAGGAGAATGGAGGAGTGGACAGGGTTGAGGTCAAGAGGGTTCAGGCTGGGATAATAATCTTCACGGAAAATCAGGCGAGGAAGATGAGGGATGATGACATAGTTCTGGTTGTGGATGATGAGAAGGTTATAGGCGAGTTCAAGTGGAGGGATAGAAGGAAGGCGCCTTGGAGAATAAAGGTCAGAGAGGATAAGAAGGTGCAACTGAGGATGGCTCTGGATGAGGATCTCTTCTTCCAGTTAGAGGAGCTTAAGGCCAAGATGAGATGCAGGAGTTGGGAGGAGTTCGTAAGAAGGGTGGTCGATAAGGGATATCTACTCACCAAGGATATCATTTACTAATGTTTATAATTATAAATTAGGAATATAAGAATTACTTTTTAAGCTTGGATAATCCATAACCTACTGCTGCAAATGCAAGTGGTAAGGATGCCATTCTCAATACATCCCTCCTAGCAACCCTCCTGAGTACGAATCTGATAAGATAGTAATGTGCAGCTTCAACCCTTATCCTCCTCTCCAGAGGTTCATAGCCAGGATATTCGCACCTTATTACATACTCTCCAGGATCTAAGCTTATTGCTATAGGTGTCCTTCCATACCTCCTTCCGTTCACATAGACAGTAGCACCTGAAGGTACGCTGACCACCTGAACAACTGCTTTTTCCGTTATCTCGGGTGGCTTCTCCGGGGGTTCTTCAGCCCCGACATACTCTCCATCTTTGCAAAGCCTCTGGATGTTCTTATCGTTATAGAGGCAATCCAACGCAAGAGCAGCAAGACTCTTCTCAGCATTACTCTTCGGTTCGAACCCCCTCCAGAATTCTATCCATTGATCGAACCTAGCCAATGAATAGCCGTGAGCCTGCTCAGGTGTAAATCCCTTTGCCAAGCCAAGTAGGAAGAATACATTAGCTTCATGCATACATATCATCGCAAATCTTAGGACGAAGTTCCTAACATCTGGAAATGGATTCTCGGCTCCACATGGACACTTGCAGAAGTAAGCCCCTCCACATGCCAAAAACACAAACGGTTTGTAATATCCAAACCAGTACTTACAGCCATGATACTTAGTAAGGGACTTACCCAAGCATGAAGCTGTCAAACAGCTTAAAGCATTCACAATCTTATCCTTAACAACATCTTTATTCCTATCGCCATAGGGAGATCCACAATGGGTTCTATCGCTTATCCATATCTTAACCCTTTCAAGTGTAACTACATAAGGAGCACCATGACCTACGAACCATACGACATCTGGATCGAATTCGGAAATGGCTTTATTGGCATCTTCAGGATAAGGTCTCTCGACAACCCTAACCTCGTGTCCAAGCTCTTCGAGAGCTGGTACAAGCTCCCTAGCTACACAAGAAGCATACTCCAATTCGCATTCGTATATACCTGCATATGTGGACAGTATTAGAAATCTCATATTCCCAACTCCTCCCTTATCATCTTCAACTCCTGCTCGATCAAAATCCTGCCTACATCCCTCTCCTCCTTTACCAGCTTAATCAGATCCTCCTTACTGTAAACCCTTCCAGAGAATGTACCAATACCTATACCCTCCGGCAAGTCCTTGAGGATCTTCAACAACCTCCTCTTGGCCAGCTCCTTAAGAGTAGTCTCATCCGTGAACTTCCCAGCTTCCAGTAATGATTGAAGTCTCCTACCATCCTCAGTCCCCCTCTTAACCTCTGCAAGGACTTCATTCGGAGTCCAGAACCTTCCTTCATATGGAACTAGCTCAAGATCCCTGTGTATTGGAGGAATCCTCTTATACCACTTCAGAACGAAATTCAAACTCATACTATCCCCTCCTCATAAGAGCTATGAGTCCGAACAGACCGACAAATGAGCCTACAGCAATACACACCTTCTTCCAATCTATTTTCTTTTCCTCCTTAACCTTAATCCTCCACATGGATATCACCCATATTTGTCTGTCCAATCCTTACCAGTAGGCCTAACCTTGAACTCTATATCCACATTGGACTCGACTGTGAACTTCCTCCTGAATACTTTTCTCTCTCCTTTACTAAAGTATTCTTTACTCCACCACCAAGCCTTCTTCCCATTGGCAAAGATGTATATATCGCAGTATCCAGCTTCTCCTCTGTTCTCAACTGTTATCTGGCACTCTATAACAGTATCTTTAGGAAGCTCATATGTTCCAGGTGCATGTATCCTACCATTCCATATTATTCCACTGGCTATCATCGTATCTATCCTTCTGACTATTACAGGGTAAGGGCCTTTGGCTATCAGATGCCAAGTCATAACTTCACCTCATCGCCTTCCAATTAATACAGCAACTACTGTCCCTAAGAATGTGGTACCTAAAAGTAGAGAGGCTTTAAACCAATCTATACGTTCTTCAGTAGCAGTTACTTTAACAACTCTACTATCTGTCCACTTCATTCCTTATACCCCGCATGGAATTTCAATGTCCAAGTTCCAGTCTTGGTGAACTTTAGTTTAGTAGTACCAAATGCATACCTAATACATTTATTATATCCTCTATCAACACATCCCGTAACCATATAACCAGGTGGTGCTGTATAATCCCTTCCATTAATATTAACTATAAGATTTCCTGGATTTCCTGAACAATTCTCAATAGCCAAACATCCTATAACATCAGTCCCCTTGTCTATATGGCATGTAAACTCAATATTTACATATTCATCTACTCTCGCACTACTTGGAACTGTCAGTTTGTAAACTACGCAATGCTTTTCTTCGGGTGGTGCACTAACACTAACCCCTCTACTTTTGGTATCAGTCCACTTCACCATTTATATCACCTCTTTAGAGTTATACTATCTGTTACCCTAATCTTACCTTCCTCGACCATCTTTTTAAATTCCTCAACACTAATTACCATAACTTTATCAACAACCTTCATATCCTACCCCCCAAAATCTTGTAAGTTGCGTAAGCTCCCAATGAAAACGCTGTAATGGGCAGTATAACATACCACCAAGTATCCTTAGCACTCTCCACAATGGTTTTGCATATAGGAGCTTCTGGATTTATCGAGCAGAATATCACGAATGCCGCAATTGCAGCTAAGATGTAAAGCTCTATCGGATTCTTATCTACCTTGTTACTGTACTTTGGAGCAATCCTCTTAACGATAGCCTTACCTGGATTCCTCAATCCACTTTTATCTGTCCTCGTGAAGTATAGAAATCTGCCATCGTAATCTGTTTTAACACCATAAGTCAATTCATTTATAGCCTTTTCAACAGAGCATGACTTTATATTATCGACTAAGAATGCGACTGAGTTGGAATCCATATATCCTTTAATCTCCCTATCACCGATTCTAACCCTTATAGCCTTCATCTTCTCCTCCTCTTGATGAAGGCAGCTATTGCACCTGCTGCAACTCCAGCAATTCCACTAGCCAATGCAAGTTTCCAGGGAACTTCGACAACTTTCTCAAGCTTAACCCTTACCCTAGTAACCTTGTACTCCTCAATTGTAACAGTTCCAGTCCAAGGCTTGTAACCCTTCTTAGATACCTTTAGCCTGTATATCCCTGCCTTAAGTTTAACTATTAAGGGAGTAGTACCTATCAACTCGCCATCGACATATACCTCAGCGTAACTCGGATCGCTAACGACTTGCAGGAGGCCATGGCCAGGAGGAATGGTACCTACATAGAATTCGACAGTCTTCCCTGGCAAACCCTCAGCGATCTCTTGATCGGTTATAACCCTTAGAATGTGCTCACCTTCCTTGGTTGGAGCTTTAAGCTCCCATTCGTGCTCATAAACTCCAGGGAAGATGTGAAAGCCCCAGGCCTTATCTGCCAGCTCACCATCTATGTAAAAATAGACGTAAAAGAACTGTAAAAAACAGGAGACCTTTAAACCTATCTTGACCTTAAACTTCTCTCCTGGAGATACTACAGGCTTTGGCAGAAAGACAGATTGAACTGTTACGCATGCCGGAGTTAGTCGTTCTTCCCTCATACTTCATAGTGGTAGCTCAGATCCTACCTCAGATTCTACAGGCTTAAGCTCCGCTGTACCTATAGGAATCTCCTCGTACTCAAACTCTACCTCACTTTTTTTTTCCAATCCAAAGACTTCCTTTCCAGTGGCAGCAGCCTTTATCACTTCACCAATAGCTTTTCCTATGTGCCTTCCCGCAAGTACTGCACATATGGTCGAAGACCTCCCTCTAACCCAGCCTAGCTGATCTGCTGCTATTAAACCGACTCCTACACCTATGTGTCCCCAAGTCGAAGCCTTCTTTAGAACTGGATTGTCCTCTGTCTTGAAGACCTCATCTAGGTAATCGATGCCTACATCTGACAATCCATCACCTACTCCAATTATATACTCCAGTAACTTCTCCATCTGCACCTACATCACCTCAAAAATGTTTTTAGACTCTTGCTGGTGGTGCAGCTACTCTTCTTGCCTTCTCTTCAAGCATTCTCCTCAGTTCATCCATTGTATGGAAGCTCGGCTTAACCTTGCTCGGATATGCATCCTCTGGCATTCTGTCGGCAGCTCTGTATCCAGACATTGCAGCCTTAATTCTTGCAGCTACACAAGGCAATCCATCTTCGAATCCCCTACAACCCCTAGCCCCTCTCGCTATGTCTCCGAACTGCAACCTCGTCTCTATCTGGCCGAGATGTGGTGATTCAATCGTATAAGGTGCATTCCTTATCAGAACAGACTTCTTGCTCCAGAACATTCCTCCTGCACCGTACACCTGGATACCCTTAGCTCCAATTCTGTTTCTCGGATCTGCCAATCCACTTACTCCAGCGAAGAAAGTCTGTGCACGGACAAGCAAGTTTACCCACCTCCACTCTCTCCTACTCTCTTTTTAGATTATTTCTAAAAGTTTAAATAAATATTCATGAAATTTCATGTTCTCATGGCAAAAAAAATAAATATTTCAATGAATACCATTTAAACATGGAAGAGATGAAATTATTGGCTCTCAGCCGTGTGTTTTCATCAGGACAAACTCAGATACCTAGAGATGTCAGACATCTTCTTAAAATAAGGGATGGAGACAAATTAGCTTGGTATAAGAAGAATGATGAGATAATCGTTAAGAAGGCATGAACTGTTCTAACTGTCCAATAAAAAAGGAGTGTGAGGAGTACAAGCATAAATGGGTTGAGGCCATTGACTGTCTAACAGCATCGGATTACATCTATAAGCAGCTTGAGAACTACTGTCCCCTTATCGAACTCATATACAATGCAATAGATCAGAAGGTCATGACTCTGCTTTCAAGCCTGTTCCTATCTACCTCCGAAGAAGAACGATAGTACTGGATCGACTGGAAACCTGAAAACCTTGAACTTATCTCCTACCCTTTGAACATAGCCGTACTTGCTAAGCTCACCTATTATCTTCCATGCCTCATCGTAATCCACACCTAGAACATCTGGAACATCCCTTATATCTACCTCTCCCCTCTGCAATAGCTTTTTATGGTACTCTTTAAGATGCTCTGGAAGCCTTGAAGTCTTGTAGATCTTCAGGATCTCTTTGACACCTTTGCTTACACTTCCGAACTCCCTCTCAAGCTCCCTTATGGCCTCAACATCCAGCTTGATCCTGTAAATCTTTTCCCCCCTCCTGAGAGAATAGACTTGTGCTGGAGATAGCTTATAGCCGAACTCCTTTTCTATAAGCTTGACCAAGTTAAATTCCGTGTCGTTCCATACTGGGTACTCCTTCTCGTGCTCCTTTATAAATCGGATTATCTTCTCTAGGTCCTCCTTTGGTATATCAGATAGCCTTACCATATACCTAATACAAGGGGTTCAGCGGATATAGTCTTTTATAGAAATGTTGCTTGCAAAACCTCGCTTTTCAAAGCGGGGATACGCTCCCCAACCTCCCCTAATGGCTTCCCGGTGGGAAGCTCCTGACTTTAGTCGGGGGAGGAGGTCACAGAACATATGTCCACTTTGGGACGCATCACTTCCGAGGGATAAAACCTTCGGAAGCTCGTCCCCTTTCGGCTTCCCTGTGGGAACCCCCACCGTTTACGGTGGGGAGGAGGTCAGCTCCAAATCGAGTTTAAAAATTTTTCAAACACGCATCGCATAGCAACATAGCATCTTTGTCAGCTACCCCGCCCTAAACAGTAGTTCCGAAAGTTGGCAATTATGGAATATATTCCAGAATTAGAATAAGAGTTAAGTTAACAATTATAGTAACATTTATGAATTAAGATAAGGAGGTGTAAATACCATGATGCAGATACTTCAAATGCCA
>Ga0180302_10001747_pt1 | contig 10393 bp, 10 predicted proteins | sample GuaBasSediGuay17_FD_121794 | JGI IMG/M metagenome (GOLD analysis project Ga0180302, IMG submission 121794) | Subseafloor sediment microbial communities from Guaymas Basin, Gulf of California, Mexico - Guay17, Core 4571-4, 12-15 cm | ecosystem: Environmental > Aquatic > Marine > Hydrothermal... | reverse complement strand
TGGGTCCTGCTGGCGCTGAGCGGTGAGTGCGACGCTGAGGTCAGCCCTCTCTCGTGCAGGCTGAGGAAGCACTGCGCCCTGTACGTGCCCAAGCGGGCTAAGGTCAGCTTATCAGCGGTCAGCGACGTCGACTTAGCGGTGTTCTCGGCGCCGGCTGAGGCGGCGCACGAGCCCTACTTTGCTGACGTGGACAAGGTGCTCGGGCGCGCCGACAAGCACAGGCTCGTGGGAGGCGAGGCTGCCAAGAGGGAGGTCATAACGCTGATAGGAGAGGACGTGGCGGCCGACCGGCTGCTAGTCGGGGTCACGTGGACGATGAAGGGCAACTGGTCTAGCTGGCCCCCCCACGAGCACGGCGACATGCTCGAGGAGGTGTACGTGTTCTACGACATGCACGAGAGAGCCTTCGGCGTCCAGCTGGTCTACGACGACTTCGACAACGTGATGTTCGTGGGGATCGTGAGGAGCGGCGACGCGGTCGTCATCCCCAGGGGGTACCACCCCAACGTGGCCGCGCCCGGCTTCGAGCTTAAGTACGTGTGGGCCATGTGCGCCAGGCGGCCTAGGGTCGACAGGGTCTACGGGAGGGTGAGGGTCCAGGAGGGCTATGAGTGAGCGCGAGGGCATTGTGAGCGTAGACCTGGGGACCACCAACGTCAAGGTGTCGCTGTTCACGACCGATGGCAGCTTAGTCTACGAGGGGTCGACGGGCTACCCCATCTCAAAGCCGAGGCCTGGGTGGTTCGAGCATGACCCGAGGGACTGGTTCACGGCGGCCCTCAGCCTGCTGAGGGAAGCTGTTAGGGAGGCCGAGAGGAGGGGCGTCGAGTTATTGGGCCTCGTCAGCACCGGCCAGAGGGAGGGCCTCGTGCCGGCGTCGAGGAGCGGAGAGCCGCTAAGGCCGTGCATAACGTGGATGGATAGGCGCAGCTCGAGGGAGGTGGCCGAGGTGGCGTCGCTCTTAGGCAGGAGGGAGCTCTACGTTAGGACCGGCCTCGTCGCTGAACCAACCTACACGCTGACCAAGATCCTGTGGCTCAAGAGGAATGAGCCCAGCGTGTATGAGAGGTCGTGGAAGTTGCTCCAGCCGAAGGAGTACCTCAATTACCTGCTGACCGGCAGGGCGGTGACGGACCCCTCGCTGGCATCGAGGACGATGGCCTACGACGTACGCAGGGGCGAGTGGATCCACGAGCTGCTTGAGGAGCTTTCAGTCGACTTCGACAAGCTGCCTGAGGTGGCCCCCAGCGACGAGGTGGTAGGCTGCCTGAGGGAGGAGCTAAAGCGCGAGCTTGGCCTGAGCCGCGACCTGCCCGTGGTCAACGGAGGTGGCGACAGGCCCTGTGAGGCCCTCGGGGCTGGCGTGCTGACGCCAGAGCGGGTCGGCGAGGGCACCGGTACTACCACCAACGTGGCGACTACAGTCGGGGAGCCCGTGCTGGACGAGGCCATGAGGGTCCTCCTCTCGCGACATGTGCTGAGGGAGCGCTGGCTCCTCGAGGCTGGCACAGCGCCGACTGGAGCGGCTCTGAGCTGGCTCATCGAGAACTGCTTCAGGGACCTGATCGAGGCTGAGGGGCGCGAGGGCGCCTTCAAGCGGGTGGACGTGGAGGTCGCGGCCAGGCTAGGGCGCCGCCCCAACTTGATCACGCTGCCGCACTTCCTAGGCTCTAGGGCTCCCTACTGGAGGGAGGGAGCGAGGGGAGCCGTGCTGGGCCTCACGCTTCACCATGACAGGTACGACCTGGTGAGGTCGCTGATGGAGGGCATGGCATTCGTGGTGAGGGACGTAGTCGATGCCTTCAAGAGCCTGGAGGTCGGCGTGGAGGGACTGGTGTCTTACGGGGGGCTCGCTGGGAGCAGGGCCTGGGCCCTCATAAAGGCTAGCGTGCTGGGCGTCCCCGTGAGGGTGCTCAGGAGGAGGCAGCCATCTGCGAGCGGAGCGGCCATCCTAGCTGGCCTAGGGCTCGGCGTGTACTCGTCGCTGTCCGACGTTCCGCGGAGCTTCTTCGAGGTGGAGTGGGAGTGCTGGCCTAACGAGGCGCTGGCCGAGGGCTACAGGAAGCTTTATGAGGCGTACCGCGTGCTCAACGAGGGGGTGACGGAGCTAATCGAGGAGGTGGGTGATAGACTTTGAGGGCCATGGTCACAGGCGGCGCTGGCTTCATAGGCAGCCATCTGGTGGACGCCCTGATGGAGTCTGGCGGTCGAGTGGTCGTGGTGGACAACCTCTCGTCAGGGAGCATGGACAACCTCAGGCGGTGGCTGGGGCATCCGGACTTCCGCTTCGTCAGGGCCGACGTCAGGAGCCTTAGCGAGCTGAGGGAGGCTGTCAGGGACCTCGACTTCGACGTAGTGTTTCACCTAGCCGCCAACCCAGACGTCAGGCGAAGCGCCGGGGATCCAGGCAGCGCTTTTAAAGATAACGTAGTGGGGACGTTCAACGTGCTTGAGCTGGCGAGGGAAAAGTCCGTGAGGGTGGTCGTGTTCACTTCGTCCTCCACAGTCTACGGGGATCCTAGGAGGATACCGATGGGCGAGGAGCACGTGCTGGAGCCCATCTCGGTCTACGGGGCCACAAAGGTGGCGGGAGAGGCGTTGCTCTCAGCGTATGCCCACACGTATGGGTTCAAGGGGCTGAGCCTCAGGCTGGCGAACATAGTGGGGTCGAGGTGCCACCACGGAGTGATATATGACTTCATCGTGAAGCTCCTCAGGAACCCCAAGGAGCTGGAGATACTGGGCGACGGGACGCAGAGGAAGAGCTACCTGCACGTGAGCGACTGCATCGACGCCATCCTGACGCTAACTGAGAGGGCCTTGAGCGGGGGGATCGCCTACGACGTCTACAACGTGGGCAACGACGACTGGGTGACCGTGAGGGAGATAGCCGACATCGTGGTCGACGTCATGGGGCTAAGCGGCGTTAGATACAGGTTCACCGGCGGCGTCGACGGCGGCAGGGGGTGGAAGGGCGACGTGAAGTTCATGCTCCTCTCCATCGAGCGCCTGAGGGCGCTGGGGTGGCGCCCCAGGCTGTCCAGCAGGGAGGCCGTCAAGCGGGCAGCTGAGGAGCTGCTAAGAGAGGTGAAGGCAGCCTTTGCTCAGAGCTGACCTGCACGTCCACACGTTAGCTTCCGACGGCGACGACTTCGAGAGGGTCGTGGCGTACGCTAAGCTCAGGGGGCTGGACGCAGTGGCCATAACTGACCACTTCAAGCCAGCCAGCCCTAAGCTAGCTGAGCGGGCAGAGGGCATGCTGATACTGCCCGGGGTTGAGCTGGAGTATGAGGTCGGGCACGTGCTAGTTCTGGGGGTGGACGAGCGCTTCAACCCGCCGCCCACGCTCCCCGAGCTAGCTGACGAGTGCAGGGATTGCGGGTACGTCACCGTGCTCGCGCACCCAGCTGTGGCCATCCTGTCGCGGCCTGGCAGACTGGAGAGACTGCGCGCTGAGGCGAGGATGCTGGACGCCATTGAGACCTTCAACTCGATGTACCCCATCTTCGGGCTGATGGTGAGGCTGTCGAGGGAGCTGGCAGCCAGCCTAGCGATGCCGGAGACTGGCGGCAGTGACGCGCACAGGGCTAGCTCTGTGGGCAGGTGCTACACGGTTATAGACTCGGACCCCTCCCTCGACGACGTGCTAGCCGCCATAGCGCGCGGCAGGATAGCGCCTCAGGGCACTCCCTCGCCCATCGCCGAGCGGCTACGCGTGGCCGTGGGCGCCCTGAGGAGGGCCCCCCTAAAGATCAGCAGGAGGCACGCTTATCTTGCAGCCCCTTCACGTTACTTTAGGGAGCGATGCACGCGCTGAGCCTCAGCAGGTCGCTGAGCGCGCTGAGCCTCGGGCTCTACGTCGAGCCCGTGGGAGCGCTAATCGTAGCCGACCTCCACATTGGGTACGAGGAGGCGCTGGCCGAGCAGGGCATTCACCTGCCCAGGAGCCAGTACCACAAGATCAAGCGCCTCGTATCGGAGATGCTAGAGCACCTGGCCCCCGAGGTCGTGGTGTTGCTGGGCGACGTGAAGCACGAGTTCGGCGAGGCGACCAGGCAGGAGTGGATCGAGGTAGCCGACCTCATTAAGTTCCTGCAGGCGTCGGTGCGGGAGCTGCTAGTGGTGCGGGGGAACCACGACAATTATCTGATCCCCATACTCAAGCGTGAGGGAGTGCCGCTATTCGACCCGACCCTGCAGCTGGGTGACGTGCTGCTAGCTCACGGCCACAAGGCGCTGGACGTTAGAGGCGCGCAGCCCCACACCATAGTGGTGGGGCACGAGCACCCGGCCATCGCGCTCAAGGACGACCTCGGGATCAAGTACAAGTTCAAGTGCTTCCTCGCTGGCGAGCTAAGCGGCAAGCGCCTAGTGGTCCTGCCGGCTCTCTCCCCGCTGATGCCGGGCTCCGAGGTCAATGTGCTGCCTAAGGAGAGGCTGCTCTCGCCAATTCTTAGGCAGGCAGAGCTAGAGAATTTCAGAGTGTTCGTGACCGACCCAGAGGTCGGGGTCTACGACTTCGGCCTGCTGAAGCACCTAGAAGCGCTCTGAGCTAGCCCTCGCTCTCCTCTGGCTTGCCTTCCTGCTCGCCTTCCTCCTTCTCCTCTAGCTCCTTTAGCTCCTTCTCTATTTCCTTCTCTATCTCCTCCACGGACGGAGGTGGCGGCGTGGTTGCCAACGTGTACCCGATCCAGGCCAGTATGCCGAGCACCCCGCCCACGGCGACGGCTCCGGTGAGCCTTAGCGCTAACTCCTGTATCCACTCTGCCGCTAGGAATATGGCCCAGAGGTACACCGATATGCCGGCCAGCGACGCGACCATTATGGCGACGCCAACCGCCTGGTCCTTAGACACGCCTCTCGACCCCCTCGCGCTAAACCTTTATAGTTATACGAGCTATAAGCTTATCTATGAGTAGCGCCTCCAGCGCCAGTAGCGCGGCTTGCTCTGCTCGCCGCTCTTACACCATTAAGGCAGCTGTTCTCTGTGGGGGCGTTGGCAAGCGGCTGAGACCACTCACGTACTACTTTCAGAAGGCCATGATCCCAATAGGCAAGAGACAGAAGCCCCTCTTAGAATACATAATTGGCCTCTTGAGAAGGCACGGTCTCAGGGACGTAGTGCTCCTTGTGGGCTATAAGGCCGAGCAGATAAGGAATTACTTCGAGGACGGCTCGAGATTCGGCGTAAGGATAACGTATGTTCATGATGACCCCAGGTATAAGGGAACGGCTGGCGCACTCTACAACGCCTATGAGTGCAGCTGTCTAGACGCCGACCACGTCTTGGTCTACTACGGCGACATACTCTCTAACGTGAACCTTAGCGAGTTACTAGAGTTCCACATGAGTGAGCGCTCCGCCGCCACCTTAGCTCTCTCAAGAGGGTACAGGGTGAGAGTAGGCGTGGCCCATTTAAGCGACGACGGTCGAGTCGTGAAATTCGAGGAGAAGCCAGAGCTTAAGCTGCCAGTGAGCATAGGCGTGCTCGTGCTGAGCGCCAGGTCCTTTAGGTACTTAGAGGAGGTCGTGGCCGAGCACGAGAGCCCAGACGTGATGTCCCACTTGATACCCCTCATGATCGAGCGCGGGGAGAGGGTGATGGGCTACGTGACTGACGCATTCTGGTACGACGTGGGCAGCATAGAGCGCTACGAGAAGCTAGAGGAGATGGCTGATGCGCTTGAGGAGGTCCTGGTCAGCATACTCAGCTAGCGGCCTGGCACCCCGCCTCACCGCTCATAGTCTCACGTAGCTCCGAGCCTTCAGCCGCTCGCCTCCCCCTCCTGGAAAAAATTCTTATATACAGGTAAGGGCTATGCTAGCGGGGGTGAGCTCCGTGGAGTACGTGTACGCTAGCCTCATACTACACTACGCTAAGAAGCCGATAAACGAGGATAACATAAAGAAGATACTTGAGGCCGCCGGCATAGAGGTGGACGAGGCGCGGGTCAAGGCCCTCGTGGCCGCCCTCAGCAACATAGACATAGACGAGGCCATAAAGAGCGCGGCTGTGCCAGTTGCTGCGCCGGCTGCGGCACCGACGGCCGCCGAGGCCGCTGCGGAAGCTGGTGCGGGCGAGGAGGAGAAGAAAGAGGAGGAGAAGAAGGAAGAGGAGGAGAAGGAGGAGCTTAGCGAGGAGGAGGTTGAGGCAGGGCTAGCTGCCCTCTTCGGCTAGCCCTCGAGCACCACGTTCGACTTGAGTATCTTGTACAGCTCCTCGAACTTGCTTGTGTACAGCCTGACCCTGCTGGTCACGCCGCCCTTTCTCAGGGCTGGCGCGCCGCTCAGCACCAGCTCCACGTACCTCCTCGAGGGGCTCACGTTCAGGCCCTTGGCCCTCAGTGGGAACCTGTAGGCGATGCTGTTGTCTATGATCAGCCCCCTCTCAGTCACCACGTACTCGGATGGCACGACCAGGGTCTCCTGGACGCCGCCCGCCCCGAAGGGCTTAGTGACCAGGGTCGAGGCGACCATCAGGAGCAGGTAGAATAACAGGTAGGAGAGGAAGAGCGCGGCCTTCTCATCGCTCACGAACCCCATGATGAGCTCCTTAGGGACTGAGACCACCAGGTTCCTCATCTGGGGAGTGCCGAAGAGCACCATGATTACCACGAACGTCAGCAGGAGCCCGAGCATGCTCTTCGCCTGAGACCTCAGCTGCGACCTCGACTCCTCCTCGAGTTTTCTGTCCTTCCTCTTCAGGAGCTGAACCCTCCTCTTAGTCTCCTCGAACAGCACCCTGCCGCCGCTGACGTACTCGAGGTCCCTTAGCAGCCTCCTCGCGCTGATGCCGACCACGACCATGTTTATGGCCATGAAGGTCACTAAGTAGGCCAGCACGACCCACGAGTAGGCCCACGGCGGTAGGTACACGGATATGAGTGAGAAGAACACTATTACGCCCAGGCTCAGCAGGTACCTCGAGACCACCCTCACGCCTCCACCCCCACACTCACTATGCCGCTGGCCTATTATAGGTTGGCGCGCTAGTCCCAGTACTGCCTAGTTCTGCTGTACTCCCTCTCAGCCTTAAGCACAAGCTCCACTAGGTGGTCCTCGTCCCTGGCGTCGCGTAGTATCCTGGCAGCTGTGGACGGCCCGACGCCCCTGCCAGCCAGGGCCATCGCCGCCAGTTTACCGTAGGTCAGGAACAGCCTGGCGCTGAGCTGAGCCCTCCTGAGCAGCCTCTCCTCATCGCGGCTAAGCTTGAGCCCCCTTAGCTTCTTCCTCAGCGCCTCGAGTGTCTCCCCCTCTCCCCTCTTCAGCACGGCGAGGAACCTAGACCCGCACTTGGGGCACGAGGCGCCGTCATCTAGGTCCTTGACCTTGACGAGCGTGGTCCAGTCCAGCCTGTGGAGGCAGACTAGCCTCACCTCCTCTTCAAGCAGCCTCCTCTTCACGACCCTGAGGAGGGCGCTGAGGGGCACTGACGGGATGATGTAGTCGCGCCAGACCGCACTTTTCAGTATCGGCAGCGCCATCGGTGATAGGCGCTCTGTGGCGGTCACCACGTAGGTCACGGAGATCCTGCCCCCCTCAATCATGCCGAGAACCTCCCTGAGTCTGTCACAGTTGAGCCTCTCCACCATCAGCTCCCTCATGGCCTCCACCTCGACCAGCGTCCCGCGTAGGGCGTCGATGACCCTCCTGCTGACCCTAGCGCCTCTCTCCACCACGCCGAACCTCCTGGCGACCTGGGCCATTCTCCACCTCAGCGCAGCCGACGCCCTCAGGGGCTCAGTAAGCTGCTCCTCCAGCTCGCCGCGCAGCCTGACCACCATCTCAAGCGCCTTAGCTATCTCCTCATTCGACAGGGGCCTAGACGGCGCTAGCAGCACCCTGTAGGGGTCGCTGTGCGTCCTCGACGCCACGCGGAACATCTGCAGCAGCATGTAGGAGAGCAGCAGGGCGAGCGTCGCATTCACCTTGCTGCCGAACGCGCAGTGGACGACCACCACCCTGCCCGCGTTCTCCACGACCACTGTCCTGTCGTCGGGCACGAAGCCAGCCCTCGACAGCTGCTCCCTCACGTACTCAACAGCCTTGGCGTGGGCGCTTGGCGTCCCGGGGTACTCCCTCAGAACCTCCATTGGGTCGCGCCCGCTCTGCAGGGCCTCCCTGAGCCTCCTCCTCAGGGCCCCCACCTCCCGCGCCACGTGGTAAGAGACTGGGATGAGCTCTCCCTCCCAGGCCGGGATAGCGCCCAAGACGTCGCTCGTCGGCGTGACCTCAACGACCGCTCTCTCCTCGTCCACGCTGGCCACCCTCCACACCCTCCCGGAGAGGACGAACGTTGAGTCGGGCTCGCAGTACGAGGCGACGAATTCCTCATCGAGCTCCCCTATCACTCGGCCTGAGGCCAAGTCCTTGACGCGGAACTTCGCCGTGTCGGGGATTGTGGACGCGCACTCGTAGTAGTACTTGTGAGCGCCGCGCCTCAGCCTCAGCTCGTCCCCCCTCAGCCTCACGTAGCCCACGCTGTCCAAGAACTTGACTACATCGCGGAGCTCGCTCAGTGTCAGGTCTGAGTAAGGATAGGCCCTGGACGCCAGGTCGAGCACCTCTCCAAGTCTGAGTCTCCCGCGCTCGATGAGGAGGCCGACCACCTGGTGAGCTAGGACGTCGTAGGGCTTGCGGTGGGGGGCTAGCGGCTCGAGGTCGCCGCCGAGCGCCCTCCTGGCTATCACCAGCGACTCCAGGACGTCGTCGCCCTCCTCCGCCACGACCACGCCCCGCGGGGCCATGCTGAGCCCGTGACCCGACCTGCCCACCCTCTGCAGCAGCTTGAGGGCCTGCCTGGGCGAGAGGTACTGTATGACCAAGTCAACATGCCCTATGTCTATCCCCAGCTCGAGCGAGGAGGTGCATACGAGCGCCTTGAGCCTCCTGCGCTTGAACTCGTCCTCGGCCTCCAGCCTCTCGCCCCTCGACAGCGAGCCGTGGTGCACCCTCACGCCCTCGCTCGAGGCGAGCGCGAGCTTCGACGCGAGCAGCTCAGCGGTGTCCCTCGTGTTGGCGAAGATCAGAGCTGAGGTGCAGGTCTTGAGCAGCTCACCTATCCTCCTCAGCCTAGCCGCAGTCGCTGGCGGCACGCCGAGTCCCTCAGCGACCTCCGCGTCCTCAGGGGTCGGCTGCGGGCAGTCGACTGTTATCTCTGTCCCCCTGGGGATGCTCACCACCACCTCGTAGGCCCTCCTGTAGCCGCACAGGAAGCGCTTGGCCAGGTTCACGTCGCTTATGGTGGCTGAGAGCCCCATCCTCTGGAAGCCGCCCGCCACGCTCGCCAGCCTCTCGAGCGCCAGCGATAGCTGAGCGCCCCTCTTGTCGTCTAGCAGCTCATGTAGCTCGTCAACTATCACGCAGCGGACGCTACTGAGGAACCTCCTGATGACCCTCCCTGCCAGCACGAACTGCAGCGTCTCCGGCGTCGTGATGAGCAGGTCTGGGGGCTCTACAGCCATCCTCCTCCTGAGGGAGGCGGGGGTGTCGCCGTGCCTCACCATCGCGGTTAGCCCGACCTCGGCAGCTATCCGCTGCATCCTCCTCAGGATGTCCCTGTTGAGCGCCCTCAGCGGCGTCACGTACACTATCTTAATCCCCTCCTCGGAGCGGCCCTCACTAAGCACCCTGGAGATCGCGGGAAAGAGGGCAGCCTCCGTCTTCCCAGTGCCGGTCGGGGCCACTATCAGGACATTGTAGCCCCTCAGGGCTAGCGGTATGGCTCTCTCCTGTACGGGGGTGGGCTTAAAGTAGCCGTGCCTCTCAATGACGGACCTAAGCCTTGGGTGCAGCAGGCCAAAAGCTCCCTCTGGCACGAGCTAACCTCCTCCCTTAAATACGGGGCGGCAGACGGTCTATGGTGGTAGAGTGCGGCTATTAAAGGTTGTCCTCCTGACGGCCCTCCTAGTGGTCGCCGTGTCGACCGCCCTGAGGGTCCAGCAGCTACTGGTGCCGTGCGTGACCGAGCAGGTGAGGTCACTCGTGGACCGGGCGCTAGGCTCGGCGTCCTCAGGGCTGACTCCGCAGGACTGCGGCTCGGCGCTGCTTGAGCCCTTAGCCTCGCTAGTCTGTTGGGCCGTAGCCTTCCTAGCGGCCGCCCTCCTCGTTAAGTCGATAGTCGAGGCTGTCCTGGGCTGAGCAAAGGCATTTAACGCACCTCGGGCTAATTCACCTCAGGTGGCTCAATGCCGCTGGGCCTCTTTAGGAAGCGCAAGGTGCCCGAGGTTCCCGGAGCGCCGCTGATCACCAAGGAGGTCCTGCTTAAGAGCAAGCCTGTCAGGAACCCAGAGCTGGAGTGGCAGCGCTATCCGTCGGGCGAGGTGGCGATATTCGTGAAGAGGGAGGTCAAGGGCATCACCAAGCTGGTCGCGAGGGCCGCCAAGGTCGAGCC
>Ga0180302_10001746_pt1 | contig 10394 bp, 10 predicted proteins | sample GuaBasSediGuay17_FD_121794 | JGI IMG/M metagenome (GOLD analysis project Ga0180302, IMG submission 121794) | Subseafloor sediment microbial communities from Guaymas Basin, Gulf of California, Mexico - Guay17, Core 4571-4, 12-15 cm | ecosystem: Environmental > Aquatic > Marine > Hydrothermal... | reverse complement strand
GTACGGTTCGAGGAAACGGTACAATGACATTCCATCCCCGCATCTTTCGTTGCATCTCTTTTATGCGTTTTCAATCTGCTGGACTCTCGACAAGCTTTATTACGTCTCTTGAGGAGGCTGCAAAGATATGGCATATGAAGTCATTCATAGACCTAGGATCGGCAAGTTCCTAATAAGGTTGGAACCAGGCAAATTTGCTTTCCTAGGCTACACCATTAAGGACAACAAGTTGTACATCGAAAGCACGTACACGCCCCCCGAGTATAGGGGGAGAGGAGTGGCTGCAAGGCTTATGGAGACTGTAGTGAAGTGGGCCCGGAAGGAGGGGCTAAAGGTGGTCCCCGCGTGTAGCTACTCTCTTTACTTCTTCAAGAAGCACGAAGAGGCCTGGGACGTGCTGGATCCCGAGGCTACAAGCAGCGTTAGGAGCTTCGAGCTGAGGAAGTAGGCAGGACGTATCTTGTAATTATTACAGCTGCCAGTGCTACGAGCAGCGTAACAGCCACCACCCTGAATGCCGTGAGCTCGTTCCACACGGACTCATACTCACTCGTTAATCTCTCATGCTCCCTGACTAGGGACAGGTATTTCGCCTCGCACGCGTTGAAATCGCTAGCCAGGGTCTTGTAGTCGGCACTAAGCTTCTTTAGGGCGTTCTCCTTTTCAGCTAGTTCTTTCATCGTGTCTTCTAAGGCTGCCCTTACTCTCTCGAGCTCTCTCTTAGTGCTGTTAAGTTCTGCTTTGAGCTTGGTTAAAGCTTTCTCCTTCTCACTAAGCTCGGCCTCTAGACTGGCCTTCTGCGATAAGAGTTGGCTATGCTGCGCAGCGAGCTCGGAGTACTGGGCTAGGACCTCGCTATACTTCTCTTCAAGCTCTTTATATTTGCTGCATAGGTGCTCATAGTCCTCCTTCAAATCCTGGTACGCATTGTAGAGATCGCAATAAGTTATTCTGCGAGCGGGCGCTAGGTTGAAGAGCAGAGTGGCATTGTCCTCGCGGTCGTTAGTGAAATTGTAGGACGTCCAGACCTTTATTCTAACCCATGAATCATCCAGCACACCGACGCAACACTTGATAGTTACCGTCCAGCTCTTCTCACAGCACGCGCTAAGGTAGTAATCGGAGAGAAGTGTAGCTTCGTACACTTTTTGCTCGCAGCAGTCGACCCTGCAGTACACGACAACCCTAAGTTTCTTGACTGTAACGTCTCTCAGGGCCTCCACAGTGATTGTGAATGTGTAATCGCTGCAAAGTTTAGCCTCGTCACCTCCGCTTACTTTTATCTTCAGTGCATCATCTAGCGTGAAGATGTTGGCCGGCGCCGCACCAGCACTCGCCAGGAGGAGCACAGGCAGGAGTACTGTAAGAGCCAGTAGCGTACGCCCTTCCATACTTTATTCCCCTGTTTTAGGTTAGCTGAAAGGTATAAAAAGAAAACCTCACCAACTGTGCGAACGGCACATCTAAATATGTCACCGTCCTACCACCGTAATGGCAAACATGGCACTGCTTGAGATCCGCCACTTACACGTGTCAGTTGAAGGAAAGGAGATACTAAAAGGGGTAGACCTGGGCGTCGGCGAGGGGGAGGTCCACGTGCTCTTCGGCCCTAACGGTAGCGGTAAGACTACACTGCTCAAGACTATAATGGGTTTGCCTAGGTACAGGGTAACTTTGGGGGATATCATCTTTAAAAGCAGAAGCATCAAGGAGCTGCCGCCCGACGAGAGGGCACGCTTGGGCATCGCCTTAGCTTTTCAGAACCCACCACCCCTACCCGTGAAGCTAAGGGACGTGGCAGCAAGAGTGGCGCAGAAGTTCCGCAGCGACATGAGACTTCTCGACGAGCTGAACCTTAACGGGTTAATGCCAAGGCCTCTACACAAGGGCTTTAGCGGCGGCGAGTCTAAAAGGGCAGAGCTGGCGCTCAGCTTACTCCAGAAGCCAAGCTTGCTGATGCTTGACGAGCCAGACAGCGGAGTCGATGTGGACAGCCTTAAGCTAGTCGCCAAAGCTGTTAACAGCCTCATAGACAGCGGTGTATCTGTGCTTTTGGTCACTCACACGGGTCATATAACGCGATTACTATCTAAGGTAAGCCTGGCGCACGTAATAATGGATGGAGCGATAGTCTTTGATGGTGACGTAGAGGAGGTTCTGAGAATGCTTGAGGAGTTCGGGTACTCGGCGTTTAGGAGGCGGTAAAATGGGGGAGTTCAGCTATAGGCCTTCTAGGACTCTGGCAACCTACATGAGAGTAAATGAAAACCAAGTAAGGCTACTTGTGCACGAGCATCTCAAGAAGCTTGGAATAGTGGTGATGGAGATAGGTGAGGCCTTGAAGAAGCTTCCAATCGCAAGAGAGCATGCATGGAGGCTTATAGCGCCCTCTCACGACGAGTACGTTGAGAGGGCTTCAGAGAAGGAAGTAGGGGCCTTCATTTATGTCCCTCCAGGAGTGAGACCCCGCTTGCCTTTGCAGACCTGCTTCTTCGTATCAAGGGAGAACGTTGAACAAGCTGTGCATAATGTCGTTATTATCGGCGACGGCGCTGAGATAGTGCTCAACACGGCGTGCGCAGCTGCCGCAGGAGAGAGCCTGCACGTAGGTGTGACAGAGATATACGTGGGCGAGGGGGCTAAGCTTACCTACGCCATGGTCCACGGATGGACACAGCTCTTCGACACACATCCCAGGACCGTCGTGAAGGTTTGTGAGGGAGGTACGCTTGTCATGAATTACATAAATCTTAGGCCTGTGAGAACGCTGGAAGCGATGCCCCGAGTAATGCTCGAGGAAAACTCTTCTGCCTACCTCTCTACAATTCTGCTCGCCCTGGGCGATAGTCACCTAGATGTAGGCACGGTTGTCGAGTTTGCGGGGAGAGGGGCTAAGGCCGAGGTAATATCGAGAACTGTCGCGAGAGATCGTTCGCACACAATAATGAGAGGATTGCTGAGAGCGCTCGCTCCGGGCGTGAAAGGGCATCTGGAATGCGTCGGATTACAACTATCCCCCGGGGCTAAAATAGAGGCTATACCGGCTCTCGACGCCTTAGTCGGCGACGTCGAGCTAACACATGAAGCCGCTGTGGGGAAGATCGCCGAAGAGGAACTCGATTATCTGATGGCCAGGGGGCTTAACGAGCAGGAGGCAGTGAGCCTCATAGTCAGAGGCTTTGTAGAAACGGGGATAGAGCACTTACCGCTTACTGTGAGAAAACAGGTGCGAGTTATCCTGGATACACTAGCAGAAAAAGCCGTTATGTAAAGCCTAGCTACTCCTCCTTCTTGAGAACCTCCTCGACGTACTGCATAGCGGTTAAGAGCCCCTCAATATCCTTCGGATCCTTGACCTCGACCTCCACGATCCACCCCTCACCGTAAGGGTCTGTGTTTATAACGCCCGGATCTTCGTCCAGCTTAGAATTGTAAGCTATCACCACGCAGTCCACAGGCGCGTAGATCTCTCCTACGGCTTTGATAGACTCGACGGTAGTTATGAGCTCGCCTTTTTTCAGCTCCTTAGGGGTCTCTACAGGCTCGACGTAGACGACGCTCTTCAGCTTCTTTTGGGCGTAGTCCGAGATCCCTATTCGAGCCCTCTTCCCCTCAATAATCTTTATCCATTCGTGAGTCTCGGCGTACCTCCTATCACCCTTAATGACATATTCCTTGTAAGTAATGTCTCGATCCAAGCCTTCCACCGCAGCCATTACATAAAGCCGGCGTATAACGGTTGCGGGTAAAAGCCTAGATAGAGGTAGGCATAAATGCCTGTTCTCAGCTAATGCCCCGAATGACGAGAGGCGGCATCGCTGAGAGATGACGACGAACCTGGACCTGATATCCCCCCTTCTCTCATTCTTAAAACACGCTAGGCACTCCACCGCTGCATTCTAAACAACGTTTACCATACTGCGAGCCTCGTTATGAAAGCTTATATTGTCTTAGGCGCTAGTCTCCGAGGTGCAGATGGTCCGTGGCGGTCATAGCCAAAAGGGTTAGGATAACGGGGATAGTCCAGGGCGTGGGTTTCAGGCCCTTCGTCTACAGGATAGCTGTATCCAGGGGTCTCGGAGGCTACGTGCTTAACCTAGGAGGCTCCGAGGTCGAGGTGTGGGTTGAGGGCAGCCCTGAGGCGATAAGGGGGTTCCTAGAGGATCTACGCAGTAAGCGTCCCCCGCCGGCAAGGATAGAGGAGCTGGTAGTTGAAGACGTGAGGCCTAACGGCTACGCGAAGTTTGAGATAAGGCGTAGTGGGAGCAGGGTACGGGTGTACTCGCAAGTACCCCCCGACTTCGGCGTATGTTCCGACTGTCTAAGAGAAGTACTCGACCCTTCGAGCAGATGGTACAGGTACCCCTTCAACAGCTGTGCTTGGTGCGGCCCTAGGTTCTCCATGATGTACGGCGTGCCCTACGACAGGAGGAACACGGCCATGAGGGAATTCCCTATGTGTGAAGACTGCCTACGCGAATACAGGGACCCCACGAACATGCGGAGGTTTCACGCTCAAGGTATAAGTTGCCCTAAGTGTGGCCCTAGACTCCTCTTAGTCAACTGTGACGGGGAGGAGATCCGCGGTGATCCCATAGCGGAGGCTGCCAAGCTCATAGACGAGGGCTACATAGTGGCTGTCAAGGGAATTGGCGGCTTCCACATCGCAGCCCTAGCCACCGATGATGAGGTCGTAGAAGAACTCAGGAAGAGAAAGAGGCGGCCCCAGAAGCCGTTCGCACTCATGGCGCTCAGTATCGATATAGTAAAACGCATAGCCGACCCAAGTGAAGTTCACGTCAAGTTAATGTTAGGAGCCGAGCGGCCTATAGTCCTCGTGCCCAAGAAGCCAGGTTCCCCCGTCTCTGACCTCGTAGCTCCAGGACTTAGCGAGCTGGGCGTGATGCTGGCATACACACCCCTACACTACCTCCTATTACGTGAGACTAGAGACAAGTTCCTCATAATGACAAGCGGTAACCCTTCAGGTTTACCCATAGTAAAGGACAACAAGGAAGCTCTGAGAAAACTCGCAGGCATAGCTGACTACTTCCTGCTGCATAACAGAGAGATTGTTAACAGGGTTGACGACAGCGTGGTGAGGATCACAGACGGCGAGCCTACCCTCATAAGAAGAAGCCGTGGTTACGCGCCGCTATGGTTCAGGCTGCCCTTCAAGCTTAAGAACAAGGTGCTGGCCCTCGGGGCCATGCTCACGAATGCCGGCGCTATAGGCTTTGACAACTACGCTGTACTCACGCAGTACGTTGGAGACTGCGACAACGTCGAGAACCTAGATTTCCTCTTGTCGGCGCTCGACTTCCTTAAGAAGGTGTACAGGTTCAAGGAGGACGTTGTCGCCAGCGACATGCACCCGACATACCCCACCACTCTCGTAGCCGAGGCGTTGTCTTCCCGCAACGACATTAGCCATGTAAAGCTGCAGCATCACCACGCCCACGTAGCTAGCGCCATGGCCTCCAACGGGATTGGAATGGAGGAGGAAGTCCTGGGGATAGCGGTCGACGGCATAGGCTACGGGCTAGACGGTCAGGTCTGGGGAGGAGAGGCGCTACTTACGACCTACACAGAGTTTCAGAGAGTCGCGCACTTGGAGTATATCCCTCTCCCTGGAGGCGACAGGGCTACGGAGAGACCCGCCAGAATACTAGCGGGTCTGTTCTTTGAGCGGATGGGTGAGGACGGAGTTAAGTTAGCGCTCAAGCTGGGCCTTGATAAACGCCTGCCCGGCGGGACTATAGAGCTGTGGGTGGCAGCGAGAACCGCTGCCAGCTCGCCTAGGGCTTCGAGTGCCGGTCGGTTCCTAGACGCTGTCTCCGCGCTACTAGGGATCTGCTGGTTAAGGACGTATGAGGGCGAGCCCGCCATGAAGCTAGAGGCTGCCAGCCGGGGAGGCACCCTGGTTCCAGGACTAAGGTTGGAGTACGAGGCTAAAGGCGAGCAGTACGTTGCTCTGGTAGGAGACTTCATAATGGCGCTTGTGGACCGTTTAGGTCGCGAACCAGTCAGAGACCTCGCCTATACGGCTCAGTACTTGCTGGGTAGGGCCCTAGCGGAGGCCGGTCTCGAGGCCACAGGTGCCAGGACAGTCGTGGTCTCGGGGGGTGCGGGAGTCAACGACTACATAGTCAAAGGGATAAAAGACTCCGCTCGGGGGAGGGCCAAAGTCCTCTCGCCCAAGGGTGTCCCGCCCGGGGATGGTGGTCTGGCGCTGGGCCAGGTGGTCATTGCAGGTCTCAGAGGGTAGTAGAAGGTTTTAAGTGCATAGTCTTTCCATGTTATCATGATGAGAAAAGAGCTCCTCCTTACCGCTCTCCTTGCCGCGCTCCTATACTCCGCATCATTTGCTTATGGGAAAGCGCCGCTGGTCGTAGTTGTTGATCTTTCGGGGAGGGTAGACTACGGTGCGTGGCTCACCGCCAAGAAGGCTGTAGACACAGCTCAGGACCTTGACGCCGACGCGCTCATAGTTATCATCAACACATATGGAGGATACCTCGATGCCACTGACAGGGTAATAGCTGAGCTAGGCAGGTGCACCTGTAAGGTCATATCATGGGTGCCTCCAGGAGGCAAGGCCGTGTCCGCGGGCACCTTGATAGCCCTCGCCGCAGACAAGCTGTATGTTGCACCTGGAAGCGTGCTTGGGGCCTGCAAGCCTTTCCCCGAGGAGGAAAAGGTCGTCGAGTACGTGAAGGCGAGGCTTAGGAGCCTAGCCGAGGAGGCCAGCGAGGAGGCTTTGATAGAGCTCGAGAAGATGGTCTCCGAAAACAAGGCCTTCACATCTAGCGAGATCGTCCGCTTTGGGTTGGCCTCGAGAGCCAAAGGGTTGGAGGACGTACTACGTGCCGAGGGGCTGAGTGATGCACGCGTGATAAGGGTCTCGAGGGACCTCACGGCGGAGATCGCGGCGTTAGTGCTCGACCCTGGAATCGCCATTATGATGCTCGTAGTCGGTGTCTTGCTCCTGGTCCTCGAAGTTAAAGCGGCGGGTTTCCAGGGCTGGGGGGCTTTAGGCGGGGGGCTAATAGCCGTATCGCTTTACGCCCTTAACTTAGTAGGCCCCAACCTCTTGGCGCTGATATTCGTGCTGCTCGGAGTGTTCCTCGTGATCATTGAGCTTAAGAAGCCGGGTATACAGGTGTTCGGGTTCGCCGGAGTGGCCCTACTGACGCTGGCAGTGGTCATCAGCTACCTCAGGCAGCCTTACGTCGACTTCCTCGAGTACGCGCCCTCCGTGGCCGCCTTCACGGCAGTAGTAGCTGGCTTCCTGCTCCTCACGATGACCAAGGCTCTAGAGGCGGTGAGGCTGAAGAAACCAGGTCTAGAGGAGCGGTTGGTAGGCAAGATTGGAGTGGCAAAGACTGAAATATCGCCAGGTTCTCCCGGCGTGGTCTATGTAGCTGGAGAGGACTGGACAGCCTATAGTGATGAGGAAATAAGAGAAGGCGAGAAGGTAGTAGTGATTGCAGTTAGGGGGTTAACCTTATCAGTGACTAAGTTGAAGCACGAAAAGGCAGGTGGCACGGCATGCTGAGGATGCTCTCTCTGCTTGCTGCCGCGGAGCTTGCGGCTGCACCCGATCCCTCGCCGATAGGCGTAGGCTTCATAGTGCTGCTCCTACTCCTCGTATTCGTCCTAGCCCTCCTGGTCAGCAGCATAAGGATAGTGCCAGAGTACCAGAGGCTCGTAATCTTCAGGCTTGGTAGGGCTATAGCTATCAAGGGTCCTGGCGTGGTGTTCCTCTGGCCTATAATAGACAAGGGTGTCGTGGTAGACCTCAGAGAACAGTACATCGAGGTAACGCACCAGACATGCATAACCAAGGACAACGCGCCCGTGGACATAGACTTCCTGATATACTTCAAAGTAGTGGATCCCCTGAAGAGCGTGATAGAGGTCTCCGACTTCAGGGGGGCTGCGGTAGGCATAGCCACCACTACCCTGAGGGCCGTAGTGGGCGACATAGACCTGGACCACGTGCTGGCTAGGCGCGAGTACATCAACGAGGTCCTGAGGACGAAGCTGGACGAAGTCACTGAGAGGTGGGGCGTTAAGGTCACGGCGGTGGAGATACGCGAGATAATACCGCCCAGAGAGGTTCAGGAGGCGATGATCAAGCAGATGAGCGCAGAGAGGACAAGGAGGGCTATGGTGACGGAGGCCGAGGGCAAGAAAGAGGCCGCGGTAAGGGTGGCTGAGGGCGAGAAGGAGGCCGCTATCTTGAGGGCTGAGGGCGAGAAGAGAGCTGCGATCCTGAGAGCCGAGGGCGTGTCCACGGCTCTCGATCTGATAAATAAGGCTGCTCAGAGACTTGACAACAGAACCCTGCTGCTACAGTACCTTGAGACTCTGAAAGATATAGCCGCAGCGCCATCAACGAAGATAGTCCTGCCCATGGAGCTGTTCCACCTGATAAGGCCCCTGGAGAAGGTGGGGAAGGCCCTCTTCAGAGGCGAGGAGTAGCCCTTTTTCTTCTGCGCACATAGTAGTCATGGGGTGAGCCGTAACGGAGGTCAGGTACTCGGCCCCATCGCTAAACAACGTAATAAGTGCCGAGACGGTGAGACCTTCCCCACTCTACGAGAAGGTTGGACGGGAGAGCGTTAGGTGCAAGGTGTGTGAGAGACGCTGCGTGATAGCGCTGGGGAAGCGGGGCGCTTGCGGCACTAGGGCTAACATCAAAGGCTCCCTCTACACCCTTAACTACGGCAATCTCAGCGCGCTGGAGAGCAGACCCATAGAGATAAAGCCATTCTTCCACCTCTGGCCCGGCAGTACGGCAATGACCTTCTCCACGTGGAGCTGCAACTTCCCGTGCCCCTGGTGCCAGAACTGGCACCTATCCAGAGCTCTACCCGAGCCAGGCAAGGACAAGTACGTCCCGCCAGAGCGCGTAGTGGAGCTCGCCCTGAGAGCGGGCGACGAGGGGGTGTGCGCAAGCTTCAACGAGCCCCTCATGGAGTTCGAGTATACACTGGAACTCTTCAAGATGGCCAAAGAGCGAGGGCTGTACACCACGTACGTCTCCAACGGCTACATGACCCTTGAGGCCCTGGACATGCTGGTCAAGGCAGGTCTCGACGGGCTTAAGGTGGACATCAAGGGCGACGATAGGGTCTATCGGGAGGTCCTAGGGGCGAGGATCGAGATCCCGTGGAGAAACGCGGAGAAAGCCCTGAAGATGGGTGTGCACGTGGAAATAGTCTACCTCATGGTCACAGGACTCTCAGACGGGGAAGAGGTCGTCGAGGACGTCGTTGAGAACCATTTAAAACACGTGGGCGAGGCAACGCCGCTCCACGTGCTGCGCTACTTCCCCGCCTACAAGTACAACGCGCCGCCTACACCTCTGGAGAGAATAGAGTGGGCGTGGAAGTACGCAAGAAAGCAGGGCATTAAGTACGTCTACGTGGGTAACGTTAGGGGTCACCCGGGCGAGAACACTTACTGTCCTAGATGCGGCAAGCCTGTAATCAAACGGCTGGGACCCTACGTCATCGACTACAAGCTGAAGGAGGGCCGCAGATGCCCCCATTGCGGAGAGGTTGTCGAAATAAGGGGCGGGTACATTAGGAAGCGCCCGTCTTGGCTCACAATAATATAAGGGCACAACGCGCTGCTGCCAGGGGAGCATGAGACCCTACGAGGCTGTGTATGCAGCCTTTCTGGCTTACATAGCCAGTAATGGCAGGCGCTTAGTCTCTCTAGCCCGCGCTTTGGGTCAGAGCGAAGTGCTAATAGAGCTGCGCGCTCTATTCAAGTACCACGATCCATCCACAGGCTTTAGAAGATTAGAGGAGACCGTAGAATGCATACTGGAAAGCGTTGAGGAGAGGAAGGCTCTAAAAAGGCTAGGTCTCAACGTGGCCAAGAGAAACGACGCGGTCTATCTTGTGATAACAACGGATGATCTGGAGAGGAAGGTCGAGGAATTGGAGCGAGCTAAAGTATAGGCAGCCTTATTAGTTGAGAAGTTACTCTAAGGGCGACGTGATGAATGCACGTCAGGCTGAGCAGTGATGTAATTGGTCTTTGCTGACCCTTTCGGCGCTGGGAAGCGAATGCATATAACGGACCCGAGAGAGCTTAAGGCTTCCTAGAGAATAGGAGCCTAAAGCACTTACTAGGTGCCTCCTCGGGTCAGGCGGGCTACAGTCGATCATCAGCCCCATCTAGGGGCTAAGAAGCTGATACTCTTCATCCCCCAGTGAAAGGAACCGGAAGACAATATTTGCATTTCTCTAGCAAGAAAAGCTGGAGTATTGATTTAGTACTGCTGAACGTATCAGTGCCGGGGTCTGGTGGCGTGGCCACGTGTAAGCTGTGTGGAAAGAGGGCCGTGATAAGACTGAGGTATGCCAGGTTAGTGC
>Ga0180302_10001745_pt1 | contig 10395 bp, 9 predicted proteins | sample GuaBasSediGuay17_FD_121794 | JGI IMG/M metagenome (GOLD analysis project Ga0180302, IMG submission 121794) | Subseafloor sediment microbial communities from Guaymas Basin, Gulf of California, Mexico - Guay17, Core 4571-4, 12-15 cm | ecosystem: Environmental > Aquatic > Marine > Hydrothermal... | reverse complement strand
TTATTAACTTAATTTATAGTTTTTAAACCTTAAGCGAGTCTAAAAACTTGAAAAGTGATAACTAACAATAGTTTACCCTTTCGCGTATAGCCAGCAGGCCACCCTGTAGCCCGCCGCGACCTCGGCGAGCGGGGGCTCCTCCGACCTGCACCTGTCCGTGGCGTAGGGGCACCTCGGGTGGAACCTGCAGCCCGGAGGAGGGTTGATAGGGGAGGGCACCTCGCCCTTAGGGATCAACCTCTCCTCCAATTTTCGCTTGGCGAGCTCAGGGTCAGGCACGGGTATGGCGGAGAACAACATCTGGGTGTAAGGATGTAGCGGCTTCTCGAAGATCTCCTCGGAGTCTGCGATCTCGACTATCTTCCCTAGGTACATGATGGCCATCCTGTGGCTCATGTATCTTACCACGCTTAAGTCGTGAGATATAAATAGGTAAGTGAGGCCTAGGTCCTTCTGCAGGTCCTTAAGCATATTCAATATCTGGGCCTGCACCGAGACGTCGAGAGCCGAGGTAGGTTCGTCCAACACCATAAATATGGGGTTTAGAGCAAGCGCCCTAGCTATGACTATTCTCTGCCTCTGCCCACCGCTAAACTCGTGGGGGTAACGATAGAGGTGCTCCCTCTTCAGGCCTACCCTCTCGAGCAGCGAGACCACGTACGCCTCCGGGTCCTCGATATTGATCTTGTGCACCTTCACCGGCTCGTAAATTATGTCGAATATCATCATCCTGGGGTCCAAGGAGGAGAAGGGGTCCTGGAAAACTATCTGCGCCTGCCTTCTAAACCTCATCAGCTCCTTGCCCTTCAACTTGAATACATCCTTCCCGTCGAAGTAGACGCTACCGCTGGTGGGCTCAATTAACCGCAAAATGAGCCTGCCTAGGGTAGTCTTGCCGCAGCCCGACTCGCCCACGAGGCCGAAAGTCTCTCCCTTAAATATCTCGAAGCTCACCCCATCAACGGCGTGAACGTTCCCAACGGTCCAGAATAGCTTCTTGACGGGGAAGTACTTCACTAACCTCTCCACCTTAATTAAAGTCTCCACGACCTCACCTCTTCGTGTATAGCCAACATGCCGCGAAGTGATCCGGTTTAACCTCCGTTAAAGGTGGCCTCTCCTTCATACATATGGCCTTGGCGTGCGCACACCGCGGGTGAAACCTACACCCGGAAGGCGGGTTAATTAGGTTGGGTATCGTACCTGGTATGGGCTTAAGCCTCACCTCGCGGCTCTTAGTTATGACTGGCACCGCCTCTAATAGCCCCTTGGTGTAGGGATGTAACGGCTCCTTAAATATGTCATGTACCTTAGCCAGCTCCACTATTTGCCCGGCGTACATGACCGCGACCCTATCGCACATCTCGGCCACGATCCCTAAATTATGGGTGACCAGTATCAGCGTGGTCCCATACTTGTTCCTCAAATCCCTTAATAGGTCCAATATTTGGGCCTGGATCGTGACGTCCACATTTGTGGTAGGCTCGTCGGCTATGATAAGGTCGGGGTTGCACGAGAGGGCGGTGGCTATCACCACCCTCTGTTTCATTCCGCCCGACAACTCGTGGGGGTAGTTTCTCACCCTCTTCGCCGGCTCAGGTATAGATACCGTCTTAAATAGGCTGATCACCCTCCTCCACATCTCCTTCTTATCCCTTATTAGCTTATGTACCAGCAACGGCTCTCCGGCTTGGTAGCCCACCCTGTATAGCGGATCTAAGGCGCTCATCGGCTCCTGTACTATGAAGCCTATCTTCCTGCCCCTTATTTTCCTGATCTCGCTCTCCGGGAGCTCGAGGACGTTTACGCCCTCGAAATATATCTTGCCCGACACGATCCTTCCAGGTGGGGGTATGAGCCTTACCACGGCCCTCATGGTCACCGACTTACCGCAACCCGTCTCCCCCACAAGCCCGAAGCACTCCCCTCTTCTTATGCTCAGGTCAACGCCCTCTATGGCCTTAACCACCCCCGCGTACGTGTAAAAGTAGACCCTAAGCCCCTCTATCCTCAGGATCTCCTCACTCACCCCTCTCACCCCTCATCTCAAACTCCAACCTCCTCCTGAACCTCGGATCCAATACGTCCCTAAGCCCGTCCCCTAACAGGTTGAACCCCAAGGCGAAGAGGAAAAGTATGAAGCCGGGTATGAGGGAGTACCACCACTTCTCAGGCAGGTAATCTAGGCCGTCGAAGACTATCCTCCCCAGCTCAGGGGTCGGAGGCTGGGCCCCTAACCCGAGGAAGGACAGGTTAGCGCCGGTCAGCACTACCCCGGCTACGTCTAGCGTGGCGTAAATTATGAGTGGCGAGATGACATTTGGGAGGATGTGCTTAATTATTATCGATAGGTCCCCCATCCCTACCGCCCTGGCCGCCTCCACGTAAAGGTTTTCCTTCACCGAAAGCACCTGCCCCCTTATCAGCCTGACGTAACCTGGCCACCATACGGCTATGAGGGCGATCATCGCGCTCTTCAGGCCAGCTCCCAATGAGGCGGAGATTGCCATGGCTAACACTAACGCCGGGAAGGCCAGGAACATGTCCGTGATCCTAGATATTATCTCATCTACTGCCCCTCCATAGTAGCCAGCTATGAGGCCTAATACTATACCTATGGGTATCCCGGCGACCAGCACAACCAGCGAGTATATGAGGGAGACCTGGATCCCCAACATGGATCTAGCGAAGATATCTCTACCGTAATCATCCGTTCCGAACCAGTGCCTCCAACTGGGCGGCTCCAGGACCTCGGAGGACCAGTCGAAGGCATTAAAGGAGGGTACTGCATGCACGAGGCCGTGGGAGTGGAGGAACATTATGGTTCCCTGAATTCCGCTCAAGATCCACGGGCCGAATACCCCTAGAATTATGAATACCCCCACCATCACCGAGCCTGCCACCGAGAGCGGCGACCTCCTGAACGCGTAGAACATCAGCTTATATTCCTCTATCTTAGCGGCGTTCCTGAACCTCCACCTCTTATATCTCTCCTTGATGGCCCTCAACATCACAACCTCACCCTCGGGTCTACAGCCCCATAGAGCAGGTCCACTATAAGGTTGACTATTAAGTACGTCATGGCCACTATGAACGTAGTAGCCATTATGACCGGTATGTCCATTGAACGGAGGACGGCCATCACGGTATACCTACCTACCCCAGCTAGGGCGAACACGGTCTCGGTTATGAAGGCCCCCCCTAGGAGCCCTCCGAACATGAGTCCGGCTACGGTTATTATGGGGATTATGGCGTTCTTCATAGCATGTTTAAGCACTACCATCCTCTCCGGCAGCCCCTTCATCCGGGTGTAATCTATATATTCGGAGCTGAGGGCGTCGAGGAGGCTGCCTCTCATCAGCCTAGCTATCATCCCGATGCTTGGCAGCGATAGCGAAAAGGCTGGCAGGAACAGGTGTCTTAGGTTGTCAACAAACGCTCCCCAGTCCCCGCACAAAAGGCTATCTAATAGGTACATGCCGGTGTAAACTCTGGCAGGCGCCCTCCCTAACCCTATGCCCGGGAACCAGCCTAGCTTCCAATAGAATAAGAGTTGTATGCCTATCGCGAGAAGGAAGTAAGGCATTGAGTAAGCCACTAGGGAGAACACCCTTATCAAGTTGTCTATCCAGCTGTCTCTCTTCATGGCTGCTATTATTCCGAGCGGTATTCCTACAGCCAAGATAAATATCTCCCCTAAAACCGCCAGCTGAATCGTGACCGGGTAGTAGTCCCTAAGGTCCTCGAATATCGGCCTGCCGCTCATCATCGACGTCCCCCAATGCCCTGTGAAAAGGTCCCTCACGTAGTAGGCGAACTGTAACCACCAAGGTTTATCTAGGTAGTACAGCTCCTCAAGCCTCTTTAAAACCTCAATATCCAGGTGCTTGGCGAAGCCGGCCTTGGCTGGCATCATGGGGACTACGTGAGAGACTATGAAGGTGATGAAGATGGCCCCGAGTATCGTAGGCACGAAAGTAAGTAACCTCCTTAACAGGTAGTACTTGTACTCCGCCACGGTGCGCACTCCCCTCTCATGTTACGAGTTACGTACGGATCGTCGATTATATATAATGTTACCGCTATTAATCATTTTTCATCTTATCTTCAATATTTTTATAAAAGTAAAATATTAAATAAAGAACTATAGTATTAATATTTACCTTAAGCCTTAATTACTTTTACCTCAGCGAACTTCCAACCGCCCCAGAGCAGCGGGTATGCGTAATCGTCTGGATCCACGTAGTCTGGGGCCCAGCCCACTATATAGACGTCAAACTCTCCGCGGGAGGTCTTCCTCAGATACGTAGGCCAGGCTAAGGCCTTTACCCTCACTGCAAAGCCTAGCTTACCCCACTCCCTTTGAAGCAAGGTGGCGATCATCTCCCTTATCTTGTTGCCCTGGTTGTAGAGGATGGTTATAGTGTACTTCGAGGGATCTATGCCGGACCTCTTTATCAGCTCCTTGGCCTTACCTATGTCGTACTTGTACTTTATCAGACCCTCCTCAGTGTAGCCGGTCATGCCCTTAGGTATGACTCCGTAGAGAGGCTCGTAGTGGCCTCTGAACACGTTCTTATAGATGAACTCGTAAGGTATGGCGTAAGCCAAAGCCTGCCTCACTAAGGTGTTATTAAACGGTGCCTTCATGTTATTGAGCACTATGAACAGGATGTCGAAGGTGGCTCCAACCCACGGCATCAAGAAGTGCCAGGTCTTACCCTTATAGGTTAGAGTGACGCGCTCTAACTTGTATTCAGACGCCGGGGCGACTACGCCCATGTCGGCGTCTCCCTTGGACAGCACCATTATCCTGGTCTGCTCCTCAGGCACTATCCTCGAAAGGTACTCCTTTATCTTGGGCTTGGGATAGCCCCAGTAGTAGGGGTTAGCCCTCAGGATCAAGTGCCTCTCGTGCTTCCACTCGACCAAGTAATAAGCCCCAGTGCCGACCGGGTGCTCGTCCAGCCACTTGAGGGCTAAGGGGTCCTTAGTCGAATTGTGCATGGCCACGACCTTCTCGCTCACTATATCGCCCACGTTGCTGGCCAGGCATGCTAGTATGGCTAGGTAGGGCTTATAGAGGGTTATCTCCACGTAACCGGCTATCTTGGTCTTAGTCCTGTGCCACGGCACGTAAGCGAACTTCTCCCTGAACAAGTATAACCACTCTGGTATGGTAGTGACCCTGTAGTTCCTCCCTAGGACGGGGGCTATCAGTCCCTTGCTTATTATCCTTACCATCTCGCTCTCGGGCACTACCCTAGCGTCCTTTACGAAGTCTTTAATTATCCACTCAGGGTAATCCTTCTTCTCATAGTTAGCGGACTCTATCATCCTCTTAATGGAGTATACCACGTCCTTGGGGGTTAGGGGCACGGTGATGTTGTCCCACGGGTCGTAGAAGACTATGCCGTCCCTTATGGCGAAGTATACGTGTACCCCGCTTGGGTCTATGGCCCAAGCGTAAGCTAGCTCCGGAACTACGTTCTTCGAGTCATTGCCATAGTAGAACACTAACCTATTGTATATCTGGATACCGAGGCCCCAGCCACCGGTCTCGTAGGTTTGAGCTGGATCCAGGGAGGTTGGCTCATCTATATCTAAGACTATTAACTGATCGGGCCTAGGCCCGTTCGGGTCCTTGGAGACGAAGATCAGGTTAACCATCGCTAGCACTGGGTTGAAGAAGGGTAACTTCACCCACTCCCAGTAGTGCCTCCTGGCCTTAGCTTGACCCAACCATATTATGGGTAGCTCCCTGTTAGATATCTTCTGTATCAAGTTATAGAGCTTAGTCCTTACTATTGGGTCGGTCTCGTACTTGGCGGCGAAGAGCAGCGCGTCTAAACTCATATTGCTATAGAAGGCTGGCCCTATCGTGGAGAAACCTATTAACCTTGTCTTGTTAGGTGGTATCGGCTTCTTGTATACAACGTAATAGCCCTTCAGCCCTGGTATTGGTATTTTACCTTCCTGCGCATAGACTGGAGGGAGCACATAGAATGACAACATTATTAGAACGGTTATTGAAGCCGCTAACACCTTTATAGCTAACCTTCTCAAGGTTAACCCCCTTAAATATTTTTCGGGAAACTAAAAATATAAAATGACCAAGGGTATATAAATCTTGGGGTACATTAAGCTAATAGTTAGGTGACCATGATACGGATAGTCCCGAGCCATCTGGAGGATCCCTTAAACGATAAGAAGGTGCTCCGCGAGATAAGGAAAGCCTTGAAGTCTAAGAGGGTTAAAGAACGAAGAGTCCTTAAAGCCGAACTGTTCTGGATGCCGTATCAGGTGATCGAGTACCTCGATCACGGGGGCTCGTGGAGGAGGATATGCATAGACCTGTATTATTATGATGCGCTGGCCTCTTCCCATCTTTCGCTCCTTTTGATAAAAAACAAGTACCTTAGGCACGAGCTGATCGACACCGATCGCGTAAATGGCGTGCTGGTCAGGGCTAAGCCTAAGAGGGAGAGAGATGTGATCATGCAGATCCATACGCTCTTAGAGGAGGTAATAAGCGGCATCAGGGAGTACTCAGCGATAGTGTCGGAGTACGCACGTAAGTTAGGTAAAACGGATATAGCTAGGGCCCTCCTTCTACCCACAGGCTTCAAGGCCTTGAAGGATCTGAGGAGGATGGAAGATGCGAGCAGAAGGAGGGGTGAGCTTATATTAGCTAAGGCGATCATAGAGGACGGCTTAAGCTTAAGGCATCCTCCGTTAGACGTGAAGGAGGAGGCCGTGGTCTTTTACTACCCCAAAGTTATATTGAGCGTAAAGGACGAGGTCGTCTTCGTGGAGGTGGGGGGCGGAAGGCCTTCGCTAGATAAAGTGTTCACGAATCTTTACTCCCGTGATGAGTGTTTTAAGGCTTTAACCGACAGGTTGCTAGTGGGCGGTTAGGTGAGGGATGCACGTTAAAGTAGGAGTGGTGATACCCGCTAGGAACGAGGCAACTTACATAGGTAAGACGCTACGTAAGCTCTCCGAGCAGCTCCTTAAGCCTTCAGCAACGGTCGTGGTGGATGACGGGTCCTCCGACGATACCGCATCAGTGGCCGAGAGGTTGGGGGCTAAGGTCGTAAAGCTCAAAGACAGGGGGTTCAGGGCCACCGGGTTACCCATATTAGCTGCAGTCGTAAACGTGGGGTTAAGGGCTTTAAGGTCCATGGGACCTTTCGATTATGTAATGGTGTTGGGAGCCGACCACTTACTCCCCTCAAATTACATTTATGAAATAGTGAGGAGGATGGAGAAGGAGAGGAGGGTAGCGGTAGCGTCGGGTGTGGTGAGGGGGGAGGGAGGAACGGCATTGCCGAGGGGCTCAGGTAGGGTGGTGAGGTACGAGGTTTGGGAGAGGCTAGGATTAAAGTACCCCTTAAATTACGGGTGGGAGAGTTATTTGCTTTTCAAGGCTTTAGCCATGGGATACGAGGTCAGGGTCTACAGGGACCTGGTCACCTCAATCCTCAGACTTACTGGGTCGAAGACGGATACCCTAAGTTACGGCAAGGCGATGAAGGCCTTAGGATACCCAGCTCCTTACGTCCTAGCCAGAGCTATAGTTAACCTGCGGAGGGGACTTAAGTCTTCAGTGAGGATGTTAGCTGGCTACTTTTCCTTAGGCAAGGATATAAAGACGTATGAGAGTGAGGTGAGGCTCTGCGTTAAGAGCTACGTCATCAGTAGGGTAAAAGGGTTTAGCAGGCTTGGTGGGGCTAGCAGTAGTTGCGTGGCGTGGTGATAAGGCTTGGTTAAGATATGTGTGGCCTCTAGAGAGTTCGGCCTCTGCTATCCTGAGGCGTTGGAGGCGTTGAAAGGAGTAGGGGAGTTAACCCTCCTGACCCCCCTTGGGCGGGATATCCCGTTGGGCGCCCTAAGCGACTGCGACGTGCTGATAATAGGGGATAAACCTAGGTTAGACGGCAGCGCCCTAGCTAAACTTGAATCGTTGAGGGTAGTGGCCTTACACGCTCCCAGCCTCGACATTATGGACCTGGATGCAGCTACGGACCACGGCGTCATCGTGCTTAGGCCTCTTGACCTCATCTCTACCTCCGTGGCCGAGCACGCTATTGGCTTGCTGCTTTCCTTGATCAGGAGGCTTCACGAAGCCTATAGGTTAGCCAAGGGAGGTAGATGGGCAGAGAGGGGTAGGTTGCTTGGGAGGGAGTTGAGGGGCAAGACCATGGGCCTTATATGCCTAGGATGCGTAGGGAGGGAGCTAGCCAGGATGGCGGATAGGGGCCTAGGCCTAAAGGTCCTGATCTACGATCCATGGGTCAGAAGCGACGAGATATCCGGGCTGGGCTACGAGAAGGTGAACTTAGAGGACCTACTAAGCTCCTCGGACATACTCAGCATCCAGGACCCCTTACCGCGTAAGGTAAGGGAGTCCGTGAACGAGGCGGTTATTAAGCACCTAAAGAGGGGTTGCGTGATCTTGGACGTTACGGGAGGGTACACGTTTAAAGAGGGGCTGTTGCAAGAGTTGGTGGAAGAAGGCAGGATAGGAGGATTGGCCCTCGACGTGACCGAAGATTTCCTACTTACGAACTACCGATTGCTAAAGCATTCCAACGTCATCTTAACGCCCGCCCTCTCCCATTACACGTGGGAGGGGTTAGCAAGGGTAGAGGCCGCACTTGTGGAGGACATATTGAAGGTCCTTAGGGGTGAGAGGCCGTCAAGGGTTGCCAACCCCGAGGTATTAAAGGGTAAAGATTAAACGTTGCCCACGAACCCCTTAGCTTTAACCTCCTTGACTATTATGTCCCTTATAGCGGCGGCCACTACGAAGGCGTCGTCTTCCGCGTTCACGTAATGGACGTTGAACTCCTCCCTTAACTCCTTCGGAAGATTATAATATACCTCGACCTGTCTCTTGAGGAGGGCCTCCTCCTCGAAGGCGTCGAAACACCTACCTTCGACCCTCCTCCTTCGCAACAGCTCCTCTAAGCTTACCTTAAGGATTATCGTAAGGGAGGGTATCGCCTTACAATACCTATTCACCTCCTTGAGCCACTTTAGGTCAGCACCCCCCATCAACCCCTGATAGATATAAGTCGTGAGCAGGGACCTCTCTTGTACTATTAAAAACCTCTCCTTCAACCTCTCTAAGGGCATCACCCTCAGCCTGTAATAATGAAGGTGGTCTAAAGCGTAAGCTAAGGCGAACTCCTCGGCGGAGACCTCACCTTTAATGCTTCGGAGTATGTCCGTGAAGGCGCCAGTGACCATGTCGTTAGTGGGAAGCTCAGCCCTCTTTATGGTCACCCCCCTCAACGAATTACCCCTCTTCTTCTCCCTCTTCAACAACTCAACCACTAGGTTAGTTATTGTGGTCTTACCTGAGAGATCTGGCCCGTCTATCGAGACTATAAAAACTGCCAAGACCAGTCCCTATAACCTCATCCTCTATTAAATTACATATAGCTAACGTTCTAAATATTGATTCGATATGTCGGTAGTCGTCACAGGTGGGGCGGGATTCATAGGCTCTAACCTCGTTAAATCGCTGTGTAGCGAAGGTTATGAGGTAGTGGTACTGGACAACTTTAGTTATGGAGGTAGGAGGGTGGAGGGGTCGAAGATCAGGGTGGTCAAAGGAGACATTAGGGACGAGGGGGTGGTCACGACGGCCTTAAGGGATGTCGACTACGTTATCCATTTAGCGGCGATCGTGAGCGTTACGGAGGCGAGGGAGGACCCGCTTGGGGCCTTTGACGTCAATGTCAAAGGCACACTGAGGCTTCTAGAGGCCTCGAGGAGACTCAGGGTGGAGAAGTTCGTTTATGCCAGTAGCGTTGCGGTATACGGCGAACCCCTTTACTTGCCCATCGACGAAGCCCATCCCCTTAACCCCAAGAATGTGTACGGAGCTACGAAGCTAGCTGGCGAGGCCCTTGTTAGCGCTTATGGGGAGGAGTACGGAATCCCCACCGTAGCCCTACGTTACTTCAACGTCTACGGACCTAACATGAGGTCAGGACCTTATGCTGGTGTGATCTCTAGGTTCATGGAAAGCGGGCTGAGAGGCGAGCCGTTAACCATATTCGGCGACGGCTCCCAGACCAGGGACTTCGTCTACGTCGAGGACGTCGTAAGGGCGACCTTAAGGGCTTTGGGCGAGGGCATTAGAGGCGTCTATAACGTTGGGACAGGGAGGTCCGTAACCATATTGGAGCTAGCCGAATTGGTGATGAAGGTGGTGGGCCGTAAGCTGAAGGTTATCTACGGACCACCTAGGCCCGGCGACATCAAGCACAGCAGAGCTGACATATCCAAGGCCATTAGGGAGCTGGGCTGGAGGCCTGAGATCCCGCTAGAGGAGGGGTTGAGGCTGACACTGGAACACTTTAAGTCGTCACTTAAAGCCTA
>Ga0180302_10001743_pt1 | contig 10398 bp, 10 predicted proteins | sample GuaBasSediGuay17_FD_121794 | JGI IMG/M metagenome (GOLD analysis project Ga0180302, IMG submission 121794) | Subseafloor sediment microbial communities from Guaymas Basin, Gulf of California, Mexico - Guay17, Core 4571-4, 12-15 cm | ecosystem: Environmental > Aquatic > Marine > Hydrothermal... | reverse complement strand
TATAGGCACCGTAAGCCCGTATATGTTCGAGCCCACCGTGACGTTTTCGGTTTGGATGATGGTCATCCTGGGAGGGCCGGCTAACAACACCGGCGCGGTCTTAGGGGCATTCCTCGTCGAAGGCTTCCACCGGTCGTCGAGGCTCCTTAAAGACTATATAGGGCTTCCTCTGGACCCGATAAACCTCCAGGTTATGCTTACGGCGCTTCTGGTAATCACGGTCGTATTCTACAGGCCACAGGGCCTGTTGAAGGAGAGGATCACTCCTCTAGATAGGGGCTTATTTAAGAAGCTTAAACCCATGTACAGGAGGGTTAAGACATGGGTTCGATCCTGAATACCGACAACCTAGTTAAAAGGTTCGGCGGCTTAACAGCCGTAGATAAGGTTACGTTAGACGTAGAGGAGGAGAGTATCGTAGGCCTCATAGGACCTAACGGAAGCGGAAAGACCACGTTGTTCAACGTTCTAACAGGCGTATACCGGCCGGATGCCGGGAAGATCTTCTTCCGTAGAGAGCGGATAGACGGGCTCCAGCCGCATCAAGTCTACATTAAAGGATTGGTTAGAACGTTTCAGACGCCTAAGATCATTCAGAAGATGACTGTTCTGGATAACGTTATGCTGGCCGTGAGGAACCCTGGGGAAAGCCTTCTAACGGCGCTGTTTAGACGTAGAAGATGGATAGGGTTTGAGAACAGGCTTAGGGAGAAGGCTCTAGAGATCTTGAGGTTTTTAGGTCTCGATAAACATGCGTACACACCCGCTAGCGAACTTTCTGGAGGCCAGATGAAGCTTCTGGAGATAGCTAGGGCGCTTATATCTGAGCCTAAGATGATGCTTCTAGATGAGCCTACTGCGGGGGTTAACCCTGTGCTGGCGTATACGATATTCGACCGGGTCGAGGAGCTTAGGAGGAGGTTTGGAATAACCTTCTTCATAATAGAGCATAGGATAGAGCTTCTGATGAAGTATGTAGATAGGGTCTACGTCATGCATCAAGGTAAACTTATAGCCGAGGGAGGACCTAACGATGTCATGAATAACCCTGACGTAGTTAAGGTGTACCTGGGGTCGGTGTGATGGTTCTAGAGGTTTTAAACCTAGTCGCGGGATATTGGAAGATTCCAGTAGTGGAGGACATCTCGATAAGAGTCGATAAGGGGGAGATAGTCGCGCTTCTAGGACCTAACGGAAGCGGGAAATCAACCATTCTTAAGAGCATAATGGGTTTTGCAAAGGTGTTCAAGGGTAGGATCATCTACAACGGCTTAGACGTGACAGGGGTTCCGGCTAACAGACTCGTCAGGATGGGTATCGGCTACGTCCCCCAGGTGTCCAACATCTTCGGAAGCCTAACGGTTAAGGAGAACCTCGAAATAGGTGCGTATCTCAGGAAGGAGAAGGTGGAAGATGATGTAGAAGAGGTGTTGGAGTTCTTCCCTGAGCTTAAAGGTATGTTGAGACGTAGAGCCGATAGCTTAAGCGGGGGGGAGAGACAACTTCTAGCTTTAGCTAGGGCGCTTATGGGTAAGCCGAGGCTCTTACTGTTGGATGAGCCCACGGCAAGTCTTTCGCCTAAAACCGCTTTAAACGTGTTTTCCAAGATAGTCGAGATAAGGGATGAGGGCATACCCATACTGATGGCTGAGCAGAACGTGCTTAAAACACTCGAGGTCTCAGATAAGGCATATATACTCGTGTCTGGTAAGTGCATAGCCTCAGGCTCCTCCGAGGAGATCCTTAAAGACGAGGACCTGGGTAAACTCTACCTTGGCCTAAAGTAGAGTAGGGATGAGTGTTAAACCTAAATCTCCGTCGCTACGTATATGGTACCAGATGAGGGTCGTAGCCGACGAGAGGGAACGATCATCCAGCGTCCCCACGCTACTAGAGGACATGGGGGTTCGAGTCGTATACGATGTCCTAGAGACCGGAGACTATCTGCTCTCCAATAGAGTTGCTGTGGAGAGGAAGACCGTGCCAGACCTCGTGGCCTCCATATTTGATGGACGGCTTTTCAAACAAGTTAAGGTCTTGAAGCAGGTCTACGAGAAGCCTATACTACTCATCGAAGGCGACCTAACGAGCGTCGAGAGACTCACGAACAGACCTAGGGCTATCATAGGGGCGTTAACGGCGATAGCCATAGGGTTTGAGATGCCGGTCTTATACGCAGGTGATAAACGACAAACGGCGGAGTACATATACACGATAGCATCTAGGCTTCATAAACGAGGCGAATCCAGACAGCCGATAACACCGCCTAAGGCGGGTAGGGTTTTCGACGAGAGAATTAGGGTGCTCATAACCCTACCCGGTGTAGGACCTACCCTAGCCGAGAGACTTCTCAAAAGATTTAGAAGCCTCAGAAACGTGTTCAACGCCTCCATAACCGAGCTGATGAAAGTCAAAGGCCTAAGCAGAGACAAAGCCGAAACCATCTACACGTTCATAAACAGCAGATATGCGGAGCCTGAAAAGGCGGGTAGACAGACGAGACTCGATTAGACCGAGGTAAACCTTAATAAATTCCTGGCTAAACCTAGGATCTTGGGCGGCTGTGGTCTAGTCTGGTAGGATTGGGGCCCCCCAAGCCCCAGGTCGCGGGTTCAAATCCCGCCAGCCGCATCGGCTTTTCAAGCATCCACCTCCATCCTTTATGAACAACCTAGTTTTATTTAGGCTATCTATGCTCTGAGCTTAGGCATTCTTCTAGCTCTTCTTTGATGACCCGCTCTACATCTTCGACTGTCCAACCTTCTACGTATAAAGAAGACCGGGGGTTAAGTTTAATTCATCAAACGCATTAACTGTTCTCGTCTGATGGTTCTATGAGCTTGAAGCCCATTCAGCCTCTTAAGCATATAATAGTAAAGCCCCTGGCTTCTGAGAGCCTTGGCGTTAGGTCTATGTGTCTCTACGTAGAGACCAAAGACGTCAAGGCGGTCCTAGACCCCGGTGTCTCGTTGGGTCCTAGGTTCAGGAGGCTTCCGCATCCACGGGAGTATAAGGCGTTAGAGGAGGCTAGGAGGAGGATAAGACACTACGCGTCTAAGGCGTATGTGGTGACTGTTTCGCATTATCACTATGACCATATAACTCCACCGTTCGAGTCGGACTGGGTCTGGACGTGGAGCAACCGTGAGGAATGCGCAGCCATATACAGCGGCAAGCTCATGCTCGTCAAAAATATAAAGCGTAAGATAAACCTCAGCCAGAGACAGAGAGGATGGATACTTCAAAAATTCACCAGAGAAATCGCCGAGAGGATAGAGGTTTGCGACGGGAAAACCTTCGAGTTTGGAGACACAGTCTTCAGGTTTTCCGAGCCCGTACCTCATGGTGAGGAAGGCTCCGCCTTAGGGTGGGTTCTAATGGTCACGGTTGAAAGCCGCGGTGAGAAGCTGCTTTACTGCTCAGATGTCCAAGGCCCCATGTCGAGCAAGACGCTTGAACTCATACTCGCCGAAAAACCCGACATGATTGTAGTGGGAGGACCGCCGTTATACTTAGCAGGGTTTAGAGTACGGAAGGAGAGTATAGAGAGGGGGTTGGAAAACTTAGCCAAGCTCGTTTCCGAGACCCGTGTAACGGTGGTGGATCACCATTTACTTAGAGACCGAGGCTGGAGAGATGCTGCTAGACACGCCTTCTCAGAAGCTGCTAGACACGGTAATATGCTGTACATAGCCGCCGGATTCTTAGGATTAGAGGAGAACCTTCTAGAAGCCTACAGGGCTGAGCTCTACGAGAAGGAGCCTCCCTCTAGGGAGTTCATCCGATGGACTAGGCTTCCGGCTGATAAAAGAAGAAGGGTTGAACCCCCTATCTGAGGGTTAACAATCGACTTGCTTCACGAGTTTCTCTATCTGTCTTCTACAAAGGTAGAGGTCTATCGGACTGTAGCCCGAGTATATCTCTATGACCAAAGGAATTCGACGGGGCTTCACCATAGCGAGCAGAGGTTTGAATTCTAAATCGCCTAAACCGATTATGAGGTTTTTAAACCGCAAGTCTTTGGTTATATCGTTCATGTGGATCACTAGGATGTAATCTAAAAGCTTGGATGCATAGGAGGATACGTCGAAATCTACGGTAGCGGCCGCCGCGACGTCTAGGCAGAAACCGAGCCTCGGCGAGCCTACCTTATGCAACACATAGTCGATGTCCTCGGGCTTTCTCAGAATCTTAATCGACCCTACCTCGCCGTTCTCCAGAGCAAGTTTAACGTCATAGCAGCTACACTCGTCTATGAGTTTTTTACAGCAACAGGCGACCGTATCCATTGAAATACCCTTTTTAAAAGAGGCAGGTGTAACGCTAACTATGGGGCATTTGAAAGACTCCGCCTCGGCTACGACCTTACGGACCCTTGTGATGGACTTCTTAAGCCTCTCCTCATCGTCCACGTAGAGAGAACCCGCCTCGAAGGAAACGACTTGCATAAGCCCCTTATCGACCCATTGCTTAAGCTCTTTCAGATAATCCGTTTTAAGACGACCTATCTTAACCACTCCGTCTTTGAAACAGTAGGATTCGTCGATTATTCTGAAAAACTCGACATCGAGATATCTGAAGCCGAGGTTGTAGATGTCTTTCAACCAGCTATTGAACGGTGACTTAGCATTATGGGTTGAGGCGGCTATGATGGTTTTAACCATGAATGCACCATCTCCTAGACCCCAGACTAGCATTAAAATAAAAGGCAGATGCTCCTAAATAGGTTAACGTTCTCTCGCACGGAAAGAGAAAAGTCTTAAGCTGAAATCCCGGTAAGATCTCGCTTAGGGTGCTCGGTTTGATCATAGACGTACACACCCATCTCGGCTCGGTGAGGTCTTATTCACCGGTTTTAAAAGGGGTGATCACGGTTTCTAAGGACGACTTGAAGGAGTACATGAATGCAGTAGGTGTAGACTACGCCGTCCTTCTATCTACCCCTGAGCTTAGGCCCGACATAGGTGAAAACATCTACGATGCATGGAAAGTTCTAGACGCTTGCAGAGGAGAGCATAATCTCATACCGTTCTGCTCGATAAACCCGACGGTCGAAGATGCCCTAGAAACGGTCGAAAGGCTCTATGAGGAGGGGGCTAGAGGATTCGGTGAGCATAAGGTCCGGCTTAGAGTCGACCACCCGTCTTCGAAAGCCATATATGAGCTGTGCGGAAGGTTGGGTATGCCTGTTTTACTCCATATAGACCGCGGGCATAACATGGATATACATGCCTTCATAGAAGTCGCCAAGACCCATTCGAACACCGTGTTCATAGCTCATGGACCTGGCTGGTGGAGGGAGATATCGGCTAACCCGCCCCCAGACGTCGACTATCCAAAAGGCCCCGTGAAACCTGGAGGACTAGTCGAAAAAACCCTTAAGGAGCTGCCTAACGTCTACGCAGATATATCGGCTACATCCGGGTTGAACGCGTTGTCTAGAGACCTAGGATACTCGAGGAGGTTTTTGAGAGAATGCCGGGATAAAATTCTCTACGGGACGGACTTCCCATGTATATGCGACTATGGAGACCAGTATGGACCTAACAGGAGACATCTGAAGCTCCTCAGAAAGCTTGAGCTTGAAGAGGAGGTCTACGAGGCGATAATCTATAAGAACGCCGAGAGGATCTTGAAGCTCTAGGAAAAAAATAATAGGGGTTAGCCGCTGTAAAGAATTATCCTCTTGAGGTAATCCAGTATTCTAGCTTGGTCTCCCATAGCCCTGATTTCCTCAAACTCCTCCTTAGACGCGTATATCGTCAGAGCCTTCTTGTAGAGGTTTGCGAAAAGCTCCTTTGAGAGCCTAAGAGCCTCGACCGGATTCATCCTATATGAGAACTGGTCCAGTACAAACCAGCCTTTAAAACCTGTATTCAACGCCGCGTATAGGAAGTCTATGAACATCCATAGGTCTCCTGTACCGACGACACGGTCCTCGTCGTTGCTGTGGGTCTTAGCCGTGTTCACGTGAAACGTAATTATCGGCACTCCGAACTTCTTAGCAGCGTAGACGGTGAAAGCAGGTTCCACTGCATACATGACCTCGTGCCCATAGTCTATCGTGATCCCCATAATCTTGGAGCCGAGCTCCTCGTTGACGGCCTTAGCCAGCAACATGGCAAAATGTGAGGTCGGGACTATCATGTTACCCTCCTTAGGCTCCTTAAGCTTAGCCTCGATCGCGAAGGCTAGGCCGAGTTTCCTAGCTCGCCCGGCTAGGGTCAGACAGGCCTCGTAGAGCCATTCAAGCCTCTTGCCGTAGTCGACCTCGAGACTGTAGTCCCATCCGTCTTGGCCAGGCCATAGGGAAGCCGCATCTGCTCCGAGCTCTTTCGCTAACTCCAACCCGTCTAGGAGAACGTTTAAAGCCTCCTTTCTAAGCTGCTCGTCTGGGTTCGTTACGCTTCCGAGTTTCCATTTGGATATACCGGATATATCTAAAGCAAGACCGGCTGGTTTTAAACCCAGCTCCGCCATGTATTCCTTAACTTCTCCGACAAGCCCCCAGTCTACTTCGTAGCTCGAATTCATAAGTTGGGTGTTTAGCAGGGTCGCGCCTTTTATACCGGCTTTGTGGATACGCTTCAGCCTAGACTTCAAGTCCACGGGTAGACCTGGGAAGTATCCACTAGTGTTAAACCTGTCTGAGAAGTCTCCTGCAGCCCAGGTTCCAGCCCCGAACTTGACGTCGAACTCTTCGAAAAACTCGTCGATTACAGAGCCTTCTATGAAGCCCTTAAACCTAGAGAGTTTTTCGGAAATATCGTTCATAATCGACCGTTAAGATATCTGGTTTAAACGAATATAAGCGTGAATGGTCAGATCTTTCAAACGTTAAAAGGGAGGCCTGCGTAATGGGCGTGGAAATGGTCGATATAACCGGTAAAAACGAGGTGTATCGGGAAGCCGTGGCAGAGGGGTTTATCAGGCTCAGACCTGAGACCGTATCGGCCATGGTAGAGGGTAGGGTTCCGAAGGGCGATGTATCGACCGCCGCTCAGTTAGCTGCCATAAATGCCGTTAAAAAAACCCCGGAGCTTATCCTTTTGGCCCATCCTATACCTGTGACATCGGTCGACGTGAAGATCGAGCCTCTAGAAGAATCGGTAAAGGTTACCGTGACCGTTAGAGCTACCGCGAAAACCGGGGTGGAGCTGGAGGCGCTTACAGGGGTTATGGCTGCTCTGCTCACGATATTCGACATGTGCAAACAGCTTGAAAAAGATGAAGGGGGGCAGTATCCGTCGACTGTCATCACGGATATAAGGGTCATTAGAAAGGTTAAGGCTACTACTAGGTAGCCGCTATGGTTTAACCAAGATCTTCAAAGCGTTAGGAAGCTCACGTTTTAACGCCTTTTCAAGGCTGTCTAACCCTATCACGTGGCTTATGAGAGGCTTGACATCTACAGCTCCGGATGCTAACAGGTTCAGCGCATTATCCATCTCATAGGGGTTTATGAAGCTACCGATTATCGTGAGTTCGCGTTTGTACAAGTCGTAGGGTTTGATCTTCCACAGGTCTTTCTCAGACGCCACGCCGAAGACCAGTAGACGGCCTCCAGGCTCTAGACAGCTAAGCGCCAGGTCTAGCGGAGCCGAGCCTCCGGCCGCATCTATCGCGGCTTCAACCCCCTTACCGCTGAGGAACTGCCTAACTCTTTCAGAGAGCCGTTCTTCAGACGGGTTAACCGTTAGGTCGGCTCCGAGTTCTGACGCGAGTTTAAGCCGTTTCTCGTTTACCTCGGCCACTACGACCTTACCGGCTCCGCATCTCTTAGCGAGCTGTAGGTGGATGAGACCTATCGGACCCGCCCCGATTATCAGGACGTCGTCTCCAGGCTGGATAGATAATCTTGTGAAACCATGTACACAACATGAGACCGGTTCGGCGAAGGCCGCCTCTTCGAGGCTTAAACCTTTGGGAACCTTATACAACTGCGACACCGGAGCTACGACGTATTCTGCAAAGCCTCCACTGGTCGTGACGCCTATCGCCTCGAGGTTCGGACATAGGTTACGTCTGCCTCTTCGACAGTAGCGGCATACTCCGCACGTTATGTTCGGGTCTACGGCCACTTTATCTTCAGGCTCTATATTAGATACGGCTTCGCCAACCTCGACCACGACCCCTGAGAGCTCGTGTCCAGGTATGAGTGGAAGCCGCGCCCAGGGCATAGCACCCTCGTATATGTGTATGTCGGTGCCGCATACCCCGCATGCGTGAACCTTCACCAGGGCTTCGCCGGGTTTGACTGATGGGACGTCTACATCGACTATGTCTAAGCTGTAAGGTCTTCTGATCAGAGCTGCTTTCAAACAGGGTCTACCTCCATTTAACCGATACAGGGTTTCCTTTTTATAACGGCTTCGGAATCTAATCGCCGACTCGCGTGGGTAAACTCTTTAAACATCTTTACGTATCTTCCTATAGCTAGGTTTTGGAGGTTGTAACGGAATGCCGATCATAGGAGTTGTGAGCAGGGTTTCAGGACCTGTCGTAGTGGCCAAGGACGTTTTAGGGGCTAAGATGTATGAGCTGGTTAGGGTCGGCGAGGAGAAGCTCATAGGCGAGATCATAAGGGTCGAAGGAGATAGGGCGGTGATACAGGTTTACGAGGAAACCGCCGGTTTAAAGCCGGGGGAACCTGTTCTATGCACGGGAGAGCCGCTGTCGGTCGAGCTAGGGCCGGGTCTCATAGGTCAGATATATGATGGGATTCAGAGACCTCTGCCGGACGTGGAAGCCCTCATAGGACCGTTTCTTAAAAGGGGATACGCGATCCCGGCTTTAAATAGGCGTAAAAAGTGGTGTTTCAAACCTACCGTTAAGTCTGGTATACGGGTGTCGGAGAACGATGTGATAGGTATAGTGTCTGAAACCAGCATGGTCGACCATCGGGTTATGGTACCCCCAGGTGTCAGGGGCGAGCTTACCTACATAGCTGCGGAAGGCGACTACACGGTGGAGGATACGATAGCCGTAGTAGAACGGGAGGGAGAGAAGTACGAGGTTAAACTCATGCATAGGTGGCCGGTTAGACGGGCTAGACCATACGTTAGGAAGCTCCCACCTGAAACACCCCTCATAACCGGTCAGAGGGTTATAGACGTGTTCTTCCCGATGGCTAAGGGAGGAGCCGCAGCGATACCAGGAGGCTTCGGAACAGGTAAGACTATCATGCAGCACCAGCTTGCTCAGTGGGCAGACGCCGACATAGTGATCTATGTCGGATGCGGCGAGAGGGGTAACGAGATGGCTGAGGTGTTGGAGAGGTTCCCCGAGCTTAAGGATCCGAGGACCGGTAAACCTCTTATGGATAGGACCATCCTAGTGGCTAACGTTTCGAACATGCCCATAGCAGCTAGGGAGGCTAGCGTGTACACTGGGATGACGATGGCTGAATATTTCAGGGATATGGGCTACGACGTCGCGTTGATGGCTGACTCGACCAGCAGGTGGGCTGAGGCTCTTAGGGAGATATCCGGTAGACTGGGTGAGATGCCTGGTGAGGAGGGGTATCCGGCTTACCTAGCGAGTAGGCTTGCAGAGTTCTACGAAAGGGCCGGTAGGGTCGAGTGCTTGGGGTCTCCGCGTAGGATAGGGTCTATTTCGGTCGTCGGGGCTGTATCTCCTCCTGGGGGCGACTTTTCAGAGCCTGTTACGGTGAACACCCTCAGGATAGTCAAGGTCTTCTGGGCTTTAGACAGCGACCTAGCTCAGCGTAGACACTTCCCGGCGATAAACTGGCTTAGGAGCTATTCGCTGTATCTTGACGACTTGAGCGGTTGGTTTAGGAAGCGTGTGGACCCAGAGTGGGATGAGCTTAGAGCCGAGGCCATGTATATCCTACAGAGGGAGGAAGAGCTTAGAGAGATAGTCCAGCTTGTTGGCCCAGACGCCTTGTCAGACGCTCAGAGGGTATACCTGGAGATAGCTAGGATGATACGGGAGGACTTTCTGATGCAGCACGCCTACCACCCGGTCGACACATACTGCCCTATAGAGAAGGCTAGGGAGATGCTTAAGGCCATACTCAAGATGTATAGGCTGACTCAAAGAGCTGTCGAGAAAGGTGTGCCTCTTCAGAAGATACTGGAAACGCCTTTGAGAACACTTATAGCTAGGATGAAGATCCAACCCATGGAGAAGTTCGGAGACTACATGAAGAAGCTGAACGATGAGATGGATAGGTTCTTCTCATCCGTTTTACGGTAAAGGTTTTAACCAGGTTTCAGGTTAGATGTAGGTGCTGATTGCCATGGCGCTGACATCTATACGAAGCTACTCGACCGTTTCGAGGATAACAGGCCCTCTGCTTTTCGTCGAGAGGGTTAAGGCCGTAGGCTACGGTGAGCTCGTCAAAGTAGTCACTCCTGAAGGGGAGGTGAGGAG
>Ga0180302_10001742_pt1 | contig 10407 bp, 14 predicted proteins | sample GuaBasSediGuay17_FD_121794 | JGI IMG/M metagenome (GOLD analysis project Ga0180302, IMG submission 121794) | Subseafloor sediment microbial communities from Guaymas Basin, Gulf of California, Mexico - Guay17, Core 4571-4, 12-15 cm | ecosystem: Environmental > Aquatic > Marine > Hydrothermal... | reverse complement strand
TTCCTTTCTAATTACATTAATCATTCCAGTACATGTAACAAATATGTCTCCTATTGGTGCTGCTTCAGATAACGGCATTACTCTAAATCCCTCTAAGTGGGCCTCTAAAGCCTTAATTGGATCGACCTCAGTAACGATAACGTTAGCTCCCAATCCTCTAAACCTCCTAGCTACTCCCCTACCAACAAATCCAAAACCACATACTACAACTGTTTTCCCAGCAATTAATAGAGCAGTTGCCCTAAGTATGCCATCAACAGTACTTTGACCCGTACCAAAAGTATTATCAAATATTCTCTTAGTTGGTGTGTCATTAACAGCTATAACTGGATATCTTAATAATCCTCTTCTCTCCATGGCTCTTAATCTAATAACTCCAGTTGTCGTCTCCTCTGTACCACCTATTATATTAGGTAAAGCCTCTAATCTCTTCTCGTGAATGGTAACGTGTAGATCCCCACCATCGTCAATTACAATTTGAGGGTTTGTATCAATTACATAATTGATCATAGCCCAATAATCATCCGTAGATTCTCCTCTCCAACCAAACACATTAACTCCTATAGATGATAGATATGCCGCAATATCATCCTGAGTAGTCAATGGATTTGAAGCGCATAACGAAACTCTAGCACCCAACCTAGTTAACGCCCAGACTAAAACACTAGTTTCCTTAGTAATGTGTAGGCAAGCTCCAACTCTAATATCCTTTAAAGGCTGCTCCCCTTCATAATCCTCAACTATCTTAACTAATGCTGGCATATGCTTCAATGCCCATTCATACCTCTCTCTACCCTTCTTCGCCAACTCCGGATGCTTAATTATACTAACCAATATCAGACACCTCACTTAGTAATCTACTAACCGACTTATTAACTTTCTCATAGACGCTATTCACATCTATTCCGATAAACTTTCCCTCATGGTATTTTATCTCTCCATTAATAATAACAGTATCTACGTCTAAAGACCTAATACAATATACGAGGTGACTAATTGGATCATAGATGGGGATTAAGTGAGGATTAGATAGATTGATTATAGTAATATCCGCTAAATATCCAGGCTTTATATCACCTATACCACTGTATGAGAGAGCCTTCGCACCATATATAGTTGCCATTTTAAAAGCAGTTCTTGCAGGGATTGATGTCGGATCTCCAGTAATTACTTTTTGAAGTAGGCTTGTAATTTTCATAGTTTCAAATATATCTAATGTGTTATTCGACGCTGGGCCGTCTGTACCTAATCCCACTATAATACCTTCATTAATCAACTTATAGATGGGTGAAATCCCCATACCTAACTTCATGTTTGAAATTGGATTATGGGAAATCTTAACATTATTATCTTTTATCGCCTTTATATCATCGTTAGATAAATGGATTGCATGAGCTGCGAGAAAATACTCATTTAATACACCTAAATTATCAAGATATTTAAATAAGCTACCATTCGGTATTTTAACGTTAAATCTTTCAGAGGTTATCTTGGCTTCATTAGGATCTTCAGCTACGTGTGTAGTTATAATTACCCTACCACTATCACCATATTTTTCATCAGCCCACTTCCTTAACTCAGACAATTCAATCCATAAATCTGGATCGACAGTATATGGTGCATGTGGGCCGACCGCTACCCTAATTAGCCCATCCCTACCATGCCACCTGGATAGTGCGTTCTTTATATTCCTTATATTCTCATCTTTTTGCCATGTAAAAACTGCTATTCCAACTACTCCACGAAGTCCAATACGCAGTAATCCTGAAGCCTCATTATGATCCGGGTGGTAATGGTATAATGTGCAGATAGTTGTTACTCCCATCCTAATAGACTCTAAAGCTCCGAGCATAGCTCCAATTTCTATATCCTCCGGCTTAAGCTTTGCCTCAATAGGCCAGATCCACTTTTCAAGCCATTCTTGAAGCGGATAGTCGTCAGCATACCCCCTAAAAAGCGTCATGGATATGTGGGTATGAGTATTAATTAGCCCAGGAATAATCATCTTACCATTAGCCCTTATCCTTTCAAATCCTCTACCTACTGACTTTTTAACCTCCTTCAAATCTCCTGCTTCAACAATTAAATTATCCTCAATTAACACTCCTCCCTCTTTAAAAACCTTCTCTTGCGTAATCAAATATCCACCTTCAATAAATATCTTCATCTAATCATCCTCCTAAGAATCTCCTTAGCATATTCCTCATATTCGACACAGTAATCTCTAAAATCGATAATATTATATACCTTACTGACAACTTTAGGAAGTAAATTAAGAATCCTATCTTTAACTTTACTCATAATCTCATATACTTCCTCTTGAGTTACTCTTTTTTGTATTCCGGCCGCATAGTTTGTCACTATAGCAATCAAACTATAATGCATCGCTAATTCTCTTGCTAAACTAGCTTCAGGGGCATTGGTCATACCGACAATATCGGCTCCTAATAATCTAAACATCCTAATTTCAGCTGGAGTTTCAAATCTAGGTCCTTCAAAACATACGTAAGTCCCTCCCAACCTAGCCCTTATCTTAAGCCTCCTACATTCACTAAATATAATCTTATTCAATTTTTCACAGTAAGGCTTCGAAAAATCCACGTGAACAACAATATCATCGTAAAAAGTATACTTTCTAGTCTTCGTATAATCAATTAAATCATTAGGTACAACTATCATCCCAGGCTTAATCCTTAATTTAAGAGATCCAACAGCACTTATACCAATTACCCATTTCGCCCCTAAATACTTAACTGCAAGAATATTAGCTAAATAAGGAACCCTATGAGGAGGATATACATGCCCAAATCCATGTCTCGGTAAAAATATCAACGGTAAACCGTCAACTTCCCCAACTACACTCTCTACATCACCATAAGCAGTCCTAATTTTAATGCGCTGACCCTTATCTTCAAAAAGGCCTTCTAAGCCTGATCCACCTATTATAGCCACTTCAGCTTTCATCACAAAATATATAGTTAGATAACGGTTTTAATGAGGCAACATACTTACTATTGAAGTTATAGAGTAATATTAACGAACTTGAGTAAGTACACTTAAGAGCTTTATTAGGTTAGGATACATTATTAAGTATAGTGTGGCTTAATAGGTGATGTATATTATGGATGATAAACAATACTTGAAGATGCTTGACGAGCTATACAAGAAGTTACCGCCAAGAAAAGTTAGAACTGAAAGATTTAAAGTACCTAGAGTTGAGGTTTTTCAGCATGGAAATAAAACTACACTTATAAACTTTAGGCATATAGCTGAGTATCTAAATAGGCAGGAGAAAATATTAAGAGTATTTTTAGCAAGGGAGTTGGCTTCTCCAGCAGCTCCATCAAATGGCAAGCTAGTATTTCATAGTAAAATAGACGCAGATACCCTACAGTCAGCGATTGACTACTTCGTTAAGAAATATGTTATATGCCCAGTATGTAATGGTCCAGATACTAAATTAATAATAACAAAGAAGAACTGGTATCTCAAATGTGAGATCTGTGGCGCAGAATCTCCAGTCCCTCCAATTAGAATGTAGTGATCTATGTGATTGAAAAATTAAATAATTCACGAGAATCAAGGGATAAGGAAGAGAATAATGATAGAGTATACTATGTCTATGAGATGAATACTGAAATGGGATTAATGCTGAATATATATGATAAGGAGGTTATAGAGTCAAATTTGATTAAAGGATTAAGGTATAACAAGGAGTATAAGGAGAAGGATATTAAGGAGATAATTATACATGCGGTTTCCCTAACATTTTACGGTGATAAAGCAGTTAGCTTAGGAATATCTCTTGGATACATACATCCAGAAGCCATTAAGGAGCTAAAGGGAGTTAAAGTAGCGATGTTTATGAGAATCTAAAGAATTTTTAGAGCTTAAAAAGCAATAGTTAACTTTCTTCAAATTAATTAATAATCTAACTTTTGTAAATTAACTTAGCCCTATAAGTTTCGGAATAACCATTATCATTTATATTATTACTGAAAAATATAATTTGGATTATGAGATGTTTAACTAGGGAGGTGAATAATTGTGGGTAAGCGAAGGGTATTGTCGGAAAAGGAGTTAAAGGATACTCCATTACCCAGAGAGGGACAGTTATTAGGTGTAGCTAAGAAGTTATTAGGCGCCGATAGAGTACTTGTACTATGTGCTGATGGAAAGGAAAGGATATGTAGAATTAAGGGTAGTATTAGGAGGAAGATTTGGATAAGGGTTGGAGACGCTGTACTTGTTGAGCTATGGGGCTTTCAAGACGACACAAGAGGTGATGTAATAGGTAAATACACAAAAGCTCAAAAACAATGGCTTATTGAAAATGGCTACTTACCAGAATGGATAGCTTAAATGGACGTGCATAGGTAATGAAGGACTACGATATAAGGAAGAAAATAATTGAGAAGCTAGAGAGAAGGATAAATAGATATATTAAGGAACAGCGAATGTTAATCAAAGACTCGGACTATGAAGAAACGGTCGAAGAGGTATTCGATAGAACTACAATAATGACAATATACAAAATGATGAACACAGGAGTAATAGGCGAGCTACATGGCGTCATTTCCGCGGGGAAAGAAGCTAGAATATACGCTGCTACAGATTCAAATGGAAATCCAATAGCTGTAAAGATTTTCCTAGTTAAGACTGCGGAGTTTAGAAGAGGAAGGATGAAGTATATACTTGGAGATCCTAGATTTGAGGGGATGGGTTTAACTGGTAAAGGTGTAATATACGCATGGGCATCTAAAGAATATAAAAATTTAAAATTAGCATATGAAGCTGGAGTTTATGTACCAAAACCTATTAAGCAAGAGAAAAATGTTTTGGTTATGGAGTTTATAGGTGAAAATTTCGTCCCAGCTCCAACATTAAGGGAGCTACCAGTAGTTACTGAATATATGTTATTACAAATTTTAAGGCAAGTTAAAATTTTATATAAGAAAGCCGGATTAGTTCATTCAGACTTAAGTGAATATAACATTTTCTACTATAAGAGAAAACCAATATTGTTTGATTTTGGTCAAGCAGTATTAACTACACACCCAAATGCTGAAGTCTATCTTATAAGGGATATATCAAATATTCTAGACTTCTTTAGAAGTAGGGACGTACTAACTCCAGACTTAGATAGTATAATGGAGTATATTAAAGGGTGAACTTCTTGTTTGAACAAGTAATAAATATGTATCCTGATAGGGTGGGCGTATTAATCGGTAAGAAAGGTAGTATTAAGGAGCAAATAGAGAGGTATACAAATACTATAATTGAAATTGATAGTAAAACGGGGCAGGTTAAAATTAGGGGAGATAATGTCGAAGATGTAATGACCGCATTAAATATAGTTAAAGCAATTAATCTAGGGTTCTCACCTGAGCGGGCATTTGCCTTACTTGATACGGACATGAACTTACATGTAATTGACCTTTATGAGTACATAAAGAGAGATCCAAATGACCTTAAGAGAGTTTTAGGTAGAATAATTGGTGAGAAAGGTAAAGCTAGAAGGGTAATTGAGGAAACGGCTGAAGTATACCTATCCATATATAGGCATTTTGTCTCAATAATTGGAGCATTTGATAATATTCTAATGGCTAAAGAGGCTATTAAGATGTTAATTGAAGGAGCTCCTCATCGGGCAGTCTACTCATATCTATTTAATCAAAGAAGGTTTAGAAAAACAGCTGAATTATGGTGGTGAACATAAAGTTACGTCTATTCTAGCCTTTACCTGGTTTCCATCACTTAATTTAAATATTAGTAGAATTTCTCTTCTGTTTTACCTAAGTAAAAGCCATCTTATATAACGTAAGTCATACTATAGATTATTGTTGAAATATGATGGTAGAAGAGTACAAGGAACTATCGCCAAGCGAATTTTTCTATAGAAATAGAGAATTGGCTGGCTTTACAAGTCCTAGTAGATCACTTTACACGGCAATTAGAGAATTATTTGAAAATTCGATGGATGCATGTGAATTATATGGGATCAAACCAGATATCTTGATTATATTAAGGGAGGTAAAAAAGGTATCAAATGAAACTTCAATTTATAGGCTATATATTAGGGATAATGGTTCTGGAATTCCAGAAGAACACATACTAGGCGCATTAGGTAAAATGTTATATTCCTCTAAGTATGTTTTAAGGCAAAGTAGAGGGACTTTCGGACTAGGGGGTACAATGGCATTACTATATGGACAGATAACTACAAATCAACCAATTAAAGTCACCTCAGCAACTATTAAGTCGAAGAAAATATATCAGTATGTATTTAAGATAGATATAAGGAGCAATAAGGCCGAAGTTAAAGAATTTAAACGGTATAGAAATCGTAATAAATGGCATGGCACAATAATCGACTTTATGCTAGAGGGAAATTACTCGAGAATTAAATCGAGAATCATTGAATATTTCAAGTATACTGCTGCTATATCACCCTACGCAGAAATTACCTTTATAGATCCAGATGGGAGATTATTCCTATTTAGAAGAACTAGTAGTAAAATGCCAAAGCCTCCAAAAGAGACAAAACCACACCCACATGGAATAGACTTTGAAACTTTAAAGAAGATGTTAATCGATGCTGATCCAAAGATGACGATTAAAGAGTTTTTAAAGACTAGTTTTCATAGAGTCGGCGATAGAATTGCATCCAATTTTCTCTCATATGCGAAATTAAATCCAAACCTAACAATTGAAGATCTCTTAAGTGATAAAAGTGGAAAGTTAGTTGAAAAATTATATAGATCTTTACAGAATTACGACCGATTCCTATCCCCTAGCGCCGACGTACTATCTCCCATAGGTGCTGACATCCTAAAGGAGGGAATCATTAAAGAATTTCACCCTCAATACGTGGATGTAGTTGTAAGGCCCTCCTCAAGCTATAAGGGTCATCCATTTATAGTTGAAGCGGCAATTGCCTATGGAGGCGGAATACCCGGTAGCGCGGGGGAGATTGTACTATTCCGGTATGCCAATAAAATACCATTATTATATGATGAAGCTAATGATGTTGCTAGAAAAGTATTGAATAACATAAATTGGAGTAGTTATAGAAGGCCATATGACGGACCAACAGCGTTCTTTATTCATATATGTAGTACGAAGGTACCATTTAAGAGTGTTGGAAAGGAATTTATAGCTGATATACCTGAAGTTGAGAGAGAGATAGAATTAGCAGTTAAAGAATTACTTAGAGGTCTAACTAGATATACTCGGAAGATACAAAGGAGGATGGAAGCTCAAAAGAGAGTTGAATTATTTAGGAAATATTTACCTCAAATTGCAAAGTTTTCGACTGGTTTAGCCGGTAAAAGAAAGGTTCCAAATGTAGAGTATTTGATTGAGAAGATAGAAGATAGATATGGAATAAAATCTACTAAGTAGCTTTTTCTTCAGCAAGAAACTCATCCATTTTATCCTTTAAATATTCATCAACTATGAATGAAAGCCCATACCTGCTAAATGCCTCTAACTCAGACTTCCTCCTTAACTTCCTAAACTTCTCTAACTCCCTCTTCCACGGCATTGCTTGATATCTAGGATCCTTCATCAATTCCTCAAGCCTCTTTAAATCTCTATCGGTAAATGGATCCGATGGAAGCTTATACTTTATAATATCCGTAGCCCATACACCGATCCACTTAGCATCAGGAGTATGTAGTTGTCTAATATGTGCCGAATGTGCAGACCCAAAAATTATTACACCTGCTATATGCATGCCGTATACGTCTCCATCTGTAAAGATGTAAACTGGCAAGTTAAGCTCATCATGTAACCTCCTAATTAAGTACCTAGCAGCTCTAGGTGCCTGTCCAGATGTACTAATTAATATGGCTTTATATTTCTTATAAACCCTCTCCTCGATAAATCTATTAAAGATCGCATCCTTCTCTATAACAAAAACTCTCTCAGCCCTACATTTTCTAAATCTAGCTGTTTTAATGGCGTGGCCAATCATTAATCCATCTGGATGCTGACTTAAATCAACGACTTTTCCTTCATATCCTGGAACTGTATACTCAATTTCCATTTCCCCAAATATAGCTGCCCTCTCAGCTGGAAATATATTCATCTCCTCCCTAGGTCTACCGATTAAAGCCTCTAAATCCATAATTAATTCATCAGACTCTCTTTGTTCCTCAAATGAAATCTCATATGCTTGGGATGAGTAATAAACATCTCTTAACGTACTAGTTTTCTTACTTAGTAATAGTTCCTTAGCAAAGTAGGCTATCCACGTAAATTGTGCAAATCTCCTTAAGTGTAATAAGTTTGCGGCAGTTCTAACCTTATACTGCTCACCTAATACATACCCCCGTTCCTTAACATCATATACTATATTCTTCACACTTCTACTCGGTATCTTTACAGCCGGAAACCGTTTATTGTTTAAAGCTTCCCATATATCATTACCTAATTTAGTTAGCTCAAGTATGATTTGCCTCCTACGAAGCTCGGGGTCCAACTAAGAAACACCTCATATTAAATACATGTTGTTATAAATAATAAATTATAGGTGGCTTTAAATGGCTAGTAGAAAATACATGGAGAGTGGTACAGTTGTAAGATTACTGTCGCTAATTCTATTCATAATATCCATTATATTAATTGTAAATATAGCAGTTAGTAGCGAACTACCTACAATTTATAAAACAATTGGGTATATAATCTCAATTTTAATCTTAATTCCATCGGTTATCGGATTAATAGCAAAATATGGAGAATAATTTCCTTATTAACTGTAAAAATTCTCCTTGCTTAAAAATAATGGATCTCAAGTATTAGAGTAAACAATTTATTTAGCTTAATTATAAATACAATTTTGGTGATTTTTTCGTGGGTATCTATATAATTTTAACTCGATTGACGGATGAAGGAGCTAAAACCTTAAAAGAAAGGCCTGAGAGGGTTAAAGAAGTCAATCAAGAACTTGAGAAAATGGGGTTAAAGGTACTTGAACAATATATCGTATTTGGAGAATATGACTTTGTAAATATTGTTGAAGCTAAGGACAATATATCTGTTATGAAGGCTATGGTTGAATTAGCGAGTAGAGGAACTATTAGAACAACTACATTACCAGCGATTCCAGTAGATGAATTTATAAAGGAGATGAAGAAATAACCTCTCCCCTACTTTTTACTAAATTAATATTTTCAATTATTATTGAAGTATTTTTAAGCTTAAATATAATTATCTTACTGTAATTGTTGGCGGATGAGCTAATCATGTATGATGAAGATGAGTTAGAAAGGATTAAACAAGAGAAACTCAGGAGGTTATTAGCACAGCAGGAAGCTCAAAGAAGGCTACAAGAGGCTATGGCTCAAGCTGAAAGAGAGGCTCAAATAGAAGCCATTAAAAAAGTAATATTACTTAGGTATGTAGATAAGGATGTAAGGGAGAGGATATATAATATTAGATCAGTAAATCCAGAATTTGCTAATAGAATAGAGGCATATATTATAGCACTAATACAATCGAAAAGGGTTAATAGGATAGATTTTGATACATTCAAATGGATAATTGAAAATATAAAGGGCAAGAAGTGATCTAATCTTACCTAAAATAGTTAGTTCTAAAAAATAGGGTAATATTTTAGTTCGAATTATTAGTGTGTATTTAATCATTATCGAAGTTAGGAAGTATGATGAGAATAGATGAATATAAATTCGGTAAGATCATAATTAACGGAGTATCATATGAATCGACGAATATTGTAATTTTTCCAGATCATGTAGATACTAGTTGGTGGATGAAGGAAGGACATAAATTAACATTAGATGATTTAAGGGAAGTCCTTAGATATAAGCCTGAGGTTATAGTGATCGGTACTGGAGCATATGGGCTAGTAAAAGTATCAGGGAACATAATCTCGAGTTTAGAGAGTAAAGGTATTAAAGTGATTGTAAAACGGACGGATGAAGCATGTAAGGAATTTAATAGGTTATTAAGTAAAGGGGTAAGAGTTATAGCAGCATTACATCTTACTTGCTAATTTAATAATTAAGCTAGAGCACACTACTTAAAATTGATATAACCGAAATATATTCAGTCATTATTGATGCAAGATGGCGGAAGTACTCGATTTTGAGGAGGAGTATTTGGGTGATGGATGGATTAAATTAAAGCTATCAGACGGTACTATTCTTAAGGTTAAACCTGAAATATCAGGTGTTGTAAGATTAAATCAATATGATCGCTTTGGAAACCCAGTATATGCCGTCTCAACACAAACTATAATTAGATTAGTTCATATACCTAAGGAATTAAGAAAACCAGTTGAAATTAAGAAGAAGCCAGACGTATATGGGTAAGAGGATTTATAGCTAATTACGATGAATTTCATTAATAGTTAGAGCGTCTACATTCAACCTAAATACTCTC
>Ga0180302_10001741_pt1 | contig 10410 bp, 8 predicted proteins | sample GuaBasSediGuay17_FD_121794 | JGI IMG/M metagenome (GOLD analysis project Ga0180302, IMG submission 121794) | Subseafloor sediment microbial communities from Guaymas Basin, Gulf of California, Mexico - Guay17, Core 4571-4, 12-15 cm | ecosystem: Environmental > Aquatic > Marine > Hydrothermal... | reverse complement strand
ATGTGACGGCGTAGATCTTCTAAAGAAAGCTTAAAGGGTAAGCTTTCTTTAGAATCTAATAGTTGATACCCTATAAAGAGATCTCCTCTAGCTAACTCTTCATTAATAGTCAATTGAGGATGTACAGTTTCTTGTCTGCTAAGAATCATTAGAAACTTCATTACATATTGTAAGAAGATAGCAACATCAACGGTTCTCAATAAAGTTATTTGAACTCCTTTTTCTTTTAAGAATAATTTATGTATAAGACTCTTTGTTTCTTTAAGAATTTTTATTGAGGATTTATGTGAATTAGAATTGGCATCATCTGGAAATATGAGAGAATTTGCTATCAAATTAATAATATCGCTAAAATACCCAATTGTAGCTGCAAAATCACGTACCGAAGTCTTTACCTTTTTCAATGTTGAGTATGATAGTGAAATAGGTATATTTGAGATGAAGATTGAAAAACTGAGATGCATGGTATAATTGTAAAGTTTTTCCTTATTATTTGATAAAGAAGATTTAGCCTCTATTTTCCCTCTGTTTTTTCTATTCGTGCGTATTAAGGTCAGATTAGAAAGGTAAATTAGGAATGTAATCTCACACGGATTCGTCATTAATGAACTTTCAACTACCTTGAATAAGTATGTTAGTCTCTTAGGTAAGTCGTACATATTGATAAAAACTGTTTCTTTTACTTTAAATGAAATAGAACACATAGAATTAAAGAAAATTTTTAGTAGTTTTCTAATTTCATTTCTATTGTGAAGATTTAAACTTTCGGGCTCAAAGCCTACTGTAGAGAAGTATTTCGTTAAGATACCACATAATTTAGTAATCTTCCTAAGCATGCGTTTTTTCGTATAATCTCGGATAAGAATGCATATATATCTGTTTAAAAACAAAGTTTCAGGATTTCTGTGGACTATAAAAGCTAGATTTTTAACTTTAGCTCGGATAAGAAACTCGCTAAGAACTTGATATGAACTTGTAAGTAATTCTTCACTTTCGGGAGTCAATCTACTAAGGCGTATAGGGATAAGCACTAGGCTGTACCATAGTAGGGGTATTACTGAAAATAGTAAAATCAAGAAAGGTTCTTTTGCAACTATCTTACATTTAGCATTGGACTTGAGTAAAGATATTAATCGTAATCGTATTATAAATTTTATTAAAAAAATCGTCATTAGGAAAGTAAATAAAGAGAGAAGCACACTTTTAATACAACTGAAAAAAACTGAGGGGCTCATAATGAATCTATCAACATTTATAAGCTCATCTATGTTAAATAGCATTTTCAGAGCCTTTTAACACATCTTTTAGTTAATTCGTTAATCGATAGTACATGAAGCAATATAACATATCATAGAGCTTAGATAGAAGACAGAGTTGATCCCAATGTTTCTTGTTATATATGATGGGAATCTACAAAGAGAAGTATTCGAGGAAATAGAAAAGTCGCCAGACGATATTAAAAACTTATATCTTGCCCTAAAACGCTGGATAGAAAAGATCTATCTTCTGAATGAGGATCTTCCAGCAAAATTTGCATCTAAAGTTTTTATGGGAGAAAATTTCTGGGATTATTCGATGGAAGTCCGGGTAACTCCCGCGGTTTTTCAATTATTAGTCGATATCTTGGAGTTACCATTGTGGATTTCCTGGGCTGACATGGAATTAGGAGCAGAGATAACAAGGCTCACGCTGATATTTTCATCTGCATCTAAGATAGAGGGGATTCCTGGTAGAGTAATTGTCGCTCAATTTAGTGATGATGACCGCTCAATGGAAATTTTAGTGGAAGGCAAGACATACAAGATTTCAACTCTTTTGGGGGGTGTAGCAATACTATATGCAATTAAAAAGAGATTTATGAAACAAAGCATTCATATTGAGGAACTAATAAAAAGGATTAACTACGAAGTTGAGAAAACGATTAATGAAATAAGAGGGAGGATTACAGAAACGGAGAAATTAAAAAAAGAAGTAGAGGAATTAACAGACTTCGAGGAGGAGCTAAGAGAACTAGGTGAGTAAAGTGGTTGATGAAAATAATCCAATAGGATACATTAAGGATAAACTAAGAGAAATACTAAAGAACGCTATTCGAACATCATATCCGTCCCATGTTGATCGAGTCGAGTTAGTATACCCCCCGTCACGAGCGTATGGGGATTTATCCTCCCTAATAGCATTTCAGATTGCTTACGATCTCTATGAAGACAAATCTGAAGCACAAAAGAAAGTCGATGAAATTGCAACACGGATTTTTAAAGCTTTAAAATGGGATGATGAGCCTCTGATAAGCAATATAGAAGTGGTTAATGGGTATATAAACGTCTTTCTTAACTATGCTACTTTCAGTGCTTTTACACTTAAAACGATTTTATCGCTTAATGATAAGTATGGATTTAACAACATTGGCAACGGGAGAAAAGTAATTGTAGAACATACAAGTGCAAATCCGATTCACCCATTACATATAGGAACAGCTAGAAACGCTATATTAGGGGATTCTTTAGCAAGAATATTTAGGGCACTCGGCTATAATACAGAAACGAGATTTTATGTTAATGATATGGGACGACAGGTGGCAAACTTAATTTATGGTTACTCCAAGATACATAATAAGTTAAACGTGGAGGGTAAACCAGATCACTGGTTTGGCATAATATATTCCATTACATCTGGGATTATTGAGGTTTTAAAAAATATAAAGAAATTAAGCGACTTGAAAAAAAGTTTCAACAGAAAACTGGATGAAATTGCTATGATAATTGGAAAGGCAAGTATCGATAATCTTATTCTTTTTGAGTTAACAAAATTGCTTAAAAGATTCAAAACTCTCGAGACAATAGACTGGTTAAAATATGTATCTGAAATGATTAAAAAAATAGACCAACTTAATGATGAGAAAATAGAAAATGAGATAAAAAGTATAATTGGGAATGAGTTAAATGAACTCAAGGAAGTAATCAGTAAAGTTAAAGAATGGTTACACGTAACTTCAGAAATGGCATTAAAATGGCCAAATTACTACGATCTTTTGCTAAGAGAAATACTACATGATGAGGATCCAGAGGAAGAAATAAGTGAGTTGATGAGAAAGTATGAAAGTAAAGATCCCAAGATTGTTATGTTATTCAGAGATGTATGTGAGAGGGTTCTTGAAGGATTCAATAAAACATTAGAATATGTTAATATCAAGTTTGATAAGTTTGATTGGGAGAGCGATTTAGTATGGAATGGATATGTAGAGAATGTTCTAAAAGAGTTGACAAAAAGTGGTTGGACGATAATAGATGACACTGGAGCTCTATATTTAAACATACGAGAAGCCCTAAGGAACATGAAAAAAATAAGGGAACTTTTTAATATCACTGAAGAGATTATTGAAAAAGCATGCCTAGAGGGAAAAGAAGACGAATTTTTGCCACCAAACCTTGTTCTGAAGAGAAGTGACGGAACGACACTTTATACAACAAGAGATATTGCGTATTCATTATATAAGATAAGAGAAGGGAAAGCTGACAATGTGTATAATGTTATTGGAAAAGATCAAACATTGCCACAAAAACAATTAAAGGCGGCTTTAATATTAGCTGGCTATGAAGATATTGCAGATAAGCTTTATCACGTAGCTTACGAGCTTGTGATAATTCCAGGCGCGAAGCTTTCTGCGCGGAGAGGCAGATATATTACATTTGACGAAATACTCATGGAGGCTGAAGATAGAGCCTATAAGGAAGTTACTATTAGGCAACAAGATTTGTCGGAAAAAATGAGAAGGACGATTGCTAAGCATGTTGCTGCTGGTGCGGTTCGTTATGCGTTAATTTCCACAGCTCCAGAAAAACCGATTGTGTTTGATTGGAGTAAAGTTCTTGATTTCGAGAGGAATAGTGGGCCATTTTTGCAATATGCGTATGCAAGAGCAGTATCTATTCTCAGAAAAGCAAACTGGGAACTTCCCGATGCAAATGAGGTTAGCTATGATGTTTTAAAAGAAGATGTAGAAAAGGAGCTTATATTCCAACTAGCCAGATTGCCAGAAGTAATATACGACGCGGGCATAAAATTACGACCAGACATAATAGCAGAATATGCGAATAAACTAGCAATGATTTTTAATAGTTTTTATCAGAGGTTTCCTGTTCTAAGGGCACCAACAGAAGAGTTGAAAAAAGCAAGATTGCTTTTAGTTGAAGCATTTAGAATTACTTTTAAGAATACACTGAATCTGTTAGGAATAACGCCGCTTGAGAAAATGTAATACTTCTATTATTTATACTCAACTCTACTACAATAGTATTTTTGAAGGAAAAGCACTCGCATAAAGAATAGTGAAGCATGATGAATGCTAAAAAATATGCAACATTTGATCTTCTACTTCATGGGGGAAAGGCGCCACCATGGTTAGTATCAAGGATGCAGAAACTTGGAAAGGCGATACTAAACGTAATTGTTGATGAGTTCGGATATAAGGAAGTGCTGAATAGATTAGCAGATCCGATGTGGTTTCAAGCACTTTCTTATGTTCTTGGATATGACTGGAATTCTTCTGGAGTGACAACAGTAGTAACTGGGGTCTTAAGAGAAATACTAACTCCAGATACAGGAATACTTGTGGCAGGTGGTAAGGGAAAAAGATCTCTACAAACGCCTAATGACGTAAGAAAAATAGGCGAAATCTTTGGATTTACGGAATCAAAGATAAGTAATTTAATTAAGGCAAGTAGGTTAGTTGCCAAAGTAGATAATGCTTTAGTTCAAGATGGACACACAATATATCATCATACAATGTTTATAGGTAAGCGAGGAGAATGGATAGTAATTCAGCAAGGAATGAATATTAACTACCGGACTGCAAGAAGATATCACTGGTGTTCTTCAGAACTAAGAAGTTTCATCATTGAACCACACAAAGGCATAATGGGCGATAGAAAATTACCATTTGTGTTAAATATGGCTTCGAAAAATAGCGTTGAAGCACAAAAAGTATCTGTGGATTTAGTAAATGAAGGAATAAATGAAATAAGGAACGCCATGAATATTCTTCAAAGATATGCAAGCAAGATGCAAGATCTAATGGCTTTTCTTGGGAAAGAATCTTCTATTAGTAGGGTAGACATAAATAAATTATTAAGATACGAGGAAGCTGGGATTATTAAAATTGCAATCTTGAGGAGAAAAGTTAATTGGAATGCATTAAAGAGAGCCTATGAATTGTCACCAAGAAGCTATGAGGAACTTATTGAAATTCAAGGAGTAGGACCGGGAACCATTCGAGCTCTTGCATTGATTGCCGAATTGATATATAACGCGCAGGTATCCTGGAGGGATCCATTGAGATACACTTTTGCTGTAGGAGGAAAGGATAGAGTGCCCTATCCAGTTAACGTTAAAAGAATGGAGTGGATAGCAGATTTTCTATCAAAAGCGATAGAGGAAGCTAAGTTAGGTAAAAAAGATAAATTACAAGCTTTACAGAGGCTCTCTAAATTAATCCCAGTGAAACACTAAAGTTATTTTAGACTGCTAAAAATAGAGAAATCACTTCTTAAGTGCGTGTTCACTAGCGTTTATTCACCAATAAACCTTAGCAAGATAGGTAATATTCTTATATAGTTTCATACGAGAGATTATATTTGACACCCCCTAAAGGGTGGATGAAGAACCCCGGACCCTGGGATGATGGGGATAATTAATCTTCTTTCTTAAGGGTGTGACTTGTGAGATCAACTCCAACACATTTTAAAGAGAGCTATTGGTGGAGAGAGTCATCAGAGGGCATTCTTATTTGTACATTATGCCCAAGAGAATGCAGATTTGAGAGAGATAAGACTGTGGGGGCTTGCGGTGTCAGAGTTAGGTTAAATAACAAAATATACTTAGCAATTTATGGGAAGACATCTGGATGGGCAATGGACCCCATAGAGAAGAAACCGCTTTTCCATTTTTATCCAGGTAGTTGTGCTTTTTCTATAGGAACCATTGGATGCAATATGTTTTGCCTACATTGTCAAAATTGGTTTATATCTCAGGCACGAATATCACCTCATACTTTAAAGTATCCAATGCAACTGGAGAGCTTATCTCCAGAGGACGCAGTAAATTTAGCTAAAGAAAACAACTGTACTTCGATAGCGTATACTTACAATGAGCCAATAGTATGGTATGAGTATATGCTAGATACAGCAAAGTTGGCAAAGAAACACGGATTAAAGAATGTTATAGTATCTAACGGGTACATTAACGAGGAGCCCCTATCAGAACTAGTAAAATTCATAGATGCCGGCAATATTGATTTGAAAGGTGACAGCATATTTTATCAAAGACTTACTGGCACGTTTAAGGCACCAGAAACAATTTTACGCACAATCGAAATACTGAAAGAACATAATGTACACGTTGAAATAACAGTTTTAGTTATCCCTGGTTGGAATGATAAAGAGGAATTTATCAAATGGGTTGCTCGGTGGATAATGGAGAATTTTGGTGCTGAGGAAGTCCCACTTCACATAACAAGATTCTATCCAAACTATATGCTCAGATCGATCCCGCCAACTCCTATAAAAACTTTAGAGAAAGCAAGAGAAACCGCGATTAGAGAAGGGCTTAAATATGTTTATACTGGAAACGTGCCGGGACATAAGGGAGAACACACCTACTGCCCACAATGTGGTAAGCCGGTTATTAAGAGAGAGGGATTCTATATAACTGAATGGAACCTAAACGATGAAAATCGATGCAGATTTTGTGGATACCGAATAAATATTAGAGGAAGATTAAAAAGAGAGAGAAAGTGGTTCTACTTTTACTAAGTTTAGCGTACGCGTGTGCCTGGTGGTACATCCTCCATCACGGTTAACAGAACAGGTTTCTCTGGGGTATCTGCAGCAAGTAACATTCCGTGAGACATAATTCCTCTGATTTTCTTTGGAGCTAAATTTTTAATGACAACTATGAGTTTTCCCACAAGATCTTCAGGCTTATACCATGGAGATATGCCTGCAACTATTTGTCTTTTTTCTTCTCCTAGATCTATAATCATTCTAATTAACTTATCACTACCAGCAACTTTTTCGGCTTCAATGATTTTAGCTACCCGGAGGTCTATCTTCATGAATTCATCGATCGATATTTCGGACATACCCACCACCTCTTATTTTAAGCAGTAGATGTAATGATATGCTAAAAAATTTAGGATTATCAAATAAGTGTAGTTAAATTCTTAAGGAGTAAAGTTCAAATAGTTCAAACCATACTACAATTAATTGTAGTAATATCTATATTGTGGTGCAGAGCATGGATAAAGAAATCAAGGATCTTCTTAAAAGAATAATTAATGAATTAAGAGAGCTAAAAGAGGAAATCTATGAGCTTAAAAATCTACGGCGAGAGACATTAGGGGGCATGATCGACTCAATACTTCAGAACGTTTCGACAATAGTAGAAAGAGAAGTAACAAAAGTCTTTAAAGGTTTCGATGAAAAAGGAAGAAGAGTCGTATTTTATCCTTTCAGAAAAGGTTACTCTTTCTTTGTTGAGGTTCCATCATATTTAGGTAGAAAAGAAAGCGTTGAACGTGAAGTTGAAGAGACACTAAAAGAGGTAGAAAGAGAAGTAAAATCAGATGTAGAAGGTGAATTCGAAAGAATCGAAAAATTCGAAACTCTCATTAGTGATCTTAATCCAAGTGAAGTTGCAGAAACACTCAGTGTTCTATCAAATCCAGATAGACTAGAGCTATTAAAATTATTATACGAAAGAGACAGATATTTTGGAGAGCTGGAAGATATATTAGAGATTGGGCCTAGTTCTCTAAGACATCATTTATCTAGACTTATGGATGCCGGATTAGTGAGACAGGAAAGATCAAGGGGAAAGTATATAATTACGAGACGAGGAATTGCAGCATTAATTTTATCCTCATACCTCCACCGGAGAATACTGCGTTTTGGTCAAGGTGAGGACAAGGAAGGTGATATATGAATGGAGATAATCTTACTAGAAGGTTTTCTGATAGCAATATTTGTGGTAATTTCTCTCTTGGCTAATTATATTGAGTCTCTAAGGCAAAAGATTCAGTTTTTAAGCGTAATAGTTTTTGTAATAAGTTTTATTATGCTGATATTGAGTAGGATAGGCTCATCACTAGTATTGCTTATGAGTTTTATAACTGTTTATGAAACAATATTTATAGCAAGTATAGGTTCCCTCATATCCTGTCAATGGGATTATTCTAAAGAATTCGAAATAGATGTAAAAGGGAAGCATATTTTAATTGGAAAAGTTATGAAAGCTTTTGCGGTATCATTTGCTATTTTATGGTTCCTACTCAAACTAAAGTTATTTACGCAAGTACCTCTGATATTCAAAAGCATTGATGAAGTCTTAGCTATGGGATTATTTCTCTACATTATTGGATCCGGAATAGATGCAATAGATCAATCATCAGTACAAGATATGGTAAAGGGTTTCTTTGGAGGACTTGCAATATCAAGCCTCTTAATGACAATAGTCTCGTATATCATTATGTTCTTTAAGCTCGTTACGACAGATTGGTTAATTTTCCATTCAATGTTAGTAAATCTAACGATTTTGTCAATAACTCTAGCTATAATATTAGCGATAGTACTTTCAACAACAGAACCGGCTTCCTTCTCTAGTAAAATTACACTGAAAAAAATACGCCCCAGGATTCTATTTAATAATTACGAAATTTCCACGGAGAAAGGATTGAGGCTAGTCATACCTAAATCTTCACTGATAATACCACTTAAGCGAAGGAATCAATGGTACATATATTTGAGAGGTGACATGAAATACGAGGTTAGAACGGATTTAAAGGATTTTGTTGGGCAAGCAAAAGATGCGATGATTATTTGTAGTAGGAGAAGTAATCTTGAGAACCTCATACATAACTCTGAAGAATTGGATGAAATGGATCTTAATTACATGGAAATTAAGCAGGATGACTTACTTGATAGCATAACTAAATTTCTCAGAGAATATGAAAAGGAAAGAAGTTACAAGAGCGAGATACGAATGCCGCTAATGGAGATCATTGAGGGAGAGGACTTCGATTATGTAAAGATAGGTCCGTTAGTTGTATATGACTCTCCAAGGGGAAGTTTTGTTAAAATGGGTCCTTTAAAAATTGCTGAAGGTAAAATGATGAGATTTTCTCCCGAAACATTCACAGTACTACTTAACGAAGAAAACAGAGGTATAATAACAGCAAAAATTGCTGAGAATAAATTAATTATTAAAGTAAAAGGGGAAATTCTAAAAATTACGGATAACTACAAATTATTTAAAACAAGAGGTAAGAAAATTGTTAAGACGGATAAGAAAGTAATGTATTGGATAAATACTACCTTTTTAATGCTTGAAGGGAAAGAAAAAGCGGTCATAAAAAAGCCAAGAAAGAAAATTATAGCTGATGCCACGAAGGGAACAGTAATATTTATTAGAGGAAACGAGGAAAAAGTAATTAGAAATGAAAAGTTAGCAATGGTGATTATTAAGAGAGTAAATGAGACTATTAAATCGCTGTTAGATACTATGATTAGAGAACCTGAAATGAGCGAAGTAAGAAATCTAATCTGGTACTTAGATGAATTATTGAGTAAATAGAAAATAAAGTATAGCGAAAACTTTTAAAAAATCCGACTTTTACCACAAAAAATATTCGAGGAGGACGGGTGGCGCAGTCTGGTAGCGCGCCGGCCTTGCATGCGTGAAAAGTCAAGAAAGCCGGAGGCCGCGGGTTCAAATCCCGCCCCGTCCACCATTTTTCAATCTTATTTAGAAAAAAGAAGAAACCGAAATGAACTATTCTAGTAGGTTAAAATTTAACCAAGAATTAATTTTATCTCAGCTGGAGGAATTTCTTCATCTATTCGAGCGTGTTTACTAAGAATGTCTTTAATCTTACTATTATCTTGAATAACTTCTGCTGCGCCTCCAAACCACTTCCAATTAAGTAGGTGAGCTATTCTTGCGGCTTTGAACTTATCAGAGGTATTAGCATCTTTGCCACTCCAAAGATAGATTTTTCTTTGATTTTCATTTACAATAACAGCACAGACATCATCTAATAATATTTCTTCAGGAGCTAAATTTTTTGCAGATCTAATCTCATTACGGAGGATGATACCCTTTAACATAATAAACCCCGTGTATTTTTTAAAGAAACATATAGCGTTAAACTTCTATATGGGAAACAAAATCAATACTTAAAAATTTTCTCAATTTAAAAATAACGTAATTGTAGGTGGCTATAATGGTAGAGGAAAGAAAAAAATTTATAATCAGAGGAACGAAAGAGGGATTGTGGTTTGAGGTTGTGGAAATAGGAGAGGGAGAAGATCTAGATGAACTAACCGCCGGTGGTGATATTATAGCAGAATTTGAGAT
>Ga0180302_10001740_pt1 | contig 10412 bp, 10 predicted proteins | sample GuaBasSediGuay17_FD_121794 | JGI IMG/M metagenome (GOLD analysis project Ga0180302, IMG submission 121794) | Subseafloor sediment microbial communities from Guaymas Basin, Gulf of California, Mexico - Guay17, Core 4571-4, 12-15 cm | ecosystem: Environmental > Aquatic > Marine > Hydrothermal... | reverse complement strand
TTATACGATCTATAAGAACTGGCAGTGAGCTCTTAGATTCAACAACACAACCTTCAAAATTGTATTTCACAGGATTCCACTGACTTGGATTACCCCATGGAGCTATTAAGATATCACTCATGGCTTACACCCTCTTCTTAAAAACGCTATAAATTCATTCAAGCTTAAAGGTTTAACTTTAAATGGGTTAGCAAGTAATGTACCGTTTTTGTCTTCCGATAAGTCAATAACGTAAAAATTTGCATTTTTAACACTTAGATTTCCTAACCCGACACTCTTTCTTGCTCCAATCGATAACCCAAACTCCTCTATGAATTCTAGCGTGGAAGCGAAAAGTTTATCAGAAATATCACCGTAAAGTTCACCCATTATATTTAATTTCATCTCAATATCAACATCGGTAGTCTCAATGAAGTATAATGCCTTTTTGTCCTTTTTGTTTACAGTTCCAGTTCGTCTATCAACACCAATTCCGGCTCTAATGTTAGTTGAAGGAATATGTAAAAGCGTATCTGTAAATCTGATGCGGGAAGCCCAAACTTGATTGCCAAAAAGTCTACCTATAGGACAGTAAAATTGTAGATAAGTTCCTAACAATTTTTGTAGATTTTTTTCTGACTTAATCTCATCTTCCGTATACCCTAACCTCTTGAGAACAGCAACCACATTCTCATTACTGTCAAGGAAACTTTTAGAATACTCAAGAGCATCCTTAAACATCTGAACATATCCCTTTGGTATATCTTGTCTAATTTGGAAGTTAATTGCGAGCTTCTCAATTTCTTTCATCTTAAAAGTAGGGGCTAACATCTCTGCAATCTTTCTGAAGGCTCCTTTCCAAGTAGTGGATGGAATGACTATCCCGCCATTTGGCAACCTTAATAAATACAATACGTTCGATTCACGGTTACCTCCGATATGAATCGGTGTTTCCGTCTTAAACACTATTGTTCCAACGAACTTTCTCATTTTTATCCCTCCAAGTATTCAAAAATTGGCAACAAAACGTTAAAACCAGTTATCCAGAAGCCGTGTAATTCAAAAGGAACTCCAACAGCAGAAATTTCAGGTTTAAATTTGTCGAAATCTGCAATTACTATGGCTCCCTTTTCTACGGCGTTTACTATGGGTCTTAGCTTTGATTTCTCCATATCCCACCCAGTTTGAACTCGCTTGTACCTCCCATAGATCTTCTTTACCTTTATGGTTGTTCCATAGGGAGTGAAGAGAGTTTTAACGGGCAAAGTATAAGATAGAGCATAAAGAATTTCATTATCTTTCCATCTTAGATTGTATTCTTCCACTTTTTTAATCACAGCATGTCCAAATCCTCTCGATACACCCCTTCCAATGAAAATCTCTAATCCTTCAATTTCAATGTTATCTGGAACTCTCATTCTACACCAAAACTCTGTTCCCTCTTCAATTGCTTCATAATCAAATAGCATACCTTTTGCCGAAACGTATCTTCTCTTATCTATACCAACCGAAGTTAAACGGAAAACATTAACATTAACTTCTTTCAACTCCTTCCCTTGTCTAACTATCAGCTGTTTACCGTATAATGGTTCAGTAGGCAGTCCACAATATTCACACTCATTTACAAATGTAGGCTCCCTCCCTTTGACAACATCCTCAACACATTCTCTTGTTTGGTCATATATTTCTTCACAATGTTTACATTTCCAAACGAAAGGAGTTGGTGGATAACTTTTGAGACCATCAACTGTCGGATAGGCTGGAGATGAAAGTATTGTAGGTTCTTTCGCTTCACTTTTTCTGTCATCATCAGATAAAAATCCTTCAACGTATAATGAAGATATTACAGCACCTCTGATAGTTGATCCCGGTAAATAATTTAGAGGTTTGACATATCCCTCCCTAGTCCGTTTTGATGGTATGATTGTAGGAGATTTAAGCTTAATTCTTACATCTAATAACATACAGCATCCACCCAAAGCCAAGTTTTCAATTCATTAACCAATTGCTTCCATTCAGGATCAACATCAATTTCACCTTCAATCTTTGCATCCACAACTGATCTCCTTCCAAATCTTCCAGTTCTTAACTCAGCGATTGCGAGTAAAAGAAGTGGCAGTAAATCCTTAGCTTTCTTCATAAGTTTTATCGTTCCTTTGAATTCTACACCAGGAAGAACGTGTTCCATTGTGTAAAGCTTATGTTCCTCGGCAGTATTAGTTTTATCGTTAATCGTAACTCTTGTTAACGCTACAGTCTGAACTTTATCTGCCATAAAGTCCGTAACGATGAGCGGAGATCTGAATTCCATTCCTGGATATCCAAAAAGCCTACAGACATCACAGATACCGCCCTTATGAGATTCTTTAATTCTATCTGGATTTATCTCCCCGCAACAGCTAAATCCGTAAGCTTCAGCAATTTTGCTTGCAGCAGACCTGAGGGCTCCCTTAACGCTACTTCCAGGAATATAGATCACAAAATCTCCTCTTACAATTTTTCTTGCGTTAAGGACATCACAACCTAAGACCTCTCCTATATTCCATCCAATTGTCAAGAGCGTTAAAGCTCTTAGCCTTAAGTCAAACGTTATCAACGGATATCACCTCGAACTGTTTTACACATCATGAGTATGTCAGCAAATGGTACGGCTTTTTGTTCCAAGTAAGCCCGTTTAATGAATTCGAACAGATCGTCATAAATCGTATCTTTCTCATCTCTACTCATTTGTCGTTTGATGTAAACTATCGCCAGCTCTTTCCAGTATTTTGAATTTCTAATAGCATTCCAGCAGCTCATTACAATATTTCTGATTCTACGTATTCTTTCGTATTTACTATTTATAATTCGCTCGTAAGAGAAATTACCATGACCAAAAATCAACGGATAAAATAGTTTCCAAAATTCTGAATCATCAGGCTTTAGTATATATGGTTGCATGCTTAGACCAAGGGTATCTGGCTCTTGTTCACCTTCTTGCCATAATTTCGGTGATAATCTCCTTAGCATCCAATTCGTGATATCTCCCGAAGGAGAACCGTTATCGAACACAAAAAAGCATAGAGAGGACAGCGGGCTATCATCTTTTATATAATTTCTTAAGAATTTCTTCGCTAAGCTCATAAGGGAAGATGAGCTATCGATAAGTGACCAGACATTCATCCTAGCTGAACCAATTGCTATCCCAATAGACATACCTCTTTTCAATCCAAGCTGTCTCGTAAACTCTTCAGCAATCATGTGAGCAAAAGGTAGGGCAATCCATGACGGAGTCAGTATTAAACCGTCATCTCCACCCATGTAAATCGTTCCGAGAAATATTCTGGCACAAGTCCTTCTGGCTTCATCTTTATCATTGATGCTGATGTAAATAGTTTCAAGAGCTTTTCTGTAAGCTTTCTTCAATGCCACATCTACTCTAAAGCTTCTTTCTATGGCATCGGTAAACGATATCGCTTCTCTCATAAATATACCCATTAAGTTCCCATCAAACTTTATGACAGCAACATCTCTCAATGTGATATCTATTCCTATCCTCTCAATCTCTTTAGCTTCGTGTCCGGCTATTATCTCCATTATATACATCTTAACATCTTTCCAATTCCTTTCAAAGGCATCTTTGGGAGAAAATCTGTCGTTTATAATCTCTATTTCTGCTTCCCACTTCTTACTAAAATGAATGTCTGAGCCACCATCATAAAGCTCTTTACAAGTTTTGCAAACTTCTTTAATACCTTCAGCCGTTTCTACTTTTCTATAAGCGATTGAGCTATAACATAGTCTGCAAATTTTTTCTACTTCCAAATGCTCATATTCGTTATACTCATTAATCGTCTTCTCGGGAGTGATAGAATATTTACTCCTTGCTATTTCTTCTTCAAGTCTTCTCCTGAGTTTAGCATAGTTTGTTGAAAATTCTGTCTTAGCTAAATACAGTTTGATTGTTTTAATTTTTTTCTCGTATTTCTTTGCAAGCTTTTCGATTTTGTCTACATACCTTTCTGGAACTATCAAGAGTATATTTCCTCCACCAGAATATACTACTGCCTCTGGTGGAACATTCAAACCCTTTGCATTGAAGTAAAGAATCAGATGGGAATGAACAATTAGATCAATTATGTGACTTGCCATAGCAATACTTCTTAATTCTTGATTCTTATATATAAAATTTTGAATTTCACCTATGTCCACTAATATTAGTTTAACTTTCGTTTCATTTTCTTCTCTATCTGTAACAGTTATTTTTGTGTCTACCACTTTTTCCGTTAAATACTTTACAATATCACCCTCAATCTTACATGCATTCTCCCAACACTCCCACGTATTCCTTTTCTTTCCCGTAATTCTCTCCACTCTTTCAATATCCCATCCAATGATACTATTTACGATTTCAGTAATACGATCTGCAGCAGAAGATAGCCTATCCGCCCATCTCATAAGGGATAACTCATCTACATCTTTTCTGTGATGTTTTTCAATCAGTTCACAGATTTCATCAACTGTTGCTTTATCGAGAATTCCATCGAGTATATAGTTTGCAATTTCCTTAGATGCTTTAGTATGTTCTTTTGGATTTACGACTTTTCCTATATCGTGGAGGAGACAAACTAATCTAACTTTGTTTATCCATTCTTCGTCGGCATTACTTTCTTTCTCTAATGCCCAAGCAATAGCAGATGTTATCAATAAATGAGCTATTAAGCTTGAAGTGTTATATCCAGGTCTTGTGTCAGCTGGGAAGTGCAACCATAACTTTTCGACTATTTCAGCCGTTTCCTTATCAAACAAGACATCAATAGTCTGAAGATATTCTGGTCTTAAGTTTGAAAGAACCTTAGCAAAATTGTAGAGATCGTCACAAAACTCCTTTAGTAATTCTGGGATTAATAACCATAAAGCATAAGCCTTAAGAGGTGATGGAAGTATTGGAGATATTTCTTGAATTAACGGTGCTTTGAAGAAGATGGCTATGGCATCGGCGAGTACTTTTATATCCTTACACTTAAGATTCTCAAGAAGTCTTCTCAATCTGTCAAGAGCTTCTTTGAACAGCTTTATATCATGTTCAGTCACTCTTCTAACTTTAACGGGCTTTTCTTCCCAAATCGGAACAAAGAATCCACGATAAATTGGATACGGTTCTTTAAATTCTAGTTTCAAGCTCCTCAAGTTTTCTCACCTCATCAATATCAGCGAGGTCGTCAAATGTTTCCATAGCAAGCCTCACAAGTTTTTTAACTTCTTCATCAACCGAACTGGGTAGATTTTTTAACTCAATACTCTTTACCTCGTATCTAACAATTCCAAATTTATATCTATACTTATATTTTCCAAGTAGAACTGGTCTACCTACTTTCTCATCCCTTATTCCCATCCCAAACAATAGTAATCCGACCTCCTCAGGTTTAAGATTTCTGAAAATTACTTCACCAACAAAGCTTGAACCTGGTGGAGCTACCTCCACCTTTTCGCCATGCGGAAGTTCAACTATCTCCAATTTACAATCTCCAATAAAATCGCTGAAAAATACAAGTCCTTGCAAACCAGTAGTTCCAAAGATATCACACACCAGACAGACCTCGCCGTCTCTTGTATAGTCGCATGCTCTTCTGTCAAATGATAATGAATCTTTCCAAATTCTATAATGTCTCCAACCGTGTTCACCCTTCTTAGGCTCTCTTAGTAAGTGCGATGAGCGGATGAAGCAACTTCTGACTTTGCCATTCTTTGGCTTAAAGCTGAGCTCTATTCTACTTCTCACGTTACCCTTCACACTACTTGCAGGAATTGCAGGTTTGTTGCCAATTCTCATAAAGGCATTTACATCTTTAACGATCTTTCTTGAAATCTCATCTATCAGTTTGTAATCACACCTTATCTCAAATCCATCAAAGGATACTCCTCTGAAGGGTGAACTGATGTGAAGATACGATTCGGTGTTAATTGTAACTATGATTCTACCCGATATTCCATTTATACGACTACGATCTCTTGGTTTGTGCTTTAAGATTTGCACGATCCCAAACCTCCTCAAACAGCTTAAAAACATCCCATACAGATTCTTCTGAAACAAAAAGCCATCCGTTTGATATCTCAGCTACATCAACATCTACTCGCTCGTCAAACTCATCTATGGGGTTAAGGCTATACCCATCGATCTCACCCCTAACCCTAAACGAGAGGCTCTTAAATTTGATTTTACCAAATCCTCTTGTCTTAAATCCGCCAATTCTAACCCATCCGTCGTTTAACATCCTTAAAACCTTGGCAATCAAACCTATACAATAGTTCGGTAAATTTGTAGCTCTTATTGAAAACTTAAATTTAGATCCTGGTTGAACAAACTCCACTTGATACAACGCTCCCCTATAAACGGCACCAGTTCTTCTGTCTATCGCGATTCCAGTTTTTACTCCTACAGGCACATCCAACACATTACCTTCCTCATCTATTGGATAAGCATCGCTGAAGTTTACATGCCCTGTAAACGAAGGTGCTCCAAATAGCTTACACAATACACACGATTTTTCGTGAAATTTCCTTATAGCTTTATCGTTTTCTCCCTTTCTAAGACATTCTTGGATAAATTCAAGCAGAGTTTTACCTTCAACTTTTTTGTTATCCATACATGTTTGTCTGCTTAAGCCACTACAAGCGTCTAAGCCTTTTTCCAACGCAAGAGACATTGCTACAGATCTGAAAACACCTTTAATGCTGGAACCTGGTATGTAAGGAACGTTTATGCCGTTTAATCTAATCCTAATTATCGCGAGATCTACAGTTGAGCCGAGCGGAGAATCTCTACCAGCACCAACTCTCAATGGAGATTCTGCTAAGATATATCCATGTATTTCTATTTCTCTTCTTAAAATCCTATGAGAACTCCAAGGAATCATACGATTTCACCTTCATGAACCTTTCTTATCGAACCTTCTATAACTTCAAAAACTTCGTACTTACCATCCTCAAGCTTTAAGGTTCCATATCCCACCGTTTTGCGAGCACCGATTTGTATCATACCCTTCGTCAGCATATCTATTATAGTTCGTAGCAACTTTGCTCTCTCACCTTCTGGTTCAGGGAAGACTCGGATGTTTATTATATCCATTCTAAACTTCCACTTTGTCATGGGTAATACGAGTTCTTCCGTATACAAAACACCAGGCTGAGCCCCCCTGAAATCTCTGTTTATTCCAACTCCAGTTTTTAGAAATGTTTGTGCATTTTCATCAGGATATGCATCAAATACTCTTACGTGACTTGCTATCTTTGTATTGCCGAATATTCCACAGATTGGGCAATACCTTTTTTCTTGCTCTTCTCTTTCAATTGCATCAGAATCCCAAGGATCATGAACATTTACATCTTTAGCTCTTAAAATGGCTTCCGCTAAGCTTCTCATAGCTCCTTTAAGGCTTGAACCAGGAATATAAGGAATTTCTTTTCCTTTAATTCTTATCTTTATGGGTGTTAAGTCTGCGGCACCTTGCTGAGTCTCTCTGTACCCTCCGATTCGCATAGGTGTTACGTTAACAAGTTTTCCAGTTATTCTTGTCAACACCTTTAAAACGTTAAAGTCTTCACAGTCCTCCATAGTTTCACCTCACTTCAGTAGAATCTTTATCAATTCCTCTAAGTTTATCTTCTCAAAATCTCTTATCTTCTGATAACCTAAGGCTTCATATACCCATTTAGCAAAACCGAGCATTTTTCTTGCCTCATTTTTACCGTATTTTCTTTCACATAGCTCTATCATAGCCTTACCAACAAGTTTAGCCATCCTCCTCCCGGTTCTCTGTCTCTCAGCCTGCCTAAGGGCAAAGGCTGCCGTTCCAAGTAAACTCGCTGTATCGTCCAAGAAGGATTCAAGCGTTGCGATTAAGTTTTCAAGCTGAGTTTTTGCGACACCTTCACTCTTAGCAGCAGCACCAATCTTCGCACCCCAATCAAGAAGAAACTTCTCGTCAACTTCTTGAGGCATATAATAATATTGGATAAAGTTTTATAAGAATTTTGGGATTTAGCTCTTATAGATGAACTGCGAATTAGACGAAATTGGAAGGAATATTCTAGAGGAGGTCATAAATTCGATTCAGGAGGAGAAATCAGTAGAAGGCAAAGATATACTTAGAAAAGCTATATTTAAGGAAACTATCGGAAGTTATGATTGTTTAAACATAATTCGTAGGATTTTCCCAAATGTTTTCTATGATATTGAAGTAAGTATTGAAGGCGTTCTGAATGAATTAATTTCTCTCAGAACCTTTACTACTAAAGCTTTCGATAGATACATACTTGAGCTTGCGAAAATTGAAGATAAAGCAAAAAGAGAGGAACAAACACTTTACACTGTGTTATTAAAGACTGCAAAAATCATTCAGAATTTTCGTAACTTTTTATATAGCATATTCTTGAATAATAGACCATTTGCTTATGCTATTTGTGTGCTTATGCTTTTAAAGGATCTGAAGAAAAAGGAGGATGAACAGCTAGATATCTCAGAGGCAATAGTACCAATAATTTGGGTTAATATCGTAGAAAAAATTTATGCTGAAAAATATAGTTTAAAAATGTCAAGATTATTTAAGATTTCTAATAAATTAAAACATATTGGAGAAAATTTGAGCAATTATAGTAAAGATATTCACGATTATGTTATCGAAGGTAATAGAAACAAACTCGTAGGCATTCTTAGAAATGTAATTGAACAAACAATTGGTGATGTAAAATATTTGGGACATAATGAGATAAATTATTTAACTGAACACTTATGTTCACTACAGGTATTAAAAGAACTTGAAAAATATGAATTCACAACAGTAACTGTTAGACATTTTGAAAAATATATTAAGGAAATTTTTAGTAACCTTAAAATTTTGGAATATGAAATTTATAGTTTGTTAGTTAGAAGTGAAATTCCATCTATACCATCTATTGTTGCGAGGATTTATATATCTGATGAGGATAAAAAAGGAAAAGAAGATTTTGAAATGGATATTGTTGTCGTAAATAATTCAGGAACACTTGTTAATGTTGAAGTAACATCTCGGCAAGATGAAAGATCAATTAAAAATAAGATTGATAAGCTCATAAAGTTAGGAAAGTCAGGAATATCATCAATAATTATTACAACCAGAGAATCTTGTAACCTTATAAGGAAAAATCTAAGAGAAGAATATGAATTAAATGATGAGCAAATTAAATGCGTTAGCTGTGAGCAACCCTACTACAAGATAATTCAAGCAATTCAAAATATCAAACAACCTTAAACCATCCAAAGCCAAAGCTTGCCATCTTTCCTATATGGACAAGCGTTCCAAAGGCAAGCAACTTCTTAAGGTCTGAATTCAGTCTTCCCTTAAAAGCTAATTCACCATATAAGAAAGCCATCTTTTCTCTTTTGTACGTAAAAAATCTCTCATTAAGATTAGAGAATACAAGTTCTACGTTTTCACTTCTCCTTAAAACGCTTTCAACATCCATGTCTAAATCTTTCTCAAGATACTGATACCTTATAGCCGAATATCGACGTAGAATAGATACTATCAAATCTCTAAATTGAGGATTTGTAACTACAGTACCCTTTTTAATAAGTCTAAATGGTGTTAGAAATGTTATAAGAAATAGTTCCCCTAATTCAATGTTTAAATTAGATTCTCTGATGAAAAGATTTGAATCATAGAATGTTTCATTTTCAAAGAGTACTTCACTCCTTCCAGTGAACGGGTTTTCAATTAAGATTCTTTTAAGCTTTAAAGGACTACGAAATTTTCTTACACCTAGACCGGCCTTACAAAGTTCCTTAATAGCTTCTATTAAATTGTTCTCGAATTTCACAGCATCTCCAAAAAGGACTATTGAGAATGTGAAAGTTTCGTCAGGGTTATAATTCTTCTTACCATCTATTGGTGGTTTTATAACATAAGGCTTTGTAAATCCTTCAATTTTTCTAAGAACTATCCCTTTCGATTTTGTTCTAAATAAATATCCGTAAGGACAATTGAAGATATGTTTACAGTTATTACAAGCATTGTCATTAGAACAACTTAACTTTCGTAAATGGTAACCTACAGAACCTCGTATCAGAGTTCCTTTCCATTTTGGTAATCGGGCATTATTCTTAAATTCAAACTCAAATGTATAATGTCTGCAGATTCTCATGGTATCACCTTTTATTATTTAGAGTTTACAACACTAACCATTAGTAGTGATGCAACAATCACAATTTCAATATAATCTCCTTATTCCTACTTTTCTCCTCACCTATTGGAACTAATTTGCAAGTTTAGAATAACAATTCCCCAGTTCTTTCACAAAGCCAAACCACCCTTGAGCATCACTAAGAATAGTAAACCTATAGAGCTCCAGAATAGCTCTTAAAATGTTATCAGCCTCATCGAACTTGAATATCGTTTTATCTGGCACTAAAGCTA
>Ga0180302_10001738_pt1 | contig 10414 bp, 5 predicted proteins | sample GuaBasSediGuay17_FD_121794 | JGI IMG/M metagenome (GOLD analysis project Ga0180302, IMG submission 121794) | Subseafloor sediment microbial communities from Guaymas Basin, Gulf of California, Mexico - Guay17, Core 4571-4, 12-15 cm | ecosystem: Environmental > Aquatic > Marine > Hydrothermal... | reverse complement strand
CCTCTCCTCCTTCGGTTGTTCGGGAGCTATTATAGCACATCCGCCTTCCCCCCATCAAACCCCTCCTTGATTCACCGAAGCGGCATGTGGTAGAATATGAGTCAAAACCCGCCGGAGGAGAGGGTTTAAGGGATATGGGGAGAGGGTATAGGGTTGCGATAGTCGGGGCGACCGGCGCCGTCGGCAACGTCATGAGGGAGATCCTGGAGGAGAGGGACTTTCCGGTCGATCATTTGAGGCTCCTGGCCTCACACAGATCGGCCGGCAAAAAGCTGCCGTTTAAGGGCGAGGAGATAACGGTCGAGGAGCTGAAGGAGAGCTCCTTCGACGGGGTCGACATCGTCCTGGCCTCGGCTGGGAGCAAGGTCAGTAAGCAGTTCGCCCCGATAGCCGCCAGGAAGGGATGCATATACATCGACAACTCCAGCGCCTTCAGGATGGATCCCGAGGTGCCGCTTGTGGTGCCGGAGGTCAACCCCCACGCCGCCTTCAAACACAAGGGGATAATAGCCAATCCGAACTGCTCCACCATACAGATGGTTGTGGCTTTGAAGCCCCTACACGACGTGGCGAGGATAAAGAGGGTGGTCGTGTCGACCTATCAGAGCGTGTCGGGGGCGGGCTGGTCGGCGGTGGTCGAGCTTCAGGAGCAGACCAGGGCGATCCTGGAGGGCAAGGAGTATCCGCCCCAGGTCTTCCCCTATCAGATCGCCTTCAACGCTATCCCGCAGATACCCCAGTCGGACGCCTTCCTCCCCAACGGCTACACCGAGGAGGAGATGAAGATGGTCAACGAGACGAGGAAGATCATGGAGGACGATTCGATCAAAGTCACGGCCACCACCGTCAGGATACCGGTCTTCTACGCGCATTCCGAGTCGATAAACATCGAGACCGAGAGGAAGCTGACCGCCGAGGAGGCCAGGAGGATACTCTCGAAGGCGCCGGGGGTTAAGGTGATGGACGACCCCGAAAACCAGATCTACCCGATGCCTATACTTGCGGCCGGCAGGGATGAGGTTTTCGTCGGCAGGATAAGAGAGGACGACACGATCGAGTGCGGGTTGAACCTTTGGGTTGTGGCGGACAACCTCCGCAAGGGGGCCGCGCTGAACGCGGTTCAGATAGCAGAGCTGCTGATAGGAAAGACGGGATGAGGAGTTTTCCCAAGGGGAAAGGCGAGGAAAGGTTCAGGGTAAGCTGGAGGTCGATCCTCCTCGGCGCCCTGCTGATCCCCGTAAACGTCTACTGGGTGACGGTCGTCGAGGTGAAATATTACTCACTCGACGGCTCCTGTCTCCCTCTCTTCATCGAGCCGGTTTTCATCCTCTTTTTGATCACCTGCTTCAACTTCCTCCTCAAAAGGTTCGCCCCCCGCTCCGCCTTCAACCAGGCCGAGCTGCTCGTGATCTACATCATGCTGGTCGTCTCGATGACCTTCGCCGGCCACGACACCTTTCAAAACCTCTTCGGCCAGATCGCCCACCCCTTCTGGTTCGCAACGCCCGAAAACGAATGGGAGCAGCTCTTCTTCAGATACATTCCCTCCTGGCTGACGGTTAAGGACAAGTCGGTCCTGGAGGGCTACTACCTGGGCGAGTCGAGCATATACGACCCGAAAAACTTCTACCCCTGGATCAAGCCCCTCTCCCTGTGGGCGCTCTTCTTCCTGACGCTGGTGTTCATGATGCTGTGTCTCAACACGATGGTCAGGAAGAGGTGGACGGAGCAGGAGAAGCTGGCTTACCCCATAATCCAGCTCCCGCTGGGGATGACAAAGGAGGGCGGCTCGGCGCTCTTCAAAAACAGGGTCATGTGGATGGGGTTCGCCGTCGCCGCGACCATCACCCTCATAAACGGCCTCAACTACATCTACCCCGCCGTCCCCAGGATAAAATACATCAAGCTCACCAACGTCGGACATGTTTTTACCGACAGGCCGTGGGACGCGCTGAGGGGGATGAGGATATCGATGTATCCGTTCGCCATAGGGCTGGCCTTCTTCCTGCCGCTGGACCTGTCGTTCTCCTGCTGGTTCTTCTTCGTCTTCAGGATGGGGGAACAGGTCTTCGGGAGGGCGTTGGGTTTGAGGGGTTTCCCCTATTTCAGCGAGCAGGCCTCCGGTGCGTGGTTCGCGTTGGCCTTCATGGCGATATGGGCGACGAGGAGGCAGCTCGGCGATGTGATCAGAAAGGCGGTCGGGCTTGGGCCGGAGGTTGACGACTCGACCGAGCCGATGCCCTACAGGGCCGCCTTCTTCGGCTTCCTGCTTTCGGCCGGATTCTTCGTCGCCTTCTGCTACATGGCCGGCGTCCAGGTATGGGTCACCCTGGTCTTCCTCCTGATTTATTTCCTGATAGCGATAGCCATAACGAGGGTGAGGGCGGAGCTGGGGACGCCGCATGAGATCTCGGCCTACGATCGGTTCGCAAACCCTCTCTACATAATGAGCTACACGATCGGCACGAAGAACATGTCCCCCTCCAGCCTGACCGTCATATCGATGTGGCACTGGTTTAACAGAGGGTTCCGAAACCATCCGATGCCCAACCAGCTTGAGGCGTTCAAGATGGCCGAGGAGGCCAGGATAGGCAATAAAGGGGTTCTGACGGCGCTGGGGGTAGCCTCGGTCGTCAGCCTGCTGGCCGTCTACTGGGCCAACCTCGACGTGACCTACAGGGAGGGGGCGGTGGCTAAAGCCATAGGGTTCAAGGATTGGGTGGGCTGGGAGGCGTTCAACAGGCTCCAGAGGTGGCTCCAGTTCCCCTCCGAGCCCGACAGAAACGCCATAACCTACATGGTCGGGGCGATGGCCTTCACCTTCGTCCTGGCCGTCATGAGGATGAGGTTCGTGTGGTGGCCGTTTCACCCGGCCGGATATGCCCTGGCCATAAGCTACGCGATGGATTACTTCTGGTTCGCCTTCTTCGTCAGCTGGCTGATAAAGTGGATACTGCTGAGACAGGGTGGGCTTAAGACCCACCGCAAAGCGGCCCCCTTCTTCCTGGGGCTGATCCTCGGGGATTATGTGATGGGGAGCATCTGGGCGATACTGGGCCCCGCCTTCGGTTTCAGGAACTACAAGATCTTCATATGATCGTGAGGATCGCCCTTCCCATCATAACGCTTCTGGCCGCCGCGCTGAGGTTTTGGAAGCTGGGGGAGTGGAGCTTCTGGACGGATGAAGCCCTGACCGTCCTGGACGCCAGGCGTTTTCCCCATATCTTCAGGATAAACCCGATCCCATACGCCGCCGTGAAGCTCTCGACGGCTCTTTTCGGGGAGGGCGAGTGGAGCGCCAGGCTCATCCCCGCCCTGTTCGGGATCGCCTCCGTTCCCCTCATCTATCTGATCGCCTCGCGGATCTTCAACCGGAGGGCCGGGCTGATCTCCTCCCTCCTGCTGGCCGCTCTGCCCTGGCATCTCTTTTGGTCTCAAAACGCCCGCTCCTATTCCTTCGCGCTCTTCTGGAGCTTGGCCTGCGCCGGTTGCTTCTATCTGGCGTTCGAGAGGGATAGCCTCGCGCTGCTCATCTGCTCGCTCCTCTCCTACCTCGCCCTGGTCGGCTCACACCTGCTTTCGGGCGCGTTGATCCTCGGGTTCGTCCTTTACCTGATCCTCCTGTGGAGGCTGCCCATCGGAAGGCCGAAGGGGTTGAGGAGGCGCAACCTCTTGGTTTTCCTCTCGCCTTTCGCCCTGGCCTGCCTTTCGGGGGCTTATCCCCCGGTCTTTAGGTTCATCACATCCGGCTGGGGCCACAACATCTGGGCCCGCAGCCCGCTTTACATCCTGATGACCCTCGGATGGGGCGTGACCCTCCCCGTAGCGGCGTTGTCGATCTACGCCCTGTTGAAAACGCCCGGGGAGCTCAACAGGGGGCTCATCTTCTCCCTGTGTTACGCCGGGGCGCCCCTGATCTTCTTCCTGATAGGCTCCCTGTTTCAGAACGTCGCCGGCTACTACCTCTTCTTCACCGTCCCCGCCTATCTGATGCTGGCCGGATACGTCTGCGATAGGCTGTGGGGGAAGGTCGGCCCGTTGCTCCTGGCGATCGCCCTGCTGGATATGGCCGCCTGGGATTACCTCTACTTCGCCAAGGAAAACGGGGGCAGGCCGATGTGGAGGGAGGCGCTGGAGCTTGTGAGGTCGGAGATGGAGGAAGGGGACGCGGTGGTGGCCAGCGTGCCGGGGCCCGTCAGATATTACCTGCCGGAGGCGAAGTTCGTCAAAGCCGAGGATCTGATGAGGGGGAGGGCCGGGCTTGAGGGCGTCCGGAGGGCTTGGTTCGTGCTGGACGAGTCGAACCTGAACGTCATCGATCCGAGAGGGGAGTTCAGGAGGTGGGTTGGGGAGGTGGCGAGGTTTAAGGCCAGGTTTTCGGTCTATTCGAGGGGGGCCGACAGGAGCATAACCGTTTTCCTCGCCCCCTCCCCTCCCGGGCGTTACAGGCCCAACTGATCAGCTATCCCCTGCATCGCCTCCAGCACCGTCTTTATGTGCTCCTCAAGGTCGACGCCGATCATCTCGGCCCCTTTGATGATGTCCTCCCTGCTGACCTTCCTGGCGAACGATTTGTCCTTCATCTTCTTCCTGACGGAGCTGACCTTGACCTCGGCCAGCTTCTTGGAGGGCATGACGAGGGCCACGGCCACGATGAGGCCCGTCAGCTCGTCGACCGCGAACAGCGTCTTCTCCATCAACGTCTGAGGCGGGTATTCAGGGTAGTTGGCGTGCGCTCTGACGGCGTTGACGATCTCCTCGGGGAACCCCCTTTCGGCCAGTATCTGGGCGCCTTTGATGGCGTGTTCCCCGGGGTTTGGGTATTTCTCGTAGTCGAAGTCGTGCAACAGCCCGGCTATCCCCCAAAGCTCCTCGTCCTGGCCGAACTTCCTGGCGTAAGCCCTCATGGCGGCCTCGACCGCCAGGGCGTGTTTTATGAGGTTCTCGTTCTTCGTGAACTCCCTGAGAACTTTCATCGCCTCGTCTCTCGTGACCATCATGACCCTCCCCTCGTCAGTTTTTCAAGCTCTCTCAGCACCTGGCCGAGCTTTTCGATCTGTGCGCCGTATTCGGCCCAGTCGCCCCTCCTTATAGCCTCCTGGGCCATGTCGTAATGGCGCCTGGCCAGCCTTATAAGCTCCTCGGGCGAAAGCTCGGCCCTCGCTTTGACGGGCATGGCCGCGTGCGCCAAGGCCTCCTCCCTTGAGGCCGTCGCCTGTGCCACCTCCTCCCCGAGGAAAAGCCCCCTCAGCGCGTCGTCCAGCGTCCTTCCCATGAAAACCCTGAGCTTATCCCCCCTCTGATACCCGACTATGACCCTGCTTAGGTCGGGTATGGCGCTTTCGGCCTGCTCGGCCCTTATGAAGACCGGCTCGACGTATAGGATCGAATCGCCCATCGGTATGATGAGCAGGTTGCCCCTCAGAACCCTCGAACCCCTGGTGTCCCAGAGCGAGAACTGCTGGGATATCATCGGGTCCTGGTCGATGTAGACCTCCACCTGCTGCGGGCCGTTTATCAGCCTCCCCTTGGGGAACCTGTAGACGAGCAGCTTGCCGTAGTTGGGCGGGTCGCACCTGGCCGCCAGCCAGGCGGTCAGGTTCGTCTTCTCCGCGGGGGTGTAGGGGATCATGATCAGGAACTCGCTGGTCTTCTCGTCGGGCAGCGTGACGATGATGTAATAAGGCTCCACCGGCTGGAGGTTCGTCTTCCTCTCCCCGGCCCTCCTGGGCCTCAGGCCGGTCAGCCTCGTCAGAGTCGAGGGCTGCGCCGCGCCGGCGGTCGTCTCCTCAGCGACGTTCTCGTAAACCTCATACCCTATCTCCCACAGATCCTCCCTGGAGTAGAACAGATCGGGCGAGGTCATGTGATAAGCCCTGTATTTCAGCGCCTGTATCAGGAAGAGGGCCAGAGGGTATCTGATGTGCCTCTTGAGCTCCTCCGGCATCTCCTCGAACCTCTTGAACATCCCCGGGAACATCCTCATGTAGCACTGGATCATCGGGTCGTCCTCTTCGTTGACGACGTAGAAATCAACCGTCCCGTCGTAGGCGTCCACAACCGCCTTGACCGAGTTCCTTATGTAGTTGCCCCATGGCTCGCCGCGCGTCCTCAACACCCTCCTGGCCGTTTTCCTGCCGAACTTCGACTGAACCATCTCCTTGAACACGTCCTCCATCGGCTCCGAGTAGGGGAACCTGTGCGTGACCGTGTAGGCGTCGATTATCCAGTAGAGCCTGCCGTTCGCTATGACGATGTAAGGGTCCTGGTCGAACCTCAGGAACGGGGCCAGGGTGGAGACCCTCTCGAGGATGTTGCGGTGGAACAGTATCCTGCTTGTGGGCTTTATCTCGCCGGAAAGCAGCATGTTTATGCTTCGGAACTTCCAAGCGAAGAGCAGCTTGCGCCATATCGATGAGATAGGGACGCCGCCCTTCCCCCTGTAGCTGTTTCTGACGTAATCCCCGACCTCCTCGGTCGGGTAGTCGAACTCCCTCGGCTCGGGGCTTTCGGGGTTGACGATGACATAGTGGTTCGTCAGCTCCCCGTAGTAGATCCTAGGCCCGGGCTCATCGAGCACCCTGTGCTCCCAGGAGGGGTCGTAGCTCAGAGGGATGTCCTTCACGTAGAAGACCGGCTTGCCGTTGACCACCTCGCTTACGGGCACGACGCACACGCCGTATCCGTGGGTGTAGAGGAAGGTCCTGTTGACCCACGTCTTGGCCTCGGCCCTCAGCTGGTCGTAGTTCAGCTCCCTGGCCGCCAGCATCACCTGTCTCAGCCTGCCGTTCACGATATACCTGTCGATATCGACGTCGGCGAAGTCATACTGTGGCCTGAGCACTTGGATCTGCTTCAGTATCTGCCTCAGCGGCCTCCAGTCCCACAGCCTCACGTTCTCGATGAAGGCCTTATCGTTCACGACGCTCTCATAGGTGAGCACTCCCTCGGCCGGGTATATCCTCTCCTCTATCTCGTCGAGGTTGTAGGCGTAGCGGGTGAACTCGATGTTGTATTTTATAAACGGCCTCTCCAGCTTCAGCTCGTTCGGCCTGACCTTGAACTTCTGGACCGCCGCCGGCCATATCGCGCCTATGAAGCCGACGATGAAGATCAGAACGAGCGATCCTATGGCGTATCTGGTGCGGCGGATGAAGATGCTTATCAGGAAGATGAAGCCGGTGATTACGCAGAGGATCATCAGTATCCACAGCACCGGCTTGCGGGCGTAGATGTCGGCGTATCCGGCCCCGAAGACCACCCCCCTCTTGGAGTAGAGCAGGTCATACATCAGGAACCTGTAGCCCCAGGCTCTTGCGAAGAGCGTTATCGCCACGAGCGTGAAGAGGTGAGCCTTCACCTTGAAGGGCGGGGCGAACCTGTTCCTTCGGTCGAGGATCTGGCCGTGGAAGAAGTAGACGATCGTCGTCGCTATGGTCAGAAACAGGAACATCCCGAACAGCCACCCGTAGATGTATCTCAGCAGGGGCAGCTTGAAGATGTAGAACCCGACGTCCTTGTTGTAGATCGGGTCCTTCAGGCCGAAGCTTATCCCGTCCGAGTTGAAATACCTCAACAGCGGCTCCCAATGCGTGACGGCGGAGTATCCCATGACGATGCAGACGATCACCGACAGGATCGCCATACCGGCGAAGGCGACCTTCCGAAGGTCGAAATCGGGCCTCCCAAGCGGCATCGCCTCGACTATGGAGGGGCTCAACGTCGAGGAGAACCTCCATATCAGGTAGAGGTTCCCCAGGAAAAGCCCCAACAGGAAGATGATCGCCCCCAGCCCCATCCAGAACTTCGTCCAGAAGATCTTGACGAACACCGAGCCGTAGCCGACCGATTTGAACCACAGGTATTCGGGATAGACGTCTGCGACGATCTTCCCCGCGACCACTATCAGAACGATCACGGCTACGGTTATGCCGAGCTTTTTAAGCTTGCTCATCCAGGCCATACCTCCCTTGATTTAAGGGGTTAAAACTCCTGGCCGATCCCGAAATGGAAGGTGTAGCCAGGTTCAAACTTGACCAAATCCGTCTTTTTGGCGAAATCGAAGTCCAGGTCGAAAAGCCCGAGTTTCAACCTCAGCCCCACCCCGACGGAGCATTTCAGATCCTCCAACTTCACCCTCCTCCCCTCGACCCTCCAGAGGATCGGCCTCTCCCACCTCCACCAGGCCGCCCCCATATCGACGAACCCTATCCCCCTTATGCCGCTCAGGCTCCAGGACACCGGCCAGCCGAACCTTATCTCGTCTATGAAGGGCACCCGAAGCTCCAGGTTCAGGAGCAACGCGCGCGATCCGGAAAGCTCCTCGTAGCCGTATCCCCTCAGCGTATCTATGCCGCCCAAGTAGTATACCATACTGTCCCTGCCGAGGCTAGCCGCCCCAATAGCCCTGACGGCGAGGACCGTCCTGTCCCCTAAGGGCAAGTATCTCCTCACATCGGCCATCAGGTTGGTCATGTCGAGGTCGCTCCATGGAAGCGTCCGCTCCACCCCCAGGATATACCTGGCCCCCGATCTCGGGCCGAACTCGCTCCACTCCACCGTATCCCCCACCACGGAAGCGCTCAGATATATCAGGCTGCCCCGCTCGATCGGCTTGCGGGTTCTGAAGGAGTAGGCGAAGGGCATGGAGATCGCCTCAAGCTGAACCTCAAGCCTCCTGTATCTGGAGAACGGATAGCTCAAAAGCGCCGCCACGCCCGTGTTCCTCTCCAAAAACCACTCCTCCCCCCATACCGTCCTGACGAGGTGGAGGGTGTGGTAGTTGTAAAGAGCGACGCCGAAGTCGGGTTTCATGGCGAGGTAGAAGTAGTAGGCGATGAAATCGGGCGCGAAATAGCCGCTTTGGCTCAAGACCGTCAGCATCAGCCTGTGGTTCCCCAACATATCGCTCGCTATGAGCTGGGTCACGTTCCTCAGGACGCCGTCTGAGGACATGACGAAATCGGTGAATATCGCGTCCAGCATCAGCTTCGGGGTGTATCTTCTCCTCGAGATGAGCTCGATCTCCGGCTTTTCGGCCTCAGGAGGGGGTTCCCCGCCTTTCAGCTCGACCCTCTCAAGCTCCGCCCCCTCCAGATCGACCAGGTAGATGTCCTGAACCCCGTCGTTATAGGCCGAGAGGGCGAGCTTCTCTCCGTCGGGCGATGGGGCGGGGGAGAAACAGCCCGTCAGCGTCCTGACAACCCTGTAACACTCCCCCCTCCTCACGTCCAGCCTGTATACATCGTTGAAGCCGTTCATGTCCGCCGTGAAGTAGATGAACCTCCCGGTGGGATCCCATTTCGGCGAGCGGGAGTCAAACCCCGGCGGCGTCAGAACCCTCTCCTCCCCGCCCCCCAGATCCCTGATGACGATCCTATACCACCCGTTCCTCTCCGAGGAGAAGGCCAGCTCCTCGGAGCTCGGCCGCCAGGAGATCGATTCCTCATCGAACGGGTCGTCCGTCACCCTTTTGATCGAGGGCTTCCCGATCCCCAGCTTCCTCAACGAGAGGATGTAGACGTCCGACCTGCCGTCTTTGAGGGCTATGAAGGCTATCCTGCCGCCGTCCGGCGACCACTCCGGCGACCAGCACATGTCGAACGGCATCTCGACCTTGCGGTATTCGTTCGTGATGATGTTGTAGATGAAGAGGTAATCGCGGGCGTCCTTCGAGGCGAAGAAGGCGATCCTGTCCCCCTCAGGCGACCAGGCCACCCCCGTCCCCTTCGTCCTTATCTCCTCGAACTCCCTTCTGTAGAGGCGAGCTATAGGCCTCAGAAGCGTTTTCCCGTCCCCGGCGGAGATGATCCGGATGTCGTATCGCCCCCCCACGGTGGAGATGACGGCGATCATATCGCCCGACGGCGACCAGGCCGGCCTGAGATAGCTCCCCTTCTTTGCCTTGGTCAGCCTCTTTGAGACGACATCGGGCATGTCCCTGCTGGCCACAAGCGGGTAATACCTCCTCCTCAGCTCCCTCTGCCACCGCTTGTCGAACTCGCTCAAACCTATCCCCAAAACGTTCTTCATCGCCTCGTCCAGATCCTTCGTCCGGCTGTGCCTCAGCTCCTGCAGCAGAGAAGCTATCTTCTCCTCGCCGAACTCATCGGCCAAGAATTGGATGGCCGACTGCCCCTCCTTGTATCCCAGATACACGAACGGCCCCAGGATCGAGAAGTCGTGGAGCTTCGTGAGCGGCACGAGCTTATTCGTCACAACCGCCGTCCTCAAAACCATCTCCCCCACCGAGTCCATCGGGCCGGAGAAATACTCGGCCATCCCTTCGATGAACCAGAGCGGCGGGCTGTAGAGGAACTCGCCGGTGAAGATGTGCGCGACGGGCTTCTGGTAGATGATGTCGTATTGGAAGATGTGTGTCAGCTCGTGGAAGAGCACCCTCCTCAGCTCCCTG
>Ga0180302_10001737_pt1 | contig 10414 bp, 6 predicted proteins | sample GuaBasSediGuay17_FD_121794 | JGI IMG/M metagenome (GOLD analysis project Ga0180302, IMG submission 121794) | Subseafloor sediment microbial communities from Guaymas Basin, Gulf of California, Mexico - Guay17, Core 4571-4, 12-15 cm | ecosystem: Environmental > Aquatic > Marine > Hydrothermal... | reverse complement strand
TCACCCCGATGGCCGTTTCAGGCTCGGGGAAGCCCAGCACGTACATCGCCGTGTCGACGGCGTAGCATCCGATGTCTGCGAGCGCTCCCCCGCCGGATAGGTCGACATCTATGAACGTCGGGCTCGAAGGTATACCCCAGCGTCTAAGATGCAGGGCCCTAGCGTAGTATACGGAGCCGAGCTCCCCGGAGGAGACTATATCCCTAAGGGTTACGACGGAGGGGTTAAACCTAGACTGAAAGCCCACTATGAGCACCCTACCGGTTTCCTTGGAAACCCTCCACATCTCGACCGCGTCGCTCAACGTAGCCGCCATGGGCTTCTCAACCAGAACATGCGCGCCAGCCTTCATAGCGGCTACCGCAGGGTCTTTATGGAACCTGTTGGGCGTACAAACGCTCACGGCGTCTAGGCTCTCCCTGTCGAGCATCTCACGGTAGTCCTGATAGTATGAGGGGATGTTAAACCTCTTAGCGAACGCCTTAGCCCTAGAAAGGTCTACGTCAGCGCAGGCTACGAGGGTTACACCCGGCACCTTAAGGTAGTTCGGGGCGTGGGTGGACGAGGCTATCCCTCCACAACCTATAACACCGACCCGGATCTCCGTCATAACAGATCGCCCTAAGCGGGATCTATGAAAAATCTCAATTCTTTTTAAAGAAGCATGCCGATCTTCAAGGTATTTTGGATGATATTTGACAGAAATTTGTTAATAGACCGTGTCCTAGGCTCCCCGATGCCTCCGGTATCACGGTTATTTGGCGTCACGTGAAGTCTAAACCGACGCCGAAGAACGACTTGGTTTTTATATGGTCGCGGGGTTTAAGAATTTATGGGGTGAATTTTTGAAGATCGGGGTGTCGACGTATTCTTTCTGGCATTTTCGAGGCCCTAAAACCCCTATAGAGTACGTTATGGATAGGGCTTGGGAGCTCGGTTTAGACGGTGTCGAGATCCTACACGTTCAGATGGAGTCTCAGGATAAGAGCTATGTGAACATGCTTAAGAGGCATGCGTTATCTCTCGGGCTTGATATCTACTGTCTAGCCACTCACCAGAACTTTGTTAAACCCAGCCGTGAGGATAGGCTTAAAGAGGTTAAGCATACCGAGCGTTGTCTGGAGCTCGCATACAGGCTGGGGGCTCCGGCCATAAGGATAAACTCCGGTAGATGGGGTACCGTAGAGAGCTTCAGCGAGCTGATGGCGAGGAAAGGGTCAGAGCCTCCACTAGAGGGTTATACGGAGGAAGATGCTTACAGATGGGTTATAGATTCCATAAACATGCTGATACCCCTAGCCGAGGAATATGGCATAGTGCTGGCCTTGGAAAACCATTGGGGCCTGACCTCCACTCCAGAGGGGGTTTTGAGGATAGTCGAAACCGTGAACTCTCCCTGGCTTAGAGTCCTCATGGATACAGGTAACTTCCTAGAAAACCCTTTGGGATCTCTCGAAGCGATAGCTCCCTACACGTGTCTCGTACACGTTAAGACGTACTACGGCGGCGGGGAATGGTATGAGCTCGAGATAGACTACGAGAAGGTCATCGATATCCTGAGGTCTGTGGGGTTTAAAGGATATTTATCGATAGAGTTTGAAGGTAGGATGGAGCCGTATAGAGGCGTTAAGAAAACCGTCTCCCTGCTCAGGCGGATACTGTCTAAAAGCATAGAGCCCTGTTAGGTCGTGTAAAGACCATCGACGACCACGGGCTGAACGTTCCACTCAGGGTATCAGAAGCTCCGGGGGTCGGAAACCCAACGTTTATATTTTTGTGCTATCGCCTATATTCTAAGGTGTTTAATCTCGAACTACCCAAGACACTCAGATTGTGTGTATTTTAGAAACGGGTTCTGCACACTTAGAGGGATTCAGGTAAACCCTGAGGGGGCTGCGTGCCCAAACTTCACATCCAGAACCGGTAGATATCCAGCGGCACCTAATCCGCAGAACGTGCCGCCGACGCCATATAGCCCTAACATAGCGCCGACACCTTACCCGCCTACACCGCCCATGTACATACCCTACGTCCCACCCCCGCAATACCTCTGGATCCGAAGGTACGTCTATCTTCTTCGAAGGCTCTACCGGTTCTACAGCAGGTATAACCCATGGATGCCCCCATATCCACCATACCTTCCATGGTATTTTTGGTGAAGCTAATTAGAACCCCCTCCATAGGTGGAAAATCTCGGAACCCCGACCCCCTGGGTAGGCTTAACCCCCTATCCGAGCCGGTATATCGTGGCTATCCTATATTTTTCACCTTTTAAGACCACTTGAACCTCCTCTGAGGGTCTCGTGTCTATGTGAGGTCTCGTAGACCCTATCCAGTATATGACTCCCCCGACCGGGCTTTTGACAGCCCTCTCTTCGAGGCTCTCCATATCGACGAGCTTAGCTATCTCCTCACCCTTCTCGACTTTCTCGCCAGGCTTCTTCAAGGTCACTATTATCCACTCCCCTTCAGGCGCGTAAACGTCCACGTGCGGATCCCTATCCAATACGAGCTGAAGCTTAGGCTTAACCGGCTCCCCTGGGGTGACGCCTATGTAGCGGAGGATGTTCACAAGCCCCCTGCACACGAGCTCCGCCTGCTCCGGGAAAACCCATCTCTGGCCGCTGTGCTCGATGGTGAGCGCGTGTTTACCGGCTTCCGTAGCCACGGTGGTTATCATACCCCTGTGGACGCTAGGCCTATCGCGGATGGCTATGAACCGCAGGAGCGAGTACTCGGCGAGCCTGACGGAGACCTCGTCCCATCCATCTGCTAGGGCGGCAGGGGCAAGCCATTGCTCCCAGCAGTGAAGGTCTATAACGTAATCCGACGGCTCAACCAGGTTCCTGTAGAGGCTGTAGACGATCCTCTCGGTCTCGTTTCCGTCGGCTCTCCCAGGCCACAGCCTATTCATCTGGTGGGGATGGTGGCTTGAGTAGGCTTCCCCAAGCTCCATCTTGTAGAAATGCCTCCTCCACCTAACGGCCAGAGGGTTAGCTATCGGAACGAGCGTCAGCGTACCGTTCACGTCCATACCCCTAACCCGGTCTAGGAGGAGCTTAACCGTGTAGACGCCTGTAAGCTCCACCCCATGCTGAGCCGCTTGAACATACACCTCCGGCCCATACGATCCTCCCTTAACCCTGAAATAGGGAATCTTAACCAAGCTTCCGTCAGGCATATCGACCTTCAGAAAACCCCTCTCCAAACCCGGCAAACATCCACCTCCCGTCAGAAACTTAGAGCTTAAGATAGATAAGAGCTTCTTCGCTAGACCCCCTATTTTTTAAAATGGAGGCGAAAATAAAAGATTTAATGGAAAGGGTAAGTAGTATTGATATCTCTGAGGAGATTAAACCTGGGAAAACTCCATGGCTTTTGGCTGTCGTTTTAAGCATATTCTTCAGAGCAGCTGGGGATTGCTTAGCTGGATTTCCTACCCTCGGTATTAGGTGCTACTATAACTGGGGTAGCATCCCTCTGCGCTATGAACCTTGCGTCTTATCCTGGGATACTTAGCCGGAAAAAGTGTTAACTGTGCTAGGGCTGGGCTTTGGACCGGGGAGGATAGCTTTCTAGATTCCGTTACGCTACAGACATCGCCAGCAGTTAGTAATAGTATTTGAAAATTTAATAAGTAAGGCATGTATCATATGAAGATGAAACCGGTTTTTTAGGTGTTTTCTATGAGGATCTATTATAGACCTAGGTTAAATCTCGATGGTGTTTGGCTGTTTAAGCTTGATCCAGACGATGTGGGAGAGGGTCAGGAGTGGTTTAAGGGGCTTCCTAGCTTTGAGTACATCTATGTTCCCTCCTCTTGGAACGAGCAGAACCCAAGCTGGGAGAACTACATGGGAATAGCATGGTACATGAAGAAGTTCTTCGTACCTGCGGAGTTTAAGAGGAGGATTCCATGGATTATATTCGAGGGGGTGAACTATAAGGCAAGGGTATGGGTTAATGGAGTGTTTTTAGGGGAGCATGAAGGGGGTTTTACAGCCTTTAAGCTTAACGCTGGAAAATCTATACGCTTTGGAGATGAGAACCTTCTGGTTGTGAAAGTTGACGATACGCTTTCCCCTCACAATATACCGCCTGGAGAATCTATGAACCGTACATATTTCGACTTTTTCCACTATGGGGGGATACACAGACCGGTTTACCTCGAATTCACCAATAGTACATTCATAGAAGACTTGAAAGTAGTCACAGACAACCAGGGGCATCTAGACCTGGAGGTTGAGGTGGGGGGAGAAATTCAAGGCGATTTAGCTTTGAAGCTGTTAGATTCTGACGGAGCTGAGCTACTGAGCCGTAGAGAGAAGATAAAGGGTAGAAGATTGCATGTTAAGGCTATGGTAAAGGGTATTAAATCTTGGTCTCCATGGAACCCCTCCCTCTACACCTTACGTATTAAGATACTTCTGGAAAATGACCTGCTTGACTGGATTGACGAGTATATAGGCTTCAGAACTATCGAAGTTAGAGATGGAAAGCTTCTTCTAAACGGTAAACCCGTCTATCTTAAAGGTTTTGGAAGACACGAAGACTTCCCTATAACGGGTAAACATGTCCCAGGGTCGGTACTTATAAGGGATTTTAACCTTATGAAGCGGCTTGGGGTAAACTCGTTTAGAACAACCCACTACCCATATTCTAGGCTTCACCTAGATTTGGCTGATAGATACGGGTTCCTGGTTGTTCTCGAAGCGCCGTTGGTAGGTCTTAGAGATATCCACTTTACGGATAAGAGGTATCTGGAGAAGGCTAAGAAAGTTATCGAGGAAATGGTGAGAGAGAATAGAAATAGGCCGTCTGTCGTGATGTATAGTATAGCAAATGAGCCGTTAAGCTCAACGGATGCCTCAAGAGACTTTATAGAAAAGCTTTATAACCATGTGAGCCGGCTTGACCCGACTAGACCTATAACCTTTGCCTCTATGCTTCATACTAAGGATAAAGCGATAGGGGTTGTAGATGTGATTTCCTTAAACCTCTACTTCGGCTGGTACTCGCATCATGGAGATCTGGAGGCGGGTGTAAGGGAGGCGGATAAGGTGCTTGAAGAGATCCATAAAATGTATCCCACTAAGCCGATACTAGTGACGGAGTTTGGAGCGGGAGCTATAAACGGACTCCATAGCGATCCACCAGAGATGTGGAGCGAAGAATACCAAGCTGAATTCCTGAAAAATTACATACGCATGTTTAAGCAGAAGAGCTTTCTAATAGGCTTCCACATATGGTGCTTCGCAGACTTTAAAACTCCTCAAAGCCACTTCCGCACCATACTTAATAGAAAAGGAGTGTTCACAAGAACAAGGGAGCCAAAGCTTGCAGTATCTGTAGTAAGTAAAGAATACTCTGAGAAATAATATGTGTCAGGGTTGAAACGGGGAAGCCTATAATTGGTTCTGAAAAATCTTGGAAGGTTGAGAAAGCTCTACGCGGAAAACGATATTTTTCCGCTCAAATGGAGCTCCATGGGCGTCGCCAACAGATATGCATGAAAGGCTTTAAAACTTGTTGGGATTGTAGACTCCGTATCTCCTGATCAGTTTGACGAATAGCTGGAAGTTTTGGAAGCTTACGTTTGGAGGTATGGAGTGGTCTGAGCTGGCTATATAGCCTCCCCCGGGTAAAGCTATACTCAGCTTCGAAAGGACTTCTCTTTTTAACGTTTCAGCGTCAGATGATAAAGCCCTTACATCTATGTTACCCATCAAAGCGAGACGTCCATAGTACTTCTCCTTTAGAATAGTTATATCATTTCCGGCCTTAACCTCCAACGGATGTATGGCTCTGATACCTGTTCTAGCTAGCAAGTCTATTATCTTCATAACGTTTCCGTCCGTGTGATATATGCACGGTAACCCCCTCTTCTCGAAGAACCAGACCATTTTCCTGTGGGCAGGCATTAAAAGCTCCTCATATATGCTAGGTGAGAAGAAGGGGCCGTTTTTATAGCACATGTCATCCCATAGCCAAATACCATCTACTCCGATGTCTACAGCTCTCGAGGCTAGTTTAACCTGGAAATCCGCTATGAAGTCGAACATCGTTTTCACGAACTCTGGACGGCTTATCATGTCTGCTAGAAGCTGGGTGAATCCCCTAAGCCTCCAGCAGTAGTCGAAGGGCTCCCATATAGCCAAGGCCACGAACTTACCTTGCCTATGATAGGATTCTACCTTCTCCTTGAAGTTTTCAGCATACCTAGAGGGATCCTCAGGGTCAAGCCTAGCTTTAACGGCTTCAAAGTCCTCCACAGTTTTAATGTATCCCTCTAAGGGTAAGGGTGGGCCTGAAGCCTCGAACTTAGCAGCCCTCCACTTAGTCCCCATCTCATCTATGTATATTATCCATCTCTCCGTCTCCTCTAGGACGCGCCTCTTAAACCTAGGTGTCTGATCTACATCGACCAAAACTATGTCGAAGTCTACATACTGCTTGTAGTCCGCCGGAAGACTCTCAGCCCTCCACCTCTTCCAAGTCTCAGGCCATATAAAGTCTAAAAAGCCGACCCTATCAGGCTCCTCAAAGTTCAAAGCCGCAATTATCCGCTCCCGAGAGTCCATAAACACATCTCCCTCTAGATAAAACTGTATGACCCATACTTCCTTCCCGCCTTTATGAAGAAGATAATGTTCCTAGTTGGAGTATCTGGTAGAGGGGTCGCTGTCGGCTCTAAAACATATCCCCCTCCCGGTGCAGCCTGTCTTATGGCATCTCTACACTTTTCCTCAAGCTCTTTCCGACTGCATCGCACTAAGTCGTCTAGCCGAATATTGCCTATTAAACATACCCTGTCTCCAATCCTCTTTTTAGCATCTGCCAAATCCACATCTCCAGATGGTGGCGGCTCAAGAGGATGTAATCCATCTACTCCAATATCGGCTATTCTCTCGAGCAACCTATTCACCTTACCATGACAGTGCATAAACGCTAGGTGAGAGTGCTGATGTATAAGCTTGACGAGCTTTTTATCGTACTCGACCACGAGCTTGTCGAAGAATTTTGGATGTAAAAATGGAGGTGCAACCAGCTCAGGTCCACTGATTTCGATGACGGAGTCTTCATCCACCTCCAGTATTCTTTCTAGATAGTCATATATACGTTCAAACATTAAGCTAAGGAGTTCTTTGATTAGAGAATCCTCGTTTAAACAATACCGGATGAATTTCTGTGTAGGAAACAGTTCACCGATTATTCCAACCGGGTCGGAGATCCCTATAACCATAACCCCCCTGTCTCCTAAGCTTCTCTTCTTTTTCAAAAGCGATTCAAAATCAGGAATACAGGGGGAATACGGTATCGAAAGAAACTTTTCAACATCCTTTTCAGTCTCTAGGAAATGCTTCAAGGTCCAAGATCCTACATAGGGTTTTCCTTTTATAGTATCCCTGGCGATAGAAGTTAAAGTTCCTTTAGGTGTTTCAACCCTATAGATATGAATACCTTCTTCGACACGATTTTCCACGTGAATCTTTACAGAGCGTGTGAAGAAAATGTTGGCCCCTGGGACGCCTGTCCTCCATATAACGTCAGAGTTCCTCATAACGTACTCTAGAATACCGGCTTCAGACATCCAAGGTATGCTTATGCCTCCAATCCGCACAGAAACAGGAACCATATCAGGCTCCTCTAGGAGAAAAGCCGTCAAGAGCCTATCTCTTGACGAAAGCTTATTCATACATCTCCCCCAGTTTAAAGCGTTTAAAAAAACGGGGGCATCAGAATGGTACGAAGAACCTCACTAGGAATATTAACCCGCCTATGAACGTCATTACAAGGTAGCCGGCTATGAAACCGGAGACCGCAGGAATACCTACCTCCTCATACAGTTTACTTCCCCCTATCTTCAAAGTTATCGATTTCAGGATGTAGGCTGCTAGTATCGTCGTCCATATTCCTTCGATCAGTGCGTGACCGTCTGTTGCTAAAAGTAGACCTATCGGGTCTAGGGGGAACCATAGGAATCTTGCGTGTAGGAATGTTAATAACCCTGCCGTGATTATTCCCGCGATGTAGTGCGGCACCCATGGTTTATAAGCCGGTCTTGTTACAACGTTTTCAGGCCATGCTCGAGTGAGAATGTGAGACGAGCTGATCCATCCGGCACCTGGAAGCCTTGTAGCCCCGAAAGTATAGAATGCCCATATGATCCCTATAACGGCCACTAGTGGAGCTAGAATAGAGGAGACGAGCACTACTTTAAACACGCTTCTACTATCCGTACCTGTGAGGTCAGCCATCTTATACGATGATAGTGAGGATATAAGCGGGAATCCCCAGCCGGTCATCCAGGCTGACTGCCCAGTAAAGTGCGCCCATGTAAAGGCTCTAACCCACTCTACACTTGGAGGTTTAACGTCAAGTCCATCACCGAGGACAAGCTTATATGGACCGTAGCCAAACCAAGAGCCGGCTGGTGCTACGAAACCTACAAGACCGTAGGTTCTAGTCTCTGCTATAGCATTAATAAGTCCAACTAGAATTATGACGGCTATCGGTGCGGCACTCAACCCATAAATTATCCATAAGATTATTGATAAAACCAACGCTATAAGCAACAGTAGATATGAGGTTCTATACGGTATAGGCTCGTTCTTCTCTATCTCAGACCTTCTAGCCTCACTCAATTTGCCAACAGCTGCTTTAATCGTTTCAGCAAGGTAACGCCAGTTCAGTATTAGATAGAACAAAGCTATACCCGTTCCCACACCTGCCGATGTAAAGACATCCCATTTAAACGGTTCACCAACCCTGTAGCTAATAGTACCACACCATACGCGTCCGCAACCAGATATGCTTTCAATCCCGGTGTAGTAGCCCATATACCAAGCCACCTGCATTAGGATGATAAATATTATCGTGAATATGAGCGTACTGAGAAGTGTACCTAGAGGAGCCATGTAGAATATGCAAGCCGTGAGCGGATCCTTGTTAAACATAGCAAGGCCTACGACAGGAGCAAGTGGTGAATCCGGCGTGATCCAGTGAGATCCTGGTCCACAGGTGTTAGTCCGCCATCCATAGATATCAGGAAACCATGGGAAGAGGTTTATGAGGAGTAGTGGAAGCTCCCATAGAATGCCTAAGATGGCTCCTATAATGAATGCTCTGCCAAGTCTTTCCCTCAGCGAAGGTGCGGGTCTCGTATATATGGTTATAACTCTATGCATCACAAGTGTGTGTGGGAAAGGTATTCTCTCGAGCTCGATCCATCCTCTTCGGAATATTGTACCTACGGATACGTAGAATAGGGCGCCGATACCCCAGAGAGACCACCAAAATATTATCGTCGGAACCCAGTCAGCCCAAGGTATAGGGCCTCCCGTCAGCACCTGCTTAGCTATGTTCTCCGGTGGCGCTACAAACCATGGTACGTATTTCATCGAAAGCTCATTCAACCATCTATCAGAGAAAAACTGTATTATGTTGGATGGGATGCCTGTGGCGTTGGAAGTCACCTGGGCAATTGCCAATCCAGCAGCATAAGCGATTGTTAAAATCCTTAAGGACGCTTTCTCTTTGAAAAGCCCAAAACGTCCAAGCAGGTAAGCCCCTGTTATGAAGAGGAAGGGGGAGAGAGGCACTGCTAGAAAGCAGGCATTAGCTCCTAAAGCGTACCAGTTTTGAGCACCGGGAGGTTCCATATACACCCAGAAAGGTCCTATAAAGCATATGATGACTACACCTATAATTAGTGGAATCCAAGGTATCTTCTCAGCCTCGGATTCGCCTCTCAATTTTCCAACCCAATAAAAACGTTTAAGGAAAAATTTTTTAAGTTTTACCCATATTTATGGTCTCCGTCGTCTTTCTTATCCTCGCATACACACATTCCCGCATTTATCACACCCGTATTCATCGAAACAGGTCTCCCCTTAAGGTTATGCCCCTCCGTCACATCTGAAGACTGGAGAGACATCTAGGTGGCTGAGCACATCCCCTAGCCCAGGTACATAGCCTACTACCGGATCCGAAGGTTGAATGTATACCTAGATATAATCGTCTGGATAAGGACCCTGACGATGTGCATAGACCTGTATGGGAGATCTAAGCTGCACATCCGGGGCAACAGGCTGAGTCTACAACCCTCCTAGCGACCGGTGTTCCGAGGAGCGTTAAGTTCCATGTGGAGCCTGCGGTAGGTGTTGAAGTACTCTGGGTCCTCCTTCCTAGCCTCCTCCTCCGGCTTGCAGACGACCATGCAGAGCCCCAGGAACCCGAAGTGGTATCTGGCGTCCTTCAGCCCATCCGTAGCGGCTTTCATAGGGCCCAGGCCCACAGCTCGGTAAACGTACCCCGCACCCTGGGACCAGTACTTCAGCCACTCACCGGTGGATAGGGTGAAGCCTTTAGACTGGGCGCAGAGCCTGCGGTCGAGCTTACCGTAGCTATACTC
>Ga0180302_10001736_pt1 | contig 10415 bp, 9 predicted proteins | sample GuaBasSediGuay17_FD_121794 | JGI IMG/M metagenome (GOLD analysis project Ga0180302, IMG submission 121794) | Subseafloor sediment microbial communities from Guaymas Basin, Gulf of California, Mexico - Guay17, Core 4571-4, 12-15 cm | ecosystem: Environmental > Aquatic > Marine > Hydrothermal... | reverse complement strand
TCTACTCAGACTATACCTTAAACTAGGGGTGAAATATATGATAGTAAGTGTATCTGCATTAGGCCTAGAGCCTATACACTTAGGATGGGTTATAGAATCTAAGAAGGATGTTGAAAACCTGATATCACTTGCATATAAATATAATTTTAATCCAACGGGGGAGGGTGGAGAGTATGAGTCTTATGTAATAGACGCACCTAACTTCAGATACCTCATCTATATAACTGAATACGATATTAAATGGTATGGCGACTCCGGACGCCTACATATTAGAGATGCGAAGCTGGTTGAGAAGGTGGTTTAAATGGATGAGGTTGAGGAGGGGAAGCTCTGGAGTCTAGAGTCTAAATGCCCTAGATGCGGATCTAAGTTCACGATCTCAGAATACTTCCATAATATTCCCTTAATCGGCAAGATAATTATATCCAGTGGAAGGTGTGGAAACTGTGGATACATATATAAAGACGTTAGAGCGGCTGAATCGCATGGGCCACAGAGACTTAAGGTTCATATAGACTCTCCAAATGACTTAAATATAATTGTTGTTAGAGCCGGGACGGCTTCGATATATATCCCGGAATTCGGCATCTCCATTACACCTGGACCTGCGTCACACGGTTTCATCACGACAGTTGAAGGCGTATTAGATAGAATTAAGGAGGTTCTTGAAATGCTTCGAGAAGATCCCGATATAGATATGGAGAAATGGAGGTATAGAATGGATTTAATTGGGAGGGCTATGAAGGGTGAGTTGGAATTCACCTTAATTATAGAGGATCCAGAGGGAGTAAGTAGAATTATAAGTGAGAAGACTGAGAAGGAAGAGATATATAAATCCTAGATATAACGTGTATATTCTTTATCTCGAGTTTGGACTCGGTAAAATAATTTTTAATTAAAGACGGAAGATTATTTAATGGATGCATGAAGATATTAAAATTCATATACCTATTATAATATTGGATATCTCGCTATTGATGGAAGCTTTTCTAACGCTGTATAATAGAGTGTATGGAGATATTGCATTATCAATTGGATATATCCTCTTTATAATATCAGTATCTCTTTTAGTATGGAGAAGTGTATGGATACTGTTTTTAACGGGGTCTCTAATAGGATTTATCTTCGAGGCTATAGGAGTTAGGACAGGTTTTCCGTTTGGAGGCTATGAATACCTCTTATTTAAAGAGTCCAATATATTTGGCGTGCCTATTCCAATTATATTCACTTGGGGAATCTATATATCCATAGCATATTTAGCAGCTTCATACTATACATCTAGATTTAGATGGGTTGTAGCAGCGTCATTACTAGTTATTCTCGATATGGCTATAGACCCTATAATGGTTTCGCTAGGTGTATGGAGATGGAATACACATACATTTTTAGAATGGTTCGGCATTCCATATACAAATTTCATAGGATGGTTCATCGTAACAGCGATAAGTATATTGATATATGATTACTGGAATAGGAGTGTTGAGCCGAGGTATAATAATGTATTATCTGTAACACCATATCTACTTCTATATCCAACTCTAGTTATACTCGCACCTAGAGAGGTTTACCTAGCTATACTATATTCTCTCATAATTGCGTTAATATTTTTGACTTTAACTTCAGTAATAAAATTATATCGGAGGGGATGATGACTCACGGAGGCTATGAACCTTGATGAATACTATTTCCGGGTCTGACCCTCTATCTAGAGTTATATAGATAGATTTATAATCCTCTTATTATCTATGGAAAAAGTTAATAAAAGTATGTTAAATAATATATATCGATTCCTTTTCTAAATATATAAATTGTTTTTATCTATGTAAAAAATAATTATTATAGCTGATTCTCATCTTGAGGTGATTATATTGGTATGGACCGTACCTCGTAATTATGAATTGACGTTAGATAAGATCCTTTATAGGGCTATAGACCAGTTCCCAGATGTTGAGGTTGTATATAAGGATCAAGTTAGGTATAATTATCGAGAGTTTTATAGGAGGGTTAAGCTGCTTGCATCGGCTTTAGAGGCTATCGGATTGAAGGATGGGGCTAAAATCGCTACGGCTGAATGGAATACCCACCGACACTTCGAGGCATACTTCGCTATACCTATGATGGGTAATGTACTGCATACTATAAATGTTGCGATCGCACCTATGGATATAGGCTATATATTAAGTCACGCTGGCGACGATGCCATAATGATTAACGAGGACTTCCTCCCATTCCTTAATGTCTTGAAGGATTATGCAAAGACTATCAAGAAGGTAATCATATTAACTGACAAGAAGAATTTTGAGCCTCCTAAAATCGAGGGTATAGAGGTATATGAGTATGAATTTCTATTGAGAGACTATGGGGATGAGAGTTATGAATTTCTGGAGCTAAGTGAGGATACAGTCGCTACAATGATGTATACGTCTGGAACGACTGGATTGCCTAAGGGAGTATATTTTACCCATAGACAACTAGTATTACACAGCCTTGCTACTTCAATACAGTTCTTCTATCCTGGGATTACATTAAGTTATAAGGATGTCGCGATGAGCCTAGTCCCCATGTTCCACGTACATTCATGGGGTCTACCATATACATTCACGTTACTAGGCGTTAAACAAGTATTTCCAGGTAAATTCGACTTTGGATTGATATTAAAGTTGATTGATAGGGAGAAAGTTACATTTACAGCTGGTGTCCCAACAATATTACATATGCTACTTTATCATCCAGAGTCGAAGAATTATGATCTAAGTGGCTTGAAGATGGTTATAGGTGGAGCTGCATTGCCTAGGGGATTGTATGAGGAGGCTAGGAGGCGTGGTATGATTGTTATAAGTGGATATGGGTTGACTGAGACTGCACCTGTTTTAACTGTAGCCAATTTAAAGCCTTATATGGAGGATTGGCCTGAGGAGAAGAAGGCTGAGATATTTATGCGGACAGGCTTTCCTCTGCCTATTGTCGAGCTTCGAGTCGTCGATGACAAGTTCAATGATGTACCTAAAGATGGGAAGACTATGGGTGAGATAATTGTAAGAGCGCCGTGGGTGGCGAGGGAATATTATAAGGATCCTGAGAAGACTAAAGAGGCATATGTTGAAGGATGGTTTAGGACTGGCGATGTGGCAGTCTGGTTTGAAGACGGTTATATCAAGATCGTGGATAGATATAAGGATGTGATTAAGAGCGGTGGTGAATGGATCAGTAGCATTACATTAGAGAGTCTAATATCGATTCATCCGGGTGTATCAGAAGTGGCTGTAATAGGTAAGCCACATGAGAAATGGGGTGAGAGGCCCCTAGCAATTATAGTTCCTAAACCAGAGTATAAAGGGAAGTTGAGTGAGGATGATATCAAGAGTCATCTAATGAAGTTCGTTGATGAGGGTAGGATTCCAAAGTGGTGGATACCAGATTACTATGAATTCGTGGACGAGCTTCCAAAGACTGGGACGGGGAAGATTAATAAGAGGGAGCTGAGAGCCAAATATCTCAAGGCTTAATCCCCTCCCCCTTTAACTACATGCTTCAAATATTAGAGTATATAGAGGAGAGGGATAGGATGAATCTAATTAATTTTCTCAGGGCGCTTCCACGAGAGGATTTATATAAGAGGTTCTTCACACCAAAGATAGATGCCGAGAAGTATGTCTCTAGAATTGGGGGTAGAGACGGAGTCATCCTAGTAGCTTACTATAACAATGAGCTTATTGGGCTGTGCGAGGCGTATAGAGATGATGGTGAGTGGGAAACAGCTATAATTATTGATAGGAGATTTAGAAGGAGGGGAATAGGTAGGGAGATGCTTAAGGAGGCCGCTAAATTGATTTTAAAGAGAGGTGGTAGGATAATATATGGTATTATAGACCGTTCAAATCGTTCTGCAATCGAATTTGGTAAAGCGTTAGGAGCCGATATAATATCCTTGGACTCGAGAACCGTGAAGGTAGTGTTTAAGTTAGAGGATATAATAGAATAGGATGTCGATTAAATACGATATTAATAATATCGGCCCGATATACAGATTCATGTTAAAGCTTCTTACGATATTCTTTTGATCCAAGCTTCTTACGACTATATGTATCTCATAGTAGAATATTACAGCTGTTAATAGGATTCCGAGTAGGTAGGTTAATCCTACACTATATCTGATCCAGTTAATAAATAATAATATGATGGCTAGGATGTATAAGGTGATTGATGTGATTAAAGAACCTTTCTCCCCATATAATACGGGAATATTCTTTATACCATATCTCCTCCCTATATCTATATCCTGGATATGATATATTATATCGAATCCAGCCACCCAGAATATGGTCGCGAGTGCAAGGTCTATAGGCCCATATTCAATCTTCATCGAATATACAATATATCCACCCCATGGAGCTATGGCAAGTATACTTCCTAGTATGAAGTGGCTTATTGGAATCGTCTTCTTGAGATATGGATACACTAGTATAAGTACTATGGGGATCCACCATAGCAGATATACAACGTGGTCGATTAGGTAGATGCCTGTTAAATATATTAGTATCATTATTATAGCGAGGATCCACGCTTCTCTAACTGAGACTTCACCCTTAACTAAAGGCCTATCTCTAGCCCTTGGATTAACTCTATCATATTCTAGATCAATGATATCACTATATATTATTGCAAAGCATCTAATACCTATGAATGCTATGGTCGCATAGACTAGTAGAATTAAGTCTGGATTGAGTGTATATTCAAGCACCCCTAAATATAGAAATGGTAATGCAAATAGGCTATGATGGATTCTGGTAAATCTAAGTAGCGTTAGAAATCTATCAAGTCCTCCACTATCTCTATGCATACTCCCCAACTATAATATCTTATCTTATTCGATGGAAATTATCGTTTAATATAATTTTATCCTAATAGAGTCTTAGTTTACTAATCGGTAATCAAATATAAGTATCCTCAAGTAATACTATGTGTTGATGACTCTTAGAACACCACGTCTCATATATCTTGTATTAGACGGTGTTTCAGATAGTTTAGAGGATGAGGTTACGAGTCTTGAGGCTGCGGATACACCCAACCTAGATTCACTGGCTAGGAAGTCTAAAGCCGGCATAGTAGATGTACTGGGCCCCGGCGTAGCTCCAGAGAGTGACGCAGCGGTATTCAGCCTACTAGGATATAATCCATATAAATATTATGTTGGTAGGGGGGTTGTAGAGGCATATGGACTAGGTATAAAGCCTAAGCCGGATTATGAGGTTGCATTAAGAGGTAATTTAGCTACTTTAGATGATGATGGAGTAAAGATAATAGATAGACGTTGCGGCAGGGATATTAGGGAGGATGAGGCTAAAGAGCTTGTCTCGTCAATCTCAGAACTCGACTTAGGCTTATATAATGGGTATGCACGGGTATACCATGGGATAGCCCATAGGGTGGTCGTGATCATAGGTAGTAGGGCGAATAGACTCTCATCAAATATATCTAATACTGATCCGGGATATAGACGTGTAGGAATCATATCTGAGGCTGTTAAGGATCATGAGCCATATATACAGCCATGTGAGCCGCTTGATAATTTCATGTCCTCCAAGATAACTGCGGAGCTTGTGAATGTATTTACGAAGAAGGTATTTGAGATATTGAAGAATCATCCTGTAAATGTTAAGAGGGTTAATGAGGGTAGGCTTCCATGTAATGCAATCTTATTAAGGGATGCTGGGATGAGGCCTGGTACACTACCATCATTTAGGTATCTACATGGGTTTAAGATGGCTGCGATTGTTGAGATGCCTGTGGAGAGGGGGATCGCCGATATGCTTGGATTAGCGATAGCTGATGTCCCGCCACCAACTCCAGATAAAGAGAGAGATTACCCGATTAGAGTTGATAAGACTGTAGAGATGATTAGATATGTTGATGCTGTATATATTCATTTGAAGGGTCCAGATGAACCTGGTCATGACGGTGATTTCGAGGGGAAGGTGAAGGCTATTGAAGATATTGATAGATTCTTCCTATCTAAGTTACTTGATAAGATAGACTTAGATAAAACTGCATTTATAATTACTGCTGACCATTCTACACCGCCTAGTCAGAGAGGGCATACTGCGGATCCAGTCCCCCTATATTTATATGCCCCGAATCTCCTCCCAGATGGCTTAAAGAAGTTTTCGGAGAGGGAGGCTAGTAGGGGTAGTTTAGGTAGGATTACGGGGGGATGGGATATAATACCTATTGTAAAGAGGATTATATGGGGTTAACTATAGTATAAATCTTTCTCCAAATCTACCTCTAATCTTCTCAATATATTCAATATCCTTAAATGTATCTATACTCCTCCAGAATACACCCTGGTACTTAACTCCTTTAAGTCTCCTATCCCTAGCGAGCTGTGGGAATGTAGTCCTCTCAATATCACCCTTATTAGGTAGATGATTTAATATCTCCCTCTTAAATAGATATACCCCCGCATTGATCCAATATTCAGATAATATAGGCTTCTCCCTGAACTCAAGAATATAGTTGTATCTATCAACCTCGATCACCCCGAATGGGGAGGGTAGCGGCACCAATGCTAGAACCCCTATAGCATCTTCACTCAACTCATTATATAGTGGTAAGATACGTAGATCGGTTAATATGTCTCCATTAACCACTAGAAACATCTCCTCATCAGCGAGATACTTCTCAGCGTTTTTAATAGCTCCTCCAGTCCCTAGAGGCTCCTCCTCAATACTATATTCAATAGAGATATTGAATCTACTTCCATCCCCGAAGTACTCCATTATCTTATCCCGCTTATAACCGACTAGGAATAAGAATCTATCTATACCCTGACGTCTCAGCCACTCTACTTGATACTCGATAATAGGCTTCCCACCTACTTTAATCAGGGGTTTAGGAATCTCGTCTGTATATGGCCTAAGCCTCTTCCCATATCCACCAGCTAATATAACGGCTTTCATATCAACCACCTCTATAACATTATCCTCTCCCTCGGATAACCGTCTTCATCCCATCCCCTAAGCCTATAATATTCTTTAACCATACTCCTCAACTCCTCTCTAGTGATTCTCACCTCAGTTCCGTCGAGCTTTCTACCACCTTCCTTGAAGAATCGAGGTGGCAATGTATCCTCCTCAGGCTTCATACCTGCATTTAGGTTAAACCATCTAATAATTGTCCTAACGTAGTTAGCCTGTTCCTTAAGCCACTTATATTCATAGTTGAATCCCGTTAATGCATTTAAGATCTCTATTGTAAATTCCCAGTCATATACGAATCTAGCGAATCTACAGAATATCATTGAATCATGTAGTGAGAATAGATCCTCAATATCTACTAGGAACTTGACTTTCTCCGGACCCGTATCCTCAGGCTTTATAATCCTTTTAAACTCATATGCATATGATGTTGTTCTAAGATGCCCCCCTCCTCTCGTCCCAATCGCATATGATAGAGCCATCCCCTTCAACCTCCTTGGATCATATCCTGCTAATGTAAGCCCCTTTACATGTATAGCGATATCCTCCAACCCGAGTCTCTTAGCCATAATCTTCATACCCTCAGCCATAACATCCCCTATCCCCCTCCTCTCCATAGTTAACTGAAATAGATACAATATGCTCTCGTAGTCACCGAATTTTACAGGTCTATCCAACTTAATCCTGCCTTTCTCCACGGCGTATAATGTAAATGCTATTATATTACCCATATCAATCGTATCGACTCCATATCTATCACATAGTAGATTAAGCGATATTATAGCCTTATAATCCGTGAGATCCGCGTTACCCCCGAAGCTGAATATAGTTTCATACTCTGGCCCCTTAACTTCAATACCCTTGAATATATCATCTTCCTCCACTATAGAATATTTACCACATGAATATGGGCAGTTCCAGCATGAGAGCCTCTTCTTATAATACTTCTCTTTAAGTAGATCCGGATCTAGGTCCTCATAATATGGTGTCTCGACATTCTCCCAGAAGTGATTTGGGAATGCTGAGTCTCCATGTGCGATAGCGACTGTAATGGGAGTACCATATTCTCTATAACCCTTAATACCTGATTTAGAAGGCTCCTTTACAGCTCTAGAAATAAACTCTCTTGAGAGCTCCTTAACCCTATCCACGTCATATACATCAACCTTCTTCTCATGTGGATGGAGTACGATAGCCTTGAGATTCTTACTACCCATGACCGCGCCTCCGCCGACTCTACCTGCCTTACTCTCCCTCATCCTAGAGCCATGCCCGTGGCTTATCGATGCAAATCTAATTAACTTCTCGCCAGCCGGGCCGATCTCAGCAATCTCAATCTCTCTACCTAAGTCAGAGATTAATACCTCTTCAGTCTTCTCAGTATCAAGCCCCCATAAGTGATCCGCGTCCCTAATCTCAATCTCATCAGGAGTTATATATAGATATACGGGTTTCTCACTTCTACCCGTAATCATTAGACCATCTAGACCAACCCATTTAAATGCAGCTGGGAAATTACCCCCCATAGTACTTTCTCCAAATATCCCGGTCAAGGGGCTTTTAAAGAAGAAGCTTATCTTAGAGGACATAGGGATAGGAGTCCCCGTAGCAGGGCCTGAAGTGACGAACAGTATATTCCCAGGTGATAATGGAGAGATTTTAGGATCAAGATATTTATATAGTATATAGGCCCCAAGCCATTTACCCCCTATAAAACTCTTCATCAAATCCATTGGAGTATCTTCTACCAGGACCTTAGACTTCGTTAAATCTATCTTAACAAACTTTCCACCATAGCCACGCATGATTCCACCTGATCCAGAAGATTTTAATAAAAATTTTATCAGTATACTCTATATAAAGACGTTAGAAATAAGTAGATTTTCGTCTATATCTACATTATATTTTTTAGATTATCAACCATCTACGATAATGCTTTTATTAAATCTAATTCTATATAATTACTAAAATTAGTTTCATTAATTATTGATTTGAGGGAATCCACGTGGGTAAATGGTATAAAATATTCATATATTTACTTACCATCTTACTCGTTATTAGCATAGCATCCCTATTCTACCTATATCCAAGAGAATATCTCTCATGGCATGTTTTCAGTAATTATGGTGTACATATCTATAATAAATCCCTAGAGATTCCATTAAACTACACGGTCGAGGGATATTGGAGTAAGCCATCGAACCTACCGAAGCCTTCAGGCATCGGCTATAATATTCAATTCTATAATGAAAAGGGTGTGATACCGTATACGGATGTAAATATAGGAGAAGGTAATATAGTAGAACGTGGGGTAGAGGTTTCAAGAGGAGAAGTTATTACAGTCAGAATACATTTGTATTCGAAGGCTATAGGAGAGTATAATGCGACTGTATACTTATTCATCGACTTAATAGCAGATACCAGTATGCTTGAATATTACTATAGAAATGGAGTAACGGTTTATATAGCTGAAAGAGGATGGTCATCTGTAGATATTCCATCAAATATTAAGCTGCTTACAAAGCCATACTTCATTAAATTAGAGCCAGGCGAGTCTATCGAGTTAGAAATCAAATTTAAAGTTTTAAAATCTTCTCCAAAAGATCTATATCCAATTGAAATAAGTATAGATATCTTTACATTGGCAGACGACACATTATACTGGGAAGGGGGAGGGGAATACCGTTTATCATCATTGTAGATTAACATCCAGCAAAGTGATAAGGTGGCTAAAGAATTAATTTAGATCTAGATTAAGAATTAGTTACAAGTATTAATTATATCGATATAATTAAGTTTCATATATAGATTAGAGTGGATAACATGAGGATATATAAGGATCTACATGATTATCTTAACGAGCTTGAGCAGCTAAATTTAGTAACTTATATTCAAGAAGAGCTATCTCCGGTACTCGAGATTCCTGCTCTAATAGTTGAGGCGGTTAGAAAGGGCCTCGGAACACTGTTATTTGAGAATGTTAAGGGATATCCTGGGTGGAAGGTGGTTGGGAATCTATTTGGAGACTGGAGATACATTAAATTATTATTTGGTGAGAATCCTGAGGATATAGGTAAGAGGATTCTAGATCTATTAAAGGTCCCATATGGAGGTTTCATAGAAAAACTGAGCTTATTAAAGGATGTTACTAGATTAAGTAAGTATCTCCCTAAGGAGACTAGGAGCAAGTCATATAAGGTAGAGTACGTGGGAGACGAGGTGAATCTCAATATAATACCAGTGTTTAAGACATGGCCCGGCGATGCTGGGAAATTCTTTACATACCCCCTAGTTATATCAAGGGATCCAGAGCATAAAATCTATAATATAGGTGTATATAGGATTCAGGTAATCGGTAGGAATGAGGCCCTCATGCATTGGCAAGCCCATAAAAGAGGGTCTATCACAGAGAAGATATATAGGGAGAAGGGTCTCACC
>Ga0180302_10001735_pt1 | contig 10418 bp, 9 predicted proteins | sample GuaBasSediGuay17_FD_121794 | JGI IMG/M metagenome (GOLD analysis project Ga0180302, IMG submission 121794) | Subseafloor sediment microbial communities from Guaymas Basin, Gulf of California, Mexico - Guay17, Core 4571-4, 12-15 cm | ecosystem: Environmental > Aquatic > Marine > Hydrothermal... | reverse complement strand
GATTTAATATATTTTCTAGGTTCAGTGAGTGGTAGAGAAACTAATAAAGTGGTTGAATATAACATAGGCATCTATAAATGCGAGAAAACAGAAACACCGGCTATGAAAGAAGCCTTAGCATTTCTAGGATGTAAAGTGTCTTCATATGTTAAAAATGAGGACACAACTCTGTTTATAGGCGATGTAGTTAATCTAAGGATCTTAAAGAAGGGTACCTTTTCGCCTAGAAAGGGATGGAATTTCCCTGAGGTCAATATACCCTTGCATAACTGGGGGAGAGGGTTTTACGAAGTAGGGCGTTTCCATTATGTTATGAAAAAGGCTTAATTACTTCATCCATTTTTATAAAAGTGGATGATGAAGCATGGCTTAACGGATCGTGAGTGATGGAAGGCCCTTAGACTGACTTTATTTAAAGGTGCTATTTTTGGATAAAGCATTTAGTGTGCTTAAGGAGATATCGGTTAAGCTCTTTTGGTGTCCTAAGTGTAATGTCCCAATATTAGGTAGAAGATGTAATATTTGTAATTCCCCCACTATACCTGTCAAATTGACTCCTCCAGGAGATGTGAGACCGGCTCTGGGCTTTGAGCTGAAACGTGTGTACTCTTTATTAGAGAAGTATCTAGGTAAAGGCTGGGAAAAAATAGTTCCTAAAAGGAAAGTCGTTTTGCTTAACAAGATACAATACCCTGATATGGCTGATGAGGTAATCATCGATGGACAAGTGATATGTCATAGATATTATGATCTCTGGAGTGAGGAGTGGAGAATTAAGCCTTCTTATCCTCTTTCTTTTAAAATGGTTGAGGAAAAAACAGGATACTATGCTATTCTAAATTTACCTAAGATAACTAGAGGATACGAGGTTCATAGAAATAAAATAGTAGAGATTACGTTACCTGAGGATAAGGAATACGTGGCTGTGGGTACTTTAAATAAGAAAATGTATGGTATAGCTAAGGTTATAAGAGGTAAAAGATTAAGAATAACTAAGGTATGGTTATGGAGACGTTTCTCATGGAATAGAAGTAATCCTTCGTGGAAAGACGTCATTAGAGCTAACGAGAGAAGATTACTTAGAATAGAAGAAGAGGCTATTAATTTTGTGAAGGAGGTTCATTATCGTTATAAGTTACCTGTGTTTGTATCGTTTTCAGGAGGAAAAGACAGCTTAGTGACATACCATATAGTAGCTAAGGCTTTAGGGAAAGTACCAATATTATTTAATGATACAGGTATAGAGCTGCCAGATACGGTGAGCTATGTTAAGGAGTTTGCACGGAAAAACAACCTGGAACTAATAGTGGCAGATGCTGAAGACAGCTTCTGGAGGGGGGTGAATGTACTGGGCCCTCCAGCCAGAGACTACAGGTGGTGTTGTAAGCTAGCTAAGCTAGCTCCCATATCTAAGAAGGTAAAAACTTTATTCCCTAAAGGTGCTTTAAGTTTCGTAGGTCAAAGGAAATTTGAATCTGCTAAGAGAGCTGTCTCACCTAGAATTTGGAGAAATAGATGGATGCCTGAGATCATAGCTGCTGCACCTATACTGACATGGACCTCCCTTGATGTATGGATGTACATTCTTTTTAGAAAACTTATACCAAATAAGTTGTACTATCTAGGATTTGACAGACTAGGATGCTGGCTATGTCCAGCATCTGAGATGGGAGAATTTAAGGACGTAAAAAGACTATATCCCTCTCTTTGGGAAAGATGGGATGAGTATCTAAAGAAGTATGCTATTAGTAAGAAGCTTCCAAAGGAGTGGATAAAGTACGGGTTATGGAGATGGATTAAAGTTCCTGGAGATGTAAAAAGAGAGATCAAAGTAGATTACGTAGATAGAAGAGGGGTAGATTTAGACATAAATAAACTTGGTTCAATATTACTATTTAAGATTAATAATAAAAATTTACTAGTAATTAAGGATAGATTGTTTAATTTTATTAAAACAACTAATTTAAAAGGAGAATTAGAGTATGACATTAGTGATAATTTAATAAAATTGAAACTAAAAGAAAAAGAGTTAAATTATTTAAAAGTTGTTAAAGCAGTTATAAGAGCACTCTTCTGCATAGGCTGTGAACTATGTGTCCTTCACTGTCCCTCAGGTGCGCTGAAAAGTGTAAAAGGTCAGGTAAAAATATCTAATGATCTATGCACAGGTTGTGGGTATTGTAATGAACTATGTCCTATAGGTGAGTATGTTCTTATAGCTCAGAATTTCAGTGAGATAGCTAAAATCTAAAACTTTATTATAGCTACCGAGGTTCATATCTTAATATGGTGGATCCCTTCAAAAGACTCACCGTAGATTTTTGGGTTACTGACCTCCATGGAGAAGAAATAGGTATAAGACAGAAGGAGCAATACAGGTCTAAAAGTAGGTATTTTACATTAGACATGGATATTATAGGAAAGTACAAGGAGGACGGAAAGGGAGTAGGGTTTATCGCCTTAAGGAGAAAGATATGGGAGAAAGGAGATCTAGATGGTAGACTCGTGATAAGGATGTTTACTGATGAAGGTAGATGGCTAGGTAGCATAGAAGAGGTGGTGAGTGAGGAGATTAAGAGGAGCATAGGCTCTAATGATATAATACCTGTTTTCTTGGTAACTATACCTAAACATAGGTATGTGATATGGCTTGAAAAGGTCCATAGAAGGCTGGGTTTAGGTGAGATATACGTGTTTAACTACATTGACGAAAAGGAGAATAAGACGTATACGTATGTAATAGATGAAAAAAGATTAACCATAGGTAGTGATTGGGAAGTATACCACTTTTCCTCTAGTAAGAAATCAGCTGTTATAGATTCTAAGAAGCTTAACATTGGAGGAAGGGTAGATATAGATGTTTACAGTGAAGAGGTAGCAAAGAACAGGATAATATCCACAGTTATCGCATTATTTTCCTCAACTCTAAAGTATAAGGGTGATATAGAGAGGAGAATTAGGAAAAGATTAAATTCTCTGAAAGACGGCTCATGGAGATATAAGCTTGATAGAGGAGAAATTAAAATACTCAGAAATCCTAGAAGAATATTAGCTTAGACCTCGCTAAGTTCCGAGAGACATATCTGACACTTATTGAATGTTTTCCTACTGCAAGTTGGACAGTATATTATGTCACATTTAGGACATTTATAAATGACATCACTTCTATACAACTTTTTTCCGCACCTTATACATCTGCCGATTACTAAGGATTTAGGTATATACGCCATAGATATCACCACGAACAAGGATAATAATTAAGCTCCATATCTTTTAAAAACTTTAAGGTATTGTTATCCCAATACTCCGACATATGTTCCTTTAACTATCTCTGCGACTTTAGTTAAAAGCTGTGTGCCTGTTACTATACCATGTGGATCTCTAGGATAGTCTCTATGCCTAGTATTGACTATGACCGTTTCTATCTTGGACTTAGCTATTAACCGTGCTACCTCTAAAACAGATTCTATAGCTGGATCAGGTGACATAATGTTCCCTCTAAGATATTTCTCTAAAGGAACGTTAACATTACCATCTGTTATGATTATAATTACTGGCTCATATCCTCTTCTTCTTTCTCTAACAGCGAGGTCATAACCCCTATACATACCTGAAGCTAATGGCGTGAAATCATCTAGACCTAATACGGAGAATTTACTTAGTACCAGGTTAAAATTAGTTGTAGGATGTTGAGCTACCACTGAGCTAAAACCTTTGCTTACTATTAAGCTTACCCTATCCCTATATTTTCTCGCCTCATTCTTTATGGCTTTAAAAGCGGTCAATATGCCTCTTATTGAGTATATCATGGATGCGCTTGAATCTAATACCACTATAAGAGAAACCTTACCCTTACCTGCTTGTAAGGAAGCTCTGAGATCCGAGAAAGCAACACTAGGGAAACGTTGTGAAGCCGCAGCCCTTCTTAAGGTTGCCGGTATCGATATTTTGAAGTATTTCTTTCGAGGTAACACAAAGTCTATAACCTGAGATGAAGCTCTAACCTTCCTTCTACCCTTCGATCTAGCCATCTTCCTCGATATATTTATGGCTAATTCAACCATCTGACTAGGACTTATATCTCCCCTGCTGATCTTCATTCCACGGGTAAGTGACATCATTATCTTCTTACGCTCAGGTTCCATGTTATATGAGGAGAGCAAAGTTTTCTTGGATCTTATGAGAGCTTTCCCATCTTCCTGCACTCCCTTTCTTCCGAAAAACATACTTAAAAGCAGCCATAGAAGCAAAGCCAGTAGAGCTAACCTTATGTCCAATAAGGCAAGAACTATAAGCAAAGTTATTGACGCTAGTGCTAACAGTATCCTTAGCGATCTGGGCAATTTACTCTTAGAAAGTCCACCCCGGAAAAAACCGCTTTTTTGTCTCTCTTGATGCCTTATCGTATCTGATCCTAGCCTGTGCCTTAGTTTTCATCTTAAGAGAGCCATAGTAAGCGGATAAAATCTCCTGTTCGGAGGGAGGAGGTTTTAATCCCTCAGCTCTCGTCCTGTGTATAAGAGCCATCTTTAAACCTGTTAATATATCTTCTTCTATAACCTCAGTTCTTCCATCTAGTGCAGCAAGGGCTCTAGCTACTTTCACGGCAACAATATCAGGCCTATAACCGTCAACGTCAAGCGATACACAGGTATTTGTAACTCTCTCAACTAACTCATCATTAATCTTAACTTTATCGATTAAAGCTCTAGCTCTTATTACCTTTTCCTTCATCCTCCTTTCTTCATCATTCCAAGCATCTTTAAATCCCTCAGGATCCTTCTCGAACTCCAAGTTTCTTCTTACAATCTCAGCTCTTACCTTAGGATCACGTATCGTATGGACCTTAACTCCTATAGCAAACCTATCCAATAGCTGCGGTCTTAACTCTCCTTCCTCAGGATTCATGGTTCCTATCAATATAAAACGAGAGGGATGTTTTAGCGAGATACCCTCTCTCTCAACGATATTCCATCCCAATGCTGCCGCATCAAGAATAGCGTCTACTATATGATCTGGAAGTAAGTTAACCTCATCAATATAAAGTATGTTTCTATTAGCTTTACCTAAAAGCCCTGTCTCGTAGACTAACCTCTTTTCTTTAAGTGTTCTTTCGATGTTTATCGTCCCTAAGACCATATCCTCTGTAGCACCTATAGGTAAGGTAACTACTTCCATCTTCTTGATTCTCACAGGAAGTTTTCCATCATTCTTGTACCTCTCTTTACAAAAATCACATATGTTCTTAGGATCTCTAGGGTCACAGTTGAACGGACAATCAGCTACAACCTCTATCTCAGGCAATAAATCAGCAAAGGCTCTAACTATGCTTGACTTTCCTGTCCCTTTGGGACCGGATATTAGTAACCCTCCTATGTTATTATCTACTGCTAGCACTAAAAGAGCCTTCTTAAGCTCGTCCAATCCAACGAATGCGGAAAAGGGAAGAATTTTCATCCATATCTTCCTTTAAATCCTAATCTAAATCCCTCTTAACATGGATATAAAAGTTAACATCGTTACTATTTCAAATTATACCTAGTAATCTCGATTTAATTATTTTATTTATTATTTTTAAATTAAAGATAATTTTTTATCAAATAACATACTTTTATATACTTCGATACTTCAAGATGTACTTAAAACTTAGATCTCAGGTAAAGGAGCATAGTTGTTGATATGCTAGTTGTTCGGCTGCTCAAATTTTGTATTTTATCTAATAATACCAAAAATGTCTGTCAAGATGAAAAACTAAAAAAGGATGGTATACTAGGTTATATTGTTATGAGGCTTTTAGGAAAAGTTATGAACGTTTCTGAACCTGATAAAGTTATAGTAAAGGCCAGAGAGGTTCCTGAGATAGGAGCTGAGGTTTATGATGAGAATATGAGAGTTGTAGGTTATGTTCAGGATGTGATGGGGCCTGTTAAAGGTCCCTATATTTCTGTAAAAATTTATAAAAATAAAATAAATAGTTTATCATATATAAAAAACAAATCGCTGTATTGGAAGGGATTTTCCAGGAGAAAAGCTAGGAAGAGAAGATGATGAGATGTCGTAATTGCGGGAGTGATAAAATATTCTTAGATGATCTTAGAGGAGAGATAAAGTGTCTTGAATGTGGATATGTAATGTACACTAATACTATGGATTTACAACCTGAGTGGAGGTATTATACTAATGAAGAGAGAATTCGAAGAACTAGAGCGGAGCCATCTAACGGGCTTGGAACAAGAATTATAGGATATATGGATGGCAAGGGTAGGATTATTAGCTCGTATCTGCAAAGAAGAAGATTAAATAAAATCAGTCTAATTCAAAGGAAGATTCATGAATATAAGCTCATAAATTATAGTATAGAGCTTGAAAGGATAACTTCCGCTCTTAAAATACCTAGTTATGTAAAACAATATGCCTTTGAAATATTTAAAAGAATTTATAATAATAAGTTTTTTAAACATAGATCGTTATATGGTTATTTAGGTGCATGTATTCTATTTGCATGTAAAATGTATAAAATTAGAAGAAATTTAAAGGAAATAGAGATATTATCTAAAGCTAATTCCAAAGATATAAGGAGATGTTATAGAGACATCATCAGAAGTGGTTTCTTCGGTAAACCTCCACTATCTAGAGCTGAAGATCATGTGACGTTAATAGCAACTAAGCTTGCGCTTTCACGAAGAGTTAGAGATCTCTCTTTAAAAATCTTATCTAACATAAAAAGAGATCCTAGGTTTCAGAGTAAGATGGCTGCAAGCTTAGCAGCTACGGTTACCTATATCTCTTCAGTGTTAATGGGAGAAAGGAGAAAGCAAGCCGATCTTGCTAAAGCGGCAGGCATCGCAATATCCACATTAAGAAAAAATGTCAGCAATGTTCTTAAAAACATGGATATAGAGGTATACATCGAAACCCGCTAAATTTGGTGGGGCCGCCGGGACTCGAACCCGGGACCTGCCGGTCTGGAGCCGGCCGCCATACCTCTCTAGGCCCCAATAGGGCTTGCTAGGCCACGGCCCCTATTTTTCTTTAGAAAGCAAGGGCTATATAAAATGTTCTTAATTCTTAAGTAGTGGTGTATAAGTTTTGGAAAGTCTCAGAAAGGGACTAACAGAGATAATAGCTAAGATAAGGAGGTCCTCCATAATAGATGAGAAAACATTAAAGGAACTGATAAGAGGTATTCAAAGAGAACTTCTTAAAGCTGATGTAAGCGTAGAGATAGTTGCTGAGCTTTCTCGTAAAGTTGAAGAAAGAATAAAAAAGGAAAAGATACCTCCTGGTTTTTCTAAACAAGAATTGTTAATAAGGATAATATATGAAGAACTGATTAAGATACTGGGAGGAGAGAGTAAGTATAGCATAAGGCTCAAAAAAGGAACCTCCAATGTAATCATGCTAGTGGGTATACAAGGTTCAGGTAAGACTACAACAGCGGGTAAGCTAGCCTATTTCTTTAAGAACAAGGGGTTTAAGACTGCGTTAGTTTGCGCTGATAATTATAGACCTGGTGCTGTGGATCAGCTAAGACAGTTAGCAGAGAAAGTAGGTGTTGCCTTTTATGGTGAGGAAAACGCGCATTCTGCCATAGAGGTAGCTAAAAAAGGAGTTGAGAAGTTTAGAAACGAAAAGTATGAGGTAATAATAGTTGACACAGCGGGAAGACATAAGAAGGAGAGAGAGCTAATAGAGGAGATGAAGGAAATAGCCTCCGCAATTTCACCTGATGAAATAATACTTGTGTTAGATGGAACAATAGGTAGACAAGCAGGAACTCAAGCTGAGGCTTTTCATAAAGCAACGCCCATAGGTTCAATAATAATTACTAAGTTAGACGGGGCTGCTAGAGGAGGAGGGGCATTAGCGGCTGTAACTAAGACTGGAGCCAGTATCTCCTTTATAGGCATGGGGGAAAAGATAGAGGAGTTAGAGCTGTTTGATCCTCCAAGCTTTGTTTCTAGACTTCTCGGTATGGGTGACTTAAAGCAGCTCATTGAGAGATTTAGGAAAGCTGAAGCTCTCGAAAAGTTAAGGTTAACCGCGTTAGCGAGCGGTAAATTCACTCTCTTAGACATGAAGGAACAACTAGAAAGCCTGACTAAGATGGGACCGTTAAGGAAGCTATTAGAGCTTCTTCCAGGGGGATTTAAACTACCTGAAGGTTTTGAGGAAGCAAGTGAGGAAAACATACACAAGTGGGTAGCCATCATGAACTCTATGACTCAGTTAGAGCTTCTTAAACCTGAGATCATAAATAGAAGTCGAATGCTTAGAATAGCTAAGGGCTCAGGAACCACTTTAAGGGACGTTAAAAATCTGTTAGAAGCATATAATAAAAGCAGGAAACTATTAAAGAAAATGATGAGGAGAGCTAAGCGGTTCAAAGGACTAGATTTAACAGGTATTTAGGTTTCATGAGAAGAACCTATATACTTTTTTCAAAAAATATCCATGAAACTAGAGCAAGGCTACCCTTAGTCATAAGGGCGATAACAGCCGCTCTTATGATATCTCATGGACTCAGACTGGACTCTCGTTTAATAATACACCTTAAAAAAGAAAATCTTAACATAAGCTTTAACGTTGAGAATATGAGAAGAGTGAGTCCTGACGAGCAATCCATGAAAGGTGTTTTATCTAAAGCTTTGAGAACGGAGGTTACTAAACCTAAGAGTGTTCATCCAGGAATAATAGTTTCGAAAGGAAAACTTGAGGAGTTACTAAGGAATAAACAGCATATAATCTTTAGTGATAGCAGAGGCACAGATGTGAGGCAATTAGGAGATGTTCAGTCTGTAACCGCTATAATACCATTAACTTGTTTTGATGAAGACGTTAAGCAGCTGCTAGTGAGAAGAAATGCCATGCCTGTTAAAATATCTAAGAAACTAAGTACACCCGATGCTTTGATAACGATACTAAATAATGAGCTAGATCGAAGGTGGTTGATTGCTAAGAAAAGCTGAAGAAATACTAAAAAAATATACGTTATGTGATTCGTGCCTTGGAAGGCTTTTCGGACTTAAAGGTTACGGATTAAGTAACAGTGAAAGAGGTAAGGCTATTAAAACCCTACTTATAATGGACCATTATAAGGTCAATGAGGGAATAACAGATAGAGAATTGATTATAAAAATTGCTGAGACAGGTTTTAAGCCAGCGATAGAACTAGCTAGGAAAGAGGGTTTCGAAGTAGAAATAAGAACATGCTATTTATGCGAAGGAATGATAGACAAAGTTAAGGCTCTAGTCGGGAAAATAATCGATAAACTTAATGATTATCAGTATGAGTCGTTCCTAGTGGGTTGCAGGCTTCCTAGAGATATTATTGAAAAAGAGGAAACCCTCTGGTCCTCATTCTCGCTTAAGGATGCTGAGTCCATAAAAAATGAAATAACCAGAGAATTAGGGAAGAGGATAAGTGAGATTACGGGAAAATCTTACTCTCCTACATCACCTGATGTAACAATAATAGTAGACCTGATAAGCGACGAACTTAGCGTATACTCCAGTCCGATCTTCATATATGGAAGGTACAAGAAGAATGTCAGAGGTCTTCCTCAAAATCCTTGGTTTCATGAGGATAAAAGCAGAATAAAGTTTCATACGTCTATAGAAGAGTTAATAACCGAACCAGTTATAAGGACCTTGAGGGCAAAATCCGCTAAGTTTCATGCCGCTGGAAGAGAGGACGTAGACGTCAGAACGTTAGGTAATGGGCGTCCATTCGTAGTCGAGGTAAAATCACCTAAAATAAGGAAAATTGATCTTTCGTCGCTGGAAAACCTAATAAATAAAGAGGCTGAGGGACTTATAGAGGTTAAAGATCTAAAACTAGTTAATCACAGCTACGTTAGGGCAATAAAAGCTCTAGCCGAGATAGCTAGGAAAACGTACCTAGCTAAGGTTACTTTTGATAGACCTATTAGTGAGGAAGAACTAGCTAAGTTAGAATCATTGTTTAAAAATATAACAGTTAATCAAAGAACCCCGTTAAGGGTTCTGCATAGGAGGCAAGATAGAATTAGGAAAAAAGTCGTATATGAGGTTAAAGCGAGAAAAATAGAGGATAAAATAGCAGAGTTTGAGATAGTTTGTCAAGGAGGTCTATATGTTAAGGAGCTGATTCACGGAGATAAAGGCAGAACAAAGCCCAATTTTACAGAAATACTAGGTAAGAAGGTGATAAAGATAGAACTTGATGTAATAGATATTGAGGAAAAGATTTAACCTTTAAAGGGTTTTATGTGCTCTTTAGTGGTTATTATCTTCTTAGTCTTATTTCCTATATTAACTGCTATTACGAAAGCTCTTCCTCTCTTCTCGATTATTGTCCCAACCCTGCCCTGATATCTTCTGTGAGGTGCTGTAGACAAGTTCTCAGGAGAGATATCTATGTGTACCTTATCACCTAT
>Ga0180302_10001734_pt1 | contig 10421 bp, 3 predicted proteins | sample GuaBasSediGuay17_FD_121794 | JGI IMG/M metagenome (GOLD analysis project Ga0180302, IMG submission 121794) | Subseafloor sediment microbial communities from Guaymas Basin, Gulf of California, Mexico - Guay17, Core 4571-4, 12-15 cm | ecosystem: Environmental > Aquatic > Marine > Hydrothermal... | reverse complement strand
CTCATAGGCCTCCACATCGGTTACAATTTGGTACTCAGCACCCTGCCCATCAAACACCAGCTCCCAACCACCACTACTAGGAAAGCTCCCGACGGGATAGCTTTCAAAATCCTCCCATAAAATAACCTCAGCCTGGTCATTCCCAGCATATGATAACATGGTACTAGGGACATACTGGGCAATCCCAGTATTTAATAACCCGCCTACTGAAGGCAGAATAATTAGTATAGAAATAAGCAAAGGTACTAACCCTGACCGGTATCTCACTACTTCCACCCGTTTAAGGTGAAAGCCAAAAACAGATGTATATTTAGACATAATAATATATTAAAAATTCTGTGGATAAAGTATAGCTACACTCATACTCGTCCGCACATACTATGGGAATATGTGTAAGTAGAAATTGAAAAGAACGTATAGATTGAGAAGATAAGATGGCTTCCTCCCTATGGATCTAGATACAAGTTTGGAAGTGCGTTTTGAAAACAAGTTATCAACCTGACCTGGATACATTGGGCTACTAGTGCTAGATAGCTATGTTGTGAAGGGCTCCAATAGTAATTCCTCTAACCCCAAGGAGGAATACGAGTGTTTCCTATACTGGAGGAACCTTAAGTTTCTCATCAATTGGAAACGGGACTAATCTCTTTGTGCCTTGAAGGATCCGTAAAACTAATACGATACTTGGATACTTCGCTTCTAGCCCTAGATGGAAACAGATAATAACTGAATTAGGGATTACTAGCTTAATAAGCATGCTTCTCAATCAACCTAGCTATCACCCAACTCCTATATCAACGACAAACATTCTCAAGCTCTTTAAGTATGTACCCCAACTCATATATGGGATGTTGCCATTTTTCCAATAATGATTGGTCTAAATAGACTAGGCAAAAACAATAAACAAGATGACAAATACATGACTAACACTGCTCCGCAGGAAACTTTTTCCTAAATCGCACACTACCAACAATCTTGGCTAAGCAGTTAGAAAACCCGGAAGTGTGATAAAAAGATAGGGTGCAGTAGTTCTGGCGTTTTAAAAGAGATGACCAGGTGCCTTTAGTTTTTTCTAGCTTTAGACTACCTCCTATTCAGTACAGATACGAGTGCAACAATCACCATAGCCAATTCTACGACACTGACCGTATACTTTCATGGTATTATGAGTTGCTTACTATTACGAGCAAGGGTAAAAGAAAGAGAATATAGCACTAATACTGAGTCAATATTATGGGTCTTCATAATTAAAGTATTAGTTTAGCCAATAAAGTTTTACATATTATGATACATAGGATTAATCAGGACCAAGCTCCTTCCATAATCTCGTTATTAGATTCCAAAGCTTCTTTTTATCGTACTCGTTCTTCGCAATTACTTCAGCTTTGAGCGAAATTCCGCATCTCCAGCAGTAGTTAGCTTCATATGAATTCTTAGCGCTGCATCTAGGACATATTGCTTCATTAACAGATTTGCCACCATTATTCAAGACGTACAGTGACAATAGTTTTTCTTCAACATGCTTTTTTGGGTTATGTGAGCATAGATGTCAAGCATTGTACGTGTTTTCCACCCAAAGAGTTCCATAATCTCTTTCTCTGCCAACTTCCCGTACAGATCTGCTGCTTACTTATGACGCAGCAAATGCGGGTAGAACTTAATATCTATACCTATTTTCTTTTTCAGCCTCGCAATATAGTTATATAGTGCACTGGGATTGAGCGGAGCATAGGGTCCCTTGGTTCGCGCAGGAAAGAGGTATACGTCTGGCCGGTCTTTCCAAGGATGCTCAGCTAACCATTCTCTCAAGTACTTCTGGTGTCTAACTATGTACACCGCTCTCTGCATAGCCTTGCCCTTAGCGACAATAATCTTGATATAGTCGCTGAGGTCCTTGACATGCCTAAGCCTAATACTTAGCGCTTTACCACGGCGTAGCCCGCCTTCATAAAGTACAGCAAAGAGAGCTTTATAGAATGTTGAGGAATATTGGAATACCTTTTCAAGCAGTTCATCTGGAGGTAGTGGATAATTTTTGGCTTCTTAACCCTGAAGGAATTATAGAGTTTTCCATAACCTTCATCAATCTTCTCTTTCAGGGACCTTACAAACCTCTTGATATCAGCAGTAATCCTATGCCTATTACTAGGATTAATTTGTTGTACTAAGTACATAGTTATATCAAATCCAGTACAAGTAGTGATGTTTTTACCATGCTCTTCCAGCTACTTAAGGAATTTATTGAGCCTGCTCATCTTTGTGTAGACATCATCTGGAGAGTGGTTCTCAGCAATGATATCGTGTACGAAGAGCTTTAACAGCTCGGCATGGACTGGACTAAGTTTTTCTTAGCCTTCTTAAGCCTTCTGAGAGCCTGTCTGTACTTCAGCTCATCAATATCGTAGTAATTCGGCGTACCTGCTCTACTTGTCGCTTGTGGGGACATTAGTTCCCCTTTATATATGTTTATATATGGGCACCCCGGTGTATTTAAAAAGAGGAAAAAATTTCATATGATACCCTGTTCATCGAGAATATCTCAGCACTCAAGATTTCTATCATTAACATCATCACTTTGGAATGATTAGCACTTTAACATTTTTAAAGAAGGTATCTTAAAGATGAAAAGGGACTCTGTGAATGAGGTCTACGTGGGGATTCAGGAACAGAACCCGGACTTATACCTTCTAAAAAGGCGTGGCAAGCTGGGAGAAGAGAACTTCAAAGTCCTATGGACTTTTAAAGATTATTTAAAGTCGGAGGGAGCTTCCATATGGCACGTTTATACAACAGTCTTTAAATCAACGAAATACGCCTTGTTCCTGAAGGAGTTCGGTAAGACAATACTATCGGCGGAGCCTATGTACATACACTGGTTCCTCGCACAGTTTAAAGGTAGAGATACTGTGAGGAGGTACGCCGCCGCCATAAAGAAGCTGTACAAGTTCATGATGGAGACCGCCGAAGTCCCTAAGTATGAGAAGCTCTACAAATCCTTCAAGATGCCATCATTCCGTCCGGAGGATTACCCCCTACCGTCCTTACCATCGCAGGATGAAGTACTACTGTTAATCAATCATGCCGTTCAGCCACACAAATCCATTCTGGCGTTAGCTTATGAAGCTGGGCTTAGGAGGTCTGAAATCCTATTACTGAGGATTAAGGACGTGCAGGACTGCGGGGATTACATTAAGATAACGGTTAGAAACTCTAAATCCAAGCCTCGAACCGTGATCATAGTCCAGTTCAGGGACGTTATTCGTGACTGGCTTAGAAGACACAAGTGGAGGAACGATCCAGAGGCATTGCTGTTTCCAGCGAGGACTAAAGGTCCATACAATCCGATGAAAGCGAGCTCCTGTGGTACTACAACGGGACATGACCTACAGTATCGAAGATTGTTAAAGTATCTGATAACGGATGCTACGTAATAACAGCTGGGGACTCCTTTGACAGCGCCTACCTATTCAGCACTGGCTTATCTGCTCCTGCCCCACCGACAACACCGGTAGGAGCACCCACTGTTGTCGGTGGTGAGCTAGAGACTCCTCCAGTAAGCACAGTGCAGGTGTGGATGCCTACAGTAGTTGCTGCAGTTGTAGTATGCACTATAGCCTATCTTCTTATTTAGGAGAAAGTAGTAATAGGATCATTCACAAACCCTAACAACTACACTTTTTAAAGTAAAGACCTAAGCAATAGTGAAAAATAAGTTAATTCATAATAAAACGTTACTTTTACTTCAGCAACTAACCTATCAAAATTAGCAGGTGAAATGTGAGCAAGTTCTCCAGACTAGTCTTTGTTGCGTACATGTTCATAGAGGGCGTTCCAAGCCCCAACAAGATACTTGTATATATTCACACTACTATTCTGCGGTTAATAGCCATAACTATAACAACATAACCTGCATATAGATTTCAAGCCAACGCTCAGACCGTAGCTCCTTGCCAATCTATTCAACAACCCTATTAATTGGCAGCAAATTCCTCCACGAGCCTTTACGTAGCCTCGTAAGCTTCCATCCAAGACCAACAAGCTCGGGGATTGCCAAGAACTAGCTTGAGCCGCCAAGCAAATGCATTATCTAAAATAATAAGTAGACTTTAATTGACAGCTCACCACGTTCTAGTAAGCATGTGTACTACTTTGACGCGCTTCTTGGGTCCATACCTAATCAGTAATATGTGGTCTGCTAGGCGATAACATGCTTTTTCACTAAGTTTTTACATTTAAGACCAAGTGTTTAGAATATTATCATGTAGAATGAGTTTACAGGTTCTCTCCATAAACCACTTCGTATTCTTTAATAAAACATGTTTTGTAGAAAGCATAGAATAGTTTCCCAATAAACATGTTCACATAGTGCTTAACTTTTTAGCAGGAAACACATATGATTAGAAGTTTAAAGTTTATGTTAAAAATAATGAGTTTAGGTGATGTGTCTCTTTAAAAAGGCTACATATGCTGAGATTGTCACTACTAATGCTATTACAATAGCTAATATGTATGGTAAAGTATTAACTTCAGCTTCTGAAACTATTAATTTCCCACCTACTATAGCTGGAGCTAGTGCTTTCGATATACCTGGGCCTCCTACATCTTCTATTACGCCATTGGCTTCCCCATCATCATCGCCTAGACCCCCATCTGTTAACTGTATAATTATGATGTTGTCTCCATCATCATCATCTACGGGTATCTGATACCATCCTTCAGGCACCTGGTATTTCCAGTATTGTGTTCCTACCGGCGTGTTTGATGGGAGAATAATCACTACCGTTACTGTCTGACCTGGGGTAAGCACTTCTATCCTAAACGTGAAGAACCCGTATGGGAACTCTAGGTCGGGTTTACCCTCAGATGGCAGAGCGGATTCATCTACAGGTTCAAGCTCCACTATAACCCCACTATCTGTCTCAAAATACGCTGTGCCAACTCCAGTAGCGGTCTCTACACCACAAGCTAGTTTGAAGGTTGCAACGTTCTCATATTCTTTATCGTTACCTGCGATATCTGCAACCTCAATATCGATATAGTATGTTCCTACATCAGAGCCGCTACTATTCCACGTGTTACCATATACACCGTCGCCAGCACCTCTATCACTATGAGCACCGTCATCAAATAGCTCAATCACTACTATGTCTACCTCGTCTGGGCTCTGTATGTAAGCTTTAACGAACTGAATATCTGAAGCATCTGTAACTGCAACGGTTATAGTGAAGTTTGCTCCGGGAGACCCTATAGAAGGAGTTACTTGAATGTTGGAGATTGAGGGCGCAGTCTTATCTACCGTAAACGTTTGTGTATCGAAAGGTCCCCAATTACCTTGAAAATCTTTGCCGTGCACATACACCGTATGCAACCCCTCACTTAACCCAGAAACGTCTACTACCCCCTCTACAATCTCACTTGGCGAATCGAAACTTCCATCTACAGGGTTTAGAGAGTGCCCCGACCCATCCGCACCTATAGAGTCTATGAATACTTCTGCAGCAACCACGTCGGACCTACGGTTGAAGTCTGTTATATTAGCTGTCACGGTAATACTAACACTAGCAACGGTTGGAGTAACTGAGGTATCGGAGGTTACTGAACCCAACGTATCCTCTATTGTGAACGTTACCTGATCTTCACCACTATGACCAGCCTCATCTACTACTGTAACTCTAGCTACGTACTCGCCTAGTGGTAGTTCCCTAGTATTCACAGTAGCTTCCCACCTAGATGATGTAGCATTGTATATCATCTCCCCTACAATACCCGTGCTAGTCCCTTCGCTTGTCAAGATCTCGTAGTTAACTGTTCCAGCAGTTATCTCTCCGCACACGCTACAAATAGCTGTGGCTGTTAAGCTCAGCTCTTCAGAAACCTCATCCCACGAAGCACCTACAGACACTGTCACTGTAGCAGCTACCTCAATTTCATAGGTGTAAACTTGGGTCTCACCAGAGTAACCGTAGATGTCTGTTGCGGATACGTAGAACCACACCTTTCCTGGAGGCAAACTTTGAACTATACCTTTGTAAGTATCATCTTCCGGATCGTAGGTCATGGGTGTGCTCTGATAATTCACACCATCAGTACTGTAATGTAGGGTCACCTGCTCTATACTGCTCTGGTCAAAAACCGCAACTTCAACATATAGAGTTGCTGTTTCGCCTACATTACTCTTAACTAAGGATATGTGAGGTGCTATACTTTCGTTTCTTGACCAATGACCGTAAATGTCGGAGGCGTAAACATCGAAACTGGCATCCTGAAGCGTGGATTCGTTGAGGTAGTTAGGTATCCAGTATGCGTAATAGTCTGAGCTAAAGTCTATAGTGACATTATTTGGCTGTTCTGAAGTTTCAGGTGGGCCAATTGCATAGCTCATGACAGGGCTTCCACCTTCCTCTAATGTTAACATTGCCGGATATAGCAGGTTTACAATACCTATCTCGTATTGAGGCTCTACGTAAAGTGGTGAATCATCCCATATTTGGATAGTAATTGATATGAAGTCGTTGTAGCCATCTTCATCCCAGCCATCCTCCCACCACCAATCTACAATTTTTACATTCGGAGGATTACTATCGTCTACATCTTCAATAGTATTTGGCATTGCTAAGGGCTGGTAGTCGTATACGCTATCAAAGACTTCGTAATATCCTGAACCAGAATAATCATCCCAGTAGTTGCCATAATTTGTAGTGTTGAAGTCTATGTCAATGTTGGTAGCGGCAACATGATACGTGTTGCTTATGAAGTTGTTCCCTGCAACTATGGAGTTACTCGTATCTGTTACATTTATACCTACCTTGTTAGACCTAATGGTATTGTTAATTACATATACGTTTTCATTAAAATATCCACTACAACTAATACTTATTCCCTCATCGTTGCCCTCAATTCTGTTAAACAATATTAGCGATCTTTTTCCATCCCATGAACCCCAGACGTTTGATGGCAACCACTCTTCTCGAGATAAAGACTCACTGGTCGGAAATGGGTAAGCAGCCATGATGGGTTGTGGAGGCATTACATTCCAATCGTTAACGTCTCTCAGGAGGATTCCCGAGTAAGTGTTATTAAACACATCACTATTGAGAACTGTTGATATAGGCGTGTTCCTAAATGTGAAGCCATAGCCGTTATTCTCCGCAGTGCAGTCATCGGCTTCTACGAAAATTGAAGTCCAAAAGCTTAAACCATCCCATTCAGAGCCAGTAAATGTTGAGTTTCTAAAGGTTATAAACTCGCTTCTATCAATAACAGCTCCGAATTCCGTGTTTCCTTCGAATACACTACTTACTACGTTTAAGTGGTGAACATGTTTAGTGTAAAGACCAATAGAGTTTCCTGAAAACGTACTATTCACTACTTTAACTAGCCATGTCCAATACATCATTATACCTTCAGTGCTTCCCGTAAATTCAGTATCTCTTATATAGGTACAATTGGCTTCCATTAGGAAGAGGCAGTAGTGATAGCAGTTCTCAAACCTAGAGTTCAAAACTACAGTATCTTCAGATTCAACCCACACACCACCGTAATCTAGCGGACCCCAAAGACCTACACCTCTAATTGTAGAGTTCTCTACCCGTAGAGAGCCGCCTTCACGTACTATAATGTAGTATTTGCTCCCACTATCGTAAGGCTCAATAACGGAGTTCACAATGTTTAGTGAACCACCACTTAAAACCTCTATTTTCACCGGATCACCTAAAACCGAGCTAACCTTAACTACAGCATCTCTCAAAGTTAGACTAGAATTCACCACTAAGTCACCATCTAAGACCTGGGTTCCAGTCCACACAGTAGGTTCTTCAATAGTGTAAGTGCTAGGTTCTCCCTTATCCTCCTCAACCTTCAAAATACCCCATATATGCAGGTACGGTATTGTTACCTTAATTCGCCCATCAGGCTCAGCACTATAACTTAACTCTTTTCCATCAGGGTATTCAGGAGTATAGTATGTTATCCTTAAGCTCTTACCTTGTAATTCAGGCCTTAACTCGAAGGTAAAGTTAGCATTTACCTGGTCAACTGCCGTTTCGTTGTACCAATTGTCGTAGAGATAGTTTATGAAGTGGAAGAGCGTGGCATTATTGTAGGGATCCCAGTAGCGTATGTGCATCACCATAGGATTCAAATCTGTTGAAATACTTGTTTGAACACCTGCCTGCTCAAGAGCGCTGGTAAACCAGTCAATCCAGTCCCCAACATCGTAAGAGTAATAGTAATACCACCACTCTGCTGCTCTCTCCTCCGGAGAATAGTAAGGACTATGCCAAATCTCACCGACCTCCATTAAAGCTTTATGTTTCCTTATGAACTCATCGAGTACAAGTGGGGTAAGCGACACTATTTTCCCGCTTCCATAGTCGTATATTCTCATACTATTGGGATCGCTATAATCACCTGTAGCGTTGAAGTAGCTTGTGAACTCCAATCTCTCGGCGGTAACATTAAAGCCGTTTTCATCGCATATGCCAATCTTCCCTATGCCTATAAGCACTCCTCCTTGGTTTACATAGTTTAGTAGTAAGGTTATCTGCTCGTCAGATAAACACGTTGTGTTAGGTAGAATCAGCGCCTTATACTTGGAGAGTTCTTCAAGCGTGGGGGTGTAGGGGTAGAATTCTTTATCGCCGAATATCACAATGTCAAATGTTATGTTATTCATATCTGATAGGAGGTAGAAGACGGATTCGTAAGGTAAGTATCCCCAATAGTCATAATAAGATCCAGAATCTCTCCTCCTGTAGTTCTGGGCCGATGGAAGCGAGTATACTAACGCTACTTCACCATCTTGCTGCTTGGGCAGTAGCTCAGGGTGTTGTTGTATAAATCGTATGTAGGTTATGTTATGACCTATCGTAAGCTGCGGCCACCCGCCTGTTGCTATGAGCTCAGCTGTAGCTATTACCTGCTCTTCAGGATACGGGTTTTCGTCGCTATGAGACTCGAAATAGCTTGAGAACGATGGGGTTGGGCACGTCATGGAAGCGAAGTGCTTACCTGTAGCATAGATAGTCCTAAATAGCGGGGCAACATTCCTCTTAGGGTAGCCTATGTCGTCGTACCATACTTCGAAGAATGGGAAGTCTATGTGTGCTAGGAAAGGTATTATGCTGAGCCTCGCCTCAGGGGGATGAGTACCTAAGGTAGGCGCCAAGTTGGCGGCTATCCAGAAGTTCCTTCCTTTACTCTGTGCGTAGCTTTTGAGCTCCGAGCTTAATCTATCGTAGAAATCTAGGAGAATTTTGAGCTGGTAGTTCTCATATTCTCTCCATAAGTTCATTGTGTAATTGTCTGGTAATGGGATCTCATAGCCCCACTCGTCCTTTTCCGGGAGAAACTCCCATCTCACCCTATCTATACTGGTTCTCCTAGATTCATCAATTGTTTTGCTCCTATATCCTTTGTCGTAGAGGTATTGTCTGAAGTTGAAGTTGTTTATGTCTGTAATGTTGAATTTCTCGGCTAGCTCCTCAGGTGTATACTTGCTGCTTAGGTACTGATTGAATCCGGTAACGAGTTCATCGTCGAAAACGTACCATCCTGGGTTTCCGGATTGGCCTGTAAGAGCTCCTGAATAGCTTCCCCAGCCTCCATCGAAAACTATCATGTCCGCACCAGCTTCAACAGCAAGCTTAGTAACGTTAAACAGCACTTCTCTCCATAGCGATCGTGAAATAAAGCCCATAGTTGGCCATCCATTAACGTCGGGTTCACTGTATCTATAGTACTCGCCCTCCAAGTTGACCCCGGTTATCTTATCTTCAAAATTCCCGGGGGTTACGTTGTAGTAGCTTACGAACTCAGCATAGTTTGTTTCAACAAACTGGAGTGCACCATAGGTCATATATTTTATTCCGTGAGCTCTTACGCTACCATAATATGGTGCATAGGTCTCTACTTGGTATGGATACACCACTATAGGGTATGGGTCAACAGCTATGGTAGTCCTAATCCTACTATCGAAATCGAAAACCGTGCCCAGAACCTCGAAGTCTCCCAGCTCATTAAGCAGATCCGAAGCCCTGCCAGCACTACTAGAATTAACAGCCTCTACTCCTATAAGACCTATAGTATTCAGAGGTACTAGAACTAGAAATAGTAGCAGTATTATGAAGAATAATGTGAGCTTTTTCCGTTGAGGTAACGTGTATGTCTCCATACTCGTTACCTCTTCATGTTTTATACGGTCAATATAGTATATAAGTATATAAGTCGTTCACAGAATGTAAGAATACTGCACTAGTAAGATTCATAGTGATACAATAAAAGATTATCTGGTGTATTGTCATAATGGCCACTACAAACCGCCACATTTTAGCATAATGTTAACCCGAAGGTAGCAGAGCTTATACGGCTAAGGATGTATAGATGATAGGCTTCCTTAATGTAAGAGAGTGTATAGTTTTGGG
>Ga0180302_10001733_pt1 | contig 10421 bp, 11 predicted proteins | sample GuaBasSediGuay17_FD_121794 | JGI IMG/M metagenome (GOLD analysis project Ga0180302, IMG submission 121794) | Subseafloor sediment microbial communities from Guaymas Basin, Gulf of California, Mexico - Guay17, Core 4571-4, 12-15 cm | ecosystem: Environmental > Aquatic > Marine > Hydrothermal... | reverse complement strand
CACACAGGCTTAACCTTGGGTCCATCCAAACCCAGGTAATTTACTATACGCCACATATGCCACATTCTATCGGGGAGCGGAAGAACGTTTAATATGAGGTAGCTGTGGCCCCAATATACATTGTCACTCGTACAGAGACTCGGACCCATACCATTTGGGAGGGCCATCCAAATCTCAGCATTCAGAAATTTCCTGAGGATAGGATACTCTTCAGCTAAACTTCTATTGTAAAAGTGGTTGTATGCATTGAGCCATATACATAACTCAGGAGTGAAATAATAGTGGTAACCGTATGGTGCCCAAACTCCTCCTGGATTACCATAACCCTGCAACATGGGGATATATCCAATGTCAGGATCTTCTTTACATAAGTACTCTACTGCAACCTTAAGCCAGTTCAATGGTCCTGTCTTGTATGGAGATTTATAATCCGCGAGTGTTAGGGATGCTACACCTAATCCACAGGCTATATTTATACGATCGTGGACGTTCGACCAATCACTTAACCCTGATAGTAAATAGTCGGCAGTCTTAGCAAGATTATCTCTAATCATTCTATCTAAGCCTAGGTCTTTACTCCTCACGTAGTTTGCAATCCAATCATACGCTATTGAATAGTGCAGTAGAGCTTTAGCCATGTATTTCCCTAAACGTTCAGGTTTCTCTGGGTTCCATATTCCCTTCCCATAGTTCTGGAAGGCCTCTATACACTTCTTTGCATATCTTTCATCATTCGTTATGAGGTAAGTTAACGCAAGCCACTCAGTATATTGAGCTTTTATAAACTCCCAAGTATCAGGGTCCTTAACATTACTTCCTGAAGGATCCCATTTTAATAGTACTCTTTCAGAATATTCAATTATAGCTTTTCTCCATTCCTTGTATGGTGAAGAGTTCATATAGCGCCATCCAGGAGTCTCTTTTATAGAGTTAAAAAATAGAGTTGGATGGTTTAGGCTCTCAACGAGTGCTGGTTGGTAAGTTACAGGCATCTTGATTACCCATGAATAGTAGGCAAAGGTGCATATAAGAACGAGGGTAAGTAGAGAAAGTAACACTTTCAGTTGACTATTCCGATTTAAAATCTGTTTAAAGACTTGGAGACTTCTCAACATACTCACCCTTACTCTTCCATAACTTTACTTTTTGAAAACCTATTTAATATCTCATTATACCTAAACTAGTACTTTAGAAACTTCTACATAGCTGTTATCCCCTCTAGAGAAATTTTCAGGCGCTCTTGTTTCTCTGTCGTATGGTTCTGCTTCTACTATTCTTTTAATTGTCATAGTTATGAGGGAGATGAAGAAGGCGTCACTCTTAGCCTTAACTATACTCTTCAAACAACGAGTAAGTATACATCATGTGAATTAGAGACAAGAGCGTTTCAGGATACAGATGGAGGATACCAAAGTGTCAGGGATTCTTGAGGAAAGCAGGGCGCAAGCAAGAGTTGGGATATGATCTAAAAGAGCTTGCTTTAATACGCATAAGGAAAAAGCTTCGTGATAGTGAAGGTGGTTAGATGAAGATAAACGAAAGATTGGTCAAGTATGAGGCAGTAACAATACTGAGATAGGCGAAAGGGTGGGGCGCTAAAAGAATTGCCAAAGTGCTTACTTCTCTAGGTTTTCCAACTCCACCAGGTGCGGCACACAGATGGTTATACTGTTGTTCTGCACCCTGGCATACAGGTGGTTATGTTGACCCCCTATTTAAAGCCATGTTTTATCACGATGCCTATTGTTTTTGTTTAGCTTTAAAATTAAAAAGAGAAAATCCAGAGTGGGGGGCGACTAGGATAAGACACAAAATACGCATATTAATGGGTGTATGGATTCCGACAAGCACTATTAAAGATTGGATAAGAGGGACCCATAAACCGAATATAACTCCATTAAAAGTACATCCCGAGCTTGGATATGTAGTCGGTGTACTGATGAGTGATTGTGGTAGGACAAAGCACGTCTCTTTGTTTGTCAAAGATAAAGATTTTGTGCTGTCCTTCGTTAAAGCTTTAGAGATAGTAACTGGAAAAAGTATGAAATAAAGGAGTTATCACATGAATTGTATTTAGTTCAGCTAAGAGGATCATGTTTCAGGTATATCTATAGAACTGGGCTGTGGAAGGTCATAGGTTTCGCCTATCCTAGGGAGTTTCTTCAAGGTGTATTTGACGGTGACGGTGCGGTCACTATCTCTATACATTCAAATCCACTAGAATTTAGACCTGTAATAGAATTATCAAATAGCAACCTAGAGCTATTAAAATTTGTTAATTGGTTACTTAAGAAGAACTTCAATATAGAGAGCAAAGTAAGACAGTTAATAAAGAGAGGAGAAGTTGCCATAATTAAAGGAAAGAGGTGTACATTAAAGGATTGTTGGGAATTAAATATTCAAAATAAGGAGAATGTTAAGAAATTCTTTAAACATGTAGGCTATAGGATACAGCGTAAACAGGAGAAGTTAAAAGATGCTGTAGAAATATTGCAAAAGTACAAGTCGAACAGTGAAAGAGTTAAGGCTTGGTTAGAGAAGTATGTTAAGGTGAACGGCAGGTGGGTTAAGAGGTCAGATTACACCCTTACACTTCCCCAGACCACCCCCACCAATTAATCAATACGCCTATAGATTTATGGTTTTACTTCTTAGCGTGAGTTTTAGGAATTCCAGGTATTAGACCTTGACTCTTCCACTCTTCTATTTGCTTTAACACATTTTCCCTGACTATTCTCGCGTTGTGCGGGGTACTATTAATTAAGTATGTTATAGTTGATGCGAGGCGTGAGTTTCTTAGTGAGTTGAGGGGAGTAAGAGATCCTGAGGTTAAGAGGAGGATTATAGGGGCTAAGTTTATTGAGATTTTCGAGAGAATAGCTAGGGAAGCAGTAGTACTTGCCGTCTATGACTACAATAACTCTTCTACTACCACAAGCTGAGCATTTAACTCTCATCTACTTACTTAATGTATGCCTTTATAAAAACCACTTCCCCTATTCATTAGGGGGTTACTGTGAGTAACAATTATGCTTTCGTAACGGAACTCTACGAACTTATTCCAGACAGAATTCCCCCAGTCTTCCCATCTTGGCAATTCATGTCCGTATTTCTCTTTAAATTTCTTCCTACAATGATCACAGTAACAGGCTCTAGGATAATAGGCTGGACCATCTAGGAATACTCCATCTATGTCGTGTTTAGTGGCTAGCTCCTTTATCACGTTAACACTCCAGTCTTTAAATGGACTATTGACACATGGAGCAATTTTAACTCCATAGAGGTTATCTACAATAGTACCATTGTCTCGCTTCTGAACCCAATCTGGATGTTCTAGTGCAAATTTCTTATCATAAGCGTGAACATTGAAGTATATTAAGACTTTGAAGTTTCTTTTGTGCGCTTCCTCAATGTATTTCTTGAAGTACTCTTCATTCTCAGTTACTCTTATGTTTATGTGCTCTACGTTAAACTTCATCTTAACTTTCATTTCAACAGCTTCCTTAGGTATAGGGCTTAGTGGATAACTGTAGTCGAGAATTCTCATTTGTTTATTCCACCACATGAATTCACCATAACTTACTAAAAGTGCTAGAGTTATAAGCTCTATTTTTGTCTCTTTTCGGTACCTTAGTCGATGTTGGAATGAGGTACTCTCACTTCAACACTTTTTTATGGTACTGATTCACTTTCTCTTGTTCTACTCTCATCGGCGAACTTCCACAGTCCTCTACGCGGGTATAGTATTTGTATTCCTAATTCCTCAGCTAGAGCATCGCTTATTAAGACCTCGTCTATGAAAGGATTTACGATTATGTTTACTACAACCTCCCTACTAGTTCTATCGTTCGTTATTATCTTGACTGCTGCTGTTTGAGGTATAATGTAGCTCTCTATGACACCGCCACCCGTTTCAAGAGACACTGCTATTGCATTAGGTGGTCTAGGCCATAAGTTAAGTTTCTCAGCGAGTGCTACTGGAATTGCAAGGTCAGGATTATCAGATGTAAACCCAGTATTGACTAAAGCTAGCGTAGTGACTATAATATTTCCATGTTCTGACTTTATCTCTAACTTAACTCTTACAGGCATTTCTTTTCCCTTTTAGTAACTCTATGGCTTCTTTTTCGCTTATTGGAATTAATTTTATTTTAAGTAGGCCATGTATCTCCTTAATCTTCATATATCCAATTCGAACTCTCTTCTTTTCCTTAGACATGAATTCTCACAAATAAAGTGAGTTCAGTTCCTAAAATACCTTTACTAGTATTAATGAGTTCTTGAGCATCTAATAAAGGGAAAGAAGTTATAGAGGTAATTCACTTTAAGTGAATGTTTAATTTTGCTTTTGTGAAGTGAAGGACTTCGAGCTCGAGTTTCCTTTGATGGCCTCAGTTCCAAGATATACTGTGAAAACCTGAATCCCTAATGTTACTCTGGGGGCAATTTCCTATATTTCAACTACCAGAAGAGTGTTGAGGAAAAATGGAAAGTCCCTAAACCGTTCTCATTCAAGTGTTATTAAATTTAGATCTAAGCTTATATCGTAGCTTCTATTAACATCTATGAAGAACATGACGGTTTTGGCTGAGGAGGTTCGAAAGCTTGGCTGAGGGATTCGTAATAGTTGGTACATGTGGTTGGTCAGTTAGAGGAGGGAAAGAGGCTTACTTCAAGACTTTCAAGTTGATAGAGCTTCAAGAGACCTTTTATAAATTGCCTAAAGTTAGTACTGTTGAGAAGTGGAGGAAGATAGCTCCTGAAGACTTTGAGTTTACGGTTAAAGCATGGCAAGTAATGACACATCCACCTACTTCGCCTACTTGGAGAAAGGCTAAGCTCAAGATATCTCCAGAACTTAAAGATAAGTACGGTAATCTTAAGCCTACTGAAGAAAACTTTAAAGCCTGGGAGAATGTCCTAGAAATTTGTAAAGCCTTAAGAGCTACAGTTTGTATATTTCAAACTCCTCCTTCGTTCAAATACTCCTCAGAGAATGAGTCGAATGTAATACAGTTCTTCTCCTCTATCAAGAGGAACAGTTTAAGGTTAGGGTGGGAACCTCGAGGGACTTGGCATGACCACATGGACAGAGTGAAGGAGTTGTGTAAGTCGTTAGACTTAATTCACGTAGTTGACGTTCTTAAAAGGAGACCGACGTATGTAGGTGATGTGTGCTACTTTAGGCTCCATGGGCTAGGGAGAGGTGAGGTAAATTACAGGTATAAATACACTGATGAAGACTTAGCTAAGTTAGCCTCTATAGTTAAGGGATATGTGAACCAGGGATGCGAAGTGTACGTTCTCTTTAACAACGTTTACATGAGAGACGATGCGCTTGGATTTAAGGAAGTAGCTAAGAGTCATGGTATAAGAGTATTATGAGACTGAAGTTGTAACTTCATAACTATTTCCTAACAACAGTACCGTGAAAATAGTGATGAATTATTGATTAGTGAAGGTTCTTATTGACTAAAATTTTCCAATAAGGTAAGCCAGTGTCTTTTCTTAAGAAATGGAATAATAAGAATATACCAAGATTATTCAAACTGTTTTTTAACTTTTTTTATCTTCCTCTTCTATTATCCTCAATAAACTTGTTCTTTTATCCTAAGTATACACTATTTAACCCTTCTTTGACAGCTATTTCATGTAGCTGTTTATCTCCTGTTAGAAAAGACGAAGCGTTAACACGTCTTGCTGAAACTATCTGGAGAGCATCTGCCTGATATATTCCATACTCCTCTACAAGATCCCAAGTAGATATCAAGAGCTCAGTCCTTACTGGAATTACTTTCACAAGTCTCAGTCGAATTAGTTTTAGTGTCTCGCCAATGAACTGTAGGCGGGCCATCTCATAGTCCTCCTTCTCTAACCAGTGTCTCCTAAAATACTTATTTAACACACCTAATACTTCGCCTATGTTCCAGACAGAGAAAGCTATCTTTAACTCACCATTAAGTGCTCTCTCATAGATTTCTTTGACTATATCGCTTCCTACTTCAAGTACATATCTCTTAACTATAGCACTCGAATCTAGGTATGCTATCAAGTTCTCGATTCTCTTAACTCTCGTAAGACTGCCCCAGCATCAGTTCTAACCCTAGGCTTTACTGGTTTAATCACGGTAGGTAACTTTTTATTAGACAGTCTAGCATCTAATGCCTCAGCTATTAAAATGTCACTGAGCTCTTCCTTGATTATGTCTTCAATAGCCTCACTAAGCTTCCTTAAACCCTTCTCCATACCGACTTTAACCCTAAATTTGTTCCATAAGTCCTTGTCTATCATTATGCTAGTCTTAATTTTACCGCCCACCTTAACACCCTAAGTAAGGTAAGGAGTATATTTCTAATAAGCCTTACTATCTTCAAGAATTGCTCAAGACTTTTTGTTTCTTAATAAACTATTTCTCAATTAATTCACTACAACTCTTATGAACATCTTTTAATAACTTAATATCGACACCATGGTCAGTATAGGAACGATCAGTGTGTTAAGTAACATATTACCACTAACTGATGTTTACTCTGATAGATAAAAACAAGAGAGTGTTTAGACGCGACTGAAGAGCTCTTGTCCTAGTTCCTTTGAAAAAGAGATGGGTTCTTGTTATTAATATTAACCAAACAGTTTAAGTAAGTTGTTTAGTGTATAGAGAGGTGGTCACTGATGTCCTTAGAGGATATTTTTTCAACGGAGAGAATTAGGGCTATTGATAAGGGCAACATGTTGCGTATGATTGAGGGGCTACCTGAAGACTTAATCAAGTCCTATGAGATGTCTGAGAAGTTAGAGGTTCCTAGTAGGCTATGCACAGGACCTTACACGATAGAATACAAGAGTCCGAATAACGTAATCGTAGCTGGAATGGGTGGTTCTGCCATAGGTGGAAATATAGTGTCTGACCTATTAAGAGATAGAGTAGAGATTCCAATAATAGTTTCTCGTCAATACACCTTGCCTAAGTTTGTTAGTGAAGGAACTTTAGTCATAGTGGTCAGTTATTCAGGCGAGACTGAGGAGGCTATCAGTAGCTTAATGTATGCGCTTAAGTCAAAGTCTATGGTTGTTTGCGTCTCTTCGAATGGGACTTTGGCTAAGATGTGTGAGAAGTCGGGAATACCGTTAGTTAGAGTTCCACGAGGTTATCAACCTAGAGCGGCGATAGCGTATTTAACAGTACCAATCCTAGTTATCCTAGAGTTATTTAGAGTTGTGAGGTTTAATGTAAAGGCTAAAGTTAAGGAGGCTTCAGACGTTCTCAAGGGCATCAGGGAGGAGATAGGCGTAAATTCTCCAATTGACGTTAATAAAGTCAAGAAGCTTGCTTGTAGTCTCTACAAAAAGACTCCGATAATATACTCTTATTGGCCTTACTCGAGCGCTGCCTTCAGGTTTAAGACTCAACTCAATGAGAATAGTAAAGTGTTAGCTAGGTATGACGTGTTGCCTGAAATGAATCACAATGAAATAATGGGGTGGGAGGGAGTTGGTAAGGAGGATGCATCGCGTTACCATGTAGTCTTATTGAGGGGAAGTGAAGAGCCTAAGGAAATTAAAGCTAGAGTTGAGTTTGTCAAAGACGCGTTAGTTGAGAAGGGAGTCGCTGTCTCTCAATTGACTTCTCGTGGAAGTTGTAGGTTTGCTGAGATAATGTCTTTGATATACCAAGGAGATTACACGTCGTATTACTTAGCCATCTTAAATGACGTTGATCCCACTCCAGTGTACACTATATCGAGATTAAAGAAGTTCTTGGCCTCGAGAGTAGGCAAAATGAAAGAACTTGTTGAGGAGTTTGAGAGACTTACCCAACGCTCAACTTAGCTTTAAGGTTACTAATGAGGTCATCTAATTTCAAGACGCTTTGTTCTCTTTTCACCATGTCCCTTAAGACTACTTTCCCCTCTTTTAGCTCTCTAGGACCAACTATTACGGTGTAGGGAATCCCCAGTCTATCAGCATGCTCTAATGTCGTGGAGAGTTTTCTCCGCATGACATCGCATTGAGTTGGTATGCCGTTGTTCCTGAGCTCTTCCGCTACCTTAAGAGCTTCTTTATAAATGTCAAAGGACGTGGAAACTACAAGAACTACGTTGTTTGTAGCTTCAAGTTTCACCCTTTCCTTAATGAACAAAGCCTCGATCACTCTCTCAACTCCTATAGCCATTCCAGTAGCTGGTAAGTTGGGCCCTCCAACCAATTTAATTAAGTCATCATACCTTCCTCCCCCAGCTACGCTACCTACTCCAACTGCACTTGGGACTACGGCTTCATAAACTAAGCTAGTGTAATAGGCTAACCCTCTGACTATACCAAAGTCCACAATCAATGAGTCCTTAGGTAAACAATAACCCTCAGTAAGTAATGTAATTAATTCTTTCAACTCTTCCACAGCGTTTGACGCTTTGTCTGAGTTCAATAACTCTCGAGCTTTATTCAGTTTATCCTCATTGTCTCCTTTAATTGTTATGAAGTCCACGACTAGCTCTATTTGAGAATTAGTCAACCCTAACTTAGACAACCACTCAATTACCCCTTCAACTCCTAACTTGTCCAATTTGTCTATAGCCCTAAAGAAGTCATCTCTCCTGTTAGGTTCAACTCCAACTTTGTCAGCTAGAGTTTCTGCTATCCTCCTTTCTCCTAGCTTCACGACAACGTCATCTAGTCCAACATTTTTCAAAGCCCTATACATGAGGGCTATGACTTCAGCATCTCCCTCTACGTACTTCGAACCTATTAGTTCTACTCCGGCATGCCAAAACTCTCTCAACCTACCTCTCTGTGGCTCTTCATACCTCCACACGGGGGCTACATAGTAAAACCTTATTGGTTTCGGAATTTCTGGCTTTGTAGCTATTATTCTAGCAATAGGAGTCGTCAACTCAAATCTTAGACCTAGCCTTCTTCCTGCCTTGTCAGTAAACCAGTAAATTTGCTCTTTAACCTCGGGTCCTGCCTTAGCCTCTAACAATTCTAGGTGTTCAAAGGCTGGCGTTAAGACTTCGCCGTATCCGTAGAGCTCAAACGTCTCCTTGAACTTCTTAATTACCTGTTCTCTCACTCTCATCTCGTCTGGTAGATAGTCTCTAGTGCCTCTAGGTCTCTGAAGGATGAACGGGCTCACTTTAGCTTGCATAGTTTATCACTGACTAGTGCTAAGAAGACCTTTATAATCTTTACAACTTATAGCCTGGGTTCGTATTCCTGAACTCAATAGCTATCCAATATTAGTTAACCCACTTCTCTATTCTAACGCCCTCACTGCTCACACTCAATACCATCACCCTCTCGCTAAGAGATTTTAGAGCGTTGGCTACTCTACTTGCGTTATCATCATCAGCTAAAGCTACTATGTACCCACCTCCACCAGCTCCTGTTATTTTCGCCCCTAATGCGCCAGCCCTTCTAGCAGTGTAGACTAATCGTTCTAGCTTCTCATTCGAGACTCCAACTGCCGACAACAGTCCATGGTTTATGTTCATCAACTCACCTAACTTGACGAAATCCCTATCCCTCAAAGTCTTAGCCGCCTCTATAGTCAACCTTCCAGCAGCATGATATAGTGGATCCATTACCTTTGGATACTTGTTCTTCAACTTCCTCACTTTAGCTACCATCTCTCCAGTACTCCTTGGAATTCCTGAGTCAGCTAAGATTAACTTGTAACCTGAAAAATCGCACTCAAGGGGTATGAAGCCTTCACTCTTCCTGTAAACTATGGCTCCTCCATATGTTGATATGGTGTTGTCTATACCACTTGGCTTCCCGTGAACTACTTTTTCCGCTTCATAAGCTATGCTCGAGACTTCCTTTCGACTTAATTCGAGTCCTAAGGCTTTCGATATGGCTAAAGTTGAAGCCACAGCTATAGCTGCTGATGATCCCATTCCGGCTGCAACCGGTATTTTTGAATCTATGACTACGTCTAAGCCAATCCAAGAGCTGACTTCTCCCTCGAGTTCTCTAACAACCACTTCTAATGGCTCAAACTCCTTCAGTTTTACGCTCTCATCTTTTTTAAAGGAGTCACTAATTCCTAGATTCAATGACTTTAAAGTTACTAAATTGTCTTTGCGTTTAGATGCCGTTACAAAAGCTCTTACATCAACTGCTACGGCTATAGCTGGTTCATTCTCTACTACAAAGTGTTCGCCTACTAATATCACCTTGGCTGGGGCTGAGGCAATAATCATAGATCTCATCCAAAAAACAGATAACATATGATATTAAAGAGGTTTAGTGTCTTAGTATAGAGTTTATCATATTGTCCTAAACGATATTAGTGACGACGTTATTGAGTACTCTACTGTCCTGTGTTCTACTCTTACTACTCGACTCCTTAGAACTATTAATGAGCTTAGCGGCTCATTAATAGTGATGAAAATATGTGAAGTAAGGTATTAGCCTATAGT
>Ga0180302_10001732_pt1 | contig 10425 bp, 5 predicted proteins | sample GuaBasSediGuay17_FD_121794 | JGI IMG/M metagenome (GOLD analysis project Ga0180302, IMG submission 121794) | Subseafloor sediment microbial communities from Guaymas Basin, Gulf of California, Mexico - Guay17, Core 4571-4, 12-15 cm | ecosystem: Environmental > Aquatic > Marine > Hydrothermal... | reverse complement strand
GGTACCTCTATAAAGAAACTAAGACTACCAGTCCCTGGAATATCAAGAACGAGATTTGGAGGTATCCATCTAAGTCTTTGCTTACCACTACGTTCAAGACTCAATACCTTATACTCGGGATACATTATGTAGGTGCCTTCACGGAATAAGTTATAGACTATTCCCAGGAATACCCAATTCTGATAGAGTATACGAAGATTAGTCCTTAAACTGGTCCGGAGAGCTGCAGCGGCTCTAGGCCCATAATCTTCTGGTTTAAGCCTCCCTCTACGTAGATCATGTGTATAGATGAAGAGCTTCTTACGTAAATGAAGCCTAGGATCTTTGAGGAAACTTCCAAATTCTCTACTAAATAATATATTGCTAAATCCATACCGCTTAGATACTTTCTCAATTAAATCATTAAATATATTAATCCATTTTCTAGCCTCAAGTAATAATTCATCTCCAATGACACAGCTGATAAAACATAAACTAATGTCATTACTCTTCTCCATACATTTTCTGGCACATTCTATTGCTTCTTCATTACTTGTCAAGTACAGCACCTAGATATCTTAGTTTACAATTTCCTCTATAATGGTAACTCTACAATTTCATGTAGAAATAGGTCTAATCAATTATAACATGAATTTATCTAAATATTATCCGTCGATCTTTGGCTATAATGGTCTATTATAACAAAATTATAAGTTCTCTATAATCTATAGACTTTAGCATCTGCGATATATGATATTTTATCTATGTATGAAATTGACGGATCTATTAAGCCAGGTCTAGTATCATATATTATTAAATCGATATTTTCTCTACGAATCTGGCTTGAGTAGTATTTTATTTCATCCTCTATATTCATATATAATGGCTTGTTAGCTTTGCCATCTGTTATTAGAATTGCCTTTACATATGCACTAGGATACTTAGTACGAAAGATTTTTGCTGTTTCAATGACCTTCTTTAATCCGGCTGTTAATGGTGTCTTACCACCTGTTGGTACATTCTTTAGGATCTCTAGTACTTTAGAGTATCTCTTAGTTATAGGTATATACTTGTCTATTCCATTACCACGGAATGTTATTAATGAAAGCCATGCCCTCTTCGTATAGGATTTCTCTATGATCTCCCATGCTATCCTTTTAGCAATTGCTATTCTCTTTAAAACATTCATACTGCCACTTGCATCAAGGACTATGATTACTAAGGAGGGTACACGGCTTCTCCTAATTCTAACCGCTAACACATCTTGCAATAAGCCATTACTCAAGACCTTCTCCATGGGAACTCTATTTACTGCGGCATTTGCTATTGTACCAACAATATCGATATCAATAGGATTAGGTATGGAAAATACATATGATACGGGTATACCAAATGGCTTATTTATAGTGGTTTGATAAGCATATTTAGAACCTCTATGATGGACTACTTCATTCCTAGTACTTTTCGATAATTTCTCATCTACCTTTAGTTCATTACTAGATGGAGGTATATTAATGGATGAAGTGCCTTCTCTCATGAGATCACTTAATTCATTAGATTTCATAGATACTGGGGAGGTCCTATTTACATGATCTTCGTGATTCCCGTGGTTACGCCTGTGATCTCTATTTGACTCGTGTTTTCCAATATGTCTATCTTCTCTATGACCCATGTTTTTTAGATCGTTGAAGGGGGTTAGATTCGTTTTATGAGGTAATGCTAGCTTCATAGCATCTCTAAGATCATCTAATGTTACATAGGTTCTACCAGCTAGAGCTGCTAATGCCTTAGCTGTCCTAATAGTTGTTATCTCGGCTCTACACGTCTTTATCTTCATGTCAACTAGTGTCTTCGCAAGCATTTTAACTAGGTCTTCATCTACAGTTACCATTGGCAATATCTCCTTTGCTCTGATAATCCTCTTTCTAAGTTCTTCCTCAGAACTCTGATACTTCTTATAGAAGGTAATAGGATCAATACTATATTCTTCAACCCTTTTAACGATCTCAGCTCTTAGATCGGGGTCCATTGGAGCTTCTACGTTAACAACAAGGCCAAATCTATCAAGTAGTTGTGGACGTAGTTCACCCTCCTCAGGATTCATGCTACCTACTAATATGAATCTAGCCGGGTGCTTAAATGACACATGTTCTCTCTCAATAATATTCCATCCATAAGCCGCTGCATCAAGTATTAGATCAGCTATGTAGTCATCAAGTAGATTGACCTCGTCAATATATAAGATATTCCTGTTTGCTTCATCCAAAATACCTGGTTTTAAAGCCTTTACACCCTCCTTAAGAGCTTTCTCAATGTCTAATGTACCGATTAATCTATCTGGTGTAATGCTTAAAGGTAGATCAATTACTCTCATACCCCTTTTGATAATAGGTAGGTTTTCCCCATTTTTCCATCTTCTATAACAATTATCACACATTTCCAGTGGATTAAAGGGATTACAATTAAATGGGCAATCAGCTACAACCTGGATCTCTGGAAGAACATTTGCCAAGCCACGGACAAGAGTTGTCTTACCAGTACCCTTATCGCCACGTAAAAGTACGCCGCCAATTAATGGATTAACTGCAACTGCCAATAACGCCTTCTTCGCTAAATCCATGCCGACAATAGCTGTGAATGGAAATACTATTCTCCTATGCATACTTACTAGCGCCTCTCTAATCAATATGTGTACCTGCAAATCTTGATGTGTGTACCTATTATTCTTTTACTAGGTCAAGCTTTTTATATTATACCCAGTAAATCCATGAAACTTTATCTTATGTATCTTTCTACTTGTCCTAATTAATCCCATGCAAGGATTCCGATATCCAATGAAATAAAAATACTAGATATAATATAGATTAAAATCCTACAATTTTTAATTACCTTCCTTCCTCTGTCATTACTCCTAGGATTCCTACTACTGAGCTATGGCTTACTGGTCTCCATATGCTTTAAACTCTATATTAAGGGAGTCTTTACAGCGCCACCAACACTACCATGGCTTATTTCCTCAATGATTATGATAGGTATTGCACTGTATGAGGAGATAGAGATGAGAAAGAAGTATGGTGAAGAATACATAGACTACTATGAGAAAACACCATATATGATCCCATTACCTAAGCTGTTATCAAACATTATTACAGCACCTTCAAGACTAATAATAAAGGGGCTTCCAAGAAGTAAAAGGGATATTGCCATAGTTTTAACCGTTTATACCATTATCCTTATAGCTTTATCATTTATCCTTATTAATGTATTTAATCTATGAGGAAAGTTTATTTGCTAGACTCCCGGCTAATTTTATTCCATATAGCCTCTACTTTACTTAATGCCTTTGACCATGATGTAATCTGATCTGGTGATACAATATCTATTGAGCCTCCCTGTATATTTGATGGAGCTGCTATGTCCTCCTCAAGTATTCCCTCTATTTCGGAATATATTCTACGTAGTTTCTCAATTAACTCCCTAGGAGCTTTCCATACACCACGTACAGCGGCTTCAATAAGTCTTCTCGTAATCTCCTCCAATGCCCATACATTATGCTGTATAAACCATTTCCTCATTTCCTCATCGACCACATATGTATCAGCTATTTTATTGAAAATCCAGTCCTTAACCAAGCGAGTAGTAGATGCCCAACCATATAGATGGAGTATTTTTCTTTGAAACTCACTTGCTCCACGATAACCATGCTTCTTCATCTCTTCAATCCATTCCTTATTGAGTAGTTTCGATCTAACACTTCTCTCGATCTCAAGCTCCATTGACCGTATATCAGCTAATAATGGGTCACGTGTATCTACGGTAACGATTTCTATATCATCCCTATTTGTTAGAGATTTTACAGCATTGTAGAATCCACCGTGATAGGCGAAGTAACAGCAGCAATTAAGTATGTCATGTTCATCACTAATGTGATTTCTATTTATGATATCTACGTTCTTAAGTGAATATGCAAGTGCCTCAAAAGCAGGTTCTCCATGTGAATTAGAACCGTATGCATAGCCACTCCACTGTAGCCATACCTTAGCAAGATCAGAGTCGTTTTTCCATGCAGAGGCTTCAACAGCTAGGTTAACTCCTACGCCATAAGCTCCTGGTGGTGCTCCATAGACCCTGTACCTGGCCATACGCATAGCTTTCTCCGGCTCTATACCCATCTCCATGAGATTCTTGAGATTTTCTAGATAGTGCCTCCTAACATAGTTCATATCTATTGGCTCATCAAGCGAGACTACCTTGGCAACAGCTTTATCTAATAGCATTATATAGTTAGGTAGAGTATCGCGTACAATGCCACTAATCCTAATAACAACATCTATTCTCGGCCTCCCAAGCTCTTCAAGCGGGATCACACGTACATCCTTAACAACACCGGTTTCATCCCATACAGGCTCTACACCAAGTAGATAGAGAATTTGAGCGAGCTGCTCGCCATCAGCCTTATACGCATCAATACTCCATAATACCTCGCCAACGCTCTCTGGATATCTACCATGTTTTTCCAAATAATATTTTAGAAGTAGTTCAGCCGTCGTTCTACCAATTTCCCATGCAGCTTTTGTTGGAAGAGTTCTTGGATCAACCAAATAGAAGTTACGGCCAGTAGGTAGAACATCTACTCTTCCACGATAAAGCGCACCTGATGGACCAGGCTCAATGTATTTTCCAGCTAATCCTTTGATCAATTGATCTATCTCCTGCCTACATTTCTTTATCAACTCTGCAACATATAGGCCATAATTTATAATCTCTAATACATGGTCTTCTATAGACTCAACAGTATGAGGTTCTTTACCAAGGTATTTAATGCAGTAATTCCTTAGAATCCCCAGAATATCATGACGATCAGTTTTTCCAAGGTCTATAATGTCCTTCAAGGTATCGATAGTAATTTTATGAATAATCTCAAGTAGCTCTCTATTAGGTCTTTTATAGACTCTATTTACTTCAAAGGGCTTCTTTAAAAGATCATTGTAGTTGATCCCCACATATCTTGCTATGATTTCCTTGATTGAAGGCCTATCATTTGATCTATAGTTAAGAATTGCTATTATATACTCAGCCAATAGCCTTGGATCGCTAGGTGGCGAACCCAAGACATGAAGGCCCATGTTGATAATTGTATTTCTAGTTAAATGGACATACTTATGTATGGTTTCAATAACTTCCTCTTCACTAGTATCATCAGTAATTGGTATATTGTACTTCCTTGCCATCTCAATAAGTTGCTTATATATCACGTTAGCCCTACCATGATCTCCGACCGACTTTGCATGTATGTGTTGAGATAGGAGAGAATCTATATCATCTAATACATCAGCTTTTACAGAGACAGGGTAAAGGTGATCGATAATTGTAGCATAGCTCCTTCTTTTAGCAACTACTCCTTCCATAGGATTTGATACAACGTAAACATAGAGATGAGGTACGTTATCAATAGAGATCTCTGGCCAACACATCCATGATAAGCCAACGTGTTTTCCAGGGAGAAATTCTAGATAACCATGTGTTCCAAAATGAATTATAACATCTGCTCTGAAAACACGTGTTATCCATCTATATACAGCAAGCCATTGATGAGGAGGGGGTATTATTGGATTATGTAGGATCTTGCATACACGGCCATCACATCTAGAACCAGTACATCCCCTCTTAGGCTGAGGTATTAAGACTATATTTCCAAATCTTAGCCCTGGTACGACAAATTTTCCCCTAAAGACCATTCCTGCAAGACCATGGTTGTCTCTTCCACTTAAAATACTCTCTGGATCACCCCATTCCTCAACCATAGCCTTACGAACATTAGGAGGTAGTTCTAGGAACCATTTAAGGTACTTCTCTGCATCAACAAAGTCCAATGCTCCGCCTCTAGAAACTATTTCCTCTACAGAAGTCCATCTAAACTCACTAATGGCTTTCTTACTCATGATAATCTTGATGAGTTCCTCACCATTCCTTGGAAGATCCTCTCCTACATAATATCCCTCTTGCTTTAATCTATGCAAAAGACTAACAATACTTTCAGGTACGTCAAGTCCAAGTCCAATTGCAACATTAGCTTCTAATCCCTTACATGGCGGATTCATGAGTATAATAGCGACTTTCCTTTTCCATGGTTTCTTCATTCGTAGTTCAATCCATTTCCCGATCCTTGATGCCACATATTCTATATGATCATCTATAGGAATCAGTTGTTTACCTCCATAATCATCGATTTTAGAACAAGAAACAATTATTGGCTCAATAGCTCCATCAATTTCTGGCATGATAATACGATAGACTATTGTCATGTAATCTACTCCACGCGGATCTCTTAACCATTCATCTAAGGTTTTACTATAAGTTATAAGACATTGTATAATAGGTACATTAAGTTTCTTCAAAATCTCTAAACCACTAGATAAACGAGACGTCTTAGCCCATTCACGACTCGGACCATGATCTGTTATGAAAAATGATGTTAGATTTACAAGAGCATCGATTATAGGCTTACCATTTAGAAAGAAGAATTCTTTGATACTATCCTCGGTATGAGGCGTATTTAGGAATTTGTCCCTAAAACTATATGTAAAAACAGGCACTACTCCAAGTCCAATATTTTCTAGCTTCTCTATGAGCTTATCTACAATAACTGTTCTACCATATATCCAGTCACTCCTATAGAATAATATACCAACTAAAGGCCTCCTACTATACGGATATTCTTTAAAATACTCCATTATACTGTTGAATACTCCGTAACATGGATGGTATATGGAGTGCCATGGTAGTTCCTTAGGGCTAGCTGGTTCTATATCTCTATATCCTATTTCTCTTAGTAACAATAACACTAATGAATATAGATTCTCTTTTCCTCCATACTTTAGATATCTCATGGCTAGATCTAGAACGTAATTACTGGTATTGGTTAGGTGTATGTGATTCTCATCAATACCTATTACTTTTATTTGAGACCTAATTTTCTCCAGAATATTTTCAATTTCATCGGGTAATTTATGTGAATAAATGAATACTAGATCAGATTGTTTAATGAATGGAATATCCTTCTCACTAAATCTATAGGGTGTTATAATTTTATATTCAAATCTATACTTCTGCTCTAGATCTTTCAGGACACTGACTAGTGTAGGAATTAGTGAACCGCCGTAGCCTATTATGAAGGTAATTCTAAATAGCACTATGTGCACCCTAATATTAGAGATTGTACACCAAGTTTATTAGTCTACCCAGCTATTCTATTAAAGTGTTATATGTGCACCGAATCATTAAGTAAGGTGCATATTATGACAAAGCCATATAATGCTCTAGCGAGAACATATACAATGATAATATTGGCTATTATAATTATAGGGATAATAGCAGGCGTAATAATATTCATTAATATATCAGAGCAACAGATGCAAGCACAAACAACTACACCAATAACCACAGAATCACCTACTCAAACAACTACATCACCTACTACCTCACCAACTACAACACAGTCAACTTCTCCGGGAGTAATAATCGTCATTACAGACTTTAGAGGTAAGGAAATAGAATTTAATAAACATGTCGAGAAAATAGTAGTCCTATCATCATATTGGGCAGAACTCCTATATGCTATTGGTGCAGGGGATCGCATAGTCGGTATTGGTAGCTATGTTAAGTATGACTACTATTTACCAGAATATATTAGAAATAAAACAAGTGTCGGAAGCATATTTAGAGGCATTAACATAGAAGAACTCGCTGCTTTAGATCCTGATGTAGTGATAATGGATACTGGGTATAGTAGGGCAAATGAGATTATAGAGCAAATTGAAGACTTGGGTATACCTGTCATTGGACTATTTATTAGGAGTATTGATGATGAACTGAAAGCAATTGATATATTTGGGAAGATAACTGGTTTAGTGGATAGAGCCAATGAGTTAAAGAATTTCATAGCTACAAGGTATGAAGAATTACTGTCTAGAGCATCAACTATATCCGAAGGAGATAAGTTGAGAGTAGTAATGATATCTGGATCGAGTGTTATTGAAGGCGGAGAGATCACTGTTTATGCGAATACATCGTGGGGTAGGGCTATAGAGGACATAGGAGCTATCAATATAGCGCTTGAGCATGATCCGGATGAAGAATGGCCTAAGATAGATCTTGAGACTCTATATACTTGGGACCCAGATATCATACTAATAACATCGTCTATGTCTAAGATTCAGGATGTACTAGATGCTATTGAAAATGATGAAAGATGGTATGGCTTGAGGGCATATAATGAGAAGAATATATATGTGGTACCATGTTGGTCAGGGCTTGGAGGAGTTTTTGACTGGGGACCTAGAGACATTATTGGTAGAGAGTATATTGCTTCAGTATTGTATCCAGAAGTGTATGCAGATATTGATTGGAGAAGTGATATGGAATATTTACTCTCCAATTTCTATGGACAGTTTATACCTAAGCAGGCACTTGTTGTATATAATATTGAGTGGAAAGAAATAGTTGATACACTCAACAATACTGTTAGGATCCCTAGGAAGCCTGAGAGAGTTGTCGACTTCATATCATACGTTACGTTAACAGCTTTTGGTGTTCTAGATAAGCTAGTTGGTGTATCAAAATATGCTAAGACCAATATACTTGTCAAAACAGCTTACCCAGAAATAGAGAATGTACCCAGTCCTGGTAGTTCGTTCTCAGTAAATATAGAGAATTTGACAGCCCTTAACCCTGATCTAGTTATTATATGGCCGTATAAGCCTGACGTTATTGAACAAATCGAATCATTAGGTATACCAGTTGTAAAGGTAAAACTATATGATATAAATGATGTAAAGAGACTTATATGGATGATAGGATCTATATTCGAGTTAAGAGATCGTGCAAAGGAGCTTATTGATGACATGAACTATATTATTGGATTTATACAAGAGCGGGTAAAGGACATACCTAGTGATCAACGTGTTAAAGTACTATATCTGTGGAGTAAGACTACAAAGGTTCAGGGAGGCAAGGGAACTGTGCATGGCTTCATAACACTAGCTGGAGGCATTAATGTGGCTGCCAAGGACCTACCCGAGAGTTCTTATGTTGAAGTTGATATTGAGAGTATTATTGCTTGGAATCCGGAAGTAATTGTTATATGGTATCATGCTAAATATAACGAATCCACGATACTTAATGATCCGTTATGGCAGAGTATTGATGCAGTAAAGAATGGCCGTGTATATAAGGAACCATATTATGAGCATTGGGGTGTTGATTGTACATTGTTCATTCTATGGCTTGCAAAACAATTATACCCAGATGTATTTAGTGATGTAGACTTCATGGCCATGGCTAATGAATACTATATGAAATGGTATGGTATAAACTACTCCGATGTAGTCGGTGATTAAATTGAATAGATCGATTATTTTGAAAGTATTAATCATTTTTTCACTTCCGGCCTCAATAATATTCTCTATATTTCTTGGAAGATATCCTGCATCGCCAGCCGATGTTATTGGCTCCATAATCCATGCGATAGCTCCATCACTTATAAATAGTCCACCTGATCCTGTTCAGAAAATCATAATATTATATAGGCTCCCACGTGTTCTAGCCGCTGCCCTTATTGGAGTAGCTTTATCTATATCAGGTGCCTCATTACAGAGTATGATGAGAAATCCTCTTGTTAGCCCACATATACTAGGTATAACATCTGGAGCTGCTTTTGGAGCGGCTCTAGCAATAGCTCTTCTACCAAGCTACGTGCCTATAGAGCTTATTGCTATGGCGTGGGCTCTAGTAGCATTTATCATTGTACTCGCTATTGCATGGGGCTGGGGACGCGGATCAGTTGTCTCTCTTGTTCTCTCAGGAGTTATTGTTAATGCATTGTTTTCAGCTGCTTTATCATTAGTTAAATACCTTACTCCAGATCCCCATAGACTTGCATCCATTACATTCTGGCTTATGGGAGATATTGGGCAGGCTGCCCAATGGAAGGATATAACGCGTATGTTCTTCGTTATTATACTGTGCACATTGCTACTTGTTCTTGCTCGTTGGAGACTAAATGTATTATCTCTAGGCGATGAAGAAGCACGTGCACTTGGAGTTAATCCATCTATTGAAAGACTCTTCTTTGCCTCATTATGTGCACTGGCCACAGCATCAGCAGTTGCATATGCTGGTATCATTGGATGGGTGGGCCTCATAGTCCCGCATATAGTTAGGCTTGCCGTAGGCTGTGATAATAGAAGTGTTCTATTATACACAATGTTCTTTGGAGGAACATATATGGTCTTAGCAGATGATCTTTCACGTTGTCTTACCACAGAGGTCATACCTATTGGTATTCTTACAACGCTCATGGGGGCTCCATTATTTATTTACTTGTTAAGAAAAGCTGGGAGGGTTTGGAGATAGATTGAAGGAGATAATTAAGCTTAAGGATATTAG
>Ga0180302_10001731_pt1 | contig 10428 bp, 15 predicted proteins | sample GuaBasSediGuay17_FD_121794 | JGI IMG/M metagenome (GOLD analysis project Ga0180302, IMG submission 121794) | Subseafloor sediment microbial communities from Guaymas Basin, Gulf of California, Mexico - Guay17, Core 4571-4, 12-15 cm | ecosystem: Environmental > Aquatic > Marine > Hydrothermal... | reverse complement strand
TACCTGCTCGGTATCTTTCTTGTAGTCTCTCCTACCAAACGATCGTATTATGTAAACTATGAGCAGGGAAACGATGAATGCTATAAGCCATGCAATTGGATTCCAGAATCCACTTCCGGTAGGCAAGGTAAAGTCCATCTAAACACCCCCAAGTATTGAACCTATGTAAGCATCTACATTCGACAATGCATGAACCGCAGGATTGACTATGGAGTCTACAACAAGGCTTGGAAATATACCGAGCAAGATTATAATTAAAGATATGCATGCCATCGATATGAGCATGGGTTTCGGAACCTCTTTGATATCCTTTAGGTTTGGATTCTCGGGACCGAGGAATACAGAGTAAAAGATTCTGACGAATATGGCAAGCATGAGTATACTTGAGAGGATGGCTATTATTGCGAGAATTGGATTTAATGTATAGGTTGATTCATAGATCAGTATCTTCGATGCAAATCCGTTCATTGGTGGCATGCCAGACGCAGCCAGCAAACCGATGAGGAAAAATATAGTAGTGAATCTCATCCTTCTTGCCAAACCTCCAAGGTTATTCATGTTCCTTTCCTTGGTCGCATAGATGATTGAACCCGCAGCAAGGAATAGCAGACCCATATCTAAAGCATCATTGAATATGTGGAAGATTCCTCCTTTGAGAGCCACCGCTCCATGAGCCTCTACTCCCAAGAACAGAGCGGTACCTATCCCAAGTAATATATATCCCATCTCGGCAACGGCAGCATAGGCTATCGCTCTCGTCAAGCTGGATTGGATTAGAGTCATTGTTGCTCCTATGAATATAGAGGCGAAGGCTAGAGCGACTAAAACACCTGCTATAGCTTGCATATCAAAAGCTTTACCATAAATCGTAAAGCAAACTCTAATTAAACCATACAAACTTGCTTGGGTTGCAGCTATTATTGCAAAGGTAACAGATGATGGAGCTTCACCATAAGCATCTGGCATCCACATATGCATCGGAGCTATACCTGACTTCATCGCCAAAGATCCTATCAGAAGAATAAGGGCTATCTTATCTATGTAGGTATTGCTGAGAGAGTTTGCTATCATAGCCATATTTAAGGCATCGTATTGTCCGTAAAGAAGACCGATCGCAAATAATAGGAAGAGAGCACCAATAGAGCTTATAGCGAGATATTTAATTGCTGCCTCAAGGGACTCTCCCCTATCCACTGAGAAAGCGATCAAAGCGGATGCAGATATCGATGCTATCTCTATAAACACGAAGAAGTTGAACATATCTCCAGTTAGCTCCATGCCTAGCATACCAACTAAGAGAAGCAAGAGTAAGGTATAGTATCTATCGGAGCCGTTTTCATCTTTTACGAAAGATATTGAGTATAGGGCTGCAAAAAATGCGAGAAGTAAGCTTATCATAGCCATGAATATACTCATTCCATCTATCTCGAATATTATCCTAACTATGGGTATAGAAGATGTCGTAGATGAATTTATAGAAGGAGAAGAGCCACCAAATACATACTCAACTACACCTTCTGAGTAAACCTGCTGTGCCAAGATGATACCTATGATAGAGGTCAGTATGAGAATAATCAGGACAAATGCATCTCTTACTCTTCTACCCAATTTTCCTATTAAAGGTGTAAGGAAAGCTCCGAGGAGAGGAATTGCTATTATTAAAGCTGGAGAATGAGTTGCTATATTCATCCTTTCAACCTCCTTATCTTCGCTACATCTAAGGTTCTATACTTCTTGTAGATCTGAATAGAGATAGCTAACATTAGAGCTAGCACAGCAACCCCTATCACTATGCTTGTTAGTGTTAATGCTTGAGGGACTGGGAGTGTCATTCCTTCAGGTATGCTTGTGCCTTCTGGAAGATTTGTGTAGATGGGTGCAACTGCATTCTTTCTGTATCCTAAGGTTATGAGAAACAGATTAACTCCGCTTTCTAAAATGGTAATACCTATGACAATCTTTATCAGATTTCTCTTGAACAGTATAGCGTAGAGACCTATCATTATAAGGGCTGCAACCGCTATGTAAGGAATATTGTAGATCATTTCCTTCTACCCTCCTTTGCTCTTGCAACAAAAGATAGGATCAGTACTACAGCAAAAAGACCCGCTATCACCTTTAAACCGACGCTTATGTTCATCAAAGGAAGCACACCACCAGTATTCATATCTCCAGGGTTGCTCCCAAATGGAGGTATTCTCCCAAATATGAAGTTTGATCCCGCCAGAAAGTTGTAGAAGAATGCCGTAGATAATCCGAGGAGAGCTAATGATATAAAGCTTAAAGCACCTACGCTTTCCAAAATAGACAGATGAGATTCTTTGATTTTTTTAGCGATCTCAGCGGAACCAAATGCTACGAGAAGGAGAACTATGCCAGAAGCTGTGACCGCTCCGCCCTGAAAACCCCCTCCTGGAGTGAGGTGACCATGAACGATTATGTACAACCCATAAACAATTATGAATGGAAAGATTATAGATGCGATGGTCTTAACGATCTTTGATGGTTCATTCATGAGCATACCTCCTTAACACAAGTAAAACTCCAGCAACTGCAGTAAACAAAACCGTAGCCTCTCCAAGGGTATCAAATCCTCTATAATCAAAAACCACTGAGGTTACTGCATTGTTTGCCCCAGTTTCATTCTGGGCATTCTCTATTATATAATCATCCATCTCCGTAGACCTAGGTTCTCCAAACGGTCTTAATGTCAAAGCTGTTGAAACCAATATACATGAGAAGATGATAAAGACTATCAGAGCCACTTTCTTGTTCATCTTCCCTCCTCCATCCTCCTTGTGGCTTTAATTGCAAATATCAAGATGGCTGTTGTTAAACATGCTCCCACTCCAGCTTCAGCTATAGCAACATCTGGAGCTTGCAGAATGTAGAATTCCAAGGATAGAATCAAACTCATAGCAGCTAGAGCAATAGTAGCGGAAAGCAAGTCTTTGAAGTATACTGCAAAGATTGAAGTGATTATCAGCAGAATAGGAAGTGCGATATGAATTATCTCTATCATTTCTTCTCCTCCTTTTCTCTCTCCTCTTTTAAGTCATCAACAACCGCTTTAACAGGCATTACGTCACTCTTATGAGCAGCCCTAGCAATAGCATGTGCTCCGGTTGGATTCGTCACTAATATGGCTATAAGTGCAATGAAAACGTGCACAGGAAGAATAGGTGAAGAAACCGAAGGGTTGAGGTACCATTCTTTGAGACCATATATTATGATCGCACCAGAGAGAAATATAGATCCAAATGTTGTGCATTTCGTGCCTCCATGCAATCTGGTGTAAACATCTGGGAACCTGATTAAAGCTATAGATGCCAAAAGATTAAAAATTAAACCGATCGCCAGGAATATGTAAATTATAGCCGTCACTATCACATTCTCCCCCCTTCAAGATATTTTGCTATGAGTATGGTTGTAACAAACGATAGGAGTGCATAGACTATGGCTACATCGATGTAGATGATCTCCTGGTATGCCGCCCCAAGCAGAAGCATACCAACGATCACGAGAGTATTGATTGTATCGAGACAAACCACCCTGTCAGGAACAGTCGGACCTAAAATTAACCTTACAGAAGCTAAGAGTATGCATATCAGGATAATTACTGCAGATGTCACAAATTCTACAATCATTCCGCAATCCTCCTTATCCAATCCGGAAACTTACCACAGACATATTCATAGGGTCTGGGTTTCTTCTTCAATGCCTCATCTTTAACATTTATCCAGTGCACATAAAGTTCGTTCGTATCCTCATCTATGTCTACGCTTAACGTTCCAGGGGTTAGTGTTATCGAGTTTGCAAGCATAGTTATTCCCAGATCTGTTTTCAGATCAGGAGATATCTTGACTATTCCTGGCCTTATCTTTCCAGTTATAACTCTATACGCAACATCTAGGTTTGCCTTTGCCATGGATGCAAAGAAAGGACCTATGAGATAAACTATAGCTAATATCCATCTCTTTGGGTTTAACATTCTCAAGTTCTTTTTCACAAAGATGTTTCTAGAGATATAGCCAGCAATCGCAGCTATGATTATTCCAAATATGATCTCTTCAATGCTCCAAAACCCTATCTCGCCGCTGCCTGCAGTTAAAACGAGGTATGCTATGAAGCATACAATCATCGTTACTACAAATGCTATCATGTCCCTAACCTCGCCCGTGTGTTGAAATGGGAGAATCTTTTAAAACTTTACCATCTAATTCGATTTGATGAAAGAGGAAATATCATTTTACAACTATGCAGCCATAGTTAAGAATCTCAGAGGAGTTATCTATTGGAAAGGTAAAGGGGACTTGGAATGGCTTCTCTCAAGATTCAGATATCGATATCTTGGTGTTCCTCCCTCGTTAGAAAGAATTATTCTAAAAAGGAAGAACCTTGTTCTGTTAACGTATCCGAACAATGTTATTTTGAAAGTTAAGGAGCTATTTTCTAGAGTTTTAATAGAAGAAATTGCTGAAGTATTATGCCTGGCATCAACATACATAAGCCCAGTGATGACTGATGATATGGATGATTTTAGGGATTTAATCGTAGCAGAGGTTAAGACAACAAAGGAGTTAACAGATAAAGACTGGAAATTGCATATGAGGATAGCAGATTACACGGTCTTGGATTTCTACACTTGGTCTACAAATAATGCCAAAGAAGCTATAGAGAGTGGGAATGTGGAAGAGTTTTTACAGGAAAGGAAAGAAAAGATAGAAAAGGACATAAGAAGATATTGGAGGATAGTGGAAGATGAAGGTAGAGCCTTTCTCGCTTATGTGGATCCTCTCGCAATTCTACGTAAGTATAACCTAGTAGAGGAATTTAAATCCCTCGGAAAAGATGCTTTTGCTACAATGGGAATATTACCTGTAATTTTCATACATTTTTAGCAAACGTAATAAGCATTTAGACCATACGAATCGCTAGATGGAGGTTAAGCTGATATCATACACTCCAAATCCTGAAAGAGTATGTGCAATAGCTGCAGCATTAACTCATAGTAAGAAAAAACCTGATGAAATAGAAAAGATGAAAGATGAAGATTTATTGAAAATATTGTCCCCCGTCATTGAGTTGGGACATACAAGCGTTGTAGAGCACGCGAGTTTTACATTTGCTATATCTGGAGTAAGTAGAGCGCTAACCCATCAGCTGGTTAGGCATAGAATAGCAAGTTACTCTCAGCAGAGCCAAAGATATGTCAGATTTGATGATATCAGCTACGTTGTGCCGCCTTCGATAGAGAATAATGAGAATCTCAGAATTGAATACGAAAAATTCATGGAAAAGGCATGGAATGAATACAAATCCCTCCTCTCTAGAGGGATACCTGAAGAGGATGCTCGATATGTTTTGCCAAATGCAGCGAAAACCAACATAATAGTAACGATGAATGCGAGATCTCTGTTGCATTTCTTTGAGCTTAGGTGTTGCATGCATGCTCAGTGGGAGATAAGGGAATTAGCTTGGAGAATGCTAAGGGAAGTTAGAAAGGTTGCACCGATAATATTTAAAAAGGCTGGTCCTCCATGTAAGACTAGAGGAGAATGTCCGGAAAAGAAAAAGGATTGTCCTTGGTATCCAAAGTGAGGAGAATGGAGAGACCCTATATCATAATAAACTGTGCAGCATCGGCTGATGGAAAGATAGCCTTGCCTGATAAGAGACAGTTAAGAATATCCTCAGAAGAGGATTTTATAAGGGTTCAGAACTTGAGAGAGAAATGTGATGCTGTTTTGGTTGGAATTGGTACAATCCTTACAGATGATCCAAAGCTCAACGTTAAATATGATAGCAAAAGGCAGCCAGCCAAAGTTGTGCTTGATAGATATTTCAAAACACCACCTAACGCTAAAATCTTCGAGGGAGGATCCAAGGTTTATATAATGGTTGGCCCCGATGTAGAAAGAGAAATTAGAAAAGATAATTTGGAGTTGATAAGATGTAAACTTGATGAAAATGGATTAATAGATTTGGAGTTTGCCCTTAAAGAGCTCAAGATGAGAGGGATAAACTCTCTTCTCGTAGAGGGTGGAGGGACTGTAATATGGAATTTTTTGAAGAAAAGGTTATTCGATGAGTTTTATGTCTACATTGCACCAATCGTTATAGGTGGAATCTCTACACCAACCATAGCTGATGGTGAAGGGGTTAGAAGGGAAGAAGAGATCATCATGCTGAAAATCGATAAGATAGAGAAGGTTGGTGAGGGAATTCTGATAAAATATCTACCAGGATTATGAGATTTCTCTGCGACCAGATGTTGGGAACGCTTGCCAAATGGTTGCGTATCTTGGGATATGATGTTTATTTTGCGAATAATTTGGAAGATGATGAAGATATCCTGAGGAGGGCGGAGGAAGAAGAGAGGGTAATAATAACGAGGGATAAGTATCTAGTAATGAGGGCAAAAAGAAGGAAGATAAAGGTTATTGAAATAGAGAGTAAGGACTTGGATGAACAGCTAAAGATCGTGACCTCTTTCTTTCCAATAGATAGAGATGCAGTCCTTTCTCGATGTTCTATCTGCAACTCCTTACTCGTTGAGATTGATAAAAATGAAGTGAAAGGAAAGGTTCCTGATAGAGTATACGAAATACATGATGAGTTTTGGTATTGTAAAAATTGTAAGAAGATATACTGGAAAGGGAGCCATTGGAACAAGATGAAGGAAAAGATCGATAATCTAAGTTAGATCATTTTTACCATCTGAGCATGAGGAATTCCTTGAATATACAAAACGCATTCTGGATCTACATATCCCAGTCTAATTGCACATTCAACCGTTCTCTTTCCAACCAAATTCGCTATTGTAGCCTCTTTGAGATAGGTTTCAAAGACTTTCTCGTCGACAAGCCTTCCTCCATAGAAGGTTTTCTTGACGTGCAATCTGAATTTTCCCTCTCTCAATCTTTTTCCTAATAGCTCCTCATCACATGCCCCTATAAGAATATCCTCGCCTTTTTTGTAAATCCTCATACTTATCTTCATCTTTCCAACTCTTCTCAAGATATACTTTGTAGCTTAAGATTAATATCTGTTTCGAATTTTTTACTTTTTACACACAGCTAGTCTTATCTAGTTCAATTTGATTCTCTGAACAGTATGAAAGCGATGGTGCTGAAAAGGATTGCGAAAGTAGATGAAGAGCCTCTCGAGCTAGAAGATTTTGATACTCCAACGCCGTCTGGTAAAGAGATACTGATAAAGATTTCTGCCTGTGGAGTTTGCCATACCGAGTTAGATGAGATTGAAGGTAGAAAAATGCCAAAGTTACCTGTTATTCTGGGTCACGAGGTTATTGGCGGAGTGGAAAAGCTTGGAGACAAAGCAAAAAGATTCAGAATTGGAGAAAGAGTTGGTGTTGCTTGGATATATTCTGCATGCGGATCTTGTAAGTTCTGCAAAAGTGGAAGAGAAAACCTTTGCTACGATTTTAAAGCAACAGGCTGTGATGCAGATGGAGGTTATGCTGAATATATGATCATAAATGAGGATTTTGCATATCCCATACCAGATGTCTTTTCTGATCTGGAGGCAGCTCCTCTGATGTGTGCTGGAGCCATAGGTTACAGAGCTCTGAGATTGACAGGTATGAAAGATGGAGATACTATTGGGTTATATGGATTTGGAGCATCTGCACACATCGTTATCCAAGTTGTAAAATATCTGTATCCAAATTCCAAAGTTTTTGTGTTCACAAAAAGGAGAAATGACGAACCTAGCAGGTTAGCAAAAGAATTGGGAGCGGACTGGGTTGGTGTTACTGGAGATTCCTCTCCAGAGAAGTTGGATTGTGCCATAGATACGACGCCTGTTGGCATTCCAGTAAAGGAAGCTTTGAGAAATCTGGAAAGAGGAGGGAGGTTGGTAATAAACGCAATAAGGAAAGAAACCAAGATTCCTGAGATTGAATATGCTGAATACCTATGGAATGAAAAAGAGATAAAGAGTGTTGCAAATATAACTAGAAGAGATGTGGAAGAGTTTCTGGAAATAGCATCTCAGATTCCTATCAAGCCTGAAGTCAAAAAATTCAGCTTAGAGGAAGCAAATAAAGCTTTGATTATGCTGAAGTATGGGAGGTATAGATGTGCCGGGGTTCTAAAAATAGATTGAGTTCCTAATAAAAAATACTAAAAACGTCTAGACTATACCACCTTCTGCTCTCAATGTGATGGGGATGAAAGAGATAGTCAAGTTGTTTTCAGAGAAGGGTATACTAATTGATCCAGAAGCACTGGATTATATTTCATCAAAGGATGATCCGTTATCTTTTGCACAGGATGTGATATCAAAACTGTCTGAATCTTCTTTGGTTTTAACTCTAGAAGAAATAAAGAAAATGGAAAGTCCAGAAGAGGAAAATATCGAAGAGGAAGAAGGATTAGAGACAAAAATATTCGAGAAAGTTCCTGTTGGAACAGGAGAAAAAGTTTTAGCTAAAGAGTATGAGTCTGAAGTGAAGATAATAAAAGATGTGACTGGAAATGTAACATGTAAAGGAGAAGTCGACGATTTCACGAAACTTTTCAACAGCAGATATAACAAGATAAAGAAGATATTCCATTCACAGAGGAGAGGATTAAGAAATTCTATACCCATAAAAAAGATCAAAAGCGGAAAAATAAAGGAAGCACAAATTATAGGGATAGTTAAGGACATTAGAACAACTCAAAAAGGTTATAGAATTGTTGAAATAGAAGATGAGGAAGATTCCATAACTGTTCTAATTCCAAAGGATGATCCTCGTTTGTATCAGCAAGCTCAAGAGATCGTGTATGATGAGGTTATAAGCGTCAGAGTAACATCTGGTAGAAATGGCCTATTTATTGCACAAAGTGTATCATATCCAGATATCAGCGTTAATCACAAAAAGAAAAAATCTGAAGTTCCTGTTTATGTTGCTTTTCTCTCAGACACGCATATTGGAAGTAAAAAATTCTTGAGAGATCACTGGGATAGACTGATAAAATGGCTAAATGGTGAAATAGGGAACTCCAGACAAAGGGACGTCGCAAGGAAGATAAAATACATTGTGATACCTGGAGATACTGTCGATGGTGTGGGTGTATATCCAAATCAGGACAAGGAATTAGAAATATCTGATATCTACAAGCAGTACCAGATCCTCTCTGAAGAACTTCAAAAGATACCAGACCATATAACCGTGATCATTCAACCAGGAAATCATGATGCTGTGAGACCTGCTGAACCTCAACCTGCTCTCGAAAAAGAAATTCAGGATCTATTTTCTGGTAAGGAATTCATATTTGTTGGAAATCCTTGCTACTTCTCTATCCATGGTGTAGAGATTTTATCTTATCACGGCCAAAGCCTGCTAGATTTCTCAACGAGTATACCTACTTTAAAATACAACCAACCCATTGACATAATGAAGATATCTCTCAGAAAAAGACATCTAGCCCCGATATATGGAGGACATACTCCAATAGCACCGGAACACGAGGACTTTATGGTAATAGAAAGGATTCCTGATATATTTGTTACTGGTCATGTCCATCTATCATCAGTAGGAGAGTACAGAGGTGTAACCTTGATCAACGCCTCCGCCTGGCAGGCGCAGACCAGTTACCAGAAGATGCTTAACTTTGTACCAGATCCTGCCAAATTACCGATAGTTGATCTCAAAACAGGAAATACAACATCTATGGATTTCAACGTGGTTTAGATGGATAGAGAATGGATAGAATCTGATACAAAGAAATACTTTGGCTCCCTCCAGTCAGAAGTAGATAGATGTTACAAGATAGCTTCAGCAGCTAGGAGTAGAGGTTTGGATCCGTCTAAAGATGTTGAAATCCCTCAAGCTAAGGATCTTGCAGCGAGAGTAGAGGAGTTGGTTGGACCTAAAGGCATAGCTGAAAAGATAAGAAAGCTTAGTGAGGAAATAGAAGATAGAGAAGCTGTAGCTATAGAGATAGCGAGGAGTATAGCAAAGGAGGAGATAAAGAAACATGGGAAATTGGAGAAGGCGATAGAGCAAGCAGTAAGGACAGGTCTTGCGATAGTAACTGAGGGTGTTCTCGTTGCCCCTCTCGAAGGTATAGCAAGCGTCAGAATCGGAAAGAACAACGATGGTACAAATTATGTTGATCTCTATTTCTCTGGCCCAATAAGGAGTGCGGGAGGTACGGGTCAAGCTTTAAGCGTATTGCTCGCAGATGTGGTGAGAAGAGAATTGGGAGTGGATAGATATAAACCTACAAGAGGAGAGATAGAGAGATATAAAGAGGAAATCCCTCTGTACAAGAGGGTTCAGCATCTTCAGTATCTTCCGACTCCAGATGAGATAGAGATTATTGTTGGAAATTGCCCGATATGTATAAATGGCGAAGGAACTGAAAAAGAGGAGGTTACAGGTTATAGAGATCTACCCAGAGTTGAAACAAATAG
>Ga0180302_10001730_pt1 | contig 10429 bp, 8 predicted proteins | sample GuaBasSediGuay17_FD_121794 | JGI IMG/M metagenome (GOLD analysis project Ga0180302, IMG submission 121794) | Subseafloor sediment microbial communities from Guaymas Basin, Gulf of California, Mexico - Guay17, Core 4571-4, 12-15 cm | ecosystem: Environmental > Aquatic > Marine > Hydrothermal... | reverse complement strand
CTTAAATAGAACTTAGTAAGTGGAGTGAATTGATATGAGATATAAACGAATTATTCTTATAACAGTTGATTGCTTAAGGGCATCAGCAATTGGCTGTATGGGCAGTCAAAATTGTACTAAGAATATAGATAGGTTAGCGAATAATGGAATTTTGTTCCAGCAAGCTATAGCCAATGGCCCTGGTACTCCACAATCTTTTCCTGCTATTTTCACATCAACTTATCCTCTCATGCATAGAAAAATTATTCTTTCTCCAATATACATCACTTTAGCTGAAATTTTGACTAAAAATGGTTTTACATGTGTTGGTTTTCATTCTAATCCTTTTCTTTCAGCTTTTTTTGGTTGGAATAAAGGATTTGAAGTTTTCAATGATTTTTTTGAATCTACTGAGACAGCAATTCATTTACTATTAAAGCTTCCACCTCCTATGAGAACGTTAACATCGTTTTTAAAAAAGTTTCTTAAGTCGCAACCGATAGCTACTCCTTTTGGCGAATTAACATTAAAAAGGATGGCAACTTTACTTTTAAAAAAGTTTCTTAGCGAGAGTCGAAGTAGAATAAAACAGCATTCAATGCCTTATATGATCGGAGAGGAGATAAATAAGCATATTTTTAAGTGTTTAAAGGAATTTAAAGATAAAAAACTCTTCTTATGGATTCACTATATGGATCCTCATAGTCCTTATATTTTCCCAAAGCAGTGGTTAAAACGTTTTCGACCTGACAAGAAAGGAAAGTTAAATAAAATTAGGTCTCTTTATAATCTTGAGGTTGAATATGTTGATTATTGTATAGGCAAACTAATGGATTTTTTGGAAGACTATAAATTTCTAGAAGATGCAATTTTGATATTAACGGCTGACCATGGTGAAGCTCTTGGTGAGCATGGAGAATTAGGGCATCATGAATCTTCTCTTTATGAAGAATTAATTCATGTCCCTTTGATTATTTCTGGTTTAGATTTAAGTGGAAAAATAGAATATCCTGTTGGACTTATAGATATTTCTCCTACTATATTGGATATTTTAGGGATTAAAAAACCAAAAACATTTTATGGAAAAAGTCTAATTCCTATTATTGAGGGAGGGGGAGGATCTAATGTGGTTATATCTGAAAGTGCTAAGATTAATCTTAATAATTTTTCATACGATCATAAGAGGAGTATTTTTTCTTATCGCGGAGAAAGATGGAAACTTATATTAGACAATATAAAGGGGACAAAGGAATTATATGATCTTAAGAAGGATCCAGGAGAGAGAAATAATCTTTTTGAAGAGGAAAATGATTTAGCAAAAAATCTTGTCAGAAAGCTTACTCATCATATTTTATGGGAGAGGAAGGTAAGGATGTCTTCTATACTGAGAGGGAGGAGGTTTTATGTTTCTTAGTGGTGAACTAATTATAGCTTTTTCTTTGTTCTTCTTTTTTATATTGCTTAGTCTAGGTTCGTTTGTTTTTTCTTTGTTTAATCGTTTTCTACATTATAATGAGACTATATTAGATATATTCGAGAAGATTAATTTGTATTTATTTCTGGGGACCGTATCGATCCCATTAATTGTTATATTTTGGTCTATTTTAGGGCATTCTTTAAATACTATAACACTATATTTTACATTATTAATTAGTATTTTATTCTTTTTCTTGAAAAAAAGAGATACAATAATTGATTATAACGGAAGATTAAACGTTAAGCAATGTGTAAATATATTATTCTTATTGAAAATATTGATATTTCTTACTTCATTACTTTTTTATTTATATCCTACATTAGGGCTTTATGATTACCCAGGACATGATGTTTTAGCGTATTCGTTTGTTGCAATAAGGATTATTGAGGATAGGGGATATACATTAAATGTAGGGAGAATACCATTTGTAGCTCCTAGTTTTCATTTCCTTATATTTGGTTTTCCATCGATAACTGCTTTCTTTTATTTCCTAACTTCACTTCCAATTGGTTTACTTTCTTTAATACTTATTTGCTTATATAGGGGTTTGTTGCCTCTTTCCATATACTGTTTTGTAAAGAAGTTTTCTGGAAAAGAGGAAATCGGAATAGCAACGGCCTTCTCAACTGCTTTTCTTTTATGGAGCCAAGTAGATTATTTTTCATGGGGAGGAGTAGGCGAAAGTGTTGCTTATTTTATGGCTCCTACTATAATTTGGTTAGCTATAGATTTTCTCAGAGAATCAAAACATATTTTATGTAAACTGTTTTCTATATCGATTCTCATAGCAATTGAAACTATTATGCATCCTTATGGCACAATATTGATATTAACATTTATTATCTGGTTAATTATTTATTATAGTATTAATAGACGCTCAATAAGACCCATTTTATACTTTTTTTTAATAATTACATTTTCTACTGTACTTTTACTCCCTCATATTTTGTTATATGTAAATGTTTTGCGAAATATATTAGGAACTGAATTTCAATTAATCTCAATTTCTAAGCCTTTCAGTGAGGACTATTATCTTAGAAATTGGCGTTGGCGTCTTGTACCTATAAGACCTGGTATGACTTTTCCTCAAATACTTGATAACCTTCATTGGATCTTTAAGCGATACATTGGTGAAACAATTACTCTTTTAGGCTTACTGGGTCTCATATCTTTATTTCATCGAAGAGGAAGAAGTTGTATTTACTTGTTTTTGTGGATTCTTTTTTTATTTACATTAGCCGAAAATAGTCCATATGGTTTATATTTTGTTCAATTTCCTTTCTCTCATCAAATTCCCCCTCCTAGAATATATTTTGCGTTAGGAATCCCTATGGCTTGCCTATCTGGGTATGGTATCTTTTGGTCTATGTATAATGTTAAATTATTTTTAGATAAATTTATTGAATTAATATTTAAAACTAGAAGAATTAGGATAAGAATTAGAATTAAAAATTCACTTATTAATATACCAATTCATATTTTTGTTTATGGAATTCTTATGCTAGTCCTGTTCTCTACTGTTGGTGTATTTTCTACTATCAATAATAACTTTAGATATCTTTTAGATTCTAGAAGGAACACTTTGATAACATATTATGATTATGAAGCTTTTAAGTGGATTATTGAGAATACAAACGAAGATGCATTATTCCTTGTAAGGTGCGAAACAGATGCAGGTACTTGGATTCCGATGTATACGGGACGAAGAATAATATCTTATCATCCACTACGCCAATGGGGGCCTTTATTCAATGAGGCAAAAATAATGCTTAAAAAATTGATCAAATACGGAATAATTGATGATAAGATTATTGATTTATTTTTAAAATATAAGATAGACTACGTATATATTGGAGCTAAAAATTTGGGAGAAATGAAACTAACATACGAGACGTTATCAAATACTGCCCGGTTTAAGTTAGTTTACAGAAACGAAAAAGTATATATCTTCAAATTTGAGCCTTAAAGGTAGAGAGAACAATGAAGATCTCAGTTGTAATATGCACCTTCAATAGACCGGAGGATTGTATAGAAACTGTACAAAGTATATTAGATCAAGCGAATACATATCTCCACGAAATTATAGTAGTTGATGATTGTTCTAAAAGCCCTTTTAAATTTAATCATGATAAAGTAAAGATAATTCGAAATAATAGAGAAGTAGGTCTTTCAGCTTCAAGAAATATTGGGGTAAAGGCTTCAAGCGGGGACATAATTTGTTTTATCGATGATGATGCTATAGCTGCTCCTGATTGGATTAAAAGAATTCAGGATACTATTTGTAATGGAGCAGATATAGTTGGAGGTATAGCAGAACCCTTATATCTTTCACCTCCACCTAAGTGGTGGGTTGCTGATCTTTTTGGCTTTTTTGTTGGAATTAAAAATAAAGACATTATTGGGACCAATTTTGCCGTTAAAAAAGAGGTTTTTAACAAGATTGGTTACTTTAACGAAGACTTAGGTAGAAAGGGTGGTATATTGATTTCATGTGAGGAAATAGAATTTAGGGAGAGAGCTAAAAAAGCAGGCTTAAAACTTATGTTTGATGAAAATATCAAAGTATATCATAAAGTTTCATCGAAGAAGATGACAATTAGTTATCTTATTTATAGGGCCTGGGGACAGGGTATTTCAAAAGTAATACTTAAAAAAAGCAAAGAAAAATCCATTTCTCCTTCAGTATTTCCTTTTTCTAAAAAGTCTCTTTATATTTTCGTGAAGGCCATTAGACATAAAATCGTGCTACTTCCGATAGTTCTTGTACTGATATTTTTCCTTAAAATAGTATTTTGGATCTCAGTATTTTATTTTTCCTATTTCAACAAACTAGACTAGAGATATGAAAATGAAAGAGGAGAGCTGGCCCAAGGTTAGTGTAATTATTCCGAACTACAACGGAAGACGAAACTTAGGTAAACTTTTAGATAAGTGTCTTTCCTCAGTTCTTAAAAGTAACTATCCTCATTTTGAGGTAATATTTGTGGATAATGCGTCAACTGATGATAGTGTAAGTTATGTGAAACAGAAATACAAAAATTCTTCTCGATTTAAGATCGTTCTCTTAAATAAAAATTATGGATATGCTGGTGGAATTAACATCGGGGTAAGACATGCAGATCCAAAATCTAAGTATTTTTTCATTCTAACAACAGACGTCGAAATCACAAAAAACTTAATTAAAAAGTTAGTAACGTTATTTGAAAAATACAACCGTGAACATGTGCATATTGCTACTATACATCCATTAATTTACGATAAGAGTCGTGGTATGTTTATTGGGGAACTTTTTGTTCAGTACCCGGGTTGTGATCCTCTACATCCATGGTTTGCCGTATATAATAACAGAAAACCAGTAGAAGTAAGTTTTCCAGCAGGAGAAGTATTTATGGTGAGAAAAGATGCTTTCATTAATGTGGGAGGTTTTGATGAAAAATATTTTATGTATTGCGAAGATCTTGATTTGGGATTAAGATTAAGGTTAAAAGGATATAAATGTCTTTTATATCCGGGTGAAGTTGTTATTCACCATAGATCAATGACTTCAAAGAAAGAATTAAAGCCTCCCTTCTTTTCATTCATTATTGAAAGAAATAGATTATATACATGTCTTAAGATTTTACATAGGAAATCATTACCGGCATTGATTATATATGAGATTTTTAGGCTTTTAGGGTTCATTATGCTATCTACCTTTGATAAAGAATATAGATACAGACTTACAGGTTATTTTTACGCGATTCGTGAAATTAAGAGAAGACTAATTTTACTTCAAAAAGTTCGAAAACGTATTCAAGAGAGTCGCTTTATTAGTGACCACGAGCTATTTGATTTAATGTATAATGCATTATTAAGAAAGCCAATGATCCCTCTTTTTGAAAAGTTACTTTTGCCTTTATCTTTAATATTATACAGACTGATTAATAAATTATGAGTAAAAGATACATATATTTACCTATAAAAGTCAAAATTCTAAAATGTCGCACAATGGATTCTAGAACAGAAATACAAAGAGCCTTTTTACTATTATAGATTATTTTAACGATTAAATTGAATATTAACCGATAGAATATACAAATTCTTGAAAGGCTTAGTATAATAAGGCTATTCAGGGATAGAGATAGAATTATAGATAAAAACACTAAGATTTCATTGGAAATATTATACATTTAAGCGGTGTTGCCATGAGCATAATTAAGAAAGGGTTAAAAGTACTTCATGAAGAAGGGTTAATAGTGTTTATTAAAAACACCTCCTTTTATATATTTAGGAAGATTATTGATTTAAGTGGTTTAGGATATATCATATCCTATTTTATTATAAATAAATTTAGAAACTATGTCTCCAATGTTAACAGTATTTATGATATTGTAAATTTTGCATATTCGTTTCAATGCTTTGGAATATCTATACGTCCTGCTCAGATAAGATATGAAATCATTAAATTCTTAGAACTAGTAGCAAAGCTTAAGCCGAAAACAATTCTCGAGATAGGCACAGCAAAAGGTGGTACACTCTTTCTTTTTACTCGGATAGCTGATCTTAATGCTACAATTATAAGCATAGATCTGCCTGGAGGTCCATTTGGAGGGGGTTATCCTAAATGGAAGATTCCATTTTATAAATCCTTCGCTAGAAAAGGACAGAAAATTTTCCTAATAAGGGGGGATTCTCACGATCTTACTACTCTTAAGAAAGTTAAGTTAATATTAGCCAATAGAAAAATAGACTTCTTATTCATTGATGGAGATCATACTTATGAAGGAGTTAAGAAAGACTTCGAAATGTATTCCCCATTAGTTAAAAAGGGAGGAATAATAGCTTTTCATGATATAGTTCCTGGTCCAGTAAAACATGTAGGTGGAGTACCAAGGTTCTGGCGTGAAATACGTAATAAATATAATTACATTGAAATAGTTAGAGATTGGAAACAAGGAGGTTATGGAATAGGGATTATTTATGTATAAAAGGAATTGAGGAATAAGAATTATGAAATTAGATTTTTAAATGTTATAGAGGTACCAGTCAACCTAGTAGTAGTGAAGCGATAAAATCTTATTGCTATAATCTACGATAAAAAGGTATTTACTTTATGATATTTGGTATGCACTAAGAAAGATTTTTTAACTTGACTAGTTCTCTAATGACTCTATTATGCTATTAATAAGCTCACTAATCGGTCTATCCAATGGTGATCTATACACTGTAATGACAGTCTCTATATCATTATATAAGAGAGTTCGAAGGTATAGAACAGTAAACAAATTATTACCTTGCTTAATGTGAATATCACCGAGCCTGTATAAATGCAAGTTTAGGCAAAATCACTTAAACTAGCCCGAGGAGTGCGGTAGATATGAAAAACATAATCTTAATAATAATAGATGCGTTAAGAAAAGGCAATCTTAACCTGTATGGATATCCTATAGAAACAGCTCCCTTTTTAGAGAGAATAGGAATGGCAGGGAGAGTTTTTAAAAACGCCTACTCTACAACTAATGCCACAGATCCTTCACTCACATCAATCTATACGGGCAAATATCCTCGTCATGCAGGACTTGTTAATCACGGTGTAAGGATAAAACCTCACGAAATACACTCGCTTAATTACTCTATATTTCTCCAAGAGATTCTCCTAGCATACGGGTATGTCACAATAGCCATAGACACTCTGCATAGATGGCATCGCAGAGGGTTTAAATATTATATAGACCCAACTCAAGTTCACATAAAGGGAGGTAAGTCAATACTTAAGAAGATTATTCACAGATCAATTAAATTAGAAAATTTATGGTTGAAAATTGTGCCTTTTCTATCATCTAAGAGAGGACTCTTCTCTAAGCCAACTGCTAAACATGTAACAGAACTAGCTCTTTATATGCTTAAGAGACAGGCTAACTACAAAAAGCCGTTTTTCCTTCTTATTCATTACTGGGATACTCATACTCCTTATATCCCTCCACAAACGATAGTAGATAGACTATATGAAAATAATAAGAAATTTTATGTCAAGATAAAACCCAGTTTAAGCGAAGTTATTGAAAAAATACATAATAATAGTTGGAAAAAATACATACTCACACTTTTTAGAACTCATGACTATAACTTAGCAAGAGTCCTCGCGGCTTATGATGCTTCTATACTCTATATCGATTTTCACCTCAAGCTCCTTTTCAAGGAGCTTGAGACTTTAGGACTTATCGATAACACATTAATAATCATAACAGCGGATCATGGAGAAAGTCTGTATGAGCATAGTATATTTTTCGACCACCATGGGTTATATGATGTCAGCTTAGCTGTTCCATTAATAATAATAGATCGGGAGATGCAAGGAAAGTTTATAGAGACTCCCACTCAGCTAATAGACCTTTTTCCCACAATAATAGACTTAGCGGGTCTCAAGCCTACCCAATATATAAAAAGAGCTCTAAGTAATGTTGATGGAATATCACTCGTCAGAGATTCATTTTATGAAACATCAGAGGATAGGCTTTTATTTTTTGAGGAAAGTTATACGGAGAGAAAGATAGCCCTAAGAGTTGGACCTCTTAAGTATATTACGGCATTGTCCAGAAGAGATGCTGTATGCAGATACTGTGGGCGGATACATGGAGGTATTGAAGAATTATACGACTTGCGTGCGGATCCCCTTGAAGTAATCAATTTAGCAGAGAAGAAACCTGAACTTAAAGCCCTCCTAAGGCATGAACTATTTAAAATACTTAAAAGGTTAGAGAAAAGAAAGATGCGTAGTAAGCTCAGTAAATACAGGCTAAAAATGCTTAACGCTTTGAGAAAAAGGGAACATATTAACTAAGCTTAGAGCATTATAGCAAATTGTATTGAACTTACCTTGAAAATATTAAAAGTCCTCTTAAAAAGGCTCTCGTAGTCCTTTCGACTAAAAGACACAAGCTTATTGGCTCTTTGAAAGTACCTATAGTTGCAGAAGTAAGAATTATAACGTATTCTTGCTAATTCAAGTTAAGGATAAACCTTAGGATTAGTTTTATCCTCCACACAGGTAGGGATTATGAAGGTTCTAGCTACTGGTGGTAATTAACCAGGATCCAAGTGTATTGTTGAGCTTTTGAACAGGAAGTGTGAGGTTATTGATCTCCATCTAGCTAATCCTATTCCTACTGAGTGTGAGAGACTTAGAAAGGTTAGATTTGATATTTCTAATAAATTGCTTGCAAAGGATTTAATTATTAAGGAGAATCATGATTTTGTTTTCATATGGTTGCCTATGATGATGGATAAGAGAGCTAGGATTGAGACTTGAAATATGGTACTTTAGTTATCGCAAAAGTTGCTAAGCTAACTAATTTATGTGTAGTTTATTTACCTACTGATTATGTGTTTGATGGTGAAAGGTTATTATAGAGAGTGATAAACTTTGTCCAATTAATTATTATGAATTAGCTAAGCTCAATGAGTGAGATTGCTGTTGTACCTTGTTGTATTAGGTATGCTATTGTCCGAACTAGCTCTATTTGTAATCCTGATTCAGGTAGAGTTAACTTTATTAAATTTTTAACCTCGTAGATGGTATACCTTTCGTGATTTATCCAGGCGATAATCTCCTCATTGACGACATTAAGTGATTTTCTAAATGTTTTGAGAAGGAAGATTCTGATGCTATGGTTTTGCTGGCTAAAGTTCCTAATCCTCAGCGTCTCGGTGTAGCAAAGTTTGATTCTAGGGGGAAGGATACTGGCACTATCGGGGATTTGCTGGAGGCTACGTATGCTTTTAGGTAAGAAATATCCCTTCACAGTGATTAGAAGTAAAGTGAGGGATGTGCTGTGATTGAGGACCGTGTATATATTGTAGTTGTCGAATCGGGAGCTCTTATCCGCGACCCAGCTTTTGTCGATCGTGGTATATATTTTTGGCAACGTCTACATTGATCCTCATACTAGTATTGGTGAAAGTATGAAAGGATTTTTAAGGAGGATGGCAGGCTAAGCCCTTCTCACCATATGCTGTTTCGAAAGCTTCGCAGACCTGTTCTGCTTATCACACCATAGAACCTAGCATAGTCAGGCCTACTAGTAACTTCGGCTATTATCAATTCCTAGAGAAGTTCATACCTAAAAAGATGATAAGAGCCTACTTAGACATTCCAATACCGATTTGTGATAGAGGGATAAGCGTTAGAAACTGAATCTACATTATAGATACGTGCTGAGCTATAGAATCTGTCCTAGAGAGGGGAAGAGTGGAAGGACGTCAACGCTCTAGCCCGGTAACGAACCGAGTAATCTAAACATGATTAAAGCGATCCTTAAGCTTATCCATAAGCCTGAAGGCCTAATGACTTTCGTCGAAGATAGGGCTAGTCATGACATGAGATACAACCTAGACTCATCGAAAATAAGGAAACTAGACTGATACCTAGCTATTCCTCGAAGATACCTTGAAGAGAACTGTGAAGCGACATGTTGAGAACAAGTAGTAGAGACCCCTAATCACAGAAACCAAGGGTTTCTAGCTAAATAAGTTTAATATTTTCTAAGGGCTAACTCTTAGGGTGGAGTTTTGAAGGGGGTTATACTACACGGTGGTGCTGGTACTAGGCTTAGACCTTTGACTTTTAGTGGCCCTAAGCAGTTAATCCCTGTAGCCAACAAGCCTGTCAGTCAGTATGTGCTAGAGGATCTCAGGAATGCTGGTATAAGGGACATAGCCATAGTCCTGGGCGAGATATACCCAGAGCTGGTTCAGGAGCACTATGGTGATGGATCTAGGTTTGGGGTCAGGATAACATATATTCACCAAGGTAAGCCTCTTGGCATAGCCCATGCTGTGGGTCTGTGTAGGGAGTTTGTAGGGAGTGATGCCTTTGTAGTCTACCTTGGTGATAATCTGCTACAGTACGGTATAAAGCAGTACCTTCAAAGGTTCCTCGAAGGCGATTACGATGCCTTTATCCTACTCAAGGAAGTTGAGGATCCCACTAGGTTT
>Ga0180302_10001729_pt1 | contig 10430 bp, 6 predicted proteins | sample GuaBasSediGuay17_FD_121794 | JGI IMG/M metagenome (GOLD analysis project Ga0180302, IMG submission 121794) | Subseafloor sediment microbial communities from Guaymas Basin, Gulf of California, Mexico - Guay17, Core 4571-4, 12-15 cm | ecosystem: Environmental > Aquatic > Marine > Hydrothermal... | reverse complement strand
TGCTACACAAATACAAAACTACAATAAAATGACTGTTATAACACATTTCTTTGGTCTTCTTTATTCTCGAGAGGGAGATTATGCATAACCTTGAAGTGGTGAGTGGGACAAAAATGACCCCCTGCGTTCCCCCCTTGACCCCCTACCTCGGAATTAGGTACTTAATTCTTTAATTTTCGAGGGTTAGGGAGGGGGTCATTTTTAGAGTTTCAGAGAAAAGCTGTAGCGTTAGAAACACAATATTTTTCTCATCTCTCCTCGAGAAGTATATTAAAAAAGTGTTCGAAAGGGGATATAACTTTCCTCCGAACCCCCCAAAATGACCCCCTGTAGAAACATTGTTTTCGAAGGAATTTCCTAGGAAATTCCGAGGTAGGGGGTCATCCTATCCTTGAGGGGGTCATTTGTAACCCCCTACTCCACCTCTCTTCTCGAGGTAAAACATTTGCCGATGCCCCGGTCGTCTAGCCCGGCCAAGGATGCGGGACTCTCAGCCTTACGCTGATCGTAATGGATATATACGCTCCTCGTTACCTTTTGCAGAAAGGAAACTAAGATCCTTGGCGCATACGTAAGCTTCCGTAAGCATACGTATAAAGTCCCGTAGTGCACTCGTGGTGAGGAGTATGAAAAAGAAGCTCACACTTTACGTAGACTCTGGTTTGATTGAAAAGGCTAAAGCTATGGGCTTTAATTTGAGCAAACTTTTCGAAGCCTGCTTATTGAGCTTAACAACGAACGGAGCTTCGAGCTTACTTAACCTTTCAGTCCATGACATTAAGATTGGAGCAAAAAGCTCGTGCCCCGGGCGGGATTTGAACCCGCGTCGCGGGATTGAGAGTGTAGAAAATAACAAAAATCCTTCCTCATCTCCTCTCGAGGAAGAAGAGGTAAAAGTATCACTTAAAGATCTTGGAGCTTTTGCTGAATTCCTAAAAATAACGCGAGGAATAGAAGATACGACGGTTAAGGATTATGTTATGGATCTCAAGCGTTTTCTCTTTTGGAGCAATTGGAAAATTAGCAAGCGACTTATCGAGAAGTACATCTTAATAAGAAGGGAGAAAGGTGTTTCGCCAGCCACACTTAAGAATGATATAATATGTATTAGGTTATTTGCGAGGGATTTTCTCAGAAGGCCTGAATGGGTAGCCCATATCAAACAACCCAAGGTTATACCCACTAAACGGTACACACTTCCTTCTCGAGAACAACTAAAGAAAGCTTTTAAAGTTTTGAAAAACGATAGAGAAAGAGCTTTGTTTTTGTTTGCTTTTTCAACCGGATTGAGGAAAGGAGAAATAATGGCGCTCAGAGTAAAAGATGTTGACTTCAAGCAAAGAGCTGTATTCCCTCCTCATTTTACAACAACAAAACGAGGAGGAATTAGCTTCTTTAACGAAGAGTGTGAGTATTATCTCAAACGCTATCTTTCCTCGAGGGGAAGGTTGAAACCAGAGGATAGACTTTTTGAGGATACACACGATCATTACGCTAGTATGTGGAAGAGAGCATCTAAAGCTTGTGGTGTTAAGCTCAGCTTTCAAGTAGCCCGAGTGTGGTTCGCTGTTGAAATGAGAATGAGAGGAGTACCGGATAGCTTTATTGATCTTATGCAGGGACGACAGAACCACACCGTTTTAAGCCGGTACTATTCGCCGGTCGGCGTTAAACAGCTAAAGCGTATTTATGAAAAAGCCAACTTGAAAATCCTTGAGTAATTCCTTCTCGAGAGAGGAAAAATAAAGAAAAAGAAAAAATCAAATAAGCCAGCTCCGCGAAGCTTCTAGTCCCTTTTTGATCAGCGCTTTCACGATTTTGTGCTCTGGAATCTCTTTTCCGTACTGTGTCTTAGAAGCTTTTTTGATTCGCTGAATGAGTCTCCAAGTCTGTGTGTCAACCTTTACGCTCCTCAGTTTTACCTTTGCCATATATTCTCACCTCGAACTATAAACTTTCGCTCATAACGTCGTACTTTGTCCTTTAACTCAAGGAAATTATGAGCGAGAAAAGAAGAGAGGAGATCATACTTCCTTTCAATGAAAATCCTTTGTGCGAGTTCATCATTCTTGAGATACTTTCGTAACCACTCATGGAGTTCATCATAGTATTCGTCATTTAGCTCCTCTAGGATAAGGTGAAAAACACCATAACGACAGAGGACAACTCCTTCAAATCTTAAAGCTCTCGGTGTTTTGGAGAGAAAAATTCGTGAACAACGATGGCTCTGAAGAACTGTTCTCATTTTTTCGCCCATTGTCATTTACCATCCCCTCGAACCCAATTTTTTAACAATTCGCGAGCTTGGATCTTACTTGTGTATGCCAAGATAAAATCTAGGCGCGAATGACGAGTCAGACTTGCTAGAATTTGAGCACTAACCCCTCTTCTCGAGTGGTAGCTAATGAAAGTGTACCTTAAAGCATGCGAATTAGCACCAAGCCGACGTCTACACCAGTTTTGATAACTTTTACTCGCACGCCAAGGATCTTTTTCAAACCTTTCTTTGATTTGCTGAATTTCAACTCGCTTCCTTAGTTTTTCTAAGATCTTTCTTGTTATCGTTTTTGGAAGAAAGACTTCTCGCGTTACTGGCTCTTTCTTCTTTCGCACTCTTACTTCTACCTCCTCGAGGGAAAGGTTTTCAAGGAAATTTAGCATAGCTTCGATTGCTTCTTGACTTCTAAGCCCATTCTCAAGTTGGCAAAGTGCACAGCAAGCATAGAAGAGGTTTATTACTCCTCTTGAGTTATCACTTGTCGATAGTTCTTTAATCATCTTCTCGAGCTTATGTTTAGTTTCAGGATAATCTAGACCTTTGTCCCATCCAAACTTATTAACTCGATTACCTTTTGACATACACCATCACCATTGGTAACTTCAAGCCTTGTTCTTTGCTTTCTTTTTAGCTGAAAAGAAATCGAAGTTTTTATTGAGTGTTATAACATCCCTCCTCGAGGAAGGAAAGGTCAAGAAAAGAAGGAGTTAAGGTCTTTTGTTTCATTTGTGAGCTTCTTTAAGGAATCCTCTAGAGTGCCGAGAGATATATCAGCGTGCTTATTCCATTTAATAACCCGTTTGAACCTTTGAAGAACGCTTATCTTTTCTGGAGGAAGAGTAAGAGGCTCAACATTCCTTTCAAGCTTTGGATGTGTGATCCATGCGACGTAAACCAAACCTACAGGGGCTTCTTTCAGTAAACCAAGCTTGATAGCGTTAAAAACACCAAGCTTATGAGCTGGATTACCCTTGTAAGAACTGAGTGGTTTAAGCCTCATGGGAATGAGAATTTTCTCCACTTCAACTTTCCCCTCGAGAATATCTTTTCTTATTTCTTTTAACCTTCTCCAAGCCTCTTTCTTTGATGTTTCCCCTCGAAGGAGAGGAATGAGAACCTCACGCCATGCAAACTTTGTTATTTCCGGTCTGTCGCTCTTTATCATTTCAACTCCTTTAACTTCTATTTCATCAACATAAACACCGTCTTTATATCGGACCCATCCAACATAGCGTTTTGAGTCAAGTAAAGCTAGTCGTTTGAAGTACTTTTCAAACTCGAGTTTTAACACATGATTTTTAACTCCATACTTTGAAGCGAAAACATCGAAACTTCTTGTTATTTCTTCTGCTATTTCCTTCCCGAGTTTTACACATCCCTCTTCTGATAAATTCGAAGGTAGCTTTACGAAGCTTGAATCTGTGTCACCATACACAAACTCATAGCCCATTTCTTCTACTCTTTCCTTTATCCACATGAAGATCTCTCTTCCAATTGTTGTAATTGTTTCGGCTAGCTTTTTGTTGAAAAGTCTAAAGTTCTTGTACCCGAGTACACCATAAAACGAGTTGAGTAAAACCTTGATAGCATATTGTTTGTAGTAGAGCTCTTTCGCCTTTTCCTTATTTCCTCCTTCCTCAGCTTTTCTCATTGCCTTCTTATATTTAGCTCGCTCCTCCATTAGTTTTTTCAAAATTCTCCTATACACACCTTCCTCCTCGAGAGGAGATGGGAAAGAAAGACTAAAAGGTGTTGTAATTGAGTTTCCCTTGTTTATCAGCTCAGGGCTTAAGTTGAATGAGATTATTATACTCGGGTACATACTTTTGACGTCGAGCACTATCACATTTTCATATAATCCCGGGGTTGGATTCCATACAAACCCTCCCGTATAGCTTCCTTCCTTATTGCTTTTGTTTGAAGTAGGTAGCCTAATTCCTAGGGGATTTAGTTCTCGAAGGAGGAGTGTATCAACAAGGGTTTTGTTAGAGAACAAGGCTTCCCACTCAACTCCTGCCAAACATCGAAGTTGATTGAAAAAGGAGATTACACCGAGCTTCGAGTCTAACTCAACCATAAGGGAAACGTCTTGAGCGTTATACCTAACAATCTCTTCCCATTTTCCTTCCTCCCATAGCTCCTTTATGCTCGCTGACAAGTTTAATTTCCCTTTTCCTATTCCCTCTCTACATGCCTCCTCGAGAGCGATAAAGGATTTGTAAGCCGTCGCTGTCAGCTTTGCGTAGCCTCTCATCAGATCAAAAAGCACACGTCCTTTGATCCTACTCTTTGTCACAACCTCGAGAGGAGAGAGGTAGCTTAAGTCAAGGTTAAGGTGCTTCGCTCTTTGAAAAAGGTAAGGCCAATCAAACCCTTCTAAATTCCAACCCACTAACAAATCTGGATCATAGCTAAGAACTTTCCTTACAAGCCAAGCGAATAACAAATTCTCAGAAGGAAGTAAGTTTACTTTTATACTCTTTCCTTCCTCGAGGGTTAACGTTGTTTCTTTTAGAGTCCCGGGAAGGAAGAATCCAGCTTCAAGTTGTTTTGTAAAATTGTCATAAAGTGTAATGCTAATAACGGGCTCTGGTGCTTCTTTAACGTTAAGGCTATCAGCTACTTCAACATCAAGGTATAAAACTCGAGGAGAAGTGAGGGGAAACGGTGTTTTAAATTCATCAATCAAAAAGCGTCGCACGTATGGGATGTCAGCTTCATACGTTTTTTCAAACTTCTTCCTTAGCTGTGGTACGTCTTGAGGTTTTTTAGCGTAAACTCTTTTCAGATATTCTCCAAAAATGCTTCGTTCTGCCGTTTTATGCTTCGCTAATATAAGAAAGTAAGGTTTAAACGTTGTTACTTTTTGCACTTTTCGTTTATTACCTTCTCTCGAAAAGAGAAAGAGTGTTGAGTCAATATTAGCTACTACCACAGGCGCGTTCATACTAATACCTCCACTTCTTTGTTTTCGTTGTCAATTTGAATCAGATTAGCTCGTTCAAGTAGCTCGATAACGCTCTCTTCAATTTGTGAGTCTGAAAGGAATTTTTTCAAATAATCTAATCCAAAACGTTCTCCATAGGTTATTTTGAGCCCGTAGGCAATTGTTTTTAGCTCTTCTTCTCCATATTGCTTAATTCTTTCCGTTTGGATTTCCTTCTCGTCTCTTATCTCTTCCTTTTCTTCCTCCTCGAGAGAGGATGATGAAATTATAATTTTTATCAAGCATGGCTTTCTTTTCTTATTGCCATACAACATGTCTTGAATTTGCCCTTCTTGATTGGCGTCTATATCCTTATATGAATATTGAATTGCAGCTTTTGAGTTTAAGCCATGTATCTCTACGCCGTCATGTTCAAACTTTTTCAAAAAGTTATACATTTCATCGATTCTCGATGGTATTCCACGATATTTTCTTTCTTTTCTCAAGTAATGGAGAAAACGAGAATTAAAAACAAATATCTTTTGCTCCCCGTTTTGATAACCGACAATTCCGTAGCTTTTTAGAGCAGTTAGTATTTCAGTTGCGGTTTTTTGAGCTGGTTGTCTAGGAGTAGAGCGAAAGACTCCAGACCACCAAGCTTGTGGAGTTATTGCGAACGTCCCTTCTTTTCCAGCATATTGATGTGCTAAAGGATAGATAACTCGAGAGAGAAGAGAGTTGAACTCATATTCAATCACGGTAATTGGATCACTTCCAAATAGACTTCGTCCCTCAAGCTCAAGCTGTGATTCGACAAGTTTTTTGATAATAAGCTCAGGATTTTTAACAAAGCCCTCTATTGGTTTAGGAAGCTTTAGTTCGGGAAATGTTGCAATCAGAAAGTCCTCCAAGAGGAGAGCACCACAATATAAGAAAACAAATTTTTCGACATCTCGTCCTTTAATTCTTAGATTTTTACACACTTTCCCTATTTCTTCTCTTCCTCGTTTTACTATTTCTATCAGTCTCTCTCCCTCGAGGTTATCTAGATATTTGAAAAGATAGGGAGTAAGATTCGGGGCTAGAGAAATAACACGTTCGATTATTGGTTTAAATTCATATCTTCTGTCGCTTTCAGTCCTTCTTAAGATTATAAACCTCGAGGAGAAAGCTAAAATGTCGTTAAATCCTTCAATTTGAGCCAATTTGTCTTCATTCGCTGTTATTAAGGGAATACCGCAAATAGGGAAAAGATAAGACCAATAAGAGCTTCCCTTCCCCGGTGTTTGAATGAGAAGTGGTACAGTTGGTCGTTGTTTAAAAATGATGTCTCGAGTGTTTTTATTTTCTAGTGGTTTAATGTCGTCAAAAGGAATAGGAGCTAAAACGCCAGATAAAAGCTCTCGTTGTTGTTTTAGAGAATCTTCACTAGTTGTTATTTGCTCGGGAAAGAATAAAAAGCTCTTTACGAGCTCGATTGATCTAGATTTTCCCGTGTCTTTTGTTCCAAGCAAAAACAAAGGAGGAATGACTCGTAAACCAGCTTTCCAAAGTCCTAAGCTCGCTAAACTGCTTACAAACCAAGGAAGGATGATAGCCCAAAGAGGATCATCTAGCTTATCGTATTCCCTAAGAAAATCTTGGAAAAGAAGAGGATTTGGCGTTTTATTTGTTATTTTCTCAAATGCTCCTAGTAACGGTTGAAACACTATAATATCTTCACGTCTCACATTTCGAAAATCAAAATAACCAAGAATCGCGTTTTTTCTTGTAAAAAGCTTTAATTTCCACTTTCCATTTTCATTCTCGAGAGGGATGAAACCGAAACAAGGAACGCTAAATAAGGATTTTTCCCATGAGCCACTCGTTATTGTTTCAAAGAAGTTTCCTAATCGTTTTTCCAACCTTCTCTTTAAATAGGGATCTTTTAGATAGTGAGAGAAGATACGCGATCTTATTTCCTGTCGACTATGTTGAATGAGACTCCAATAACTCCCCGGATCTTCTGGATTAATAATGACTTGACCAACTATCTCAAAACTTCCCTCATATGGTCTTATCTCGAGAGAAAGGAGGTTCACATCACGAATTCTTAAATCTGCTTGAATTTCTTTTCTTATCTGAGCTATGCTGTGAATTTCACAAACAACGAGGTAATCTACATACTTTTCCAGCTCTTTTTCAAGTGATTCGTTATCAAATTTCAAAGTTTCATACAATTCTTTTATGTCTACTTTGTAAATGGGCACTGTGAGAAGAATTGGCTCTCGAGTTTCTTTTTTGAGAAGAAATAACCTTTCAGAAACATTTTTCATTAATCTTTCCAGCTCTTCTGGAAGAAAGTATTGATTTTCCTCTTTATATTCACTCTCTATCTTCATTTCTACTTCTCGAGGGGAAAGGTTGTGTTGAATAATGAAATAGCAAAGCATGAGCCACTTTTTCCAAGAAATCTCTTCTGAGAGGTCTTTTTCCCAAAGACGGCTAATTTTTTCTCGCCATTTATTCCAACCAGTTTTCCACTCAAACTCCCTATCAAATCCATCTGGTTTTATCCCTTTAAGTTCTCTAACAAGCTTCTTTGTTAATTCTTCTGCTTCCTCTTTCTTTATTCCTCGAGAGCGAAGGAAAGAAGCCCAAAAGAGTGTAAAGTAGTCACGGCAACCTTTCTTAAAGAAAGGAGAGAGAATTTTAGCGACTTCTGGAATGTTTTCTAAGCGAGGCTCGGTTTTTATTGTTTTTGGTTCTTCTTTCGCTTTAACTACAGCTCTCTTCATTCCTAATTCTTCTAGAAGTTCATCAACGTATTTTCCGTCCTCGAGAGAGGATAGGAGAACGACTTTTCGCTCGCTTTTGTACTTCTTTCTTGGACTTTCAGGAACACGTATGAAATCCGTCTCTTTCACAATATCAAAGCCTAAAGATAAACCTTTTTCATCTAGAAGCTTAGCGAAGCGAGACTCAAGCTCTGTTTGTAGGATGTGCCATTTACCTCGAGGAAGGGGTTTTCTAAAGTAAGCTAAGATAGCGAAACCTCCCCCAGTCCACAAAAGAAAGCCATTAAAACCTAATTCTTTGAAAGCTTCCTCGATTTTTTCTAATTTTAAACTAGCATGCTCTTTAAGAGCTTTTGTAAGTTCTTTTTTACTTATTATTCGAACCTTTTCCCCTTTACCTTTCCTCAAATTCTCCACATCTAAATCAAGCTTGCAAGCCCAAAAGGCCAGTATATCGTTTTTCCTTCCCGTTTCGGAATTTGGTTTAAAAAGAGCGAGAGAAACGCCGATTGGATTTGACTTTGCAAAGTTTTCGCTCTCGAGGAGAGAGATGGCTTGAGGAACGGGAAGGAGACGACGGCTTTTATCAACGTTAATGGCTAGCTTTAAATTTCGAATATCAGGATTTGTTTTGAGCCATTCTGGAAAGATTTTTGGTTTTCTCATTTTTCATCGCCTCCTAGCATATCTAAAATGAAATTGAAAGATTTCTTGTTTATAGGTCGCAATATGATCGCTCTTTCCTCAACTCTTCCTTGTTCATATTCGTCCCCATCTATTTCGCGAACTAAGAAGAGTCGCACATCTTTTCCAAGAATTTCGTAATCTTTAATTTCCCAGTCTCCCAAAAGCTCTTCAAATGCTCTTTTACTTGGAATTTCAACAAATTCTTTCCCACTTTCATCATAAAGCCAAAATGATGGTGTAAACGGTTTTAAAATGACTCTTCCGTCTTTATACATCACTAAAACATCCCTTCCCAAAGATTCAACTATTTCTCGAGGGAGAGCAATGGCGAGAGAATTACCAGCTCGAAAAATCTTCCGCGTTACAACAGCCCTTTTAAACAGAAACGCATCATTTCTTTTGGAAGCTATTGTCCTTTCCATTTCCTCCTCCCCTTTTTCAACCACATTTGTCGGAATATCAACACCTTCGTTATTTATAAAGTTTTCGATTGATATTGTCGGAATAATGTCGGAAAAACATTCCGACAAAAATTTTATATTATAACAATCGTCATAATAACATGCCACGTGTTACTCCTTACATAACTCGAGGGAGAAGGAGATACTATCCCATCTCTTACGTAAGCCGAATAACGAACATCCCCTCAACAACGTTACGAACCTGGTGCCAACAAGGACGTCTGAGGGCGATAAAAGGAGGTTCAAGAGGTAGACGTTCGGCTTGGTACATTTATGAAGGTGATGTAAGAAGATTAAGTCGTTTAGTGAGTGAATTTAGAGACCTAATCAGAAGAAGATCTTCTTCTAGACGTTCATCCTCGAGGAGGAGAAGACAGAGAAGATAGAACATACTGCAACCTGTTATAGTTATAACAGACTTTTCCGTGATCTAGGTAAACGTCTTTTTCTCACTCTCGAAGTAAGAAAATCGGGAGATGGAAACTTTTTGTTGCATGTCTCGGTGAAGAAAAACTGGTTTATTTACAAGCATCAAGAAAAGTTAGATTGTCCAGAAAGAGTACGAGAGCGAATAAGAGAAATAAAGAAAGTTTTTACAACTCAGGCTTTTTTGTTACCTCGTTTTACTTTAATGAAATTCCTATGTTTGTCTTCTCGAGAGAGAAGAAAGAACTACCTCTTGAAGAAGTAAAACATTTCCTTTAACTTTCGCTTTTTGTGGCTTTTTCAACTCGTTTGATTAGTAGATCGAGATCTTCAGCCATTTTCTCATATAACTTTTGTAATTTTTCATTATTTTCAGTAACTCCCTTTATGATTTTTTCCATTTCCCCATAGTATTCTTTTAGTGGTTCAGGAAATACATCCCATGGTTTGCTTTCCTTTAACTGGTTTACTCGTGTTTTTATCGAATAACATATTTTTACTCCTACCCTTAAAGCATAGAACGTAAATTTATCGAAAAATTCACTTTTATCTGAATCATCAGAAACAACCCTCTCAAAGTAAAGTTTACGCACGTGTGGATATATGGTATTTATATAGTTCAAAACACTCTGACTGAGACGCTCTATTTCAGGAGTTTTAAAACACGCTCTCACTAGACAGAAAGGCTCGTCGCCCATTCTTTGTAGCATGTTGAGGAAGATTCGAAGTTCGCTAAAGAGGAAGGATTGCTGTGTTGTAACTTTCCCTCTTTTAACAAGGCTTTCAATTGTTTCGTTTAGTTTCTCTTGTAGCTTCTCCCTTAAATTTTCTGAAATTTTCTCTCCATATTTTTTCTCGAGGAGGAGAAGTAGAGC
>Ga0180302_10001728_pt1 | contig 10431 bp, 10 predicted proteins | sample GuaBasSediGuay17_FD_121794 | JGI IMG/M metagenome (GOLD analysis project Ga0180302, IMG submission 121794) | Subseafloor sediment microbial communities from Guaymas Basin, Gulf of California, Mexico - Guay17, Core 4571-4, 12-15 cm | ecosystem: Environmental > Aquatic > Marine > Hydrothermal... | reverse complement strand
TATTCATGGCATTTTCGACTCGTGAGTGATACTTTATAAATAGTCTCAAAAATTTTGGGAAGAGTCTCATTCAACTATCTAAGGTGCGCAGAAGGAGCTTTAGAACGGGGAATTGCGGGAAAAAAGCGGCCATAAACGTGAGTGCGAGGATATCGCAGATTTCCTTAGAAGAGAATTGACACATCTGAAACAGATCTTTGGACGAGGATATGAGCTGGAGGTCATATGGGCCCCGAATGAGAACTCCGATCTCTCTGGAGAGGTAAAGGGTACCCGGTTATACATCTATGAACCAGATCGAGAAAAGGCTCTTCAAACACTAGTACACGAATTCCTAGACTACCTCATTTCCAGAAGTATTGAGCCGTACAGAGATGTAACAAACAAGCTCATCTCCCTAATAAACGAGTATGCTTATCAAACAAAAGAGCAGATAATAGAGTCGTTAACAGAAATCGTTCTTAGAAGTCTCGTCGATTTTGGAAATGACCCCAACAATAAAAGGTGTGCAAGGCCATGAAGAGGAATAGCGCTGACGAGCAACTGATAAGATATCTGACGACGGGCAAGAGTTTAAGAGATATTGAAATCAAAGGCGAGAGTAGATCAACGTTATCTAGAAAATTTAGGACACTTTTAGTGGTTCTACCCCCTCTAGTACTGTTGATTTCAAGGATACGGCCTAGATGGAAACCATATATGATTATAGATATAACGCAGATAGCTGAAATTCTGGGAATAAAATTTTATCTAATTTTAGCTATAGATACTAGTGGAACACCTATATTCGCTAAGGTAACTACTTCACATACTTGGAAAGACCTTGTGAAATTCCTAACGGTAATAAAATATGAGCTAGGATATACTCCAAGGCTGATAATCTGTGATTGGGCAAAAGAAATATTATTCGCCCTCCGAATAGTATATCCGAACATTCCAGTCCAGCGTTGTTGGGCTCATATTTTGATTAAAGCTAAGAAACAAGGATTCAATACCAGCGATGACTGGTTAAAGAGAGCCACGTATAATCTAATATCAGGAATCTACTCGACATTTAGTGAATATTATCTTGATGTGTTAAAAGACATGAAAAAACGTGGAGTTAAGTTAGATGATGAGCTTAAACTGAACGTATGGGGAGACATGTGTAAGCATTTTACGGTTAAGTATAGCGAGTTGAAAGAATTATTGAGAATGGCTAAATCTAGAGAGAAGTGGAGTGTAGTCAAGTTTATTGAAAATGTCATTCAAACCGAAAGTAACTTACTTGCATTTATGAAGTTTCCCTTTTCAAGACCAGATACTCAGCCAGTTGAGATAAGGTTTAGATTTATTAAAGAAAAATTGAAAGACTTCATTTCAAGAAATCCTAAAGAGAACAGGAAGGTAGGAGAGATCATAAGTCGTCTGTATATGATAGTAGATTTATTGGTTTATGTTAAAATTTTGGAGCAACAGAACAAAATTGATGATCTTTTTAAATTGAAGGAAGACGGATTATATCGGTCGGTGTATAAGAACATAGATGTGAGATCGTCTTCTGATACTGAATCATTTCAAGTCACTGCTCAGGAAATTATCGAAGAAGTTTCATGTAAAGAAAAGTTCAAGGATCATGCTTCCATAACATTCAAGGGGGACAATATTAACAGAAGAGACATTAATGGATACCAACAGGATCTTATGATAGACTATGGCTTTAATGTCCAGGTTAGTCGGGCCTGTAGAAAAGATAAAAAACGAAAAGTTAAGCATTCATACCGACAGCTTAGATTAAGATAATTACCGAAATAAATTTGTAAGTACTTATAATGATGATAGTACGTTCCTGAAAATCGTTATTTATTAATAGTTAACAGGGAAGCTTACCCTTTCATCAATCTGTTCCTCTAACTAAGCATATGAGAAGTCTGCATCAGACAGAATCTGTTAGTTAGTAATGTATTCTGAATCCGAGGCCTACTTGGTATATCTTATACTCTTTTCCTATCTAGCTTTGTTGGATAACACTTTGGAAATCAAAAATAAAGCTCTAAACACCTATGACTTTAGCAACAACGATAAAGCTTGCAACGCCTTGCCTCTAAACTCGTTGGTTGATGTATCCTCGATCTTGACGCTTATCTACTTAGTAGTATCAGAAAGCGATCATCTAGAAACCCCTTCTAGAAAGCCTTCGCAATTGGCGCAATCATGTACACGGCATCGTACATCAGTGACATAATCACCGATTACCTGATCTCACCCAACTCAGCACTAGAAGACGCCATTTACTCAGCCCACCATGCATAATACTATGGTCTACCTGGTGGCAAAATTCTACAATAGGGAAAAAATGAAAATCAATAAAGAGTTACGATTAATGAGTGAGCCTCAAAATTAAGGTTAATGAATTAAGATCCAGATGTTGGATTCACTACATATGTAAGGTTTAGTAAAAGAATTTGAAAGGTTTGCTAAGAAATGAAACTAGTCGGTGGCAATAGTACTAAAGGCTCATCTGAAGAAAAGGTTTCTGGTCGGAAGGATGTTGAGAAAATGGCTAAAACTGCCGTTAAGCGAATAAAGCACGAAATAAGGGAGTTGATGAAAGGTTGCGAATATGAAACACTATTCCATTTAGTCGCAGTACTACCTAAGATCTTTGCTGAGCTTTCAAAGGAACGGGCTATGGCTGAGAGAATCTATGTTAAGCCTTCTTGGTTCAGGAGCATGATAGCCACTTCAGTAGCTCTAAATGAGCTATTGCCTGAGTACCTCCCGTTGAAGCCTCCAACGATGTTTAGACTCGGCTCCTTTAAGAATCCTTTGACAGGTTAATAAGCATCGAAACGAGTTTCTTCAAGCTAGCTTTATGGTTTTTCATTCGAGACAATAGGTACATTGACAGTATAGTGGTGGACAGGCGGTTAAATCCTAGACCGTACTTCTCGGAAGAGTACAAGGACACTATAACTAGTTATGTGAGCGCCTTATATGAGCAACAAGAGGATTATCTTGAGTGGTTGAGCTGGCAGTACTCTCGTTTACGCCATCCTAAGCTAACAAGAGCTACTGATGATTACTTGATAAGCAACCATGGATTCCGTTTAGAAGACCTGGAGAATGCGTCAGAATATCTATGGTCAATCTACAAAAGTTGTGAAGAAAGGGAACAACCTCCCACAGTTATTAAAAACGAGTTGCATGGGTTTTCGCTAAGAATCTACGTGACATCAGGGCGCATAACCTGCTTGAAGCTTTAATATTTGATGAAAATGACGAGGATAGGGATCTGGTAAGGTCTCCACTAATACCTTTAACAGATGGTGATTTGCTGATAGCTGGATGGGCTTTTGATCTCTACATACATTTTGACGCATGGCTATCATATATTGTGGAAAGGAGCCCCTGTGTGAGAAGTATATATGCGAATGTCATTGGTAAGGAATTCGAAGAGTATGTGATTTCTAACTTAAGGAAGAGTGGCGTAGTTAACAAAATATATCTGAAAGTAATCATCTCACAAACCGAGTTTCCTGAAATAGGTGAATGCCTTAAGAGACTTAGGAAGGAGAAATGTTTTGAGATTGATATAGTTATTGTATGGAATAACGATGTATACTTGGTATCATGTAAGGGTGGGAAAAGAAGGAAATTCATAAAACTTATGTCTCAAGATATTGGCTGTTCCCATCAGGAAGAGAAGTAATTGACAGAGTTCATGAAAACTTTAGGGAGGTAAAGGAAATTGTAAAGGAGGCAAGATGTTTAAAGGAACATGATGTCGTTCTAAGACGGTTGTTGGGAGTAACTGCCGAGAAGGTCATTCCGGTTATAGTATATGCTCAATTACAACCCTTAGCCGTAAGTGAGTTCAGGGAAAAGTTTGGCGTATCCGATGAATTTATAATTACAACCCCTTCATCTCTCCCTCGAATAATAAAAGTGGGAGTCGAATTACCTTAAAGAGGAATATAGACATTTGGTGAAGTCCGTCGTTCATTAGGCTGGATGAGTAATAAACCATAGTTATACCATTCTTCGAAATATGCAATAAATTCTCTCAAAAACGATTCATATTTTTCAATTAATACTTCATGTGATACATCAATTGGTAACACAATGAAGTACAGCGTCGAATAAAGAATTGATTCCTAGAAAGCATGCATTTTATCCTCTATCTTTTTCTTTACAATATCTATATCTATAACATCATTATGGAGCCAAGGTTTAGATGGCAAAAGTCGCACAAAAGACTATACCAAAACTTGAATTTTTGACGAAGATTAAAAGGCAGTTTGTCTATGTTATCTGACAACCACCCTACATTGCATGATAGTGTGCAAAGCTCTCTTAAATCGCTATTATAAAAACTTTATAATCGTCGATGAAAGATAGAGTCAGTGTGCGTGTGAAGGGGGTCATAGCTGATAAATCGAAATTATTGTTAGTGTTAGGTATCATAGGTGTACTTATACTGTCGCTTGGAATGTACATATATGTCTCCTCATCAGAAATTGAACTTAGAAACAGATTTGTTAAAAGTAACTTTTATCTGCTCACTAACCTGCCTTTAGCCGACTTATCTGAAGGACGCGCATTTAATATGAGCATAACCTTATTCAAATTAGATTTTAACAAACGCTCGAGCAAAGTTTCATGGTTAATTTGGTTCAATGGAAGTTATCCTAATAATTTTGACATTATACTAGGGTTTAATGATAAAATATCAGATTTAAAAGGATGCGCATATCTTCTTTTATACTTTAAAAATATGAATCGAGCCGAAAGGCTACCTATTTGCACAAAGTTTAATGTAACTCATTTTAATATAGATGGTAGGAGCTTTGTTAAAATTAACAACGAGTTTATTAAGAATCTTCTTTTGAAAAAATGGAAAATAGAGGTTTCTTCATTCGAATATCAGCCTCAGCTTTATTATATCGTCTATACAGAATTTTCAATGAATAACCTGATCATTAAAGTTAAACCATCTACAGCAATGATTTATCTGAATTTCAGGCTTCTTGATCCAGAAATAGTTTCAAAATTGATTAACTGTGATTCTAGAAGAGGATATTATCCATTTTTACCAAACTGTTTGGATAGTAGCTTTGTTATCATTAATTTTCTTAGTTCATTTTTAGAAACTTCTCTGACTAAGGCTTTCCCCGAACCAAGCTTAATTACATTAAATAAAGTTATGTGGGCATGTGAAAAACAACATGAGATGTACGCTTATAAACCTTATGAGACTTACCTCGCATTCTTTCATATCAAAGAATGGGAGTTAGACGTTCAGAACAAACGCTTCATATCAGGAATACTTATAAGCATAGGAATAAACATCATAGTCACCACTGTATATGAGGTAATATTGTATAGATCAAGGACTTAGAGATTCATTACTTCGGCAAAACGTAAATGTAAATGGCTTTCGGAATTTTCCCTCTGCTAAGTAGGTAAATATATTGTCCTTCCTTCCGTCCTTAGTTAAAATCGTTTTAGTTCGTTTAACGCTTAAATGATGAGCGATTGGTATATCACCTTTTTGCAAAATTATATTTTCAGCTTACAAGATTAAGACATTTAGTAATCATGCCTTCTAGTTCGTGGTAATAGATAAAGACTATGACTACTATAAAGTTGCCGTAGCTTTTTCCTTCGATCAAAGAATAACCTTAATGTTAGAACACATTTGTTATATAAGGTGTTTAATAGAACTGGACTCATATAGACTTATACAGATAGAAAGGCTTCGAGAAGGTGATAGACTTATTGGAAGACTTAGAATACATTTCGTCTCTTTTTTAGACACGATAAAATGCCATATATGTTGGACGCGAAGAGGACGGATATGAATTTCGAATTTCCCAGAGATGAATAGATAGAAACGCTAAACATTCTAGGATGAAAAAGCAATAGATTATCTTAATGAAGCTCGGAGACATTACTTCAGATACGATTGGGATGAAGTGGCAGGCAATTGCCGAAGATCCATTATCAGATTAAAAAGAGTGCATAGCTGAGGCATTATTGGCATCGAAGGATGCCGAAGCTAAAATATCTACCTCGGTTACGGCTTAGTAAAGCAGAAGTGGTCTCAGCGAGTTAATAGCCCGAAGCAAACGATATGTTATAGTTGAAGATCTTCTATGAAAGCTTATAAGTGCAAGTGACAATATTGAGACAAGTCAACATAAAACTCATTATATGTAGCTATTCAAGTGATAATCTGAGACAAACCTCTAAGTGCCAATTATGGACAATTACCAGATCCGGTTTTTGTCCCTAGTTGTCTCTTCCCTTTATATAGTGGTCGTTTGTCTCAGAATTGTCACCCACCTTTATATACTATCATTCGTGGGCCCTATCTCAAAATGTCACCTGGAGTGATTATATTTTTAAGGTGATCGTTCTCACGTCATTTCGATTATATTAATAAAGATAGATACGATTTAAGGTACCAGAATAACTCTATAATGAATTCTGAGTATCTGACTCTCAAAATAATGCTGATTGTCATTGCTGTCATTCTGTAAGTTACTCGATGAAAAGGAGGCAAACGCCGTTTATAACGGCTCTTAAAGATGTTTAACTTGACATAGGGATGTTTTTCCTTACTAGAGGAAGATTAGTATTTTCTTTCCTCTTCCTAAGCTTTCATTTTGTTCTCCGGATCCTCTACATTTGAGGAGGCAAGAGAGTGTAACAAGGAGATTACTGAATCTCGTAACATAACTCTCCTTGATATGTGCTCTCATTCTATTTCTTAGTAAGTATTTTGAAGGAGATGTAGTTAAGTTAATGTGGTATTTTCTTTTAACTCTTGATCCTTAATTCTTGTTTAGTGATGTTAACAGATTTCTTGCATGTTCGTAATTAGGGTCTATTTCAAGTGCCTTGCTTAAACACCTGCGGGCTTCATCATACTTCCTTAAGATGCATAGTACTACTGCCTTGTTATACCAAGCCTTCTTCTCCCTAGAATTAATGCTTATGGCTTTGTTAAAGCAGCCTATAGCTTCCTCTAGCTTGCCAAGTTGAGCTAAGGCTATGCCTCTATTCACTAGAGCTGAGGTATGGGAGGCATCTATTCCTAGGGCCTTATCTGAGCATTTCAAGGCTTCTTCAAACATGCCAAGCCTATTGTAAAGATCAGCCAGATTGTTCCATGCTTCCTTTAAGTTCGGATTTATCTCTAACGCCTTCTCGTAGAAGTGAAGTGCCATATTGTAGAGGCCCATATGCTTAAGGGCCGTAGCCGTGTTCGTTAGTATTTCAGAAGGAAAGCTATTTGGGACAGGTATCGTTATGGTTATCACCGACCATCCAGGTGGTGTATAGGGGGTGATCGTTCTATATTCTACGACTATGGCATACAGATGCCCGAAAGGATCGAGATGAATCCTACGTATTACAAGAACTACAGAGTCTATATCAGGACGCTTCAACAACCAATCCTTACAGAAGTTCTCGATATTCCTTAAAATTTCCTCCTTATAAACTCCCTTATCATAGTAGGGCACTACGATAGCCCCTATGGCATCCGAAACATCTATCTGAACTACTTTTCTTTCGCCTCTGTTTGAAACTTTTATTTTCTTCAATTGTCTATACGCTTCTTCAAGCTTACGCTCAATTCTATTGATGACCTCTTTCACCTTGTTAGTGTTCCTAAAGATAAGAATCTTCGGATCCTTAATCTTTAACCTACCTTCAAAAACGCCAATGTATGCAGCATATACCAAGTATTCAATGTTTTCTAGAGTTATTTTAACATTTAATGGTGCATCGCTAACATCGGCAAGGGGAAGTACCGTTAAACGTTCTAGAGAACCCACCCTTTTTAGATATCCTTTCTCAATATAGCTCTTAATCGCCTTAATAATTAATCCAGGCTTTTCTCTAGGACTTTGGGTAAAAGTTAAATCAATCAACAGATTCATTCCCTTCTTGTGTAACCATCGCAATATCCTTATGGCTAATTCCGTGTATGGGTCCCTTCTCCTAAGCTTTTTACATTCGCACCAGACCTTAATGCCATCCTTTTCTGCGTAAACATCGATGCTCTCAGAACCTGACAATTCAGGGATGCTGGTCCTGTAATCGTTGGATGCGTAGTTCGAGGCTATGAATAGCTCATTAACGAAATCATCAAACTGTTCTGAGTTACTGTGAAGCCTACCTTGCACAGCACTTGACCCCAAGTCAACGACTCTCCTCTCAATCAAAGTCTTGAGGGAATAGTAAAAGAGCACGAGGTTCATGAACTCCTCCACTTCAATTGAGAACCTTAAATCGAATCTGTAGCCTCTTTCCTCGAGCGAATTGAGCAATTTATACCATCTGGCAGCTCTATGGATGTTAACCTCCATAAGGTACCTATATTCCTCAGGCTTACTTCTAGGCTTCCATTTTAGCTTCTCTAATTCTTGAATAAGAAAATCCTTGCCAAACACTTTTTCAAGGAACCTTATAATAGAGGAGATCAAGCTTGGCAAGTCTTTAAAGTCTTCCGGTGCAATCACGGATATCCCCAAATAATCCTTCACTACTAAACTTAATTTAAACGTTTAAACTTAGTCATATGAAGAAGGTGTTTTAAAGAGTAAGAAGGGGTGGCATGAATGCGAGCACCATCTACAAGTCTGTAGAACCATCCCGTTTAACAGCGGTTTTATAATTTCTCTGATAGACCAAGCTTTGCCGGCATTGAGTGTTAAAGTCAAGAGAAAACATATAGTACCATGCTAAAGAAGCGGCTAATAGGGGTTAACGCATGTTTAGACGGGAGATTAAGAAACTCTATAAATCCTGTTATGATGTTTTCAATGCTATTGAAAGTCTGTACAATTATGTCCTTCAACGAGATGGTCTTTTAAGATTAATTTTCATAAAAGAGAGTTGAAAAGATTTTCCCAAGCGCATTTACCAAAAGATGTTAAGGAGTTATTTGTCAGATTAGTTAGATTGAAAAACCATTCGCATTACTGAAGTTAAGATCCTTTACTTACTCGATGGTTTCACTTACCCCCTTAATATGGATAACACTTTAGTGATGGCCATTTGTACCCTTTCACTTGTAGAACATGCAGGGACTTTATCATATCTGATCCATAAGTCATCTGAATTTCTAGAAGAATTTAAATTTGTGAATGGTGATGAACAAGTCATCAAAAAGCTTGAAAACACGTATGCAGCTTGTTTTACGGAACTAGATTTTTTAAGAGTAAAGGTTTAGTAGACGTGCCACCGTCACCAAAGCTAGTAAAAATAAAAAATTGTCTAGGTAGAGAGTTAAAGGGTACATACGACGTTTATAGATAACTCTCAGAATTTGTCCATCCGAACTTTGGAGGCAACGTATTAGTAAGCGTTGGTCAACTAGGTGAAGGGACAATCGCTCCATCATCTGAAGAAATGAGAAAGATAACAGAAAAGATAATTAAGATAGGAGGAACTATAGCAAGTTATATCTTAGAAAAGATTCCTGAATTTTCCCTTATCGGGCTCGTTTACTTAGACTACACATTTAAATGTGTAAAGCCGCGGCTCCTGCTAAAAGATATTTTCAGAGAACCTGAACTTGATTATATTGGTGACGGTAGATCCAAGGGAACTGCTATTCTCTTCAAAGGTGCCAGACGACTTTATAATGAATTCTGGGACTTTCGGCTTGGTAAGATTGAGATTTAAAATCGGTGCGTAACTTTTTTAATCTAGTCTGGGGGATTTAAGTCGTGATAAAGGCATGTCGGATCCGTCTACACTTAATTATGAAATCTTAAGATCCCTTGTCGGTATCTTAGAAGAGAATTTTCCTGAAGCTGAAGTCTTCCAGCCACGTTATGTTAATCTCGATCAATTTATTTACATTAACGATGAAGAAATTGATAAGCACGAAGAGATCGAGGAAGAAAACACCATAGAATTGGTGGAAAGACCAGGTGAGGAAATCAAGGACTTAGATTATGAATTTGACTCCGGTATCCCCATAGTAGCTGTTGATTCTTCGTCAGCAAAATTAGGGGAGACTGATCAAGGCATTATCGCGGCGTTTAGAGTCGCCATAGTGGTACAGGAAGGCGGAGAAATAAAGATAGAGAGGTTCGGGCCGTATATAGGGCATTTCACAGAAGCAAACCGTGAGATATATAACTACTTCAGGGAGAAGGTCTTTGGACTTAAAAAAGTCCATCCTCCACCGGTTAGAAAAATGCCTGATAGAACAAGAAACTTTCTCGAAAGATTAGCTCAAAGATATGCTTGTACCCTTGTCAAAAATGGGCTAATATTATGGGACGGAAGCCTGATTCAAACGATAGACACACCCATGGATCTACTGAAACAATCTGTTAAACTTTCCCATGAAAACGGAAACACCATAATAGCTATCTCAAAGCAATCTCGGCTTAAGCTAGAAAGCGGAGAAAGAATTGTCGGGCT
>Ga0180302_10001727_pt1 | contig 10433 bp, 31 predicted proteins | sample GuaBasSediGuay17_FD_121794 | JGI IMG/M metagenome (GOLD analysis project Ga0180302, IMG submission 121794) | Subseafloor sediment microbial communities from Guaymas Basin, Gulf of California, Mexico - Guay17, Core 4571-4, 12-15 cm | ecosystem: Environmental > Aquatic > Marine > Hydrothermal... | reverse complement strand
GAACGTGTGTGGCGGAACCTGCACGACTTCGCCGTTTTCGTCGACTAATTCGACATCCCAACCCATATCGTTCACCTCGTTACGTACTTGAACGAGTCAACTTCAATCTCGACACCGATCGGATCAAGCCAGTTCATACAGTCAAGTACAACTATCGAGTACTTCCGTCCGGGAATTCGCCATGCACGTTCACCGTACTCAGGAGCACGTTCATAGTATGTTCCTTCGGGAAGATCCGCTAGGGAATTCAAGAACGTGCCGTCGTACATCTCGTCGATGTCTTCCGGTAGCTTGATGTTCTCACGATTGACGAAGTCGTCCCACGCTAGCAACACTATCAAGTCATTCACCTCCTTGAGCCTCTTTGATGACGCGCATCGCTTCCTCAAATGGAACATTCGCGAGAAGTTCCGTCACACGAACGAACGACTTACAGTACTGCGCGACCTTTGGCCAACGTTCTCGTCCGATGACTATCGCGAGCTCCATCGTTGCCTTCGTCCACTCTCTAATCGCGTAGAGCTCGGCGTGAACTAACCCGTCAAGGTGCTTCTTTGTTTCCTTGAGCGCTTCCTTCAGTTCTTCAGTGTTTACGCTTTTCATTCACGGTCACCTCCTTCTCGATTGTCCACCGTACACGTTCAGGAGATTCTAACAGGCGTTTCATTCGTTCCTGCTTGCGCAACTCCTCACGAATTCTCGAACGCAACCACCTTACGGTTTTCTTCGACGACTGTAACCTCAACTTCAGCACTCGTTTGGCTTTCTCGTAGAGAATCCTATGCAGTTCCTTCTTGCGTGTCCTGAAGCACTTTTTACAGACGATGCGTTCACGCCACCAGACAACTCCTTCGACATCCAGGACAACGTACGGCTCGATGTCCATCGTCTTCCAAGACGACCCTTTATGGTAGTCGCTATAGTAGTCGTAGTCGAACGAGACGGCTTTTCCGCACACGATACACCGGTGGACTGTCGAGATACGGTGCGGTTCGATCCCTTTTGTGTCGAAGTCAACTACGGGCACGTTCATTCGCCTCCTCGCACGGTACGAATTCCGAACAGTATGTAACCACGCAGTCTTCCTTCATTTCAGCTCCGACGTCTTCACAATCGATCCAGTCACATTCCTTGTTGCAGCACTTCGTGCATAGGCACTCCGTCCAACCGTGCGGACACTTAACCGGAGGAGTTTGCTTGCTCATTCGAATTCCACCTCCTACGAACGCACACGGTTGAAGATCGAGACAAGCACGTCGAATTTGGTCATTTCGAGAGCAAGCACAATGTCGGCGGTTAGCATGTGCTGTACAAGTCCGTTGATGACAATGTAGAGCGCAGTCGATGGATCTGCCGTTCGGCGAATCTCCTCGCGAAGTTCCTCGAGCACTTTTTCACATTCCTTCGTCAGTGCAATTTCACGTTCAGACTCTACGAAGTACTTCATGACGTTTCACCTCCGAGGAAACGTTCGGCTTCAACTCGTGTCTTCGCGATAGTCTTGCCACATATCGGGCATTTGTAGTCATAGACGTTCGATTCCAGCACGTCGGTTTGGATGAATTCCTTACCGTTAAATTCGTACTCGATGACCTCTTCGGCAATAGCTACCAGATAGTCAATGTCCGTTCCACAGTGCGGACACTTCGGCAACAACTTCACCTCCCGACACGTTTATTCCATTCCTCGCGGAATTTCTTCTGGCAGTCACGACAGAGCCATGCGACTGCAACGTGTCCGACATCGAACACAACCATCTTGGCATCGTGACCTTGCTTCCGGCAGTTCGTTTTGAATTGCCTGAGAAGCTTCTCGAATTCAACCACATAGTCGTCTACCATACACGTCCACCTCCAACTCGATTTCGTTACGTAGCCACTCCTCGAATCTCTCGCTTACCTCCCACGGATGAGGCTCAAACAAGTCGCAACGTTCCACGAGTTTTCGTTCCGAGCGGAGCTTGTTGTATGCGTAACGTGCAACGTACACTTTCGGATAACCGGGACGTTTCAGGCATCGCCAGATGACTTCCTTGTACTGTGCGCTGTTTCCGTAACGTCTCGATGTCTTCCAACAGAAGAAGCACTTCTCGCACGGAGACGCGCTACGTTGCGTCATAGTTGTACCTCGATCCACTCTTCGATTCGTTCGATGACTTCGTTTGCTTTGTCGTTGTCAACGTCCCGTTCGGCTGCCCAGTCGATCAACGGATGCAACAGTTCGTGCATATCCGTCCGAACGAACAACTCGATGAATGCGTCCTCGTCGTAGTTTGCTTCCTCGAAGAGTTTCGCAAGGTCGAAGCGAACTGTAACATCATCGAGTTCCTTTGGAATGTAACGTGACGTCGCCAAATACTGCTCGGGTAGTTCCTCAAATACGATCTTAACGTTCATTCATCTACCTCTTCGACATCGATTCGTGCACCGCAGAACGGACAGAACCGTATCGGGCCGATCTTTTCCCATTCGTCGCCAACGAGATGATTCCACAGGATAACCGCAGGAGGCTCGTTTCGATCACTCTCGAGCTCGATGACGCCTTCGTCACCGTATGCACGTTTCATGTCGTCACAGCAAAATTCCACACGAACGGTTTCGTAGTTGTATTTGCCCTTACGGTACAGAACTCGGCATGGTTTTTGTAGCTTCACGCCGAACTCATCGAAGACTCGTCTTAAGAGATATTCGGCTTCTGGATTGAGGTCACCGACATTGAGCATTTCTTCAGGATACGTGATGTCTTCGTCACGTACGAGAACTCGGATGAGTGTCAGGATTCGGAGCGCGAATGCGTGGCAATAGTCCATTGCGTCACAAACGACGTTACTTTGTCCGTGAAGTCGTAGTGCGTCTAGCACGGTTACGTACAGTCCACGTAGCTCATCCTCGAGTCTATGCCAGAAGTTTATCCATTGGCGTGCAGACTTGGACACTCTCATTTCGTCTCACCTTCCTTCGGCTTAAGTTCGTCGAAGAATTCGCCTGGAATTGGAAGGCAGACTAAACAGATGCTTTGCTTCTTCAGTCCTTCGACGAGCTTCCGCACGTTTTCATCACTCGGTTCGAGATCCGCGTACAATATCACGCACGTTACTTTGACCGCTACACCCTCGTTGAACTTCTCAGCCTTAAGGTCGGTGATGAATCCGATGCTGGGCGCGTAGGCGAACAGTGCCTTCGAAGTCATCCGATAGGTCAACAGCGCGCGCTCAGCCTTCGTTGGCTTTATCTGCTCTGGAATTTGCATTCCGAACACTTCGACTGACATGAATTCACCTCCTCAGTACTTGACTCGAGTTTAAGCGAAATCTCCCACATCAAACCCTCAATCTTTGGAACGGCTTCACCTAGTACGTAGTATCTCTCTACACCGATGTCTACGTCGACTAAAACGACATTGAAACCGAGTCGTTCCGCGTACTGAACTAGCTTCTCAAGCTTTTTACGTAATTCGTCACGTTTCAGTTCGGTCACCTCCTGAACAACTTGTCGAAGTTAGGTGCACAGATCAAGAGGCAACGTCCACCCTTGAAGTCAAGCAGGTTCTTCAAGTCGCTTCCTTCGACGAATTCGTACTTCGACGTGATGATTACCGTATTGGTCTGTTCGTCAACTTCTACGGCGATGATCGTCCCGGTGAATGCATTGTAAGGCGTCTTGCGAACGAACAGGTCACGTATCTGGACGAATTCGGATGAGACCTTTCTATCGAGCATCTTCTTGAGTATCCATTCGAGCAACTATTTCACCTCCTAGCTTGCAACTCTACGAAGAATTCCAATACGTGGAAATACGGAAACTGAAGCGAGAACAACCAGTAGGACGAACAGACCGAACAAGAGCAGCCACGGGCAGTGTTGTACGATCCAGTTCAGGATGTCACGTATCAAGTCCGAGCCGTAGAAGATGACAAGCAACAAAACAACTATGGCGACTGCCACGCATATGTCATAGAAGAGTCCTTCTTCCGTCATGTCTGCCACTTCCGTTTCCGTTTACGTACGAGGGCACGAACGTGACCTTTCCGAGGGAACTGAATCTCGGGTGGAAGACGAGGCAACTCTTTACGTTTCCTTTTGCGTTTTCTCAGTACGGTGACCTCCGAAATGGTCGAGTGCGTACTCGCCGGCTTTCGCTCGGAACTTACACTTTGGACATTCGTATGTCTTCGAATACGACCGTACGACGAGACGCATCATGACGAGCTTCCCTTGAGACTTACACTTCGGACAAAGTGGATTCAATTCTTTCGTAACCTCCATACGCTTGAACGAAACGTTCAAGTAACTCGAGAGTTTCCTTCTTAAGGCGTTTTCCAATGCGCTTCGGGACCTTCGCTCGTCCTAGTTGTACTAGCGCGAAGTATGCGTACTTCAGATGGTTAAGGAAATGTGAAGCTCCGTAAGGAAGTTTATGATAGACAGCGTTGACGAACTTTACGAGTACAAGAAATCGTTTCGATGTCTCGGAAGGGAGACTTTCGATTGTGCCTCGTAGTACGCTCCGTAGAGGCAGAACAAACATGTCTTTCATCTCGTCGCAAACTGCTTGGTCGTTTACATCAGGACCTCGTATCGCCCAGAGAATGGTATACAAGCGTTCTGACTGTATAGGATCGCTTATGAGTTCTTGAAACCGTGAGATGATGTCATTCTTCGGCATCAGTCTCACCTCGTCCGAACTTCTTCAGGAATTCCGCGATCGTGTTGAATGTCAACTTCTCGAGTTCCGGCAACTTCGATGGTTCGATACGTAGCGTCGGAACGTTCACATACGGTAGACTTACCGTTGGTGTTTCGAGCGAAATGTACACGTAGCCATCCTTCCCGCAAGTGATCTTGCCGATCCGCAACACTATGAACGAGTCGACTTTTACGTTCAACGTGTTCACCTCACTCGGATTGAATCAGTTCGATAACTTCGAGGACTTCCTTGGAGGTAACTTCGCCGATGTGAAAGATGTCACCAGCGATTGCATTCGCGGCTTCGGCAGCACGTACGATTCCCTCCGGATCTTGCTTTATAACTTCCAACGGTTCACTGATACCGTGATGAACGATGAAGTTGCTAGCGATACCTACGATGTATGCAATCTTAGCCGCTCGTTTCTTGTCCATACTGCTCACCTCGCTTTGCGAGTTCCGCACAGATTGTAACGTGGTTCTCCAGCATGATGTGAATGAAGGATAGTATCAGTCGGTGGTGCAACGACTCCGGGTCTTGCGGGAAGCCGATCTCTTCGGCACGCTTACAGACGTCCTTACCGAGCAGCGCGATTCGTTCGAGGACGTCAATTGCCAGGTTGTGGAGCCTCTCGTACGTGTCGGCAGCTAGGATTCGTCGTGCTTGTTCGCTCATCAGTCTTCACCTCGCTCTTTGCGTAGTTGACGTGCTAGTTTCTCAGCGACGTCAGCTGGGATGTAGACGACGTGTGCCGCTCTGCTTCCGTTTTCTCTCGGTGGATAGCGCAGATACTTGCCCTGTGCGACTTGCCTCTCGAGCCAATTCCTGACGATGTTGTATTTGATGTTGAACTGACGAGCGACTTCTCCGACGGTGACGAAGCCTTCTTTGTTGCGTATGAACTCGTCGACGGCGTTCCAGTCGTAGACCGTACTGTTGATGTTGTGTCCTTGCGCCTCCACGAGAGCTTTCAACTCATCAAGCGTCAGAGGCATCACGACTCACCTCCATTCAAGTTGAATTCTCAAATTTAATGTTGCTCGGAACCTTTCCGGAGTTCCGAACAGTCGATTTCGTAGTACACTTCCTCTTTCGTGACTCTGCGTACTTTGCGTGTTACGCGGCACTTCTTCACCTGTACGGCATGAATCCAGATCGGTGTGTTCCACAAGCGTCCGTAGTAATCCAAGTGTCCGAAGAACTTGTCGAATTCCTTCTTGAACCTTACGCCGAGTTTCATAGCGAGGATACGTGCGACCTTGTCGCCGTCCATGTGCCAGAGTGAAACTCGTGGATGTTCGTCGATGTGCAGGCGTACAAACGTAACGAATTCCTCGGGTAGTACGGACACTATCTTCCGGTAGACCTCGAACGCTTCATTCAGTGCGTTGATGTGCTTGCGTAGCTCGTTATGTGTCTTCTCGATTGCTTCACTCACGATTGTGCTACACATCCGAATTCACCTCCTCGAGTTGAAGGTAACGTGTGATCGTACGTACGATAACCTGTGCGGCTACATCTTTCACGAGTGCCATCACGTCGCCGTTCCAGCTAACCTCATCGGATTCTCCGTCGAAGTATGTTGCTAGCACGAACACTGACGTTCCAGGCAACATCTCGATGATGTCGTTCGCTGCCTTGTAGAGTGCCTGTATGAGCGCATCGTATTCTTCATCACTCAGTTTCATCGCACTCACCTTTGTCGAGCAACTGATCAAGAGATGTCAACTTCTTCCGACTATGTCCAGTGTACTCCGTGACGGTTCCGTCTTCATCTATGCCGACGACACGCGGTACCGGACGTCCGGTTCGTTTCGAAACTTCTTCAAGTGCGACAGCCAAGAGTGCTGTTCGAATATAGACGTACATTACATCTCTGCCTAATTCCGCATGAGTCTTGTACTGGTCATCACTCGACCATGGTTCATCGAATCCGAACTTCGTCGGAACGGTCTTCTCCTCGAAGTGCTTAGCTGTTATGCGTTTGAACGCTTCGATAGCTTCTTCTTTACGGTCACCGTACTTGATGTTGAAGGCCCGTTCCCAGAGTTGACTAGGCATACGGAAGACACTTCCATCGAGCATGCGTATTTCTAACATTTCCCGACCTCCTCGAAGTACTTTGCGACTGTCTCGAGAGCCATCGTGTAGCCTCCAATGAGGATGAAGTCGTCACGATTCCAGCTGTTGAGTTCGTCTTCGACCATCTCACGTAACTTTGGCGGTAACTGCTCGAGCACTTCCTCAAGGTCGCGAACTTCTGCATCTGGATCTTCTGCGAAGCACTCGTGCTCGAGGAAACTTCGAAATGTTTCCTTCCAGGACACCGTCACTCACCTCTCTCTAGTTCCTTAAGGTCTCGAATGAATATTGCGGCAACTTCATACAATGCGACATTCGTCCAGGTGCCGCATGTGATATCGCCACTCATTAGTGCTTCGGCAAGCAGTCCGTCGATCGTGTCGATAAGATGCCGTGCGATTCGTCTTAGGCGGTCATCGTTGAGTTCGTCGATTGCATCGATCGCGTGTTTTCGCGCTTCGGCTTCACGTTTCGTCAGTGTAAATGCCGTGTAGTTGCTATCGTACTTGTCCGGTTCCTCTCCGAGGTACCTCTTGTACTCACGATCTTCGATATGTACCATCTCTAACGGAATGTACGGGTCGATGACCGGGTTGATGTTCAGCTCTTTCATCTGTCTTATTAACCGAGCAATCCGTCGACCGCACTCTTTACACTTCCATGTCGCGATATTATAGCGCATCTCTTCATAGAGTAACGGTTCGCTGAAATCCCAGAAGTACTCATCATCTGAAAGCTCTTTCTTGCAGAAGTCACATCGGATCGTCACGGTTGGTCACCTACTCGAAGAACAGGTGGAGCCACCAGACCGACAGGTCCTTTTCGTCACCATAATCGAGCAGGAGTACGACGACATCTTCGTCTTTAACCTCGACGGGTATGAATCCAACCGCCCCTCTGAAGAGGTTGTCGTTTTCGAGCATTTTTCGCACTATTCCGGCTTGTGTCACGATCATTTCGCTCTCGTCGGTCAGTGATGGGATTCTTGCAATGATGACGTTGTCGTTGAAAACCTCCGCGGCTTCCTCGAAGGTTAACTCTGCGATCTTCTGCAACACCAACATGCCGCCTTGGTTCTTGCGTTTGATCAAGACACTGTCTTTCTCAATGCACGACAAACTCCAAGGTGACTCGGTCATGAATCATCCTCCTGTTGTGCTTCTTTACGTTTGCTTTCAAGCCATGAGATGACATCGTCGATTGTCATCTTGCCTTCAGCATAGCGCATTGCTACCTGTAAAAGTTCTTCAACATTAATAACTACTTTCCTTTCATTCAACACATTCACACCTCAACTTCAATTTATTACATCTGAGGCATTAGGCTCAGTTCATCTCGATAGACATTTTCGTAAGTCACCTAGCCAGTTAAAACCATCGTTGTAATACTCTGGAGGATGCTCCATCGGTTCGACTTGGAGCCACTCGTGAACATACCACCGTGCAATCGCTTCAAGGACATCATCATTGTACTTCCAAGGCTCCATAGCATTAAATCTGAGTAGATTTCGCAGACGTAAGTACTTAACAATGTCCACAAGGTCAAGCTTAGCACACTCTTCGTTAGGTGCTTCAATGTAACCAATGTATTCTCGAACAGCGTAGCTTGAGTCAAATACAACAAACTTTGGCAAGTTCCTCTCTCCTCCTACTCAATTTTCATTTTGATTTTCATTTAATTTTGGGTTCGGAAACGTACCGGAGACCGCAAACGTACGTACCGTTGACCGTAACGAGTAGGAATACGTAGAAATCGTTGACCGTATCGTATATGAATTCGACAACCTTTGAGAATACATTGTCGAGGTAACGTTCGAGCACCGGAACGATTCCACGCGTGGAATCCTTCGCGTGATCCTACCGATATGCCCGCACGTCCTCATGGTCGCATCCTTCAAATACAAATTCAAGGAACTTGTATTTAAAGTTTGTGCACAGCAACCAGCGTGGCACGGACGAGCGGTGGCAGTGTACGAGTTACGTTCAGACGACGTGTCGAGGTAACAGCGGACCACTTGACGAGTTCCCATGTGTACCATTATGTGAACCACAGGACTGATGATGATGATTCACTTTAGCAACCTTTTTCGTGCATCTCGCAACAGAAAATCCAAAATTGTTTTCAACTTGCAACATTCGCTTTTCTGAAATGAAACGGCCGAAGCCAAACAGAGCGACGAACTTCCCAAGTTCAAATCGACAGCTTTCATCTAGGAAACGAAAACTGAGCGGAAGTGAAACCGCTAGGGAGACGCCATCTTTCGCAAGTGAAACGGGCTGTTGACTGACGCGGACGATCAGAACGGAAACGTGAAGCTACGACCCGTGCGCAACCATGCCGAGGTGATGACCGTAACCATAGCGTTACGCGGCGCCTGCCAGCCGCCCGACCGTACTCAACCATCCGGCTGCCTCCGGTACCTGCCGCAACCGTGCCGCCGGCCACCCGTACGTTTCGTAACGCTTCATTACGATGCAAGACATTTACAGAAGCGGTACGTCACGTAACAGTTCGTTGCAAGACGAATACGTTACTAATACACGAACGATACAGTATACGTAGCAAAAAAAAACGGGAATTCGAGACGATTACTGCACGTCGCTTACTTCGCTTTCTTCGCTGTTACTTTCACTTCAACGAACGTGTACAGACGAGGCGTTACTGTCACGTCGACGAGGACTTTCGTGTCTTCACGCGAATGCAGTCGTTCAATGCAAGAGCGAATCTGATTATAATGAATCGGTCCCTGTCGGTTCGAGTGCTTCATCATTACGTGCTTGACAATGCCTAACGGTACGAACTTCTTGCCGTTTTCGCAAATGCGAATCAATTCGTCTCTAATGGCGTCGTAGTCAAAGCGCTTGTTAGTTCCAGCGTTGACTTTCTGCGCCTCAGTCCATTCCAATAGTTTCCTTAACGAGATCGTTTCTTTCTTTTCGGTCATTTCTTTCTCCTCTTCTTTTGCGTTTTCTTCTTTCGCGTTCATCTCACATTCACCTCACTTAACATTTATTTTCCACTTTATTTTTCCAAACTCTTATTGTGCGTCTCTGCTCCTTTCGGAGCTTCATCGCAACTGTCATTCACTGCGACAACGACGCCTTTTGGCGTGACGAATTCAACCTTCGTGACCTTGAACGACAGCCAATAGTCGGTCCATTCGACGTACACGTTCACTTTCGTTGCCTTAATGCGCTTGATAACGGGCATCAGTTGCTTCACGAGATTCCTGACGAATCTGTTACGTGACTTCACTGCTTGGCGGTACCGAATCCTGTCGATGATCGAAAGCACACGTGCGTCTTCTGCACTACACCATGCTTGACGTAACCGTTCGAAGTACTTCACTGCCTGTACGTGACGTTCCTTTGCACGTTTCCACTTACGCATCAACAGCTCTTCTTTCGTCAGTGCTTCAAACACTCGATGGCGAACTTCGTCGAGACTGACGACGTTACCTCTCGCTTCGGTTGTTTCCACTTCGTCTAACTCACGTACCATGCGATTTTCGCTAACTCGGTTCTTGGCGTTACAGTGAGTGCTTTGACGATGTTCTTGTCGAATTCGAACACTAACGTTTCCAACTTGCAGTACATTTCGAACAGACACAGCCAATTCCTTATCGTTTCGTAGTCGATCTTCCTCATACATTTCACTCACCAATAT
>Ga0180302_10001725_pt1 | contig 10434 bp, 11 predicted proteins | sample GuaBasSediGuay17_FD_121794 | JGI IMG/M metagenome (GOLD analysis project Ga0180302, IMG submission 121794) | Subseafloor sediment microbial communities from Guaymas Basin, Gulf of California, Mexico - Guay17, Core 4571-4, 12-15 cm | ecosystem: Environmental > Aquatic > Marine > Hydrothermal... | reverse complement strand
GCAGCCGGCCGCCTTAGCCTCTCGGCCACCCCGGCCAATGGATAATGGGCCTTCAGGCTTTAAAAGCTTTGAGGCGTCTGGGAGTGAGGGAACCGTTAACGCCTATTCAAGTAGGCGGTTGAGAATGTATAGCATTAGAGAGATGAGGGACTTAGCGTGGCAGAGGATTAGGATACTACTCAGGCTGGCTGATAGCATGGTTAAACGCGACGAAGCGCTCGCTAGGCGGTACGTGAAGCTAGCTTTTAGGATAGCAGCTAAGGCGCGCCTGCGGCTTCCACGGACTCTTAAGAGGAGATATTGCAGGAGGTGCGGGATCCCTCTAGTGCCGGGCTTAACCGCACGTGTGAGGGTAAAGGGGGGCAGAGGTGGGCGGGTCATAGTAACTTGCCTCCGCTGCGGGTATGTACGCAGGTACCCGCTGAAAAAGGCGGACAGCTTAAATAAGTGTTAGAAAGCTGGGGATGTAGTGATGAGCCCAGGCGAAACTGAAGCGATGAGGAATTCGGCCTTGTCTGACTATCCTCTGCTCACCCATGGGCAAAAGTATGAGGGCGTCACACATAGTCGCGTATGGAAGTCGGGTTTAAGGGCCGCCTAGTAGAGGTCTAGTGATGGTCAGAGTAAAGCTGAGGTACTTCTCTGTGATAAAAGACATGACTGGGAAGAGTAGTGAAGAAGTCGAAGTAAGCAGAGGCACGAAAGTTGGTGAATTGCTAAACTACTTGGGCAATAGGTACCCAGAGCTAGGCGAATTCATGGAGTACGAGGGTCACCTCATCGTATTAGTCAACGGCAGAGCAGTTAACCGTGATGAAACCCTCGAGGGGGGTGAGGAAGTCGCGCTCCTACCTCCCGTCTCAGGAGGATCCCTCTACAAGGGTGAGCTAGTTAAGGAGATCGATGCGTCTCAGGCAGTTAATGAGGCTGTCAGCAGCGCGGGGCCTGAAGTGGGCGCTATTACAGTATTCCTTGGAGTGGTGAAGGGCGTGGTCGAGGGCGCTAGAGTCCTAGAGCTGAGGTATGAAGTGTACGAGCCTTACGCTGAGAGCTATCTTCAGAGGATAGCTACTGAGGTCGGGAAGCGTTATGGGCTGAGGATTCTGACTATAAGACACTGTAAGGGCTCTAAGAGACCGGGGGAGCCAGTACTAGTCGTTGTGGCAGCTGCGAGGAGTCGAGATGAGGCGTTCAAGGGCTTAGTAGAGGCTGTGGAGCGCGTGAAGAGTGAGCCGCCCATATTTAAGCTGGAGGTGAGGGATGATGGCGAGTACTGGGTGGTTGGTGATAGGAGAGTTAAGAGGGGTGCTAGCCCGAGGGAGGTCGCTAAAGCCCTCAGCGGTGACGAGCCTTGAGCACGCGTGAGTGGCTTCAGCGGTACGATAGGCAGCTTAAGCTCCTGGGGCTTGAGGGGCAGGAGAGGCTTAGGCGCGCTAGGGTCATGGTGGTCGGGGTAGGCGGCCTTGGCTGTGCCGCCTCTCTTTACCTAGCGGCGGCTGGAGTGGGCAAGATTCTATTAGTTGACCCGGAGAGAGTGGAGCTGAGTAACCTGAATAGGCAAGTACTGTACTGGGCTAGGGATTTAGGTGGGCTTAAGGTGGAGGTAGCGGCGCGCAAGCTGACCGAGTTTAACCCGGAGATAAGTGTCGATGCGCTAGCTATCAGAGTGACGCCTGATAACGTTGAGGAGCTAGTATCGAGGGTTGACCTAGTCGTAGATGGGCTAGATAACTGGGAGGCTAGGCTCTTGGTAAACGATGCGTGCGTAAGGCTAGGGAAGCCCTTCATACACGCGGCTGTAGAGGGGCTCCGCGGTGAGATGATGGTAGTGATGCCCGGTAAGGGACCCTGCCTGCGGTGTCTAGTGCGCAGGCCTCCGCCTAATCGAGCTCCTCTCCAGGTGCTGGGAGCTACGCCGTGCCTAATGGCCATGATGCAGGTAACCGAGGCGGTCAAGATTTTTACGGGAGTTGGCGAGCCTGCTATCGGCAGGCTAATCTTATACGATGGCTATCAGATGAGGTTCTCCGAGGTAATGGTTAGGAGAAGGCCTGACTGCCCCTCCTGCGGGGCGCGGATATGAGGCTCCTCATAGTCGGGTACCTGGAGACCGACTCAGGGAAGACGAGCCTAGCGATCAGCCTGATTAGGGCTTTAAAAGCTAGGCGGAGGATTGTGCTAGCCGCAAAGCCCATTGCGGGTCATTCAGCTTGGCATCAGTATCAAACGGTGATCAATAGCAGGAAATTGAGGTTACTGGTTGGGGAGGACGCATATAGGCTGGCGACTGAGGTGAACATGGTTGATAAAGTGCAATTGTTGAACCCTATTGACGTCTTAATAGCGCCGATGGATCCGGCCAGGACAGGGGGGCTTGTTGAGGAGCCCCTTAACATAGCCATCATGAGGGTGACTAGCTGTGGTAGGGAGTTGAAGGTGGATCACTTCATCTGTGAGGAGGTAGTAGAGAAGACGCCACGACTACTCGCTTACGAGCTGAGGGAAGTCGCGCGCAGCCTACGTCCACCTCCTAAGAAGTTAAGCCTGCTTGAGGCGAGGGAGGTGCTTGAGCGAGAGGCTAGTGCACGTGCTGATGAATGCTTAGCGCTCCTAGAGAAGGAGTGTGAGGATTTAGTGATAGAATCCTTCAATAATGCAGCAGCGCCCACGCCTAAATCCCTTAAGGCGGATTACGTGCTAGCCGTTACTCCGGGTCGCGTAGACCTCTTCGATGGGAGTGAGTATAGGGAGGCTGTAAGTGTAATTGCATCGCTTGGCATGCTGACAAAGCTGACCGTGGGAGAGGTGAGCAGGTACCTAAAGCCGCTTCACACGGCTTGGGTGAGGCCCGTGGCTGAGGAGTTTGAGGAGGCTTACAAGAGGCCCGTTGAGGAGCTACTCACTAGAATCCTCTAGCAGCTAGGGGGCAAAGCGGGTCAGGGCCATTAAGTGCCCCTCTCTCAATGAATGCTCTTGCAAAGCAGCCTCCCCTGCACGACTCCGAGAACGGACAGCTCCTACAAGGCTGGGGGAGCGGACTGGGATTCGTCACCTCTTGTACAAGGGGGTGTGCCTCATAGTCTAATATCGCGTCTCTCAAACTCCTCCCTTTAACGCTTGTTAGAACAAAGTCTAGTACATCACACAATAGCACCCTGCCGCCTGGATCGAGGTCCATTACAGCTGCCTGCCTGCACGACCAGTAGCTAACGTAGGGTGAGCGCGTGAGTGCTGGAGCGAAAGGAGTGCACCATAGCGAGATCCTGAGCCCCAGCTCTTCAGCCTTCTCCACCGCTAACCTCACGGCTTCCGCGTACTCGCGCCAGCCCACCGCTAGCCTGGCACTGGATGCTGCGCCAACATTCATCACCGGGATGAGGCACGCTACCTCAGCTCCCAGCTTAGATGCTAACTCGACGTATTTGCCGGCTTCCGCATAATTTATGGAGCTGACCGCCATAATCGTCGAGTACTCCACTCCGGCCTCTCTTAGCAGGGCTATCCCCCTCATCACCCTATCCCAGGTCCCGCGCCCCCTGAGCGCCTCATGAGCCTTACGCCCGCCGCCATCCACGCTGACCGTAACCCATGCCTCGTGCCTGGCTAGCAGCCTGGCGATGTTTTCAGTGATCACAGTACCATTGGTAACTACGCTTACCGCCACTCCCACTTCTCGGCATTGCCTAATCATGGCGGGAAAGTGAGCGTGCATAAGCGGCTCGCCTCCACTAAAGCCGATGTATTCGACGCCCAGCTCGCCAGCCTCCTCGATCACCCTCAGCTTTTCACCCAGCTTAAGCTCAGGGATTCTAGCAAACCTCGTACGCACGTAGCAGTGCCTGCACGCTAGATTGCACTTTGCTGTAAACACCCATATTAGCCCCTCTATCATTGCTGCCTAGAGGGCTAGTCAGCCGTTTAAAGCGTATCGGGCCACCGTAAGGCCATTTAACGGCCTCTTCCTCATCTACGTGTGAGAGCAGCCGTTTACTCCCTCATCTTCAAGGAGTACGAGTTAGAGGCTTTCATGTCTGCGGTGAGCTCCATAGGCTATGGGGTGGTTGAGCTAAGGGTTCACGAGGATGGCGTACACTTGCCCCTCCGGCTCGAGATGAGCCGAGTCAGGAGTATTAAGAGGCTAGCCGATGATTACGGGCTAAGGATCTGTTGCCTGGCTTCCTACGCCAAGCTGGGGTATCCAGGCGAGAAAGGCTGCGTTGAGGTGCGTAAGGCCATGGCCGTAGCACGCATGGCAGACATGCTTGAAGCACCCCTCTTCAGGATTAAGGTTGCTGGTTACGACCCCGAGCTAGGCTATGAGGGTGTGAGGGCGCTTTTTAGGAGGCAGTTATCCCAGCTGCTTAGCGCTCTGGAGAGTGAGGGCGTTGAGGCGGTGCCCGTGGTGGAGCAGCACGGAGGAGGCGATATGGCTCATTCCACGTGTATGCTCAAGGATCTCCTAAGAGGCTTTGAGCCTGAGAGGGTAGGGGTAATATTCGACCCCGGCAATTCAGTCCGTGAGGGCTGGCTGCCCCTACCGTTGCAACTGGACGTGGTCAGGGAGTATGTGAAGCATGTCCACGTTAAGAACTACGAGTGGGATCCCAGTGAGCCAGGCGCAGTACGTCCCTCCCCCCTCGACAGGGGTATAGTGGATTGGGGCAGAATCATAGGCATTCTGAAGAGCTGGGGCTATGAGGGAAGCCTATCACTGGAAGATTTTAGGCCTCTACCCCCCATTGATAAAGCTAAGGAGGCCCTGGCTTTCTTTAGGAGGCATGGAGTTTACTGAACCACGAACAGCTCTGATCGAAGAGTGGGTGGAAGCGCTTAACCCTCTAAACGTCCAGATATAATCCTGCACCGGTGAGATGGTGATTAAGTTGAGAGTCGATAAGAGGCTACGTATCGTAGCTGCAGCCCTCGTTACGCTACTTGTAGCGGCGCTGATGTTGGCGCTGAGGCAGGGCCTCGACGAGCCCGTACGTGTACGCCTAGTCCTCGTAGGTGATGCCAGCCGCTCGATAACCATAGTGTGGGAAACGCGTAGCCCCGACTCAGGCGACCTCGTGCTCTACGATGCAGCCTCGAGGAGTGGTGAGCTCGGCGCCTACAGGTATAGAGCACAGGGTCGCCATTACCCTCGCCCCGGCGCGCCCGGTTACATACACGTTGTGAGGCTTGAGGGGTTGTCCCCAAACACCACCTATTACTTCGTGTGTGGAGGAGATGGGGGGTGGAGTAGGGAATTAGCGTTTAAGACAGCTCCAAGTGCGCGGTCTCACGTGAGATTTGTTGTGGGTGGTGACTGCAGGACTAATAGGGCGGCTAGAGATGCGGTCTCTCAGGCCATGGCGCGCTTTAACCCAGACTTCGTGGTGTTAACCGGAGACTTAGTAGAGGATGGCGGCTCTCCAGCTCAGTGGGAAGATTTCTTCGAGCACGTCAGTAAGTACTGGGTAAGAGGGGATGGCCTGCTAATTCCCGTGGTGCCGTGCATAGGCAACCACGATAAAGATAGATTAGGGTGGGAGCACTTCCTAAAGCTCTTCGGTCTGCCTACAGGTGGAGGTTGGTTTTACGTGAATTGGGGAGAAGTCCACATCGTGATCCTTAACAGTGAGGCGAGTAGCAGCCTACTTAAGCTACAGAGGTCTTGGCTAGAGGAGGATTTAGTGGCTCATGCGGGCTATAGATGGAAGATAGTAGTGTTCCACCGCAATGTGCTCCCCTCGCGTCACGCTGCCTTTAAGCCAGCCTTCGAGCTGGGCTGGATCAAAGTGATTAGTGAGCATGGAGTTGACCTAGTTTTCAATGGCCACACTCACCTCTACTTAAGGTCCAAGCCGCTGAGGTGGAGCGGCTCAAACTTCACAGCTGGCGATGAGCGCGTGAAGGGGACCATATACGTGATAACCGGGGGTTGGGGAGCTCCCCTCTACGAGCACCCCTATCCTCACGCCTGGTGGGTGGCTAGCTACGAGAAGGTGCATCACTTCGTGCTAGTAGACGTGTATCCTAATGGGACACTGCATCTCCAGGCTAAGGACTTTAACGGAGTTACATTTGATGAAGCTTGGATTACTAAGCCTTTAACTCTCCCAATGAGGCAGCAGCCCTCTCTCACAACATCATTGTTCTTAAGAGCGCTTATCAAGCCATTGCCTACTCGTAAATCCCCCTCCGCGTATGGATGAAGGCAGCATCGGTGCTTAACTGCGGTAGAGCGTATAGTTCTGGGGGGTAGTTGAAGACGCTCGTGGCGGGCCCGCCGGGATTCGAACCCGGGTTCTCCGGCTCCGGAGGCCGGCGCCTTTCCAGGCTAGGCCACGGGCCCGTGCTAAGCCCCGCGCAGCTGGATATAAGGATTGGCGCGGCTGTTATTACCTCACAAGCTACTATGGTTAATGTGAGGGTGATCAGGTATCGGGAGAGGGCGCTAAGGGATATAGTCAGCGAGGTAGTACGTGTGCTGGAGGAGGGGGGTGTGGTCATATTACCTACCGACACTTGTTATGGCCTGGCCGCGGACGCTACGAGTCGAGAGGCAGTTGCTAAGGTCTTCGAGGTTAAACATAGGCCTTGGAGCAAGCCAGTATCCATATTCTTAGACTCCGTAGATGCTGTGAGGAGGTTTTTCGTGATAGATGAAGTTGCTAAGAGGGCTCTTAAGCTACTGCCGGGCTATGTAACCCTAATTCTGAGGCTCAAGAGCGGTATTAAGTTGCCGAGAGGTGTGATGGGGAGAGGGGGGTGCGTAGGGGTTAGGGTATCGCCTCATCCTCTACCCAGGGCCATAGTTGAGTCGTTGGGAAGGCCTATTACCGCTACGAGTGCTAACAGGAGTGGTAAACCCCCCATATATGAGGCAGCTGAAGCCGCTAAGCAGCTACCCGAGGCGGACCTAGTAGTGGATGCTGGCGCTTTGCCGAGGATCCCCCCCTCAACGGTAATAGATCTTACTATTAAACCGCCCAGGATACTCAGGATTGGGCCAGTACCTCCCAGTTTAGTCAAAAGAGTCCTCGGTACCGATGTTAGGACTTAACGAACGATGGACACGCTTCGGCCCCCCCACCATGCGGTGCGATATCAGGAGATGTTAAAGCGTTCCACCACGGCGAGCAAATTATGAGATATATCTACATCCTGAATCAACTGAGTGAGGGTTTAATTGGATCGCATCTCCGCGATGAGAATGACATGATGATGTTCGCTAGGACCGATATGTGAGGAAACTGCGAGGTGCTGATAACCAGTAAAATATCTCTCCGGGTTCAACCTTAACACTGTGGTAAGGATTACGTGGCTTGAGCGGGATATGACGCTAAACCTAAGCCAGGATCTCGTGAGGAAAGCCTTGGAGACGCTCGAGGCACTTAACGTGGCTGAGCTTAGGCTTGAGGAGTACGACGAGACTGGTGATCATGTATTATTAGCTGAAGCGTATCCCAACTACATTAAGCTAGTCCGCCATGCTGGTAAGTATATGATAATTGCTGGCTTATGGAGGCAGACGTATGCTGAGGAGGTGTACGTGGCCCTTGTAGAAGAGTAGGCGGAGTTCGGCGATCTGAATCGGAGTTATTTTATGGTAAAACCAGTTTTACATGCATGTAAAACTCCTACATCCAATGGGGGGCTTCGACCCCCATCAGCCTCATGCCGTTCTCAAGCGTAGTAGCCACCATTTCCACGAGTGCTAGCCTAGCTTCGGCCTTCTCCCTAGGCTTAGCCTTGATGACCGGCACCTCGTCGTAGTACTTATTGAAGGCTAGCGCCAGTTCATTGAGATAGTGGGGCAGGAGCTCCACCTTGAGCCTATCAGCAGCCTCAGCGACGAGCTCGGGAAAGTACCCGACTAAGAATAATAGCCTCCTCTCCTCCTCGCCTAGGGCCCCCTCCCTAAGCTCTGGTTTGAGGCCTGATGCTCTCCGCAGTATAGATCTAGCCCTCACGTATGCGTACTGGATGAATGGACCGCTATTCCTCTCAAAGTCCAGCACCTTATCCCAGGAGAAGGTCAGAGGCTTGGATGGCGAGACGCTAAGCATCGCGTACTTGACAGCGCCTATTCCGACCCTCTCAGCCACCTCCCTGCCAGCCTCTAGCTCCAGCCCTCTCTTTACAAGCTCCTGGCCAGCCCTCTTTATAGCCTCGTCTATTAGCTCGTCTGCAGTGATGTACCTACCTCTCCTCCCAGACATCTTAGCACCGGGTAGTGAGACCATCTCATAGGAGTAGTGCACGAGATTTCTGGCTTCTCGCAGGAAGCCTAAAGCGTAAAGCGCCAGCCGCACCTGCACCTGTACGAGCGCCTGCTGGACCGCTATCACGTTTATGACCCGGTCGACCCCCCTCCTGAACTTCCATATGGAATACGCGATATCCCTGGTGGCGTAGAGCGTGGTTCCATCAGAGCGGACTAGGGTGAGCGGCATGACTGCGAAGCTCCTTGGGATTCCAAGCTCAGCTCTCACCCCATTGTCAGCCGCCAGGCTTTGCGCATCGAATATCAACGCCCCCTCAGATGTGCGCACGTAGCCCGTCGTCTTAAGCAGTCTTAGCACTTCATCTGTTAACCCGTTCCACACCGTAACCTCGCTCTCCCAATCCCAGTAATCGAACCTCACGCCCAGCCTATTGAGCGTCTGTTTAAAGCCAGTGATGCAGAGCTCGGTGACCTCGCGCACCAGCTTAACAGCCCACTCCTCCCTCCTCTCGTACGCCCTATTGATCTCATATATCCTCGCAACCGGGTCCTCCTCAGCCTTTACAGCCTCAGATATCCTCGTGAACAATTCCTCGTCCTTCTCCATGAGCTCTTTAGCGGTCCACAGCCAGTCAGCTAGCTCCCTATCTATCCTGGCCCTCTCCTCCGGGCTAATAGCGCTCTTACGCCTCTTATCCAGCTCCTGTACATTAACCACGGTGTACACCACGGAGTAGATCAGCCCCACGTAATGGTCAGGCTTCATCCGTCTCTTCAGGCCTCTAGCCTTCTCGTAGCCGTAAGCCGCGTAAGCCACCTGAAGCCCCACATCATCAACGTAAAAGTGGGTCTCTACGCGATGCCCCCTAGCCATCAGCAGCCTAGCCAGCGCATCGCCTATGACACAGTTCCTCAGATGGCCTACATGCAGGGGATGCACAGGGTTGGCGCTCGTGTGCTCGATTAACACGCGCATGGGGGAGGGATGAGGATTGTAGCCATAATTCTCCCCCATCTCCTTCACAGCACTCCACACGAGGGGGCCGTAGGAGCCGGGATCTATGTAAAGGTTAACGAAACCCCCTTTAACGTCGATTCTCCTCACAAACTTTAGCGAGCTTTTAGCTCTATTAGCGGCCTCAGCCGCGACCTTAACAGCCTCATTAGCATCGCGTAGAATCCTGTAGAAGTTCACCGTTAGGTCTCCCCGCCCCCCTGGGGCCCTCTCTACGAGCACCTCGTGTTCAAGCCCTATATCCCTTAAAGCAGCTTGGAAAGCCCTCCTAACCTCCTCCACTAGGACTCTATGCGCGCTGTAGAGCTTAGCCAAGCCCGACCCCCATTGATCATCGGGCTACAATATTTATATCCAGCTGCGCGGGGCTTAGCACGGGCCCGTGGCCTAGCCTGGAAAGGCGCCGGCCTTCTAATGTTAGGAGAGAGCCGGAGAACCCGGGTTCGAATCCCGGCGGGCCCGCCAACTCAGCTTAAGCCTCCAGGTGAGGTAGCATGCTTGGAAAAACCCACGTCATATGTTAGGAGTTAAAAAGTGATATGTTGTTATCTCACGACAATATTTATTTCATATTAAACATGAAAACATAATTGAATACAGACTATTACTTCGGTTAAATCGTATTATTAGCTAGTGAAAGGCGTTTTCATGGAAAATAATACCTATAGAGATAACTTCATGACTAAGGCACATTCCTTAGAAACAGAAACTTCTCTTCGACACGAGTGCGTAGTGAGCCTATACTCCTCCTCTCAATTATTATTCGATGCGCTACAGCATAGGGCGTAGCTGTAGAAGCGAGGAAACTGATCGATGTCAGGTGGTATAGGCTTGGATGGCGCCGGGGCCGGGATTCGAACCTAGAACCACCACAAACGCGTATAAGCCTTCACCGGGCCGCGTCTTCCAGCCTCTCGATGTACTCGCACAGGGCACCTATCAGCCTCTCTAGCCAGCTATCCACTCGCCTAGCGCTGTCCAGCCCCACCCTCGCATGCCCGTCCTTAAGCGCCCTTGTCCATGACCTCAGCTTCAGCAAATCCTCAATTAATAGGCCACCCAAGTAGCTATCAGACATACAGACGTAAACTTTCAGCAAGCTCTCACCACAAGACTTACACTCTAAAGCTCACGGTGAATAGTGAGTAGCCGCGGTGAGCTGAGGGTGAGCCGCTGGCGTGTTGGCGCTCAGCAACACCTGCTAACG
>Ga0180302_10001724_pt1 | contig 10436 bp, 8 predicted proteins | sample GuaBasSediGuay17_FD_121794 | JGI IMG/M metagenome (GOLD analysis project Ga0180302, IMG submission 121794) | Subseafloor sediment microbial communities from Guaymas Basin, Gulf of California, Mexico - Guay17, Core 4571-4, 12-15 cm | ecosystem: Environmental > Aquatic > Marine > Hydrothermal... | reverse complement strand
TTCCTGTATATTGAGAAAATTAGAGTGATACCACACCATTAATTTTTTGTTATAATTCCCTCTGGGAACTTGCTTTTTGAAACTAACGTAATGTTAATATGATAGAGACTTTCCTTACATAATAAAAATTGTTAACACGAACATGTATTCATGCCTCTCTTCTTTGCATTTTTTTGAAGATTCATGGACTCTTTTGTTTTATTTCACATTATATTTCTATTTATTATAAACAAAATCGAAGATAAAGTTGCAGGGTAATATCATGATAGGAGAAGTATCATCAAGATATGACTTATCTGCTCTAAAGAGAGCTAGCGTACGTCGATTACATTTATTTCGAATGAAAACCTTTCTAGTGGATCTCCTAATTGATCTTGGGGAAAATCCATCTGCGTGGTATCCATTAATACGGGAAACACTAGCATGCGCACTAAATTTTAATTTCCTCCGCAGGAGACTTAACATAACACTATACGAACTTGCCTTAGCAACGTTTTGGTTCATTCTTAGGAAAAGAGGTATAAATAAATTTAACATTATGAAATTAATTGCTTTGTCGAGAAAAAAGCTAAGAAAGAGAATATTGTATAAGAGAATTCTAAATATATCCTCTTATATAAGGCATTTTTCCAATGAATACGATGCAAAAGAAGAATTGCGAAGTATAGTATTGTCTACTTTGCCAAAATTACTTAATAATTTACGCACCATACATCGCAGAAAAAGCCAACAACTGCCTCTTGAGCAATACTCTGAACAACTAAAAAAGGAAGTGCTAGGCATCATTGATGGAATAGATTCGGTAGACCTCTCAGGGAAGTCAAGAAAAGTAATTGCTAGTCTTTGTATATATGTGGCTGACAAAATTGTTGCTCAAAAGCTTAGAATTAAGCCGCTACTCTCGGCAAAGATGCTCGAAATGTCCCTTGGAGTGAGCCAGTTCACTATTTTAAGACGATATAAGAACTTTATTAAATCATGCCATACTAGGGGGAAATCCGTGATGAATAATGAGGCCTAAGAATACCATTGACACGGAGTATCAAATAAGTATATATACATATAGAATTCTAAAAGGAGAGAATTCAGAGAATGTATTACAGATATCAAGCCATCAGGAATACGATAGATTGATTGAACGGATATACTTCTTGTATAAAGATAAGGTCATATCGGAGATTCCAAATAATATTAAAGATTTAAACACAGTAGTGAGGCTTCTTAAAAAACTTTATAGTAGAATATTGGACAAGTTTTTACCTAATACATTAATACCAGAAATTTCTAGGATTTTAGCTTATAAAACCTTGGGTCTTAACAGAATAATCCCATTGTTACTTGATCCTAATATTACAGAAATCTTCCTAGATTCCCTCAGAAGTCCGTTATACGTAGATCATGCTATATTTGGACGCTTGATGACAAATATTGAACTCACAGAAAACGAGGTGAGGAAAATAATTCTTTTATGCAAATTGGAAAGCTTTTCAATTATTTCTTTTAAAAATCCTTCTTTAAAGACCGAATTATTGACCGATGACTTTAGATTTAGAGTATCCATAGATTTCCCTCCTTTAGCTGCCGATGGACTTTTTGCGAACTTTAGAAGAATAAAAGTACCATCGATGGGTTTAACCAGCGTGATATATTCTAGTTATGATGCTTTAAAATTAGTAATTTTACTTCTAAATTTGGCCTTTCGAAATAATATAATCCTAGCCGGAGAACCAGGCAGCGGAAAGACTTCCCTTGCCTCCATCCTCATAAATTTTCTTCCATCTTTTTGGCGCATAATTGCAATCGAAGACGTAAGAGAACTAATACCACCATTAAATCAAGCTAGACATTTTCTGAGATTAAGAATAAATCCCTTAGAATCTAATTATAGGTACTCAAAAGAAAAGGAAATAGTAAAACTGCTTCATCGATCTCCCGATTATGTTATTATAGGCGAATTACAAAGCCTTTCGGATAATAAAGCTTTCTTTCACGCGATATCAGCGGGTATTAAAGCTCTAGCAACAATACACGCAAGCAGTATTTTTGAGTTAATAGATCGATGGATGCACGTATTTAAAATAGATCCTAGTCGGATTAGAAATGTAGATCTCATAGTTACTATGAAGAAAAAAATTACGGGTAAAGCGATCATAAGAGGGATAGCTGATATCTTTTTTATTCCTAGATGGACCAATAAAAAGCGAAAGAAAAAGATACCTATACAAATGACCATATATAACGAACTAACATTATTTAATCTCGGTGTTTACAAACCTAACGATGAAACAGAGACGTTAGCATCAAAATTACTTATACACGCGTTAAATTTGATGTTATCAAAAAAGTATCCATTAAGAGATAATGATTTCATAAATAGTAAAATAAATACTCTTTTACCATATTCCTTAAAACTCTATGAGCTTATAACTAAAATTGTGCGTCATAAATTTCCGCATGACTATTTACCCATGCCTTCGTATCAGAAAAAACAATTTGATGAATTAGAAGAGGCAACAAAAATTATAGAAAAAATTTACTCGCTACTGTAACAATGACATCAGCAACTTAAAATTGTATAACGATTATCAGTTTCCTGGGAACCTCCTTTTAGCTCTCATATTTAAGAATTTTCCATTATGTTAAAGTTCTCAGAGAGAACTTAATGTAAACTATTCATAAATACATAGCTTTTTGATTAAGAAGAATAGTCACTCTGGATAAAAAATTAGATTACTAACGATTCTCCATCCTCTGGGAGAATGATTTTGGGCGGCACCTCTCCTTTCTCTATTATTTTATCTAACATTTTTTGTACAGCTTCTCTTATCTCCTCTCGCCTATATCGAGGAGATATGTGTACTAAAGCTAAGATTCTTGCATTTGCTTTTTTAGCTATCTCAATGGCTTCCTCAATGGTACTATGATATCTCTTTTCTGCGCGCTCTATATCATGCTTACGCAAGAATGTAGCGTCATGAATTAATAAGTCTGCATTCTTCAGAATCGGAATACACTCATATAGGGGTCTCGTATCCCCCGTATATACAATTTTTCTACCTGGCATTATCTCAATAACATCCTCAGGCCTAATGATCCTTCCATCTGATAACTTTATTTCTTTTCCCTCTAATAGCTTTCTCCTGATAGATGTTCTTGGTATTCCAAGCATTTCTGCTTTCTTCGCATTAAATTTCACTATCCGCCTTTCCTCGAATATATACCCAATTGATGGGACATCGTGTATTGTTTTAAAAGCCTTCACAACGAAGTTCATCTCTTCATAAATAATAATCGTTTCCCCCATTCTAATATTCGAAGTATCGATTTCAATTAGTGCTAATTTATAAGGCGTTTTACTAAGCAGAAAGACCTCCTTAATATTCTGTATGAATTCCCTTAGCCCATTAGGACCTATTATCGTTATTACATCACCCTTTCCACTGATTTTTAGGGTATGCAATAGACCAACTAGGCCAACTGTGTGGTCCGCATGAAAATGCGAGATTAATACAATAAGATGAGACTTCACGGGATGAATTTTTTTTCTAAATAACCCAAACTGGCATCCCTCTCCTACATCAAATAATATCAGATAATTATCATATCTAAGAGCAATACATGGAAAAAGCTTATCATTAAAAGGCGCAGCCGCCCCAGTACCTATGAAATGCACTATTATTGGCTTAGGCATCCCGACCCCCTTAAAATGGATGTAGTAAATTTCTGTATTTTTTCTAAATTTTCTAATATTCTATTAGCTTGCGTTTCAAAAGAAGAACTCAGAAAAGCCATTAAGGTATAATGCTTAAATATCTCTCTAAGTACGATTGTCGCATACTCTCCTTTTTTGAGTACAAATCTTAGTACACAAGTATAGTGGCCATTAGAATCTTCAATTATTTTCCTTAAGTCGAATTGTATTCTCAATAATGCATACCGTAAAGTACCTTTTAACGAGAGTGGAGGAAAATCCTCATTCTTGAAGAATCTTAAATCAAAATGCTCCTCATTAAGTATATCGTGTAAAATTTTTGCTATCGTATTTCCTATTTTTTGCACCTTCACATTATACCCAATTACGGGGATCCGCGGATTACTCTTTACCAAGTCATAATTTTCAATTAAGAGCTTACTTAGGGTAAGATTAAAAAGATAGGCTTGGTAAGCCTCTACAAGCATTCTCAAAAGGAATCTTGGGACTTTTTTCCAAACAATCTTTGGTTCCCTTCTTTTAATTAGCTCGTTCAATAAAATTCTTTCAAAAATAAATCCTTTTCTGGGGAGCTCCCTTATCGCGTTGCGATAATCTCCCTGCAGTATCATTCTTTTTATACCCAGCATTTTCTCATCATCAATCAACGCTGGAGATGCTAAGTATAATCTGAGCGCATCTTCATATCTTCTCAATAATAGTAACTTTCCCACATAATGCGATATGGGTCTAAGTAGTCCAAAACGTTGATAACTAAAGAAATTAGGTAAGTAACCTATATTTTCAATTTCGGTAAGTAGTTTCTCTAATTTTGAAGTATCTTTCTCCGCGATTTTTCTAATAAATATCGTGAACCTATTTCCTAAATGCTCTCCTATGTGTATTCTCCTTAACTCTCGAATTGGCGAATATATTTTAATTGTTTCTGGCAATTTAAGTTGAAGAAGCTCCTCCGGTGAAACGCCCCAAACAGCCATTCTTTGGACAGTAAGTGCATCTCTATCCTTATTCCCACTGTAGAAAAAGAACCCACATGGAACTCCCAGTTTTTCTGCTAAATACCACACTGCTTCAAAATTCCCTATTCCTTTTTTGACTAATACAAAATGAGTAAATAATCCTTCATAACCAGAAAACTTAAGACGAGGATTCTCTAAAGTAAGAATTGTTCCGTCGGGCAAAACTTCTTCAACTAAAAAATCTTCGTATCTCTCCTTAACGCTTCCATATATTCCATCATTATTAGTTAACCAGCAAAGCATCCCCATTTTTTTATCAAACTCTGGAACATCCGTACGCAATAATTTCACCTTATAATAATTTTAATTTGCCCGTGATCCTATCAATGATACATGCTGGGGCAGGTCCAATGCCAACACACGTTATCGTACCCGGCGGCACGGTAGTTAGCCCCGCATCCCTTATAAGTGCCACAGGGATATCGCTTTTAGAGGCTTCTTCATATATTCTTAGAAGTTCATCTAGATCTTTTACTACTACAACGATTTTTTTCTGTCCCTCTAATAGCCATTTATTCGCCCACTCTGGGTTCTTTTTTCTAGCTTCAATATACGCTGTTACCGCAGCATGAGCAACTTGTACACAAAGCTTTCCTTTGGGTAAACCTAAATCCTTTCTTACAACAATTACTTGTTTAAGTTCGTTAATCATTTCAAATCACTGGTGTCTAATAATGTCTTTACTGGACATTAATTTACGTTATGAATTCATTAGAAGTTATATTCGATATTTATTAGATGAAGTCACCGTAGTGCCCATAGAAACCCTAGAAATAAAGACTCTCTCGGGAACCTATCACCTTGTGGCAAATGAGGAGACAAGAATCCCACGGTGGCTCGCTTATATACTGAAAAAGAAAAATAAAATACGCATTAAAGAAGAAAATCCGCGAGAACTAATCGGCAGGCTAACATATTATGTCGTTAGAGAAAAAGATCGAGCTCCTCTTTCCGCTGTAGAAAAAGGATTATACTTTAGAGTTAAAGAATATACGGATAAGCTGGCAAATCAAGAGATGCGCGAACGTATAATAACTGCATTAAAAGAATTCATGAAAATAAGATTACCCAAGATTCTCAGAAGGGCATTAACAACAGGTCAGGAAAAAGATATGTTGCTATGGGAAGATATTTTAGCTCGATATATGAAGGATTTAAGTGAAACGTGGATGATTTCTTTAATCAAGACCGATCTGACTAAAATTCTTTATGATGAGAAATAGTTTTTCTTTCACATTCTACTTTCATTTTTTTTGAAACATAACCGTAAATTTATTAAGATTATCCATTGAAACGTAATTCAATAGTATTAAGCTACTTAAAATAATTATCATCATATTCAAAAAGACTAGAAATTCATTTAGAGGGAAAATTCATTGGAAATTGAAAGGAGTATTATACTTTCAGATGATGAAATAAAGGAGAAATTCCTTAACTTCATTTTCAATTTTATAGTACCTGACGAGGAAGGAAAGAACATTTATAAATATCGTGAAGAATTGCTGGACATCTCAGCGGATGAAGCTAAACGATCTCTCGTCGTCGATTATACTGATCTAGCAATTTATGATGCCGATCTGGCTGAAATCCTATTAAGAGACCCTCTTAAGACCCTTAAACTCTTTGATGAAGCCTTTAGAAAAGCGCTTAAAATTGTTAATGAAGAATTAAGTGATGATATCTTAAGACGATATAGAGTTAGAATTCGAAATATAGGGAGACCTATTTCGATACGCGAAATTCATAGAGCAGAAAATTTAGGTCGAATAATTAGTTTTAGGGGCGTTGTAGTTAAGGTGACGAAAATCAAACCTATTCTTAAACGCGCTTTATTCAAATGCCTCGTATGCGGATTTGTTTTTCCTTTGGAATTCGAAGACGAATTCCAAAAACCAGCTGCTTGTCTAAATCCGTCATGCGATAATACCTCACGTTTTGAGTTATTGAAAGAAGGAGCCGAGTATGAGGAATATCAAGAGCTAATAATCCAAGAATTACCTGAAGAATTACCTCCCGGTCAACTTCCACAGGGCGTTAGTGTCATTGTCAGAGGGGATTTAGCTGGAATTGTTCGACCTGGTGACAGAGTTACTGTGTATGGAATAGTTAAAACCTTTCCAGAAAGAGGGTTAAAAGTAGGTAAAAAACCGTTATTTGAAATTCAGATTGAGGCATTATACATTGATAGTGAAACAACTACTCGCGAAGAATTAGAGTTATCTGAGGAAGAATTAGAACTTATTGAAAAATTGAGGCAGGATCCGAAACTTGAAGAGAAGATAATTAATAGTATTGCCCCTTCAATCTACGGATATGATATTATTAAGAAAGCAATCGCAACTCTACTATTCGGAGGAGTCCCTAAGACTCTGCCTGATGGAACCAAAATAAGAGGGACTATAAACATTCTCCTAATAGGAGATCCTGGAACAGGAAAATCCCAATTGTTAAAATATATCGCTCAAATCGCTCCACGGGCCATTTATACATCAGGAAAAGGCTCGTCAGCCGCTGGTTTAACAGCAGCGGTAGTAAAAACCGAAGATGGATGGGCCTTAGAAGCTGGCGTATTAGTATTAGCAGATAAGGGAATCGCATGCATAGACGAATTTGACAAAATGAGTCGTGATGATAGACGAGCTTTGCACGAAGCCATGGAGCAACAGAGTATCTCAATAGCTAAAGCAGGCATTGTTGCAACTCTTAATGCTCGTACATCAATTCTTGCTGCTGCAAATCCAAAATTTGGTCGTTATCTGCCGGACAGAGACTTAGCAGATAACATAGATTTACCACCGACAATCTTATCGCGATTTGATTTAATATTCATTTTAGTTGATCGCCCAGACCGCGAAGAAGATTACAGAAAAGCGAGCCATATTTTAGGACTACATACTCAGGATATTAAACCTGAACCCCCTTTGCCTCCACAATTCTTAAGAAAATACATACTTTATGCGCGAGAACATGTCTTTCCTAAATTAACTAAGGAAGCTGCAAAGAAGCTCCTTGATTTCTATCTTAAGATGAGGACCTCTAGCAAAGAGGAGGAAGAAGAAGCTTTGGGCCTCAGTCCTATCTCAATAACTGCACGGCAATTAGAAGCACTAGTAAGAATCGCCGAGGCTCATGCTAGAATGCTGTTAAAGAATACAGTAGATGAAAGCGATGCCGAATTTGCAATTGAATTGATGAGATACTCTCTGTCACAAGTTGGTCGTGATCCATTAAGTGGACATATCGATGTCGGTATATTATCAACGGGGGTATCCACTACCAAAAGGGCAAAATACCTGATGGTTCTGGATATCATCAAAAAAATGGAGAGTGAGTATCCCGACGGTGTGCCCATCAAACGTATCGTAGAAGAGGCTAAGGAATTAAATATTCCAGAAGCATTCGTAATGGATGTTATCAACAAGGAAAAAGCCCGTGGAAATATATATGAACCGCGACCGGGCAAATATAAAGTTGTCTCTTATTAGCTATATGAAAGAAAAGTACGTACCATAATATCATCCCATAATACTATCTTATGCTCATATCTCGTACTCCCTTATTTCGATCCCTTTCTCTAAACGTTTTCTCATAAGCCTTTCTATTAACATAATCATAAAGTAAGCTAAAATCAAAACCACGAATATCATGAAAACATAAGCCTCGAATCTATTCATTTCGTATACTTTACTAAAATTAGTTTGTAGTAAAATTCCTAATAAGAAGAACGCTGTGAAAAGAACTCCTATTGTCATAATTATTCTTCCTAAGAGTGATATTATTAGGGACAAAAACATAGATTTCGTCAAAGGATCTACGTGCAATCCCGCGACTCTAATTAGAAATAATTCATCCTTTTTAGCACTAAATTCTACATACGCTTTAACTTTAGAATCAACATACAGCGCGGTTCCTTCTCCTAAAAAGGCGTATCCCTCATAGGCATCTCTAATAATGGAGGATATTAAGGGCGATAAAACCTCAATAATTCTTCTTCTAATCGCAAATTCTTCATGCCCTATAATACCCGTAATCTCTCTTTGTGCTCTTTCTACTCTTCTAAGTTGATTTTCCATTCTCTTAAATCTATTTTTTAAGGGAATTAAGCTAGCATGTATTGAATTAAAGAATTGCCCAATTTCGAGTATTAGGAATGTTAATAAGAATGGCAAAAATTGTAATGACAGTAGAGTATGGAGTATTCCCCTTAATGTGAAAAGATCTTCTAATTTTATTGCAAATATTAAATTCGGTGAGAAAAGAAAAATGCCAATAATAGCAAAATATATGAGCAACATACTTGTTATTAAATGATCTAGCATACCTCTTCTCAAAAAGCCTATTGTCAGTAGCATTGAAACAATAAATAGTACCAGCATGGCGCCGTATACAATACTAATCAGATTACTCTTTAAAAATTCGCTTAATGCTTCATAATCCATCAGCAGTCTAATATCCTCGTCAGATAAACCTAATATAAATGATAATATTGTCGTAATCGCAATAAGTAATAAGAGATAATGCAATTCCGAACTATAACTTCTAGAAGAAAACATAGCAAAAGAAGCTATTAGAAACGCGCTGAGAATTATTATTATTATCTTAAGAAATCTAACAATATAGGCGAGGTTAATCAGACTGAAAAATTGTAATGTCAAAAAATATGTTATTAAAAGGTAGTAGAATATTGCAAATAATGTTGCTAATAAGACTCTCATGATAAACACAATAGCATCAATTTCTCTTCTCTTTTTTCTTAGTAATTTTAATAGCTCCTCTGTGTTCATATTACCACCTTTACATCGGGTTTACATCATTCTTATACCTCTTCCTTTAGCCTTCAGAAATGCCTCGAGAGAGATCCCCAGAATTTCCTCTGGGCCAACATCTAATACTTTAACCCCATATTTCGCCAATCGTAATTTTAGTTGATCTCTTCGTCTCATATATTCGGTTAACGCAACCTCAAAGAAAGCTTTAGTTAATTCTCCATTAGGTAAAATTTCGAATAATGGGCCTATGGGTGCTATTATTATTGGCCATACTTTATTGGATAAAGCAATCTTTATCCCTTCTTCTATTGATGAAAAATCTCCTTCCAAATCCGAAATTATAAAGGCTAAAGCAGCTCTGCGTTCTCTTTTTATGAATTCCCTCATGGCTTGAGTTAAGTTAGAAGCACCGTGCGCCTCAGCCCTCGCTAAAGCCTCGAGTATTTTATAAAAATGCTTTTTTCCTCTACGCGCTGGAATAAAATCACGAATATTATCTGAAAAAACTACCAACCCGAAAAAGTCCTGAGCTCTATTCGCTAAATAAGATAATAATACACAAACTCTCGCTGCATAATCTATTTTTGTCATTCTTTTATGGCCTAATCCCATGGAAGAAGATGCATCTAAAAATATGTACATTTTTACATTCCTCTCTGCCTCATACTCTTTTATGTAGAGTTCCCCACGCCGAGCACTAGCCTTCCAATCGATAAATCTTATACTATCTGTAGGTTGATATTTTCTTAACCCCCAAAAATCATATCCATGTCCTCGTTCCCTCACTCGATATCTTCCAAACAATATGGAACCATACGCTCTCATTAACGTCTCAAATCGTCTTATATCCTCATACGAAGGATAAACACGTATTTCAGTATACTTTTCTATTAGGAAATTTTTCATAAATAATCCTGCTTTATCTTGGAGAACTAA
>Ga0180302_10001722_pt1 | contig 10438 bp, 8 predicted proteins | sample GuaBasSediGuay17_FD_121794 | JGI IMG/M metagenome (GOLD analysis project Ga0180302, IMG submission 121794) | Subseafloor sediment microbial communities from Guaymas Basin, Gulf of California, Mexico - Guay17, Core 4571-4, 12-15 cm | ecosystem: Environmental > Aquatic > Marine > Hydrothermal... | reverse complement strand
TGCAAAGCCACCATGCTTGCCGCTTTCACATCCATTCATAAAAACAATAGGAGGAGTTACCTCAACATCGTTAAGAACATCAGAATCGGAAAATACAAAATGTGGATGACTTGTCGATACATATTGCATTTCACCGTTATTAAATACGTGGGTTGAGAAGTGTGCAATATGACACCATTGCAAGCCTCGTTTAATATTTTCGTATGTTACATTTGAGCCAGCCAGCACCATAAGCTCAAAGTATCCCCTAGTTATATAAGGAAATAAATATTTTTTTAGATCATCAATTTCATACCAAAAACTATCTCCCTGTTGAGCTTGCGCATCTATTATAAGTAAAATTCTTACTGGAATCTTTATTTTAATAAGTGGATATGTATTCGTGCTGATTCCAAGCATTGAACGTATCTTTTCAAATCTACCTCTAGATACTACTTCACACCTACCAAAAGCGATGTTCCTCATCTTTGGGTGATACGCGGCATACAGCTCAAGTAGTATATTCTTTGCTCTTCCTACTAACTTCATTCTAACTAAATCACCATCGTTCATCTGTTCAACTATTGAGCTTGGAAATATGTACGATACCCAATCTCTCATTTTACCATTAAACTCTGAGAGTTTTATCTTATGATTTAGGATTTTACGCTTAATGGGATTGAAAATTTTGATTTCAACTTCCTTACCCTTTTCTTCAGCTATGAGATTGAACACATTCGGTATTGCCAAACAATTGTATAGTTTTAAAAGTATAAAAGATGAATAAGTAAAATATATTATAAATGCAATAATATACTGATAAATTAAACCAAGTCTTAGGAGGTTCAATAGCTCATATTTGATAACTGCCCAATGTGACCCCAAATGATATTTTAAATTGATCCTCTTATTTGCAACGATGCTGTTAAAGTATAACGTTGATTGAGCTGGTATCGATGTATGCCTTATCATGAGATTCTCTATCAATGGAAATGATATACAGGCTAAGATTGTGGAAACTACCACAAGTATGAGAAACCACTGAACGATCTTACAGGAAAAATGAAAGGTCTTCATCTTGTTACGATTTTTCGGATGCTTAAGAAACATTAAAAAGAACGATCCAAACAAAACAACTAAACATGTGTAGGCGTTAGGAGGTATTGCCCAGTAGTGTATAAATATCGAAGAAAGTAGAAACGGTACAGCAACGCATACGACCGATGGTATAAATGTTACGAGCTTTTCATTATCCTTTACCTTCTTGTACGCTATTGTAAATCCAATGAGACCCATCATTGAAAATATAGCATTTAAAATCAAGCATGCTAATATGTTGTAAGGATAATTAACCGGTGGAGTGTATATACCAAATAGAAAACCGTATACATCATAATGAACTAAAAAGTCTACAATATGATTTAAAGAAAGAGATAAAAATACTGCAGTGGATATAACTATACCTTCACTGTTTTGCATGCTTAATCTTTTTCAATATCTCCTTTATATCATCTACGGAAATGTTCGTATAAGCATATATTTCCTCAATCGTAGGCATACCCCCAGAGCCTAGCCTCTTAATCGCCTCTTTTACAGCTTCCTCCTTTGTCATATAGTAAACCGTTTTTCCTTCCTTAATCCTTGCAATAAATCCATGTCTATGTAACGCTGCGAGGTAGGCACTCTCAAGATTTTTCGGTCTCCCAGTGATCTTACTAACCTCCTCTATCGTAACCTTACCCCTAGACTTGACGACTTCAAGTGTTCGCATACTTGCTCCTGGCAATACATCCCTTGGCTTTCCACTTCTAACATCTATTTTTCGAGTTCTCAATTCAACATTTCTCAAATAATCTAAAATTTCCTCACATTTTCTTTCATCGTCTATTTCTATGAGCAAATGTGCTAAACATTTCAATAACTCCTTTGCAAGATCGGGGTTTTTTGATGCGAGTAAATTTAATTTAGTCCTTATGACATCAAATTCGTATTCATCTTCAATTTTCATCATTTTTGGTAATCCTCCAGTATGTTATTAACTTTATCGTCATTATAATGTGCTTCAATTTTTCATTTTTTATAAATTGAGTTCAAATTTTTGATTTCCCTCTCAATTTCCTCCTTTATTTTCTCATAAAACTGCCAGCTTTCCCAGAAGGGGTCTCCTTTCTCGTTGCATACTATTGGATACCTTCCACTTTCCCTATGATTAAATCCGCTGTAGTAGTAGTCTACTATTACGATGCAAAAACCGTCTCTTTCTAGTTCGAGTTTTTCGATTATATCCAACGCATCATCTATGTATTCGCCTCTAACGCTGTTAGAGGACATATACTTACGGGCATCTTCCGAGCTATAGAAGAACCTTGCACCTATGATGTCGTATTTAAATGTGATAGTGTACTTACTTGGCGCTTCACCTCCAAGCTCTTTGTTATACTTAGCCCAATACTCAAAGATAGTATTCAAATATTCAAAGTAATTTGTAATACTGTCCAAATAATCCCTAACTCTTTTTATCGCGTTTTGCTCTGGAGTTTCGATGGTGTGGGGTGTAGATATAAGTTCTGAAAATTTGCTTGTTAATTCTGTAATTATAGTCGTTCTCAGTTCAGATCTTGGATAAGTGTACTCTTTTTTCTCTATTAATCTTTTTATATCCTTCTTGATGTTATATTTTTCCCATTTTCCGTCTATTTTTTTTTCAAGTACTACTACAAGACTGCTATAACACAAACCTGAAGGTAGCCACCTACTATCACATTTTTCTATTGCGCTCAGAAATGTCCAATATGTTTTTGGATCCATGCTATATCTAGTAGGAAAGGAGAATTTACAAAGGACAGTAATACTTGAAGGGTAGCATGGTTGTAAGCAAACATCATTGCAAGCACATTTTAGTGTCTCACTTAGAGTATTTCTAATACAGTGTGGAAGTCCTCCCTCACGTCTTAATCTAAAGGGGCCTTTAATCTCTTCATTAAGATGGACTACTGTATAATTTCCTCCTACTTTTTTTATCCGCTCACCAGAATTTAGCACTATCGTTACACTATCTCTTGGTCCTAATAAAATCGTACGCTTATTCTGAAATTCATATCCAATCATAGTGTCAAGCATAACTCCAAATGCTTGTAAAACCTTAGCTTGACTAGGTTCTGGTAAGGTTACTTCTCCTAAAACCTTTATAAAGGCAACATCGACACCATCCGTTAAAGCAGTACCTGTAATTGTAAAAGATTTATATATTTTCTCAATATATTCCACATCTTCTCCAAGTTTATAAAAATTGGAATGTACAGTTACTATCGCAACACCCTCTTCTACATCTCCAGCTAAGTTGATTAGATTTCCATTTTCAGTCTCAATCATCGGTAATTCAAGAATAATTAAATTATCACCAGAATTTTCTATCTTCACTATGTTATCTTCAATACTAATACTAAGATCATTTTTTTCTATATCTTCCTCACATCCGGCCATAAGTACTCCAAGGGCAATTAATAGACAAAATAATAAAGCTGATACTAATCTTTCGCTTTTCACAATCCACACCCTCCATATAACGATCCAGTTCTTAACAACCTCATACCCATCCTTCTCGCTTACAGTTTTGTTGCATTCTTCAGCTTATTGTTTCTACAGTTTAGGTAGCCAGCTAGAATTCCTCCCAATTTTTTAGAGCTAAACAGACTGTAGCTGTTCCTCTGTTATTAAGATTTAGCAGCAAATTGTCGGCATTTCTCTTACAATCATTTGCTATTAGAATAGTTGCTCTCGCTTTTCCATCCAAATTGCTGTACCTTACTATTTCCAAGCATATCTGATCTTCTGAAGTGTAAACTGTATCATCATACATCGATTTCTTCCCATCTTCAACAAATAGTTTTGCAAGCTCAAAGCAACATTCCTCTACAATTGGACGCTGATCACTAAACATTGCCTGACAACACTTATCTATGACATTTTCAAATCTTTCAGCCATTTCGAGTTGCATTCCCCCTATATAGTGCTGCTCTTCTCCTCTGAAGTATTGATAACCGAAGGCTATCAACAGTTTTCTAAACGCTTCTATCACCTCCTAATGATGAGGATAGATAGTAAGAGTAACTATAGCAAATATCGATTCAAAACCTGGAGATTTGATAGAATTTTCTAAAGACTTATCTGGTGTATCAGTTGATTTCGGTGTTGCAATTGCTGATTTTGACATATATTTTGGAGTTCGTGAATTACCAGCTTTAAGAGCTGCAGATGATGTAATGTAAGAACCCAGAGCCAAGCTTATTGGACACGTGCTGAATTTTGTATTGTCACCATTATCTCTAAACTTTAGCGTTATCGCATTTTTGCCAGTTTTCACGAAAGCTGACGGAATTTTTATTGTTGTCTCCTCGTTTCCACTACTTATGTATGTAGTGGTTGCAAGGATGTTGTTAACGTAAACTTCAACGTCAGTGGAAGCATCTCTGTAAGTGTACAGCTTTATTACCAAATCGCTTGGATTAGAGACTCGCACGTCGAAATCAACCTGGAATTCTGTTGAGTCAACGCTGTAGGTTCCGGCTATGCCGAGGGAGTCAAATCTTATCGTATCAGCTGAAGCCATTCCAGAAAAAATTAGAAGTGTAGCAATTGTATAGATAATAGCGACGTAACTCACATTGATCACCCTACCCAAAATATCTCAACTTCTCCGAAGCCTTCTTTTCAACTTCCTCCTTAGTTTCACCTCTTTTGATCCCTTCTACAATTGTCATAATTATCTGAGGAACGATACTTGGCCTAAGACCCATTTTAACGGCTATAGTCATACAAAAATCTAACTCACGTTGATCGATTTCACCATCAGCCATCATCATTCCAATTAAATCGAAAAGCTGATCAAGTTTTTCTTTGTTTGTCTTGGGTGGTTTATACCTATCAATTACTTCAGGTTTTGATAAGACTTCTTTAATTATTTCTTCCAATTCTTTCTGTGTCAAACCCCAACGAAATGCAAGGTAGGATAGGAACTCCAGTTCCCTTCTATCTATCTTCCCATCAACAGCGGAGAGATAGATCAAATTCCTGAAGTGATCTTTGACAGTCCTTAATTTATCATCCCTCTTAAGGCGATCAAACAATCCCATAACCCATACCTCCAACTTTATATTATGTTTAGATCATATTTAAGTCTTTTGAGTTTAATTGATTTCAATTAGTATTAACAAATCATAAGATTTAAATAGAGAAAAGTACAGTAGTCTAGAATAATGAAACATACATATATTATACTAATATCAATAATGTTTCTTTTACTTTTGATTGATACCGAAATAGTCGTAGCGGTTGATGTCTCCTCATCTATAAATACCTACGAGCTTTATCCGAATGAGGATGTAAACTTCTCTTTGATAATTGGTAACTATCCAATCAGCAAGTCAATTATTATTCAAATAGAAACTGACTTGGTCGATCCAGATTTTCTGGTTAAATGTTCTGGAAATGTATCAATATATAAACAAGCTATAAAAATATATAACTTGACCGATTCTAAAATTTACATAAAAATTTCTGGTAAGAGTCCAACTGGAAAGGATGTAAGATATATAAATATTAATGAATACGGCTTTTATACGATAAGCTTTGATGAAGGACCATATAGATATTATGAAATAAAAATATTTAATATTAATGGAGATGTTTTGGATAAAAAAATGACTACATTTAAACTTAAATTTAAGGAATTGGAACGTTTTAACGATCTTTTAGATGATGTAAAAGATCCGAATGTTAAAGAATTTGCAAAAGATTTACTGAAATGCGGTCTGTATGACTATGCCATAAGATTACTTGAAATTTATCCAAAAGACGAACAATCCTATCTGCTTACGGTAGCTGCTGGTATAGGTTGTTTTGTTATTGGTATTATGGTAGGTTACATTAAATGGTCTAAAATAAAAATAGATAATAAAAAACCTCCTAGATGAGGTGAAGTTATGACACTTCCAGATGTTATATTTGGTGTTGGTGGAGCTGGTAAAGAAATGTTGTTTACAATACTTCAGCAGGAATGGTTTCTTAGGAAGATCGTGGAGGATAGGAGGGTTGGTAAGATCAATAAGGAGATTACTGCAATTGTAATTGATACGGCAATAGATGAGTATCCGGATGATAAAAGGAATGGGGAGAACATTGAAAGAAAAATAAGCGAGATACTAATTAAAAGTGGTGTTCATCTCAATCCATCGGATATTTTAGATCTAAGAATCATATGTATACCTAGGGAGATAAATGTAGAAAGAGTGAGCGATCTGATAGCAATTGATGTTATAAGGAAAGTTAAGAACAGTGAGATTCTAAAGAATATATTTGATGTCGATGAAATTGTTTGGTGGCTTGAGGATGCTGATTCAGGCTTAAAAGGGTGGTTTGATCTACTAAAGATTTTGGACCCAAGCGTCGAGATGGAATTCACTCGTGGAGTTTTTAGGAAAAGAGCAATCAGTAAAGCGTTATTTTACAGGCTTCTTGCCGAAAGAGGATTGGATTTAAAAACACCAAATAAGGTTGCAATACTTCTTGGACTGGGAGGGGGCACAGGCTCGGGAATATTTATCGATTTAGCTACATACATTTATAGAAGGTTTCAGGGAGTACCGATAGATGTCTTTGCAGTTTTACCGACTAAAGAGGAACTTGATGATGAAAAGGCGAATGCCTTTGCAGCCTTGATGGAATTGGAATATTTAAGACTGAAGGATAGGAGATTATTCCAGTCGATAATTCTTTTACCATTTGATCCTACGGGATATATCGTATCCAGAGCTCAGGATCCATCTATAAAAAATAGAGTTAAAGAATTCGATACGGTTGTGGCGTACGTATTTTACAACTTCTATGTGGGTGGAAGGATTGGTGGAGCTGATCTCTTCAATAGGTTAGCTCCGTTAAAATATGCTCAGTTCTTATTGGCGACTGGAACTATAGTTAAATATGAGATAGAAAATCTGTTCAGCATTAAAAATTTGATAAGATTGGCAGTTGAAGCAATCAACGATTTTACAAACTTTAGAAAGGATATAAACAGAACTCTATCTCTACTTCTTAACGATTTTAGAAGTGTGCTTGGGGAATCCGAGAGAATTCCTCCAAAACACGATTATGACTATATAAACACCATGATTGAAAAATTGGAGTTGTGGAATTACAAGGCTCTAAATGTCCTAAAGTACGCAACTATAGATGAGATAAGAGAAACTTTGAGATATACTCTCAATGACGACTTAAAATCTAAGAATAATTTTGATATGTTGATAAAATATATTGAGATCTGTGAGAGGGTACTGGATAGTATTAAGGGTAAGCCCGAGTTTCAACCGAAGGATGAAGTAGATAGACAGCTTCCAGAGGTACTATACAAGGCATTTAAAGAGTTGAGGGAGGCTGGAAATCTTATAAGGTTGTACTCAAATATCAATTTTGAAGAAAGACTGAGGAGATTTATTGAAAAATTGGTAAGAGCTGAAGCTCCATCAGGTAGCGAAGAGGCAGAATTTAGTAGATATATGCGCGAGTTGGAGGACAAGATCCTTGAAATTGATAATAAGATAAAGAATTTGGATAGAGACTTAGCTACACTGAACGAAGAGGAGAAAAAGGTTAAGGAGGATGTAAAAAACTTCATCATCACAGTTGATAAAACTCTAAACGATGTATGGGAGATTGAACAGTTAAGGAGATTTGCGGACAAAGATTTGGAGCATATTTCTCAACTTATTAACGATTTCATCGTCGATATAAAGACTAAGTTTGTTGAAGAGATCGATGAAGAGGACAGATACATAGCTGGTGAAAAGGATTGGTTGAATAGAATAGGATTTGGAGATATTGAGGGAACAGTTAGGGAAATAGCTATTAAATTCCATTCTTTTGAAGATATAAAGTTGGAGACGGAGATAATCGAACTGATTAGAAAGATCGCTCTATCATTCTACTACTACAACATGAAGGAGTATTATAAATACAGAGCTGGAAGGAGCAGATTTAGACGTAAGAGATATGAAGAATGGATGAGAACTTTTGAGGGTAGACTTTCGGGAATTTTAAATGAAATTAGAAAATCTGAGTTTCCTGTATATTATGACTCTTCTGGCTTACCAGAAAGCGTAAGCTTAAGAGATGAGGTTGTAAGAAGAATTACTGTAAGGAGAAATTCATACATAAGTGAGTTATCTGAGAAGATAAACAGAAAGCTGAATGTCAGCATAGATGACGATATAATTCGGATATTAGAATTATCAGACAGCAGAATTGGGTTTAAGGATGCTGTTGAGGATAAGATTATAAATGCAATTATAGACCTTAGAAAAATCCATGAAAGAAGGGAAAAGATAAAAATTGAAATTTCAAAATTTAGAGAAGAGTTAGTGGAATTGCAGGAGCTATTGGATGTTACAAGAAGATTCAATGAGCAATACCCAACCTTGAGGAGGAATATAGATGGCGCAGTAGCATTATGGAATAAATTTTTAGATAATATAAGAAAGGCTAATGAAAAAATGGAAGAAAGAGTAACCTGGGACAAGGAAACTTATACTTATATCTCCAAAATCTCTCCCGATGCTTCAATGGTTGGCGCACTCGGTGGATCCATTGAGAATCTGACGCTCGATAACATATTAAAAACCGATAAGGTTAGCATCGCTATAACAGATGCAGAGATAGATAGGATAATTGGCAAATGTAGAAGTTGGATAGATAGAATCTCCAGTGATGAAACATACAACGGAATTAGTTTGCCCTACATTGAATATCAAACTAATGCGGGGAGAGGCAGATGGTGCCCTACGATAGTTTACCTCTGTATAAGTGATGGTGAAACTATAATTGGTGCTATGGAAAAGATCAAGGATGATTTGATCGAATCCATAAACCGTGGACTTTCATTGATAGATAGACGTTATGTAAAGCTATTTCCAAGTACAGAGGCATCTGGAGATTTTGACGTTGCAATTCTTCTATATGTAGCTCCGATATTTCTCGAAAACATAGGGAACGTTGGAGGGGATAGGGGATACAAGTACTATTACAACAGAAAGAAGGAAAGGATAATTGCTGGAAGGAAGATTCCGAATATTCTGCATCATGCTCTAATGCTTGAAAAGGGTAAAATCATCAGAAGGACGGACTTAATGGAATTGAAGAAATCCGCTGAGCTTGCATGGAAGGAAGTAGAAGAAGGAAATGATGTTTCTGAATATGTTTTGGAAAATTATGAGGAGATAAAGTTTGGGGGCTTGATATGAGGGTTAGTGCCAAGGATATAATTTTCATAATACTTCTAGTTGCTGTAGGGCTGATTTTAGCCAAAATCGGAGTTGGCATAGTCACTGGATTAGGCTCAATTAAACCTATAAGGGACAATAGAGCACTGATAATACTTTCATCATTGTTTGGCCTTCTTATAGGGTGTGCGGTGGGTTTAATTTTGAATATAGAAAGTAGGAGGCAAGGTTTACCCATATTTGGTGGACTTTTAGTGATTACAAATGAATTTTACAGATTTCTTACACATGAGGAATTTTATCTCGGTCTTATCGGGGGTACAGTGCTCTCAGTACTTTCAGTTTTTAGGGTAATAAAATTTAGCATATCAAAAATCTTTAAGTACATTTTATATTTACTTTATGTAGTTTTTTTGTATTCCCTCTTTAGTCCGATCATTAACCCCACCGAATACGTTACCATAATCGATTTACAAAATATATTTATAATTTTTATAATTGGATCGATTGGTTTTATCATAGTGGCTAGGGTGATTTAGATGGTGTTTATAGCGGGACCCACAGCAAGTGGAAAAACTGTATTCGGTATAGGGCTTTATAAGTACATAGCTGGAGATGCCAAACTTGAAAACGATACGATATACATTGGCTCCAACGATTTTCCACCAGCCATAGACGAACTGTACTATTACATGCTGGAGCATGGATATCCCATAGCAACCAAACCCGACGAATTGCGAGTATACGGATTTAAGGTTGATCCTAGCATTCTTGGAGGAGAACAAACTTTTATCGAATTTGCAGACTACGCCGGTGAACATCTGGAAAAGCTACCAAAGGTTATGAAAAAATACGATGAGGTTGTCAACGAGATTTCAAAAAGCATCGGTTCATCTAAGGAAGAGGAGGAGATATTGCATAGAATCAAGGTAAGAATGCTGACGTTCAATGATATAAAGAAGTTATCGGGTATTATTCCTAAGGCTGAAAAAAGTTTGCTTGATTCAATTATATATGCATATCTAATAAGCCAGTTGAATATTCAGACTAAACTTATTCTCTTGATAGACGGAGAGAAGATCCTTCGATACTTCAAAGGTGAAGATACAAGAATAGTATATGACTTGATTATATATAAAAGATTGATTATTGGAGATAAGAACGTGTGCCTTGTTACGACTAAAGCGGAT
>Ga0180302_10001721_pt1 | contig 10444 bp, 10 predicted proteins | sample GuaBasSediGuay17_FD_121794 | JGI IMG/M metagenome (GOLD analysis project Ga0180302, IMG submission 121794) | Subseafloor sediment microbial communities from Guaymas Basin, Gulf of California, Mexico - Guay17, Core 4571-4, 12-15 cm | ecosystem: Environmental > Aquatic > Marine > Hydrothermal... | reverse complement strand
GATCTAGACATGAATGCTATACATGAACTAAAAAGGATATTAATAAATACTAATATAAGGCTTGAACTTGTGTAAAGATCAAATAGCTAACTCACCTCATCACTATTCAGTGGGGTGAGCCCTATCAGTATTCGGACCTTTCATCAGTACTCAGACCCGGATTCCTCCTCATCTAGGTCTGTAAATTATTTAGAGATTAATAAGAATAATCTAATCACTAGCTCAAAACATTCACGGCCCATAAACATGTTTTGTAGGGGATTTTGATGGTTATAACAAGGATTAGAGCCTTTGTTGAGAAAATCTTTTCACCATTTGTAAAATGTCTTGTTTTTCTTAAGATTCCTCCAAATGCCTTATCAGTCATAGGAGTTTTGTTCTCCATACTAGCATTTCTTTCTGCATCATCAAATGTGGAGAGATGCTTTATTGCTATACTTTTCATAGCGCTATCCTCACTTATGGACATACTTGACGGAATGGTTGCAAGAGCTATTAAGAAAGTTTCTAGGTTTGGATCATTCATAGACTCTGTTTTTGATAGAGTTTCCGATACGTTCTATATTTTATCACTAATTAGGGCTGGCCTAGATCAATTACTAACTTTAGTAGCTCTCTTACTATCATATTTAATAAGTTATGAGAGAGCTAAAGCAGAATCTCTAGGCATAAAAATCGAGGGTGTAGGCATTATTGAGCGTGGTGAAAGAGTGCTTTTTGTAATAGCTATATTATTAGTTAGATCATTTAGTTACGTATTATCTAGAGCATTATTGATAATTCTCATCGTTCTCTCTCTAATCACTGTTATTCAAAGAGCATATCATGTAAGTAGGAAGCTTAGGGATTAGAATCATACTTCACTAAGAGCTTTGTCAAGCAGTCTATTGACTATAACTATACATTGGTATGTCATGTAGCTAATTTTACCTAGAGAGACTCTTAAAGCTTTGTTTAATCCAAGTATCCTTTCTTGTTGAGGCTCTACATCTATATGTGCTCCCAAGAACCAGCATATTGGTCTAGGTATGGTTCTTAAATCTACTCTATCAATAGGTTCTCCATTCTCTTTCAGGTATATGGTTGATTTGCATAGTGTTTCTAAGTACTTCTTTAATTCTGGTAATGAGAATGAATATAGTTGGATACCTCTGATAGATCTTTTTAAAATTAAGTTAAGAAGCTCTATTTCTGAGAATGGAATTTCCTTAAGCTCATTACCTCTCAATTCTATTACGGTATTAGATTTACTAGCATAGCCTATGAACAATGTATCTCTCCTAATGTCATTACCTTGAGACAAGGCAGCAATTGCTGATCTTAGTATAACATCTAATCTATGAGTAGTACTGGCAATACCCCTAACAAGCTCTTTAGGAACTATAGCTGTTGGTGATATTACTATAAATACTCTAGAATACTCCATGGAATACCCTTCTACTCATTCCAATAGCTATATTTAAACATTAAACGCTTTGCTATTAATGATAATAATCAATAGAAGTATTTTAATAAATGCATAAAATATCAATACTTGAATATATCTACGTTTAAAATAAAACCTAATTTCAAGTGGTAAGAACTATTATTTTGCGATTAACTAGGTGGTTGGTTATGGCTCTAGCTGAAAATTATTGAAATAGTTGCTAAGAATATGTCGATAGAAGAAGTCAACTAAAATAAGAGAGGCCATAGAGAAGAACTTAAAGGTGAGGGTAAAGAATGCTTGTCACATACACGGACTCGCAGCTGGAGTTGCTAAGGGAGAAATTGAAGTTGATGGAGATGTAGGAGATTACACTGCTATGTTAATATGTACTAGAGAGCAAAAGGAGAGAGGAGAGTCAGGACCTAAAATAGTCATTAATGGTAATGCAGGTAACTATCTAGCCGATGGTGCTTGGGCTGGTGAGGTTATAGTCAAGGGCTCTGTAGGTTATGGTGCAGGTATATATGCGTATGGTGGAACAATAGTTATTTATGAAGATACTGGAGATGCACTAGCTCACTTACTTAAAGGAGCTACTATAATAGTTAAGGGTAATGCTGGAGGCAATATTGGACTCTACATGGTTGGTGGAACAATAATTATAGTTGGTAATGCTGGAAAAGCTGTTGGGGAATGGTAACAGAGAAGAAATCAGATGAGAGTATTAGATGGTTAGAATATGAGTATTCCAAGCCAAATGGATATCTACTAACTCAATTCGCTTCTGGCAGATGGGTGTCTCTTTAGAATACATACTAAATTGCGATGCTATAGAGGTTAAGTATGGACAAGGAGCTAAGCTGGGTTTCGGAGGCCACTTACTAGGTGAGAAAGTCACTGATGTGATTGCTTATAGTAGAGGCATACCCAAAGAACTGATTACTTAAGCCCTGCAAGACACCTTGATATAAGGGATCTAGATGATCTCAAGAAGGTCATTAAAATATTAAGAGATATTGTTGGATATGAAAAACCAATAGGAATTAAGCTTGGACCTGGTGATGCATATAAAGAGACGTATGCAGCAGCTCTATGTGATATAGGTTTCGTAGCTATAGATGGTAAGTACAGTGATACTGGTGCTAGTCCACAGCGCGCAATTCAGAATCTAGGATTACCAACTATAGCCATAATTTCGGCTGCTGTAAGAGCAATCAAAGATGCTGAACATAGACCTGGTGAAGACATCGCAATTATAGCACTAGGTGGATTTAGAGATGGAGGTGATGTAGCTAAAGCACTAGCTCTTGGTGCATTAGCAGTTGCTATGGTTTCAGCAATTGAAATTGCTGCAGGATGTATAATGTGTGGCATGTGCTCAACAGGTAAATGCCCTGTTGGGATATGTACACAAGATCCAGAACTACGTAAGAAACTAGGTGGCGGTAAAGGAATTGATTAAGCAGCCCAGTGGATAGCTAACTCCATTCATGCAGTCACTAAGGAAATCGCACAATTAGCAGCTGCATGTGGCCATAAGTCCGTAAGAGAATTCAGTAGAGAAGATTTAAGGGCAATAACTGTTGATGCAGCAGCTATTGCTGGAGTTAAACTAGCAGGCCTTGAGGACTACGTATTACCTCAGTGGAAGTGGTTCTACTAATGGAATAAATAATTATTTTTCTCTATCCCTAAGCTATTTCTTTACTTTTTGTAGTGGTATGTACTTCTTACGTTCTGCTTCGGGTCTTACCTTAATTATTCCTAAGAATATAGCACAACTAACACAGTAGCATTTAGTTACAGGGTATCTTGATATTATGGCACCCTTCTTCTCAAGTTCAGCTGCAAGTTGTGGATCTACAGGTGAATACCATCTAGTGACACAAATTGCTTTATCTTCAGGTATGAGAGCTCCACATTGATCACAGTGAATTCTCTCTACTGAACCCTTAGAACCTTTATGTCTACCTCGACTTTCTCTCTTTTTCGGCATTCAGAGTACCCCACGGCTAAGCTCGTACCTTACCTAAAAAGCTAACCGGTTATTCAATAAGTTTTCGCAATTCTCATATAGGTTATAGCTGGTTTACCACATATTACACATGATTTCCCATGAGGTTCCTCTCCATTAATGGGTGATCCCAGAGTTCTCCCACCTGTCTCATCACTCATTCTCAATCCACAAAGTTCCTTACCACACCATGGCACCTCCGCTATTCCCTGTCTATTCTCAATTATTGGCTTAGCTTCATCTATACTACTAACTCTGAATATGTGCTCTCTAAACCATTTCCAAGCTCTTTCCTTCAGATTAATGGTTATCGAGTTTAATAGTTTCTCAACTTCATCAATGAGTTTTGCTCTATTTACCTCTATTCTCTCCATTAAATCTCTTCTAAATAGCGTTATGGTATTTGCTGCTAATTCTTTAGGTCCTATTTCAACTCTTACTGGAACACCTTTTATTTCCCATTCAAAGTACTTCTCTACAGGTCTTAGCTCCATTCTATCATCGAATCTAACTCTAAATCCTGATCTCTTTAGATCTCCATAAACTTTCTTAGACTCTTTTAGAACTCTTGAAGTTTCATCTATATCCTTACCAGGTATTGGTACTATAACTATTTGTATTGGTGCTACATTTGGTGGTAATATAAGACCTCTCTCATCACCGTGAATAGCTATAATACTAGCTATTACGCGTTCTGAAATGCCGTAGCTTGTTTGCCATGCATAGTCTATGGTTTCATCTCTTTTCTGAATCCTTACCTCAAAGACTTTCGCAAATGTTTGACCTAAGTGATGCACGGTTCCTATTTGTAGAGCTCTTCCATCAGGTAGTAATGTGTCAAATGCAATGCTGTATAGGGCTCCAGCGAATTTATCCCAATCAGGTCTTTTTGAAATTAAATAAGGTATTCCTAACTCATCAAAGAACTTAGAGTATATCTCTATAGCTTCCTTAACTTGTCGTTCAGCATCTTCGAAGGATTCGTGAACCGTATGTGCTTCCTTAAATGTCGTTACTTCTCTAACTCTAAGCATGGGTTTTGTTGCTTTAGTTTCGTATCTAAATATACTAGCTACTTGGTAATACTTCTTAGGTAGTTGTCTATAGCTCTTTAACCAAAAGCTCTCCATATAGCTAATTGCAGTTTCACTTGTTGGTCTAAGAGCGAGTTTAATATCTAACTCCTCGAAACCTCCTCTAGTAACCCATAGCACTTCACCTTCGAAACCTCTTACATGTTCACTTTCTTTTCTGAAAATATTTTCGGGTATGAGTAGTGGTAATAATACTTCTTCATGACCTGTTTCATCAAGTAATCTTCTCATTATATTTAGCATTAACTGCCTTAATTTAAATCCATAAGGTCTCCACACACCAACACCTTTAACGGGATAACGTCCATAATCATATATTTCGGCCACTTCTATAACCCAATCAAACCATTTACTAAAATTCTCTCCATATTTTGAAGGAGGTTTTTCAGTCATAATATCACGCCTTTCCCATCGTCAAAATGAAACTATATTTAGAATTATTAAACATTTCTCAGTAACACCGGTAATCATTTATTTTAGCTTAATACCTACTTCTTATCTAAGAATCTTGGGGATATCTATGGTTACATATGAAGATGAGGCCTTTGACTCAATCATCGAAGCTATGATTAAAGATTTCCTAAAACTCAACCCAGTTCTAGGTACAGAATTAGGTCTTCACGAATATGACCTATTAGCTCCTGATTTAAGTAGAGAAAGTATGGAATTGAGAATCACATTGATTAAAAAATACATAAAAGAACTCGAGAATATAGATAAGCTAAAGCTTACAGGTATTAGAGCCATAGACTATGATGTAGTTCTATCGAGAATGAAGGAGTTCTTAGTATTTCTTGAGGATTGGCCTCTTTGGAGAATGTATCCTGTAGGTTTTGAGACTGTGGGGGAGATGTTATTTCCATTCCTAATAAGAGATCATTTACCTCTTGAACATAGATTAGAAGCTATGGAATCAAGATTAAAATCTATTGATAAAGTGATTCTAACGTCGATAGAAAATGTTGATGAGCCATATAGGCTATGGCTTAAGTACGTGTTTATGGTTAGTAAAGGGCTTCAACAATTGATGGATATAGTCAAAGATCTTGGTATTAGGAATAATAAACCTTCTCTTTCAGAGGCATCTGAGAAGGCCATGGACATAATTTCTAAGATGTTAGGAAAGCTTAAGGACATGGAGAGTCGAGCTAAACCCGGTTTTAAACCCATAGGTTATGAACTTTTTGAAAAGCTCCTTAAATTAAGATTCATAGATGAAGATATCAATACTCTTAGAAGAATAGGTTATGAAGAAGCTAAATTATATAAAGAATTGATGATTAAAGCAGCTAAGGAAATGAATGCTTCAAGCATTGAGGAAGCATTCAGTAGAATAAGGGAGAAAAGAGCTAGATCTAAGGATGAAGTATTTAGAATGTATAAAGAAACCATAGATAAAGCTCGAAAATTCATTATTGAAAGAGATCTAGTTGAAATACCTTTAGGTGAGAAGGTTATGATAGTTGAAACACCAGAATATCTAAGACCTATCATACCATTTGCAGCTTATATACCCCCAGAAACGTTTAGCTGGTCATTAACGGGTATTTATCTAGTAACACCGCCACTTACTGATGAAATGTTTAAGCACCATAACATCTATGATATTGCAAATACAACCGTTCATGAGGCATATCCTGGACATCATGTACAGCTAATCTATACGAAACTCAATCCATATACTACTAGAAAAGTAATAGTTAGAGCTATTGATGCTATTGAGGGATGGGCTCATTATTGTGAGGAATTAATGCTTGAGAAAGGGTTCAATAACACTCCTGAATATAAGTTCAAGGTATATCATGATGCCTTATGGAGAGCTGTCAGAGTTTATGTAGACATAGAACTAAGTACTGGAATGATAACGTTTGAAGAGGCAGTTAATAAGCTTGTTAAAGATGCTTACCTACCGAGAGAAGGAGCTTATTCAGAGGCTCTTCGATATACATTATCACCTACTTATCAACTCTGCTATAACTATGGAAAGAGAAGAATTAAGAAGCTAAGAAAAAGAGTGAAGGAGATTCTTGGAAGCAAGTACAGTGATAAATTATTCCATAAGCTAATACTTGAGGAAGGCAGTTTACCTCTAAGCGTTTTGGAGCATAATGTATTAGAAAAAGTAAGAAAACTAAAACTCTCTATAGCTCAATAACACCTCTTATCTATATTAGCTAAGAGATATTAAAACATGGAATTCCTTAAGGCTCGTGAGAAAATAGAGTTAGAAATTATAGGCAGGTAATTCAATTCGACATTGTTGATAATCTTAACAGTATTATGATGATTACCATTATTTATGTAACTGGACAAACTCTCATTTCTTTGAGTAGGAATTTCAATAGCTTTAGTGTGTAATTACGCTTACACTTAGTAATGTAGAGAGTAAGTATAAGATATATAATAGAGATCTATCAAGATTAGCCTCAGTCGAAGGTAGATCAGATTGACCGATATAGTATTCATGTTTGAAGTACATCAACCTTATAGACTGAGAAAGGATATACCCATAAGTATTATTAGAAGAGCATTAGAGGGAAGATTAAGTCTAGCTGAATTGAACGATGTGCTATTTGATAATTCCCTAAATGAATACATAATTAGGAAAGCTTTCGAGAATTGTTACAAACCAGCAACTAGAATTCTTATTGAAGAATCCTTAAAATTAAGAGAAATAGGTAAGTTCTTTAGATTCTCTCTCAGCGTTAGTGGAGTATTTATAGAGCAAAGTAAAAAATGGGTACCAGACCTCATAGAGATCTTTAGAGAGGTTGCAAATGAAAATATAGCTGAGTTTATTGATCAAACATACTACCATAGTTTAGCATCACTACTACCTGATAATGATGAGCTTATAGAACAGCTCAATATGCATAGAGGCTTAATTAAAGACATCACAGGTAAAGAACCCATAGTAGTTGAGAATACAGAATTCATATATAATAACAATATTGCATGTCTTATGGAGAGACTTGGATACAAAGTAGTACTAACAGAAGGTGTTAATAAAATTCTAGGATGGAGAAGTCCTAACTATGTTTATAGACCGTGGAATTGTGAAATTAGAGTACTTACAAGGAATTATAGACTTAGTGATGATCTAGGATTTAGATTTTCGGATAAGAAATGGGATCAATACCCATTAACTGCAGATAAATATGCAGCCTGGATTACATTAACACCAGGTGATGTGATATTTATCGCAATGGACTACGAAACCTTTGGAGAACACCATCCACCAGAAACAGGTATTCATGATTTTTTAAAGTGGTTACCTCATGAACTAACTAAATATCCAAATATATCAGTAGAATTTCCCTCAATTACTGCATTTAAGTACCCTATACGTGATGTATATGATGTACCCCCATGGATGACTATAAGTTGGGCTGATGAGAGGGATTTATCTGCATGGCTTGGAAATGATTTTCAGAAGTTAGCATTTGAAATTTACACATCTCTTGAACCATACATTAAAGCTATTGGAGGAGAAGTACTAAGGTTATGGAGACTCCTAGGCACTACTGATCATTATTACTACATGGCAACAAAACCAGGCTCCTTAGGTGAGGTCCATATGTACTTCTCACCTTATAAAAGCTTGCCACAAGCTTTCAAAACACTAATAGATGCTTTAGATATCTTGGTTAATTATGTAGTATCTGAAATATCAAGTAATCCACTTAAATATGTTAAGAGAATAAAATTGCCAAGAGATAAAGCATTCTATTTCTACCTAAGCTATAATGCTCCTACAGGTATATCAGCAAGAAGTCTTGAAGAACTTACTAGTGCTTTGCAAATTGTCCCATCAGAGTCTATAGCTTTCCATATAAGGAGAGGTGATTTAGCACAGTGGATTAAAACAATGTTCTATCTCGAGGATTTGAGTAATGCCCTTAATGAACTTGGCAAGTACGACTTATCTCCTAGTAAGTTGAAGAGGAAAGCTATCGAGGTAATTAAGGCATACTTAGATTAAATAGTCAGTATATAGAGCAATAATCTCAGTAGATGGGATAAAATATCTGAGAATGTAATTTGCTAACTCGTGAGTTCTATAGCTATGATATTTGATTAAGATCTTAAGACTCTTTCTCATAACTCTATGAAATCTCCGATATGTCTTTGGATAGTTTTGTTAGATTCTCATAACCATCTTTTGTCACTACGATATCATCCTCTATTCTTACTCCGAATTCTCCTGGTATGTATATTCCAGGCTCAATCGTAAATACCATACCCTCCTTTAGAACTGTTCTATTACCTATTCTTATATATGGTTCTTCATGTATTTCGAGTCCTAATCCATGTCCTGTTCTATGTATGAAGTATTTACCGTAGCCTTCAGCTTCGATTAAGTTTCTAGCAGCTAAATCTATAGTCTCAGCTTCAACTCCGGGTCTTACCATTTCTATAGCTTTTTCCTGAGCTCTCTTAACAATATTATAGATTAATCTGTGTCTTGATCTTGGTTCTCCTAAGACTATGGTCCTGGTTATATCTGAGACATAACCTTCAACTCTAACACCGACATCAAACAACACTACATCACCTAGTTCAATTTTTCTATCAGATGATTCTGCATGTGGTATTGCTGTATTAGGTCCTGATTGCACAATACAGAATGGTATTTCCTCTGCTCCAAGTTCTTCAGCTCTTTCCTCTACAATTCTCTTCAGCTCTTTCTCTGAAATACCACTTTTCAAATTCTTAAATCCTTCCCTAATAGCTTCTTCATTAACTCTACTAGCTTTTCTTAACATCTCGATTTCATAATTGTCTTTAGTAATTCTCATACTATATATTAAATCATCTATCTCTACGAGATTGAATCCTCCTTTAAGTAATTTATAAGCTATTCTAAAAGGCATAGATCCTTCAACACCTACTTTGTAAGCTTTCAAGTCCTTCAATAAGTTTGTGAGTGTTCTATAAGGATCTTCCTCATCACTATAATTTATAATATTTAAATCTTTTATATTAATACTCTTAGCTCTTTCGTATTCTAGCATTGGAACTATTAAGTTAAGATCCTTAAATTGACTTGAAATTAGTAGTATTAGTAATCTCTCTAGAGCTTCAACCTTATATCCAATGAAATACCTAAGATTTGGGCCTGGAACTATTAGTGCAGCATCTATATTTCTATGCTTAAGAATATCTCTAAATCTCTTAATTCTATTCAAGTAAACATACATATTACACCAGCCCTGATTAGTTTCATAGTGAAGACTTATTATATTTTAACGAGTACAACTCCTATAGAGCGGAAATCAATTTAAACATTAGCTTAAATAGAGCTCATAACTTAGTTCAAGTACAAAATATTCACTGCAAAGTATAGTTAAGGGTTTCGGGATGTAGAAGAAATGAACAAAAGTGCTTTCAATATTCATCACTGCAATAGCTATCGTTCTCCTTATAATATCGCTTACACATAAGTCTAGCAATTCTATAAAGAAAGCAAGGACGCATAGTTATGATCACGGGTTTAGACCTATACTCATTGCTATTGATAGAGATGCAAGCCCAACCTTTTATCGTAAGCTTAGTGTAGTCCCTATAAACTTCTTTACTTTCCTTAAGAGTTAAGCATTGATAGGAGTTAAAGGAATTCGTAAAATACGAAGTAAGGAGAGAATTTACCTTTCAAAGAGAATCAGTCTAGGTTATTGAGGTTAAATAGCATGGTGAAATTGGAGAGATTTGAAGTAAATTGATATTTAGAGGATCTAGAATCAAATCATCTAAGCCTAATTATGTAGGTGATCAGCTGAGACAGTTTGCTCACTGATCGCTTTATCGCCCCTCATCATCCAATTACTACTATGTTTAGAGAAGGTTTAAGTTCTGTGTAGTCATCATTAACTTAGTGATGAAACGACGGTCTTCTGAATTGTGATG
>Ga0180302_10001719_pt1 | contig 10445 bp, 8 predicted proteins | sample GuaBasSediGuay17_FD_121794 | JGI IMG/M metagenome (GOLD analysis project Ga0180302, IMG submission 121794) | Subseafloor sediment microbial communities from Guaymas Basin, Gulf of California, Mexico - Guay17, Core 4571-4, 12-15 cm | ecosystem: Environmental > Aquatic > Marine > Hydrothermal... | reverse complement strand
TTACGTGGACCGTCCCCTCAACAAGCTTCAACCTATCGGGAGTTGATACCGTGAGGACCGACCCCCTCCCCATATCCACCTCAACGAGTACCTCCCCAGAGGTACCGTTTACGTAGAGAACTTTGGAGTTAGCTAGGGCCTCAACCCTATCACCTACACTAGGTATTAGAACACCTAGGAAGTCCTTACAATCCCAGAACCTGCTAGTACACGTGAGTACCTCACCACCTTTACCAACAGCCCTAACCTCACCTAAGAGGGCTAGGGGCCTACCGAGGACAGCCGGCTTCCCAGAGAAGGTAGCTCTATAAAATAGGATGTCGTCGGGGGTAGTACTTATCAGTAGGGATGGTAGCTTAAACCCTCTCTCATTAGCTAAGCCCACAGCCCTCTCAGCATCAACCAAACCACTTCTAAGTACGTAGGCGTTAATCCACTGATCTATTGTTCTAGGCGGGTGCCCAACGAGTTTCTTGTAGAGTAATGATGTCTTGAGGAAGTCCCTATAGGATGTGGTGACTAGGGATCTATTGTACGAACCCTTAGGTATGTTGTAGAGCTTTATCCAGTACCCAGCGATCCTGCCCTCAATGTAGTTCCCTAACGTATTGCCTGGTGTAGGCCCTGTGTAACCAACCTGGTAATCATCGTAGGGGTCTGAACCAATACCTGTATACGTTATTAGCATGTATGAGAAGAACTCGGCATGCCCTTCATCGTAGGCTAGCTCCATAGATGATGCCGGGGCGCCAGGGCTCTTATGCTGGCCGCCTAGGTCAGCACCAGTGTCTGTTAGAAGTACCTGCTTAACACCGTGTCCCCACTCATGGTACAGGGTCTGTAGATCTACCTCACCGTAAGCACCTCTGAACTGATCTATAGCTCTAAGCATGTAGTTTATCTTCCCGTACGTTAACCACCACGTGAAGAACCTGAAGCCAGCTCTGTACTCATCGCTTCCAGTCCCGTAATACGTCTTTATGCTTAACACCTTACTTATCTGGGGCTCTGTAACCACCCCTACATCCCTGAGGAAACCCTCTATGTTGCTACGAACGAACTGGTCCCAGGTATCAACCCTCCTTAAGGTGATTAGGACGTCGGGCCCGAAGGTCTCAGCACTTACTACCGAGAACGTCTTCTTTGGGTCGTTAACGACTTCTATGTTACCACCCTCGTCCACCTCCATGGTCAGCATGTTTACTGGGTACACCTCCCACCCACCGTACTTTGTGTAGAAGGGGTCAACCCTCTCCAAGACATCCGTGGGTAGCGAGCTGTACTGCGGCTCCTGCCTCTTGGACACCCTGATGTGGTATGTCCCGGGGATGAACCTATCCTCGGTTACATTGTACCACGGTACCTCACCATCTATAAAGCCCTTAGAGTCGGTGGTGAACAACCACCTCCTGACCTCGCTACCAGATCTTAGAACTATCGATACGTTAGCATCACTGGATGGCCTCCTACCTAGGTCGCCCTGGGGGTTGTAGAACTCCTCTAGAACCCTTAACGTGGGTACGGGAACTGCCTCACCACCTATGACGTACTTCCTGTTGTTGTATATGAACTGCTGTAGTACGTACCTACACCTCCCAGTACTCATAACGCCGCTGAGGGTGTTGATGCTTGCGTCGTAGAGCTCTATTACTGCTGGTACGTACGTGTTGGGCACTACCTCACCTACCAGTACCCTGGCCCTACTAGCGTTAATCACACCCAGCTTCACGTCCTCAGCAGCTACTAAGTAGGCTGTCCTGTTAACCCCGTTAATAATTATCGACGTCTTGTTAATCCCCACCACCTTAGCAGCACTTCGTAACGCACTTGCGAACTCCTGGTTACTTGATGAGGCTATGAAAGTTATTATGGAGCCAGCACCGCCGATACTGCCTACAGGTAGCCAAACACCCATCTCCACCATCCCAGGTATCCATAGACCCATCCTACCCTTCCTAGCGATCTTCTCGCCATAGTCCACTAGGGATGTGTACTTGAAGTACTCACCGTTAATGCTCCCCTCAACCCACATATCCCACCCAAGGATGTTGGATGCCCTGTAGTACCTAGACCTAATCCAGGAGCCCATAGCTTTAACGTAGTAGCTAGCGATCCCCTGCCTAGAGACACCGAAGGCGAAGTCCCACCTACCTCCACCGCTCTCAACGTAGCCCTTAAGCCAGTTACAGCTACCCTCAACACACGCTATCGTTACGTTCCCCAGCGGCTGCCGACCTCCATAAGCACCTTCAGCACCACTAGATACCACGGTAGTGAGGGGGGTGAGCACTGATAGTAGCACTACAGCGATTAGGGAGAATGCGCCTAGAAAGCCTCTATCACCCAGTACACACATAATGTACACAACACCGAGCACTTAGTGTGTAAGAGTGTTGTACGGAATAAAATACTTTTCCCTAGAGGCCTGCCCCATAATACACTGCTAACCATCTGACAGGGGTTAACGACCTGTAGCCACGGATGGTGAGTAACGTAGCATGGTTAGGGCTACTACCTCAAGCACTATGATAGTCCGGGGATTTCTACTAGATGGGGGGTGCTACATTAATTACCCCTACCCCCTATTGACTAGGGGATGGGCTTTGCTAAGGCTCGTGCTATTCGATGTCTGGAATACCCTACTAAGGCTTGACGTGGTGTATGAAGAGATAGCTAGGGTAGCATCCGCGGTTCTCGGTATTGAGTTCAGTGAGGCCCTAGCTAGGTTGAGGGCCGCCTACGCAGAGTCTAGGAGGGCCCGTAGGCTGGGCTTAGTGGGGCCTGAAAACGTTGTTGATAGGTCCACTAAGCTGTTCGCGGACCTCTTAGGTGTTGAGGACTTTATGGCCGCCTCCATCATAGAGAGGGCGTTGAGGTCTGTGAAGCCCTCCGTCCTAGCTGTTGATGGTGCCCTAGATGTTGTTAGGGCTGTTAAGGGGTTAGGACTTAAGGTAGCCACTCTAGGGAACGTCCTTTTCTGGCCAGGTATGTACACTAAGGATGTTGTTAAGGCTGTAGGCCTCTCTACCTACATAGACAGGCAGTTCTACGCTGACGAGCTAGGGGTTCAGAAGCCGGATAGGGAGGCATTCTTAGCTGTGTGTAGGGAGCTCTCAGTAGAGCCTGAGGAGGCTCTACATGTAGGTGACGGGGTATCTGAGGATTTAGGTGGGGCACTATCGGCAGGCCTTAAGGCAGTCCTCATAACGGGTGATGTAGATAGGCCTGTAAGCATAGGGAGTGACATACATTTCATACCCAGGCTTACCCACGTCGTAGATATTGTTAAGGGGCTAATGGCTGAGACGGCTTAGCCACCATTACCACCTTGAGGGGCGGCAAGCACCTCCCTAGCCCTAGGAATCTCGATTACCCTCTTTTTCCATGTCCCCCTAAGAACCCATGCAACCGATATTAATCCAGCGCCTAAGTTACTTACACTCATAGCTAACCAGATACCTAAGGGGCCCAGTGACCCAGCTAGGATGTATGAGAGCCCCACTCTGAGGAGCCATAGCCTGATAATGCTTATAACAGTGAAGGGGAGAGTGTGGCCTGACCCCCTAGCTACAGCACCTACCACGAAGAACATCCCGAAGAACGGTATTGAGGGTGCGAAGGTCAGGACGAAGCGGGATCCCTCAGACACCACGGCCGGGTCGCTTATGAAGAACGATATGAGCTGCTCCCTGAAAGCAACGATCGCTAGAGCACCTAGGGCGAGGGTAGCCGATATCAGCGCTAGGTTCCTCCTAACGATCCTCTCAGCCCTATCGTACTCCTCAGCCCCGACGTTCTGCCCTATCATTATCGATGTAGCCCTCATGACCCCCCACGTGAATGCCTGGATGATGTCTATAACCCTGATACCGAAGCCGTAGGCGGCGATAACGGCGGAGCCGAACCTGCTAACTATGGATGCCATAACGACGAAGCCCAGGGAGTTAGCTGAGTGCTGAATAGCTAGGGGTCCCCCAACCCTAACAACCTTCTTTAGCCACCAACCCTCAACCCTGATGTCCCTAAGACCTATCTTAAGCCCCCTAAAGCCCTTAACAAGTAGGTATAGGCCGGCAACACCGACTAAGCCCCTAGAGGCTATGGTTGCTAGGGCAGCACCGCTAACACCCATTGCTGGGGCCCCGAACCAGCCAAAGATTAGTATTGGGTCTAAAACCATGTTTAGTAGTGATGACACTATCCCTAGGTATGTAGGTGTCTTGGTGTCTCCCAACCCATTAACTATTGATGTGAAGGTGAAGCCCATGTAGATTAGGGGCTCCCCAGCGAAGATTATGGTTATGTAGTTAACGGCCACGGGATAGACGTCTGGGGGTATCTGCATTAGCTTTAGGAGTGTTGGGGATAGGGTTAAGCCTATAGTCATTACCACTGCAGACACCGAGCCCATGAACCCTACGAACATCCCTGTAGACTTCCTAGCTAGCTCAGCGCTCCCAGCCCCTACGTACTGGGAGATCAGGGTAACTCCAGCGAAGCTGAGCCCCATACCGACTGAGTGGAGGAACATTATCAGGGGCCAGCTAACAGTCGGTGCTGAGAACGCTGAGGCCCCCAGCTTACCGAGCCAGAACGCGTCCACGAGGTTGTAGGATATGTTCACTAGGTTAGCAAGTATTATGGGCCACGCTAACCACAGGGTTGTTGAGAGGACCCCGCCCCTCAATATCCTGTCCCTGTACCTCAGCACCCCGGACTCCAACCACGTCAGCCTGAAGTAAGGTGGCAGGCTCAGTAAATTAAGGTTCTGTTCTAGGGTGTCGCAGGGCTGTTCCAGCAATTAGCTATATCTACCCTAGAGCACCTAGGTGGGTGGTGTAAGAATGCTGGACAGCAGGGTGTTAATAGCGGTAGCGCTAGCTGTGGCAGTAGTAGCGGCGGCAGCATCCCTAACATCTATAGGGCTGGTGCTGAGGTCGGTGAGCGGGGGCGGGGCTACCCACCCACCAACATACCTGTGGTACGGGGACGTAGCGCGCAGCAGCTACTCATATGTAGCCCCCGGGATGTGGGGCGCTAACAACACGATAGCGGTGACGGGAACGGCGACCACCTACGTGACCCCGTCGAGGGTTAAGATATACGTAACCATAGAGACAGTCGTGCCCGTTAAGAACGCTGTTGAGGCATACAGTAACGTTACTAGCAGGGCGTCTAAGCTCATCGACAGTGTTAAGGCTGTTGAGGGGGTCCTTTACGTACAGACTACGGGGATATCCCTTAACCCCAGCTACGACTACACAGGAGGGCGGAGGGTCTTTAGGGGCTACGTAGCTACCTACTCGCTAGTTATCGAGGCTAGTGTGGAGAGCGCTGGTAAGGTAATAGCTGAGGCAGTTAAGGCCGAGGCGGACGCCATTAAGGGAATAACCCTAACGGCATCGGATGAGGAGCTCGAGGCAGCTAAGGAGGAGGTGCTCAGGAAGGCCGTTGAGAACGCCTACGCTAAAGCTGAGATAGCGGCTAAAGCCCTCAACACCTCAGTGGGCAGGGTGCTACATGTAAGCATAGGCTACTCAACACCCTCAATACCTACGTACACCATGTACGGGGTTAGGGTGGAGGCAGCCGTAGCTAAGGTCCCTGAAGCCCCGATCGAGGTCGGTAAGGGCTTCGCGGTAACAGCGACGGTAAACATAGTGTTTGAGATAGGTAGGTAACCAACACCTTTTTAATAGGTAAGCCCTAAAGGCCTTAACCAAGCATACCCCCCAAGTAACTAGGGGGCTCTAATAGCTGGGCCCGCTACCTAAACCTTGGTGTAGATCTCGACTCCCAACTTCTCAGCAGCTTCTAACGCCTCCCTATCGGCGTAGGGCGTTATCATTATTAGCCTAGCAGGCTTCCTGCCCTCAACCCTCTCGTAGAACTCCGCCTTCCTCTTAAATACGTATACATCGGCCTTACCGACATGCGACTTGATCTCGACAAGGACCACCTTCTCATCATGCACCGATACATCGACGTCAACAATGCTTGGGTACTTAAACACGTAGCCCTCGCTGTCAAACCTAGACCACCTCTCAACCCTTAAACCCAGCTCCTCCTCAACAACCCCCCTTAAACCCTCCCTAAAAGCCTCCTCAGCCAGCATACCCCACCTAGCCCCTAAAGCGTCTAAGTGCCTCCTAAGAACGCTGAACCCCTCCATCATGTCCCTCCTAAGCCTAGCCATCTCCTCGTCACGCCTCTTAAATCCTTCCATCATGTCTTTTCTTAGCTTAGCTATCTCCTCCTCATGCCTCTTAAATCCCTCCATCATGTCCCTCCTAAGCCTAGCCATCTCCTCCTCGAATTTCTTAAACATCTCATCACGCCTCCTGAACCCCTCCACCATGTCCTTCCTAAGCCTGACTAACTCAGCTTCATGCCTATCCAGCCTCTTGAGGATCTCCCCTAGGCCTATCAGGCCCGCTACTGCGTACCTAAACTCCTCGTCCTCCTTCAACAGCTTGAACACCTTCTCCTTAAGCTCCCTTAGAGACACGCCCTCCACCGTGCACACCCCATAGACCCAGCTATCCCCAAGCTATACCGTACTAAGTGGAATAAATCTTCACCGAGGCAGCTACCGCTTATTAGCTGGTCATTCATTAGGACCTTATCCACGTACTCGGATATAGCTACGTATGCGTTAACCGGACGCGGCCTAACACCCTCGGCAAGCACACCTTAGCGCCCCCGACCCTGTAAACCCTCATAAGCCCTGAAGCCATCCTATAAGTCTCAACAATAGCCCCCCTAGGTAGGGCTGGCCAGATGCCCAGCTCCTCAGCGATACCTACGGGACGAGCACCTCGGGAACGTCCCCCTCATACCCGGTGTTAACGAGGGCGATGGCGTCAACCACCCTACCACTAAGCTCTATCCTCAGCCATACCCTAACGCCCACGCTGGGGGTACCAGCCTTAAAGGCTTTATGTACCCCGCCCTCTTCAAGCTCTCAGCCCAGTAGACACTACGGCTAACACCCTATTAACTAGCACTCCACCATCCCTCAGCGCTTAGCCACACCTCAGGGGTAGCCTCGAGCTGAGGGATGTTTAGCGCTGCTAGCTTACCGCTAAACAGCTGGCAGTAGGTGTTGCTACCAGGCCTCCCTAAGTGCCCTTAAGGGCTAGTGTGAACCCTGAGTGGATCTTCCGGAACCCCTCCTTGAATGCCTCGAGGAACGCCGCCTCCGCTCTAAGCCCTGTGCAGTGCCCTACCCAGGCCTCCCTAGCCCCTAACTCCCTCAGCTTCCCCACGGTCCTCTCGATCCTCTCCCTACTAGCTGTTACTAGGTGTAGCCCCCCCATAACTGCGTACAGCTCCGACCCAGTAACCCTTAAGGCCTGCTCAACTATGTTAACGATGCCTGAGTGGGAGCACCCACTTATCACGACTAGCCCTAAGCCCTCGATGTCGATGGCGAGCCCCGTGTCGTCAGGTATTTCATCTGGAACGACCTCACCGCCCTCAACCCTGTAGAAGCCCTTAGGGGGTTCCTCGAAGTCCGTTACCCTCTCAATCTCGCCTAACCACCAAACACCCGGGACAACCTGGATCGGGGACTTAACTAGGAGTAGCTCCCCCCCAGCAGCCGCGACATCCCCCCTAGTGAAGGGGGCCCCTATGGAGAGCGATACATCCCCTCCACCCACGTACATCGATGGGGTGAACAGGTGTGGGTGGGCGATTACCGGCACCCTACCGCTAACCTCCCTTAACACCTCGATTAAGCCCCCCGTGTGGTCGTAGTGCCTGTGGGATACAGCTATGGCTTCAACCCCCTTAAGCCCTAAACCAAGGATTCTCAGGTTCCTCAGCAGGGTACCCCCCTCCTGACCGGTATCGAATAGGACCCTCCTAACCCTACCCCCGCCATCCTCAACCTCAACAAGTACTGAGAGGCCGTGCTGCCCTACGAGCCCCCTAACATCGTAGCCCGAGTAATCCTCGATAACCACGGTTAGCTTAGCCTTTAAGGCCCTCACCAGCACACCCATAGATCTTTGGGAGGGGCAGAAAATTAGATTATAGCATTTTATATCGTAGTGCATCCTATAAAACTTTACTACGATATAGATCGTTGGTGGGCTCGGGGTGCGCGAGGGTGGAGGTAACCGCCGTAGCCCGCCCCGAGCCGTGTCGTGGTGAACCTAACTGTGCTCGACACAGTTTGATAAATGAAGACACGGTTCAGGTGAACGGCTTAAAGGGCCTTCCTCAGGCCTCGGCAGCGAACGCCCTTAGGTACTGCCTCTTAAGGTCCTCCTTAAGTAGGTGGAGGTAGACCTGCGTCGTCTTAATATCCCTGTGCCCCAAGATCGCCTGAACTGCCGGTAGGTTCATACCCCTCCTCAAAGCCTCCGTAGCGAACGTGTGCCTAAGTACGTGGGGCCTGACCTTCCCCGGGTCGAGACCTGCCCTCCTAGCAAGGGATTTAAGCCTCTTGTAGAGCCCTGAGTAGCTTAGAGGGACTAACCTACCCCCCTCACTAACCGTGGGTAGGTACGCCTTAAGCACCGCCTCTGTTAAGGGGCCGTAGAAGACCACCCTCTCCTCACCGTACTTAGCGTTCCTAACAACTATCTCCCTACCCTCAACGTCTACGTCGTCCTTAGTTATCGATAGGAGCTCCTGGGCCCTAAGACCTGTCTCGAAGAGCAGGGAGACTATGAGGAGGTCGAGGACGTCCCTAGATGCCTCGAGGAGCTTGAGGACCTCCCTAGCGCTTAAGGTACCGACCCTAGGCCTGCCCCTAGGCCTTGAAACAGCTGGCAGCCTACCAGCCCTCCCCAGCCACTGAAGGAAGGACCTAACGAATAGGGAGTAGTAGTGAAGGGTTGCCTGAACCTTCCTCCTACTCCTAGAACCCCTAGCAAACCCTTTTCTAAGCCTCTCAAGCCTCCACCTAGTGTAGTCCCTAATACCTAGCTCCCTAACAAGCTCCTTACCGGTAAACCTGAGGAAGTCTGTTATCCCAGCCCTATAGGCCTTAACGGTCTTGTCTGAAGCACCTGATGCGGTGAGGGCTAGGAGGAACTCCTCCAAAGCTTCCCACACGCTTAGGTTCTCAACACCCTCAGGCGGTGGCTGGAGCTCGAACCTAACCATTAACCATACCGAGAGGTGGTTAGGGGTGTATTACCTTTAAAGACCTACAGGTAGGCCCTACTTATGTCTAGGGTCTCACCCGTCTTCTCGATAGCTATATCGAACGCGGTCTCAGCAACCGTTTCGAGGGCGTTGCTAGCCTCGTTAAGCCTGTCTACGAACTCCCTAATAGCTAGGTAGGCCTCATCTAGGCCGAACTCCTTGAACAGCATCTCGTTGTACTTCCTTATGTGGCTGTGGTACTCCGTGATGAGGTTTAGGGCTTCGTTGATTAGGTACGGGTCTAGCTGGGATAGGCACCTATCGACCCTATCGACTATTAGGAGGAGGGTGTCGGTAGCCTCCTTAACTATCTCAGACATCCTAGCTAGCTTAGCCAGGATCTCGCTACCCCTAACCACCAAGATCTCCGATGCCCTGTAGAGGGAGTCAGCTGCCTCCTCAAACGACCTAACAACAGCTCTGTACTCAGTGACTAGGGTCGGCTTAATCCCTAGGTACTTGCTCACAGACCTGTTAGCCTGGGCTAGGAGGAGCTGCCTAGCTGATAGGGCGTGGAGCCTGTCGACCTCGTTCTCGAGCTCGGCCACCTCGTTGAGTAGGTGGGGCTTCTCCTCGATAATTGAGGTCTGTATGTGCTGTATCATGAACCTAACGAGGTTTGACATCCTGCCCACAACAGCTGTAGCTGAGTACTTGCTGGGGTCTATCATTATCTGTATTATGACCTTCTTAGGTGTGTGCTCGATGATCTCGCTACCTATTAGGAGCCTCACAACACCTCTAATCACCTTTAGGTGGACCTCCGATAGAACCCCGCTCACGGACTCTATGACGATCCTATCCATACCGAGTATGTAGCCAGCGTAGATGGACCTAGTGAGGAGGTTCTCCGAGGACCCGGAGCTCACCCTAACCGTGAGGACCCTCTCCCTCCTCCTACCAACCATGCTCAGGGGCGCGAGCCTTAACGTCCCGTCCTCAAGGACCTCAATGTTCACCGTGTCGCCGGGCGATAGGCCCACCGACTTAACCCACTCAGCCGGCAGGGAGATCATTAGCGTTGACCTACCGAACCTCTGAACCCTCCTTATCTCCTGCAACATTTATACCCACTAAAACAGTTTTAACATATTTAAAAAGCGTTTCCCAAGTTTAAGCATTAAAATACAGGCTTAATTACTTATTGCTAAGTATTTTAGCGCCCACCTTTAAAGGTAAGCACAGCTAATGAATTAACTTAACAGCTTAATACCTACCTACGGAAGTGTTTAAAGCTTAGGTGACGTGCTTAGTTCATATAAGAAGGAGGTACCGCTAAGGTA
>Ga0180302_10001718_pt1 | contig 10448 bp, 10 predicted proteins | sample GuaBasSediGuay17_FD_121794 | JGI IMG/M metagenome (GOLD analysis project Ga0180302, IMG submission 121794) | Subseafloor sediment microbial communities from Guaymas Basin, Gulf of California, Mexico - Guay17, Core 4571-4, 12-15 cm | ecosystem: Environmental > Aquatic > Marine > Hydrothermal... | reverse complement strand
TTTTGAGGACACGTAATTATAGCTTCATCAAACTTGTATCCTCCGAGAAGTTCCTTAATCTTAGACAATACTAGTGGTGATAGAGAGACATTCACGTCTTCTCTATAAGCTCTTGGACAACAACGGCATTCGCTACAAGTTATTGTTGGTTCAATTATTAGTGTAGATTTACTATAATTCAATGGACTATCACCTTGGGGTCTAGACAAAGTATATGTCAAAGCCGCAAAAACTATAGCCTCTACCCCAGCAATACCTTTCTCTTACAATATTTCTTGCAACGAGCTTTTCAAGCATTCCACTTAAAACTCCTGCTTCAAAATCACATACGCATTTGCCTATATTTGGTATTCCAGAGCATGTAATGCACTCGTATATATGTATTTTCATGTTATTAACGGACTCCTTAATTACGTCTAGTAAACCTATTCTACTCTCAATAAATATCTTCACCATATCATCTACATTCCTTACAATACTATTATCTACTAACCTTAAACCTAAGTGATAACCTGCCTCTCTTGAAGTAATATATGGTACTGCACGGCCAAACCAATCCATACTAAACCTAAGCAATCTAAATGCATAAACGTAGTCTGGGTCATTAGAATTCATTTTCTTAAACCAATCTCTTTTAATAGAATATAATATTGATGATAATTTTATGCTCTTGTTAGTTCTTGGTCTAGGTGGGGCACGTAAACTCATTTCTTTTAATGCTATATTTCTATAATACTTAATTACCTCGTTAACGTCGTTCTCAGCTATCACAATAAGTTCACCTTTCCTAACTTATGGAGTACTATTCTCCTACTCAAATATAAGTACTATACCGTATTACATTAAGTCTACTATAGTCATATAATAAGATTGAGAACCTAGAATATTACTTTACTAATGTCTATGCTTTCTCCAAGCATCTTGATAGCTACATCAAATTCTATTTCAGCAATTGTTCGTAGATTTCTCGAAACTATGCGGAACCTATCGAGAATCCCTCTTATGGCAGTATATATTTCATTATGTTCAAATTTCCTCGATATAATCATGTCATATCTTGTAATATGCTTTTGTAGTTCATTGGTATGTGATATTAACTCGTTAATTAATACTAAGTCTAATTTATCGAAGGCAATTAGCGTTCTATCTATTATTAGCGATATTGTATCTGTAAGTTCCCTTAATAGGTCTTTTATGGCAACTAGCTCCCTTAATATAGTTGAAGAAGATTTTAATATTATAGCTGCTTGGCCTATTGCAACACCGGAATCCTCAAGAGACTTAGCTATTATCCTATACTCGGTAATTAATGGTAAGCCTAACGGAGACTTATGGGGTACATGAGCTAGTAATAATAGTTGTCTAACTACTAATGTATACAATCTATCCATTTCATTTTCAAGTTCCTCTACTTCATGGAGTAGATAGTGCTGGCCATCAATTACTGCTGTTGCAAAGTGCTCTATCATGAATTTTAGGAGATTGCACATCCTCTTGAGTAATTCTGCAACAGGGTATCGTGTAGGATCTACGAATACCTGCATTGTTATTTTATTTGGAGTATACTCGACTATTTCAAGTCCTATGAGATTCCTTATTAAATGCCTAATACTCTTCAACTGGTATTCGCTAAGATAACCATCTTTTGATTCGACGATTATCTTATCGTATCCGAGGATATATGTTGCATAGAGGCATCTCGTTAATGTTTCTTCGGATGACGTGCGGCTAATGATTACTTTTACCTTCTTTTCTGGTAGTTTACTGAGCATAGATAATGGTGTAATTCTTATAGACATATTATCTATTACTTCTATAAGTACCTCATCGCCTGGCTTAAGATTGACTTGCCTTACCCATTCAGCAGGAAGAGATACCATGAGTGTTGACTTACCAAATCTCTGAACTCTACGTGTTATGGTGCTCATTATGTTACTTCACCTCTCTTAACCTTCATTATAAAAATATTTAAAAATATAGTTATATCACAATTCATTAATCTTTAAGAAACATAGCTAATGCTAAAGATAGTGTCATAGCTCCATGATCTAGTGTATAGCTCCCTGAGATTCCAAATGATATAAAGTATCCTTTATCTGCTTGTACTGCAAATAATGGAGTATACTGTTGGTCAGCACTTACATATATTGCTATGACTCTTGATAGGTTATAGTTAGTAGCAGGTCTTGGTATATAGCCTCTCTAAATCCATCAGGATATATACATGAAGTTGAATTTACGATATATTCTTTACCCTTGTCTGTTGGGAAGGAGTCTAAATATGTTTGGTAAGCAGGATTGTCTATGAATGCTATCGTAAGTTTATCTAAGGGAATATTTAATAGGAATCTCATATGGTTCCATCCGTTACCTCCGGGGCTACTTCACCATTTTCATCACCTATCCAGTATAAGGGGTACCCTTTAATACTTGTCCATACCCATCCATGATCTCTAATGTTTTTACCTATAGCTCTAAAGTAGGAGTACCAGTTAGTTCCCCATGAAGTAGGTATCGGTACTACTTCATCATGAGTATTTATTACAATGATTACATGTATATTATGTTCTTCCTTTTAAGTACTCGTAGATTAGGTCTGGATTACCCCAATTACCGCTGACATCATTTATATTTATCAAGTATACCTCTATCTTTGGTGCTTCCATAAATGTAGAGTAGGATAATGTAAAACCCATTGAAACGCCTATGGCTCCTCCAGCCATAATTTTAATTTCCTTTCCCTTAAACTCTTGTATATCACTTTTGGAATAGAGGTGGCTACTATTGTTAGCTCTCCAGGTTTTACTTTAGTGGGCTTTATAACTCTATAGCTAAGACATGTACCATCAGGTTTAAGAACGTATATTGCATTTATGATGATTTTCGTTTTACCTATATTTCTAACATAGATGTGTAGTGAATAATTCTGTTCATTAATGTCAAAAACCTTTACTCCCTCAACTTTGATCATTTTATTAAGTTCTCCTAGTTGAGGATTACTTTCTTTGCTTGTTGCAAAGTGTTTTACAAAAGCATATGTTAATACGCATCCGATAACGGTTATTACCAGTAATAGTACTGTTGCTATTGTACTTGTTACTGAGCGAATATGCATACTTAATCCCTTTAGTATCCGATGTGCTCTACTATAGACTATAGAGTTTATTATAATTTACTCGCCTCATAATGTAGGTAAAATATATTAAGCGTGAATAAAGCAAATATAGAATTGTATTTTCCCTCACTTGACTATAATTTCATTAATGTTGCCACCTTACTAGTTAATATATCTTTAACATCTTTTAAGACACTAGTATATAATTGACCTCCTCCCATGATACATCCTTCGGGGCATATGTATACTGTTATTGTTCCTTCTTTAACGTATCCTCTCCTTATTGCATCTAGAATTCCTCTTACTTCATATGCTCCTATGGCTTTTACCATTCCTGGAATATTTTTTAATCTTACTTCATTGGGTAATGTCGAGTTAAGGTAGTTTACTGGTATTTTAACTAGTAGTCTGTATAGTTCTCTTGTTGTTAATACCAGGTCATGTTCTAGTTTTCTTGCAACACAAGGGGTTGCTACTACTTCATCATTATTGAAGCTGCCTGATGGCTTTACAACATGTTTTAACATGTCTTTATGGAAGTACTTTATGTACAGGTATTCTGCTTCACTAGGCGTTATTATTGTTAATTCCTTTAAGTCCCTAACGTTATTCATCGGAGACCATAATATTACTCTACTAAATCCCAGGATCTTTAATGCGTTAATTATTTTGCCTGGATCATCTACTTTTAATACACTCATTAGTGCTGCTATTACTTCAGGTTCTATGAACAATTTTAGCTCTTTACCTTTCGATAACAACTCTTGTACCTTCGTTAGGTCTTCTCTATATGTTATTGCTCCTACAGGACAGTATAGTGTGCATAATCCACAGTGTATGCAGTTTGTTTTTTCGAATGGTTCATTAAAGGGTGTTGTTACCGCTACGTTAATGCCTCTAAACACTGTTCCTAGTACTGATACTCCTATTTCCTTGCATATTCCTATACATCTACCACATACTATGCATTTATCTCCGTGAAGTGTCAATACTTTTCCTTTAACGTAGGCTATGTATTCACGTGTATACTCGAATCTTCTTTCTCCTTGCCTATACCATAGGTTACTGCTTAAGATTTTCAGTAGTTCTAGGAATTCATGTTTATTTATCGGGCATCCTCTAAGCCAATAGTCTACTTTAATATACTTAGTTATTGGTTGGGGTACCTGTAGAGGTCTAATGTCTTCAGTTATTGTAGTGTCCATCTTAGTCTCTATGAATCTCTTAGCGCTTGGTATTCCTCCTAAATAAGAGCATGAACCTAGAGCTACAACTATTTTTGCTTTTTCTCTAATCTTTCTAATCCTAACTACGTCTTCCTTAGAGCCTACTACACCTTCAATGAATACTACATCATAGTAGTTCGCTTCATTACGGAGCCCAAGTAATGGTTCATAGACTATCTTGAACCCATACTCCTCCATTGCTTTGAATAGTTCTTCTCCTAGGTTTACTATTTCGTGTCTACATCCTTCGCATCCCCCTAGAGAATATATGCCTACTGTTAACTTACTCATGTGACTTTCACCTATGTATTCTAACATTGATTTTAATTGCATGCGTTGCGCAAGGTAAACATGGGTCATAGGATCTGATGAGTTTTGGTACTTCTCTTTCAATAATGTCGGTGTTTATTCCTTCTACATCTATTATTTTCTTGACTAAGTCTATGGTTGAGATTTCCATGTGTTTGGAGTTTATACATGTTGGTGTGATTATGTTGGCGTACTTTATGGTTCCACTTTTACTGAATTTATAGTGGTGTATGAGTAGGCCTCTTGGTGCTTCTATTACTCCTATACCTTCTCCTTCTCTTTTCTCGATCATCATGCTTGTACGTAATTTTAGATGAGGTTTACTTTCTAATTCATATAGTTTGTTCAGTATATCGTCTATACAGTATAGTATTTCGAGTGCTTTAACGGTGATATTTGCGAATGGGTTTCTTATGGGTATGTTTACGTTATTTAGGAGGTTTTTGTATTCTTGCGGTATTTTATTCCAGTTTGTATTTAGTCTAGCTCTTGGTCCTACGTAGAATGGTCTTCCTTGAAGTAGGCATATTTTTGATGTGGAGTATGGTATTGAGAATTCTTTTATTATTGTATGATATTGTTTTGGTTCTATTTCTAGTCCAGTTGAGGTTTTTATTTTCCCTTCTAAGAATGTATATGGTTCATCAGTGTTTAGTGCTGCGTATTCTTTTGCTGTTTCCTCGAATTTTGGAAGTTCTAAGTTTGTAAATAAGTGTATTGATTCTAGTGCTATTTTCTTCATTTCCTTAACTAGTGCTATGAATTTCCTTATTTTTCCTATAGGTATGTCTTTTGTGAATCCTCCAATAGTACATCTACTTGGATGTACTATTCTCCCAGCTATTTCTTCGATAATTTTTAGGCACAGAGAATTTAGTTTTAGAGCGTCCTTGAGTATTTTAACGTGTTTTTTAGCTAGCTCATATATGTTTTTACATTCTAGGTAGTCTGGAAGTGCTAGTAGGTATAAGAATAATGCATTATTCTGTATGACTTGTAGTTCATGGAGTATTCTTCTCATAACCTTTACGTCGCTTGGTGGGGTTATTTTTAGAGCATCTTCAATTGCGTGAATTGATGCTAGTAAGTGTGATATACTGCATGCTCCACATATTCTTGCAACAATATATGGTACTTCTACGTAGTGTTTTCCGACTACAATTGATTCTATGAATCTATTGACTTGGGTTATCTTTAGCTTTACATCTATGTTTTCCATAGCTAAATTAATGTCTACTTTAACGTGACCGAATACTCTATCTATTTCACTAATCTTGATTTCAACCATGCCGTTCACCTTGATATTTTAAGCTAAATTGACTAAACAATGAGGTTAAGTGATCATAGAAGGGAGATGAAGACCAAAACATTTTCATGCGTGAAAGAACTTCGCTCATCGGGATATTATATTTTAGGTACAGTTTGAATGCTTCTTCAACTACATCTCTTCTAGTTACTGGTCCTCTACAACCCATACACGCATTACCTTCAATAATGCATTGCGCATTACAGCCAGCTACGGTTAGTGGTCCTAAGCAAGGAATACCCTTAGTCAGGAAACAGTCATTTCCCATTAGTGGGCATTCAGCACATACAGGTATTCCCTCAACACCATACTCGTTACATAGTTTTAATAGCTCGCAGAATCCTCCTTTTCTTGGACATGACTGGCATCTAATTCTATGTATAGCTAGTATTAGTTCTAGTACTACTCTTCTAGTCATTCTCACTCTAGGAGTATTAGTGTAGACTTTGAGGTTATCCTGTATAGGATATGCACATGCTGGAACTAGTTTTCCGTTTTCTAGTTCAACTAGACATAATCTACACGAAGCTTCACGATATATTTCTCCAAAGTAACATAACGTTGGTATTTTAACTCCAATTTTGTTGACCGCTTGAAGTATTGTGTAGCTTGGAGGTACTTCTACTTCTATTCCATCTATATACACTTTAACCAACGAGTAATCACCTCTTATATATGGCATTAACAGGGCATGTGGAGTAGCATTGACCACATCTAATGCATTTCTTGGGGTCTATGCGGTATTTTCCTTGAGGTGTCTTTGTTATTGCGGAAGCTGAGCATATTCTATAGCATGTTCCGCATCCTATGCACTTAGATTCATCGATAACGTATTCAATGAGTTTTCTACATACTTTCGCAGGACACTTCTTATCTCTTATGTGAGCTAGGTATTCGTCTTTGAAGTATCTTAGCGTTGATAATATTGGGTTTGGTGCTGTTCCTCCAAGAGCACATAAGCTTGCATTTTTCACTATGTTGCCTAGTTTCTCGAGTATTTCAAGGTCTTCTTCTGTACCCTTTCCCTCGGTTATTCGTGTCATTATGTCGTATAGTATTTTCATTCCAACCCTACATGGAATGCATTTTCCGCATGATTCTACAACTGTAAATGCTGTGAAGTATCTTGCTACATCAACCATACAACTAGTATCATCTATTACTACTATCCCTCCAGAACCCATTATTGCTCCAGCTGATTGAAGTGTATGATAGTCTATTGGTATGTCGAGTAAGTCGGCTGGTATACATCCTCCTGAGGGACCACCAATTTGTACGGCCTTAATCTTTCTACCTTCCTTTACACCACCAGCTATTTCCTCGACAAGAGTCTTGATTGTTGTTCCTATTGGTACTTCGTATGCTCCAGTATACTTAACGGCACCCGTTACACAGAACATTTTTGTTCCTTTGCTTTTCTCAGTACCATATTTTGCGAACTCCTTCCATCCTTCAGCTAATATTAATGATACGTGAGCTAGTGTTTCGACATTATTTATTATTGTTGGTTTACCCCATAGCCCCTTTGTTGCCGGGTATGGCGGTCTTTGTCTTGGTGATGTTCTTCCCTCGATGGCTGCTATCATAGCTGTTTCTTCGCCGCATACGAAGGCTCCTGCGCTCAGAATTACCTCAATATTGAAGCTAAATCCTTTACCTAAGATGTTATCTCCAAGAAGACCATATTTTCTTGCTTCTTCTACTGCTTTTGAAAGCCTTTCCGCCATTAACGGTTTTTCAACTCTAACGAATATGAATCCCTGCTTTGCCCCTATGGCGTAAGCGGCTATAGTTAATCCTTCTATTATTCTAAAGGGATCTGATTCTGCTAAGAGTCTGTTCATGAATGCTCCTGGATCACCTTCATCCGCATTAGCTATAACGTATTTAACGTCACTTACCTGGTCTCTACATATTTTCCATTTAAGCCATGTAGGAAATCCTGCACCTCCTCTACCCCTAAGACCTGCCTTCTTTACCTCCTCGATAACCTCTTCGGGTTTCATCTTTAATGCTCTTTCAAGACCCCTATATCCTCCATAAGCTATATACTCCTCCAATGATTCGGGGTTAACTATTCCACAATTTCTTGAAACCCATCTGACTTGTTTACCCCATGCAGGTATTTCCTCAAGCAAAGGTACCTTATCTTCATCCTTGGCTTTTCCAGTTCTATGTCTAAGAGCAAAAGCTGATGAGACCGAGCCATTAAGGTACTCGTTTATGATTTTCGGTATATCTTCGGGTTTAACATTGGCATAAATTGCTGGAGGCATACCCTCTTTAATAAGCTCAATCCAAGGGTCAATAAAACATAGACCCATACAACCTGTAATTGATATATCAGCCCTTATCCCTCTACTCTTAACTTCATCAATTACTGCCTTGTATACCTCCTTAGAGCCAGCAGCGATAGTACAACTCGCCATGGGAACTTTGATCTTAAAACCATATTTACCATACTTTATTTCTTTTAGTCTTCTTAACCTCTTATCCCTACATTCACTTACATCGTGACACAGGGGTCCTTCAATTCTACACCTAATGTAGTTTCTGCAAGGATAATCAATGCTATGCCAACATGTATTACAGCACCTATCTAGTAAAGTCCAGGAGCTCAAGAACTCACCTCTCTTTAAGCTTCTTTAATCCTAATGACCTGTACTTGGCTATGATTTTATTGATGTCTCGTGGAGTAACGTAACCATAAAGATCACGAATGCCCGGCCCAGTAACTACAATAACTGGTGCAAGGCTACAACAGCCAAAGCATCGTGCCTTTTCAACTGTAAATAGCTTATCCTTAGTAGTCTTTTCTCCTTCCTTTAACCCTAATATGGTTCTTAAGTAGTCATAATTTTCAGCATTACCTTTTAAATGACATGCTGTTCCCATGCAAACCCAAATAGTAAACAGCCCGGGTGACTCAAGGGTAAATTGATGATAGAATGTTGCAACCGTTAGTACATCACTTAAGGGTATGTGGAGTATTCTTGAAACCTCCTCTAAGGTCTCTCTTGGCAAATAACCATATTCTCTCTGAATCTCCTGCAATATCCTTATTAGATGCCTTCTATCATATCCTATATTTTCGACAATTCTCTTGACAATAACATTACTTGTTGTAGTGTCCATTAATTTGCTCCCAAGATAAATGATAGTGAATGTGTTAAATCTATGCTAAGGTGTAAGGTTTAATTAGGTTTAAGAATTCTTAACAATAGGTGAAAAGCATTATTTATACGGTATAAATTAGTATAAGCACATCTACTCTAGCTTAGGATAATACCTACATCTACATGCTTTATCTCTAACACATTTACTAATACTCGTTCTTGCAATATCTAGACTATTATTTATTATAAGTGTTATTTCATTAATTATGTTCATTAATTTTCTATCTTCAGTTAACTCCTTTATATAATTCTTAATAATGGCTTCTTTGCTTAGAATTGATAGTGCTAGGTCTATGTTATTGTTCATATATGATGATATTGCTCCAAGAGCAACCTCTCTTACCACCATGAATAGCTTATACATGTTATCTAGTTCCTCATTACTTTGGCTTATAGTGATATACTCTAGCTCTTTCCCTAGTCTTATAAATGCACTTGCTATGTCTCTTAAATCTCTCAATACTATGAGTGTATCGATAGCTAGTGGTATGTCGAGTACTTCTATATTAGCTAGTGAGGATCTATGAATTCTTAGTCCTAGACAATATAGTTTCTCTACCTCCTCTTCCAGCTCCTTTAATGAAGTTAGTTCTTTAATGTACTTGGACTTATATTCTATGGAATCCCTTATCTGATCTAATAGCTCCGTTATTATCGATACCAGTCTCTCTATTATGCTCTTTAAATCAACATTTACATCCATGAAGACTATCTCATATGTGCTCGGAGTTGGTTTTAATAGAACTATGCCTGCAAGTCTTCGTTTAAGCTTCTTAACTAGTTCATTTACTTTATCGGGTGTTCCTCTTACTAAGCGTACACGTCCAACGCCTTCAGTGTAGCATGCTATGATTTCTTCAACTAATTGGTCTACAACCCTCTTGCTGATATCTACGGCTATGCCTAGTTCTCTAATCTTCTCTTTTTCCTCGCTTTTAACTAGTGGTTTTACTATTATTGAGTCCTTACTGTGTATTAGGCTTACAACATCTCCTGCTTGTATTCCTAGTTCTTGGCACCACTTCTTGGGTATTGTGATTGCTAGGGATCCTTCACCTACCTTTATTATTTTCCTCTTATCGTATTCAGGCATTAACTTTTAACCTCACTGTGTTTGCTATAGTATTTAGCTTGAGTCTATGTTATTGTATGTACTTAAATTTACTTAAGCTTATGTATCTCCTTGCGTAATACTTATATAATTGAAGGTAAAAACTATTTAAGGTGATAGTATATTCCGCGTAGGGAGTGGTATTATATAAGTTTTGATGATGCTCACGACCACTTATTCTACCTATTAAAATGGATGAAGTATA
>Ga0180302_10001717_pt1 | contig 10457 bp, 10 predicted proteins | sample GuaBasSediGuay17_FD_121794 | JGI IMG/M metagenome (GOLD analysis project Ga0180302, IMG submission 121794) | Subseafloor sediment microbial communities from Guaymas Basin, Gulf of California, Mexico - Guay17, Core 4571-4, 12-15 cm | ecosystem: Environmental > Aquatic > Marine > Hydrothermal... | reverse complement strand
TCAATCATGTTTTATCTATAGACAAAGAGCACTTCACCCTAAAGGGTCTAGCTTAAAGCCTTTCAAAACGTCAAGGAGTATACCTATAGAGCTTCTTATAGCGATAAGAAAGAGAATGAACGTGTCCTTTCCATATGCTCCTTCTGGCATAAAGTACTTAGTCTACAACTTAAGTGATACTGAGGCTAGTGTAATATTCTCTCTCAAATCAGAGAAGGGAAACATACCTTTTGCAATAATGGATTTTGTAAATAGAGGAGGTAATTGGGCGCTGAGTGGATTGCATGGGTGGTACGTTCCATCTCCATCCAAAGACTTAGAAATACTCGGCTTTAAGACGCGCACTACATACATAAATAATACTGAAGTATTGAGCTACATTTCTCCTATAGTTAAAAATGTAAACGAATATCCAGCGTACGTTGCTAGTGTTGAAGTTGAACTCGAAAGTTCAAATGACGAGTATTACAAGCATTACTATGTATCCGGACATCTTGGGATCATGCCCGGAATTATAGGACCTAACTGTAAAGGAATTCTACATCCTAGCTCACCACCAATACTCCCAACTTGGTACTCTAGAAGCAAATCTAATTGGATTTACCTTAAGGTTGATAGCTTAAGTGGAAGGACTTTTACAGTAATCATAAGAATCAAAGACAAGGAAGGCACAATACTAGCAAGTAGAGCCTTCGTGTGTTCTTTTAGAAACAGTAAGGAATTAGAAATTAATCCTATAGATGAATTAAATGAAAAGAGGATGTCCATAGAGAACACCAAGGTATCCATAGAGTATTAATGTTACCATCTCCTTAAGAAAGAATGTACCTTTACTGGAATTCCTAAAGAACAACTCAACGTTTAATTCAAACATCACTATTAACTTTCCTTACTATAGTCGCTTGTTCTAAGGGTTAAGTTATCCCTAGACCTTTAGCTACTTTCTCGATTCCCTCAATTACTGAGTTGACATCTTCCTCTGTGAGTAGTGGACTAACGCTTATGTGAACAGCTCTTGATAATAAGTCTAAAGACGCCTTACAAGATTCTTGATCAACTTTCATCTTATCACCAAAGAGGGGCTTCCAACATTCATATATGTGCCCTTCCACTCTCTCTGGACTGTATAGTGTCTCTGCCCCTATGTTCTCTGCTGAGAGTGCTCTAGCAAATTTGTTAGCTATCTTAGAGTTCTTAAGGAAAAAGACAATACATACTCCAGTATCCCCCTTCTCATCAGTTAATTCTCTTAACTTGATCTCAGAGAACTCTTCAAGAGCTTTCCTTATCTTAAACTTATTCTCCCTCATCTTTGACACTATTCCATCAAGTTTCTTTAGCTGTTCTATGAGTATAGCTCCAGAAACCTCATTCATTCTGAAGTTAAGTCCCAACATTGGAGGTATGCAATCTAGATTACGATAGTAAGCTGCAACATCATGACAGGCTACAGCTCTCCTATAGATATCTTCATCATTCGTAGTAACTGCTCCCCCTTCTCCAGCAGTCATGTTTTTGTTTAATTGAAAGCTAAAGGCTCCAACATCTCCTATTGAACCAAGTTTCTTACCTCTATAACTCCCACCACACGCTTGTGCTACGTCTTCGAGGACTTTAATGTCATTTTCCTTAGCTATTCTTATTGTCTCATGCATTTTAGCTGGAGCTCCTCTCATGTGAACTGGAATAACTACTTTCGTTCTATCCGTTATGTTGCTCTCGAAAGCCTCAGGGGATAACGTTAATGACTCATCTATTCCAACTATTACTGGAGTAGCACCTACAGCTACAACCATTGCAGCTGTAGACACCCATGTATAAGCTGGTACTATGACTTCATCTCCTGGTCCTATTCCTAAAGCCTTAAGGGCGACATAAAGGGATGCAGTCCCTGATGTTACTGCAAGACAATGTTTTACTCCAATGTAGTTAGCAAAAGCCTTCTCGAATTTAGCAACTTTACCTAAGAAGTTAGGTCCGTAATACCTAAATAGAGATTTACTTCTCAAGACCTCTAGTACTGCTTTCTCCTCTTGTTCATCTATAAACATAGCTCCTGGATACATAGGAGGTAATGGTTTATCCCTGACAGGTTTACCTCCATATAACGCTAAAGTCTTCTTACTCAAAATAATCCCCTACTCTTCTCTTGATTGGCTTGCTATAAAATCATAACGCTTGCTATAAGATCATAACTAACGTTCAACCTCTCGGCATAAACTTAGCTTACTCGCTAGTACTATTTCGTTCTTGTATGAGATACATACTTAAAAGAAAAATGTGAAGAAGAACTCAAGAAATTTCAGAGGGAAAGTGATGCGCGATAGTATTTTTGACAAGATAGCAGGGGGTTGGTATGGTAAACTGATTGGAAATCAACTCGGAAGGTATGTAGAAGGAAAGAGCTTCGAAGAAATACAGCAAAAGTACGGATTAATTGAATATTACCCTCAAATACCAGATGGCTTTGGTCCTGATGACGACCCTGAGTACTTAGTATTAGACCTTCATGCTGTTAGGATGCATGGTATTAGCTTAAGCTCAGAAGACCTAGCTCTTGAATGGTTAGAACATTTGACACTTGTATTTACAGCCGAGAAGGTAGCTTTAGAGAACATGAGACGGGGTCTAATGCCACCACTTTCAGCGTTATTTAAGAATCCTTATCAAGAGTGGATAGGTGCTCAAATGAGGGGGGAATTCTGGGGCATGATAAGTCCTTCAGTACCAGATTTGGCTGCTAGGCTAGCTATAACTGATGCAACCATATCTCATAATGGTAATGGAGCGTATGGAGAGATATTTGTCTCAGTACTAGCCTCTACCTTATTAACAAACGATGACCTTGAGAAAAGTATTGAAAACGCATTAGACTACATTCCTCCTGGCAGTCTCTACTTTAAAGCGGTAAAATCTGCATTGAATAGAGCCAAATCTAAGTCATGGAAAAGTTGTATCTCTGAAATATACAACAAATACAAGGAATACAGTCCTGTACATGTACTACCTAATGCCGAAATTGTTATGACAGCTCTACTATCAGAAAACTTCGAGGAGGGGATAGTAATAGCTACGAATGCTGGTATGGATACAGACTGTAATGCAGGAACCGTAGGAGGTTTACTAGGTATACTCGAAGGTTATAAAAGCATGCCAAATAGGTGGATTGAACCTCTTAAGGATACTTACAAGACTAAGTTGAAAAACATGCCAATAAAGTACATTAATGGAGTGGGTCGAATTAGAATAAGCCGGCTAGTTGAAATGACTTACGAAGTTTCAAAGAAAACATCTTTAGATTGGAAAGGGAAGTAAAGCGTTGCTTACCAATAATGTTTAACCTCTCAACAAATTTCCAGTTGTTTCTTTAAAGTAATTTTTAACATCAAGCTTACAACCGCTCGTTTTCTAAGAGCTTTAGGAATTTCTCTTAAATGCGTTTGAGTGGTTGATAATAAAACATAATAAGAATAAAGTTAGGCTATATTTCATGAAGGGAACTTGTGAAAGAGGGAACAGTTTAAGTGATGTACTACAAAAGGAATACAATGCTAAATATGATGTAATAGTCGTCGGAGGCGGCTTAGCTGGAGTTTGTGCGGCTATAGCAGCGGCTAGATTAGGTTGTAAAGTTGCTCTCATTGAACAAAGACCTGTGTTAGGAGGGAATTCAAGTAGTCTCATAAAAGTTCCTGTTGGAGGAGCTGGAAACTTTAACCCTTGGGCAATGGAAACAGGTATAATTCATGAGCTGATAATTGAGGACTTAGCTAGAAATCCATGGCCTGCAGTTGGAGTACCACATTTTAAAACAAGTTCTATTTGGGACTTGATCCTTTATGAGAAGGTGAAGGCTGAGAAAAACCTAGATTTGTACTTGAACACAGTAGCACTCGATGTAATTATGAAGAGTGAGGACGAAATTGAAGGACTGATATGCTATCAAATGGATAGTGATAAATGGTACAAGTTCAAGGGCAAGATATTCATAGATTGTTCCGGTGACGGTATAGTTGCTTATAGAGCTGGGGCTGAATATAGAGTTGGACGAGAATCAAGAAGTGAATTTGGAGAACTACTAGCTCCAGAAAAGTCCGATAACGCTACCATGGGTAGCAGTTTACTATTTAATGCTATGAACATAGGTAAACCTGCTAGGTTTGAGCCGCCTACTTGGGTAGCAAAGTTCACTAGTGAGAGTGACTTACTCTATAGAGGACATGAAAATATTGAAGCAGGGTATTGGTGGATTGAAGTTGGTTACCCTTATGATACTATTAAGGATAATGAAAGAATAAGAGACGAGTTACTCAAGCAGTTGTTAGGTATTTGGGATCACATTAAAAATCATGGTAATCACGGTGCCAGGAATTATGCCCTCTATTGGATTGGCATGATACCTGGAAAAAGAGAATCTCGTAGATTTATTGGTGATTATATACTAACTGAAGGCGACATCAAAAGGGGGACTCTTTTCCCTGATAGAGTTGCTTATGGAGGCTGGTTTATAGATATTCACACTATCGGGGGAATATTAGCAAGAGACAAACCACCCGAACCCTCGATAAATGATCTTAGATACAGAGAATATGTTAGAGTTAGACCTTACAGCATACCTTTCAGATGTCTTTACTCAAAAAATATCAGAAACCTAATGATGGCTGGGAGAAATATTAGTGTAACCCATGTAGCTCTCGGTACAACTAGGCTCCAGGCTACTTGTGCTGTGATAGGACAAGCAGTTGGTACTGCTGCTTATCTCTGTATTAAATATAGGTGCACTCCTAGAGATGTTTACAAGCATCATATTAAAGAGTTACAGCAGTTGCTCCTCAAACAAGACTGTTACATAATTAGAGTAAAAAATGAAGATTCCAAGGATTTAGCTAGAAGTGCTGTAGTGAAGGCTTCTAGCAGTGCCGAGTTAAAGTTTCAAGTAGGTAGTGAGTTACACGAATTAAACGTACCAAGGGCTCAGTTATTTCCATTCTCGGAAAAGTGGATAGATACTATCAAATTGCTATTAGTATCAAAGAGAAGTAAAGAGACTAATCTAGTTCTACATCTAAGAAGTGCTAACAATGTTTGGGACTTTACTTCTAAATCTGATATAGTAGTCTGCGAATCAAGTATACCGCCAAATTCGAGGATGTGGGTTTCCTTTAAGATAGAGAAGGAGGTAGAGCCTAAACGGCTCTATTGGATCTGGTTAGAACCTTGTCCAGGAATATATTGGGTTCATAGTGATAGTGAACCTACGGGAACTGTAGCTGCTTACAAACCGTCGTATTTTGAAAACACATGGGTCTGGACTCATGGTTCTTATGCTTTACAGCTAATCCCTTCTTCAAGACCTTATGAACCTGAAAACGTGATAAGTGGAGTGGCTAGACCTGAGAGTTGGACGAATATTTGGATATCGGATCCAGATAAGCCGTTGCCTCAATGGATTGAGTTGGATTTTGGTAGACCAGTGACTTTTAATACAATCTATTTAACATTTGATACTCATTTAAACTGGAAGAATAAATATCCTTTGTTTTACAAAGCTCCACAATGTGCTCGAGATTATGTCATTTACTACCTTGATCAGTATGGATTTTGGAGGCAGTTAGTGTCTGTTTATGACAACTACCATAGACGGAGAATTCACAGGTTTAATCCAGTAACATCCAATAAGCTTAGAATCGAAATCTTGGCTACTAATGGAGATAAATCAGCAAGGGTTTATGAAGTGAGAGTTTACATGGAAGACTGAAATTCGTTTAATGCCTTTTTAAACTCTTTCTTTATAGCTGTATAAATGTTAATTAATGAGTCTGCAGCTTCAATTAAAGCTTCTTCAGGACTTATCTCCCCATTGGTTCTAACATAAACTCGAGGTACTCTCATAAGGGGATGACTTATCCTGTAAGCAGCAAATTCTACTCTCTTATCTCGTAATAACATTTTTACTAAAGGATTACAAAAGGTATGCTCCTCTCCCTCTAACTCAAACTCGATCTCGTTATCTCTCCTTTTGAGGACTCGCAGTCTCATGATTACACCACTCCTTATACTTGTGCCCTGTTTAATAATTTTTTCATAAATTCAATAACCTCTTCATATCTTGAGCTAAGGACATATGTCCCTCTTTTCTCAATAACATTTATGACTTTACTGTTGAAAAGCCTCTTAATAACCTCCTCTACAGAATCTCCAGTTAAAACCATCATAAGAGCAATGACTTTCTTGGCTTTAGGAGAAGCTTTTATAGTTCTAAGTTTTAAGTATGCCTCTGATGTTTTCTCAAGAGTTTTTTGAACTTCTTTTAAGCTAGCATTGGTAATTACACATCCTCTTTTGATTTCAACATCAAATCCTTTTAGGGTTAAGATATCCTTAATTAAGTTTATCGGTATCGGTGCCTTTAGCTCTGCTTTGGTTAATAGATATCTCAAGGGATACTTTCTTAATCCTCCTTTACTCTCCCCTTTTATTATTGCCACTATGTCCTTAATTTTGAGAAATGTAGACTCAATTTCGTTTCGAGAACCATATACTCTAACTTTAACAGTAGTTCCTTTAAAATCGACGATTATATTTGCTCCTTTTAAGTGCTCACTAAGCAATTCAACAAATTTTAGAGCTTCTTCGTGATTATTAAAAGAGAATAGAAAGACTCTATGATACATTCAAAGTCCCTACCTTAATACATAAAGTTCTGAAAGCTTTCTCTTGGAAATCCTTCTACAAGATGTGCATAAGAGATAGATCCCTCTCTTTTTGAGAGGTCTAACACAAAGTGGACAAAGCGCATAAACTACTCCCATATCTTTTCCCTTTGTAGAAATATGAAACGGAGGTCCTTTCTTTGAAATTACTCTAGCTCTAATGATGTCTCCTACCCTAACTGCATCGTATATTGTCTTAACGTAAGAACTACTTATTTGAGATATGTGAAGTATGCCAGTGAAGGGCACTTGAAGACATCCTCTTCTCTCTATTTCGAAGATAGAGGTAAATGCTACATTCTCCCTAATCCTCGTCACTTGAGAATACACAATATCATTTAGCCTTGGAATCAATGGCTTATTCTCCTTCACAGGTCTAACAGAGACTATGTGTTCCTTTAAGTTGTAAAGCGGAATGCCTAACACTAAAGACTTTATAAAACCATTAATTACATAGACATTTTCACAAGGTATGAATTCCTCAATGACTCCAATAGTCTCTCCTGGCACTAGCACCTTCTTCGAAACCCTAAACATAATACAACCCCTGATTAAACATTTCATCTCAAAGTCCTGAGTCTTTTATCACTTTACCCTGATAGCTTAAATACTTATTGTTAGAGTAAAGAGGCAAAAACCAGAGAAGAACACAACAATTCCCAAACGTAGATTCATAATGCATCATTACGGAAAACTTTATATCTCTTATCAAAACTAGAAGAGTAGGGCTATCAAGCCGGGGTAGCTCAGCCCGGTAGAGAGGGCGGTGCTAGCACACCTCTCCTATAACGTCCGGCTGTTAACCGGGTGGTCGTGGGTTCGAATCCCACCCCCGGCGCTTTTTAAAAATGAAAACTCCCATGAAATTTTAAGCATGTTTTTACTTTTGATGTAATGTCATAAGTTTAATTTCTTTTATCTTATTAGAAGATACAAGATATTGGATAATATATTACAAATTGTGCGGAAGATAAACTACTAAACTTCAATTATAACAAAGGTGTAAGTAACGTTACTCTCTTACATAAACTACGTATGCATAGGTGAAGTCTATGTACTCTATGATTTCTTTAGCTCTCTCAGGTTTCCCTCATACTAAGATTACAATGCCTACTGCTCTATGGTCTTTAAAGTATCCTCTCCTACTTCCGGTTCTCATTTGTGCTGAGTCTAGGTCGAATGTGAAGACTCTAGATTTAGGCTTTATGTCGTCAAAGCCCTTCTTAGTTCCAATCCAGATATTTGCGTAACATGAGACTATCGTATATCCTCCAGACTTCACAAAGATTACTGGCTTATCAGTCCAAAATCCTAAGCTAACGTGGTCTGATAACTTCTCAATAGGCCACTTCTTTAAAACAATAGTGATGTTCTTTATAATTAGCCTAGCACCCTCCTTAACTACAATCATTGGCTCTTTAAATGGAATAAATATCCAACGATGACTACTTTTCCAACAAGTCAAGTTCATGCAGTACTTAGAAAGGTCATAGATCCTAAGTTCTTCGATTGCAAGCACATCTCTTATATCGTACTTCTCAATTACACCCTTAGGTAAAAAGAGATATCTTATGGAAAACACTATGAAGTCCCAAGCCATTACAATGATAGTGATTAATATTAATAATGCTGAAATAATAAAAGCATAATGCCAAAATTTACTTACTGATTTACTTTTAACAACTATTTTTCATCACCTCTGATTAAAATAGGGAGAAGAATATTTAAATTAGTTGTTGGGCACAAACCTTTACGTACAGATGTATTCCTCTATGCCTACAAAGGGTTGGAGAACATACTTAGGAAATCAATTCACGAGCAATATCAGACAGATGACTGGTTTATTTTAATTAGTCTAAACGTTAATTCTTGACTATTATATTATTGTGTAAGGAATATTAGCCTTCCTTCTGTACTCATCTATAATACCTACCTTTAAGCCACTTATCATAGATGCTAGTTTTATATCCCCTGTCTCTACTAATATTTTTAGTGCGCTTTTTATTGGTTCTGGTTGTTTGTTTATGAATTCCCAATTAGCATGTTTGCGCCTAATTTCACGAGCTCTCTCCTCACGCCTCCTAAACTCCCCTAAGACTTTCCTGTATTCATCCCATAATATCTTAACATTGTATTCCTTCGATACAATTCTTAGAAATTCGTCACCCATTTTATCCCCTCCTCTTGGAGTCTTTCCTCGCTAAATATTACTCCCGTATCATCAGAATACTTCTTCACCTTTGTAATTAATTTTTTACCTTTATAAAGCATTTTTAACACTATTAATGAATCATATACCTTAGCTTCTCTTAAATACTCTATGTATCTAGTTGCTAATCTTGGCGCTGCATTGTCTGTTAAGAAAGGTAGTTTTAACATTAAGGCTAAAGCCAATCCATATGACTCTGGCTCATCTATTCGTGGTAATATAGAACTTGAGTTAATTAATGTGAATAGTTTTAATGCTTCTCTATCTATTATACCTACCCTAGGGGCTATTGAGACTCTTCGTTGATATGCTAGCAAGTATAAGTAACTCCTCGCTATAGAATTCCTAATCTCATCTAGGACAATCTCTGGAATAATTAGTGTATGGAAGAGTTTAAAAATGTCATCTCTTTGCTTAAACTGAGACCAATTAATGAAGAAACACGCATCGACTACAGCACTCATTTAAATCACTACTAACGGAATGTTAGCTTTCTTTCTTATTTCATTAAGCTCTCCCATAGGTATTCCAGTTATTTTAGCAGCATACCATAAATCTCCCGTTTCCACTAATATTTTTAGTGCGCTTTTTATTGGTTCTGGTTGTTTGTTTATGAATTCCCAATTAGCATGTTTGCGCCTAATTTCACGAGCTCTCTCCTCACGCCTCCTAAACTCCCCTAAAATCGTATTCTCATTCACATTCTAAAGGAAGCTTTATCCTCTAAAAAAGATATTGATAACAACCATCATTATTTCAATTAACTTACGTTTAGGAGGTAACTCTTTATCTAATTATGTCTGAAATAGTTAATAGAAGGTGAAATGTTCACTAAAGTGGGGACTGATAAACTAAATAAAAACTAAGCAGTTATATTGAAGAGATTTAAAATTGTTAACGTCCTCAATTTATCACAGAGTCTTAATAGATACACTGTCAAATGGAAAACGATAACTCAATTAGACTGATATATGTCTTAAATAGAGAGTGACTTTCATGATACCTCCCTTTGTGAATAGAAACAAAGAGCTTAGAAAACTCTTTCAATTAGCTGAGAAAGGGCATTATCCTGTCCTCTATGTATATGGCCCTGAGGGATGTGGTAAAACCAGACTACTTAAGGAATTTATCAGCATTATCAAGAATAAAGAAGACTACATAGCCATATATGTTGACGCTCAAGTAATGAAAGGAGAACTTATTGATGTGATCTTCGCCAATACAAACGTATTCAAACTCATAAAGATGATAGCCGAACCGCTTATTGAATATCCCCTTGGAAAGTCTATATCTTTGGCGATTCCATACATTATGAGAAAAGTCTGTGAAAAAATTATGATAAGAGGAAAGCACCTTGTAATAGCTGTCGATGATGTTGCAGTACCATTAGGTCTCAACATCATAGAAGTTTATGCAAAGAAACTCTTAGATACACTAGAGTACTTAACATCAAAGAATGCTGAAAGTGTTTTAATAGTAGCCACCACTAGTGAAGGCTTCTCAAGAAGCTTACTCCTAAGGCATAACTATGTAAG